>Ga0307517_10000518_pt1 | contig 66113 bp, 64 predicted proteins | sample 23_EM_MG_FD_194515 | JGI IMG/M metagenome (GOLD analysis project Ga0307517, IMG submission 194515) | Populus trichocarpa ectomycorrhiza microbial communities from riparian zone in the Pacific Northwest, United States - 23_EM | ecosystem: Host-associated > Plants > Roots > Unclassified | place...
CGAAAATTATTTGAGTTATTTAAAAATTAAAGAAGCTGCTGAAACTCTGAGAATGGTTTACTTTTTGTTGCAATGTGAAACCTTTTGGATGGTATGTCTCGGCCAAGGATGGTATCCGAAAGGTATGCACAAAAATGCATGGTATTTAAAAGGTTTTCTCAATTTTTCTCAGATATAGGAGTGCCGCTGTGTGCACAGATGCACATAATAATATTACAGTGTTTGTATTTTTCCCATGATCCTCTAGCACCCAGAGCCTTGAGCACCATTGTTGCAGCAATCACAGAATTTTCTACACAGGTTTCATTCATATCCACGGATTTTTGGTCGGATTTCTGCACTCGCAAGGGACTAATCCATGGGTCGATTGCAACAGGTGAGCTAAATGGCGCCTAAATTGTATGGAAAGGTAATGAACAACCAACCACCGGAAGAAGGAATAAAAAATAAAACAAAAGCGAATAATATTATTATAATAGAAATTTCAAGCCACAACACCGGCTTACCTCGATATACTGTAGTAGATTCAGCCCACCTCTTACAGTATGCTGGGCTCTAGATCCCAAGCAGGAGCCCACAAATCCCGACCTGGGCACCATTATGAAAAATCCAGATAGAGAATCGGAACGGGTTTATGATAGATAGGTATGTGCATTCCCACAGTGCATCATTTCCCCCCACCGAAAAAAAAAATAAGGTTCACTTGTCGCAACCAATCCATAAACCGAAATCCCACAAAAACCCCCCCAAAAAAAGTCCACGTTTCACGAAATCTGTGCAGAAAGCCCAGCAACCCGCGGAATAAAGTGCGCCGAAAGCTCCAGACAGCGGGGGGGACATTATACGAGAAGCGCAAACACAGTATTTTTCCCCCCATGCAAGGCAGCACTTTTGCCCCAAGGCAAAAAATTACCCCAGGAGGTAATTATTCCTCCCACATAATATTATCGCAGGGATCATTTCAGGATTAAAAATCCCATAGATTGCACAACTAAAGACTCATATTCTTCACAAACCTCTGGATCCGAGGTCATTTTAAGATCTATGGGGAAAAAAAATCCATGAACCGGGCGGGGGGTTTGATAAAACTACAAGATGAAAAATCTACTACTACCGCATCAAATCTAATCAAACCGCCATTCACATTACCGGTATCATACTCGAGTATGATGATATCGGTACCATACAGCGCACAAAGCACCCGACACTGCGAAAACTCCGCACTCTATAGATTCGATTCTCCCATAAATATATAACTCCCATCAACCAGGATCCCGGACCGCTAGGTATCGCAGGAGAGGCCCGAACCGCTGCTCTAACGGAGCGCGAGTCATGATACGATAGATAATGACAGGATCGACTGATTTAGGGTTATGCTTATTCTTTACACATTTGAGAGGGGGGCTAATGATAGAAATCTTCGTCACGTCGGCCTTGGGCAGTATTTTTGGGAAGTTGAGTCGGGGGCTCGGAGTAATCATACACTGGGGCAATTGGTCCGGTTGATATGTAGCATACTGTGGCTTGGCTTTGGTTGATTGGTTGGTGGGGGCCAAGTGGCTTTGAGGAGATGTCCCAAAAGGGATTGATTATTATTATCTTTGCACCGCAGCAGGAGGGCCTTAAGTTTGAGGAATGGCGCGGTGGTCTGCGCGAAAGACTTGGTGAGAGTGCGCTGGATACGGGCCAGACAATAACTTTAGTACCGGAGTAAAATAAAAAAGGGTTGTTGCAGTGCATCAGCCTCACAAGGCAAGGAGGAGTACTCGAGTACTGGTACAGTACCGGTACTAGCACTGGTGCAAGAGCAAGTAATAGGTAAAAAGTACCGGTACCCGAGCATTAGAGCACTGGCACTGTCTCGGTTTAGGATGGCCACTCAGATGAGCACAGATAATTAGCCACATATCCTTCCACCTTCTCTATATTCGAGCGCTTCTTGCCTTGCGTGACCTAGGTAGGGTGAACATTACCCGCGGATAAAAGAGCAGCACATAACCTCTATTTGTAGAAATCCTCCCGGTTAAACTTCTTAGTCTAGAATATTCCCCCCTCCCCCGATAACTTTAACCCCCCTTCTGGGTCAGTACTCGTTCCCGGCCATAAGTACCGTGCCCGAAAGTGGGGATGAAAGAAATATATGGCGAAATATCTGTGCGCTGATGAGCGCCCATAGAAAAATCTCGTAAGTGCGTGGTGTTTGTATAGCGGAACTGCTACCGGTATTACATACAACCAAAATCCTGAGGCTCTAGCCTACTTTTGGCCTGTGTGCGATAGCGATCCGTTTCTCAAACGTTGGGCAATCGCGAGTATGCCCCCTGGAGCGCTATACATAAGCCGTAAGCCTCCTATCCTTCACAGCCAAAGCATTATAGAATGCAGTTATGTATTCCAAACGGTTACCATACCAACTCCCCGCCCCCACCTCCCTATCCCCTTCTATCCCTCCCCGTCTCTAACAAAACAACGCCGACATCTCCCATCCAATTTCCCAAGCGAGTGACCCACTATGACTAATCCAATATGGAGTTTAGACTTGGTAGCACAGAAGCTACCAAGGACTCCCGAACAGGGCAGGATCTGCAAGGACAGCTGTTGCTAAGCGCGGGACTGTGCTTGTACCGTATTGCTAGCGAAAACTCTGCTGGTAAGGCGGTTCTGTTTTGGTTAGTACGGGTGTCGTACAAAGTAGGTTATTTGTAAGCACTGGTCCTCGGGTACCCTGGAGGAGCGGGTGCCTGAACGGCGAATCGTAAATTAACTTAGACGCCGGTCCAGCAGGGGTGGGTTCAACCGGGTTGAAGTTTGCCATGCGAGGGGGGGATGGATCCTAGTTGAATTGACGGAGTAGGCAGCTACTGTTTGCTTGGCGGGGGGGCGCGGTGGATTGTTGGGAGGGGGGATACAAACCATACGATTACTATCGGGTTATAGTTGCTGTGCTGCGGTTGTATCCCTCCCCCCTGCCCTAGGTGGTAGGACACCGTACCATAAGAAAGGCCACAAACAGTAGCGATTCGTGGTGGGGAATTGTGACAACTGATAGCACGGCAATCCCAGTAGTAACTTAGAACATTGTAGTAATAGGAGTTTTTTATGGGAGCGCAGATATAATACGAGGGAGCGCAGATACGGGGGAGCTCAGAAGCGCGCACTAGGGGTTAAGCTTGTATCATGGTGGTTTTCTTTTATTTTAACTAGCGGTTAGCTAGCAACCCTGAATGGAGGAGCGCACGCCCTTACATCTCTAGCTATCATCATTGCTGGGCGATTTTTTCGCTTCCATCAATACTTGCGGTACTTCCGCACTTTGGGATATCCACAGCCGGCCCTTCCCGAGTTTGTGCCTGTTCTCTCTCCCTCCCAGTGTGCAGGCATAAGTGCAAACAGGTTGGAGGGATTCGGAACGCCAGTGCCGGCCGTACGTGATGCTTGCGAAATAGTGCTTTTTTTTTCCCTTTCACCCTCCTTGTTTTTGTCTCGCTTCCTCTTGACCTATCGGAAGTGGCCGAGGGGGGAGGAAGCCTGTGGTTTCCTCGAGTGTCGTCGCTCAGTTATGATCATTTGCTATGGTAGGGATCCGACCCGATTGGGATTGGATGAATAAGACTGTCCCCATGTGGCTCGGGAGCGGGACAAAAGGAGCTGCACTTTTGTCTTTGATGGATTCAAACGATGCGGGGGTGGGGGTGGCACGGAGGAGGGGAATTTTTTGTCTTTTCTTCTTTTCTGGGTTGGGGGAAGGTTTTCTGGTGAAAACTGGGCTGGCTGATAATCTGTTCTGCTCGAGGCCGATACCGTATCTGTGCCAGTGCTGGATCATATGTACCGGTAGAGGAAACTTACTTAGCACCTATCCCTGTGCTACAGCCTCATCCCGATAGTACCGTCCCATTTCAGCTCTGTTGAGTAAGCATTAAGGTACCTTCATTCTGCAAGGAATTCTGTAGGATAAGGCTCGACGGGGCAGTGACCATAACCATGGGAATAGATTCCACCGCAGCATCAGAGCGCGGCCAAGTAATACCGTAGTACATTTTCCCACACGGGCAGTCATTGTGGTGAGCGGGCTGCGGTACCGGTCTGATTCGGGTGGTGCAGTTTCTTCCACAAACACGCCCCCCCCGCTTCGCATACGGTAGATCAACCGGAGGGAATGCAATACCGTACTCGTAGATGAAAAATCCGGACATAAGCCAACAGCACAGCAACAGAAGAAAAAGAGAGGAAGAGAAAGATACGGAGCGAGCCCAGACCAGTTCCACCCTGCGCCACTGCAGCCCTGTAAGTCCGTCTCAACTGGCTAATTGCGGGTGAGGCGGAGCAGCCACCCCAATATAGCCATAAGGATAATAGCGGCGATAAGCCCAATGGACTCGATTAACGTCAGGGAGCGTATGATACTGGTATCATGCAGGCTGAGCTCTCCTTCTCTTCTTTGGGGATTAATTACCCAATGACTGCTACTCGAGTACAGCACGGTGCTCGAAGACTACCGGCATCAGCACCGGCACCAAACTCACAACCTGCACTGTTCAGTGCAGTACGAGTACAGGGCACTGTACGGTACCGATACCGGTATTCGTAATGTCGAAATGTTTTTCGACAAGGGACCGCCGTTGCATAATACCATCGAAATTTGGCCCTTTTTGCTTGGATCCGGGTGGTATGCGATCGGAGTTGAAAGCGCATCTTTTTTGCTTTCTTTCGAGTGTCAAGTTCCGGGCTGATCTGTGGGTTTTTTGTATGCGAGAGGGACGTTACACACCAAAATGTCTTTTCGACTCGGAAACGCTGAACAAAGGGTTGTTTTGATCTGGGGCTGAACGATTTTGATAATAGTTTCTTTTTTTAAAACGGCTTCGACAATGGGAGTGCTGCACTAGTACAGGATGGGGTTTAGTCTAGAGTCCCAGCAGAGTTGTCAGCGAATGGGGGGATCTTTGCTTTTTTTCCCCCTTTCCTGCTGTTTACTTAGCGTACGAGTAGAGGGACTGGCAAAGCTGAATGAGTGAGTGAGTGAATCAGCAGGTGAATGATTGGGCGTCTCGTGCTCTTGCTGGATGCTCTTTGTTTCTTAATATACACATTTTCGTTCACGTATAATGCTACTATTGGCACAGAACTGGGGATAACTCGCAGTGTTTACTCTGTTTTCATAGGCTTTTCTTTTTTTTGGCTTGTGACTGTGCTCGCAGTGAAGTATCGTCGCGACAGATTAGACAAGAGAGGGCGTAAGAGATCGAACAAAAGGATGGGAATGAATTTTTTTCTTTCCAACTTTTCGAAAGCGGCATACTCGGTTAATGAAACTACCCCTGTCGGTGCGACAGATGGCATAAAAGGGGTGGCGGCCAAGCCAAGCCCGAGGGAAGCCTCAACTGGATCAGTCAATCAACATTAGCAGTTACTAGTAGGACAGGGCCTTTGGCTCCCTACTTATTCTCCACAGCGTGCGAGAGGTTTGGTTTGGTAGTGTATCATAACCTTGGTTTGCATCGTGTGGTAACTGGTGTGATGGTGTTGATAGCATGGCAACATTGGCAGAATGATGGGATGGATGGGCAAGTCTCTAAATATGTGCTCTCGCTTTCTCTCTTTCTCTCTCAGTATGAGTACTAGTACTTGTACAGCCCGGACACGGAACCGGTGCTGGCCAGGAAGTCCATTTGAGGTGATCTACGGGTGAATGTGTGAGACATAATAAGGCGATGGGACAACGAGCTACCCAAGCTAAACTTAACTTAACCTCAAGGGTTAGTATTAGTAAGTGGAGTTGGTTCAGCCAAAAAGGTGTCATCTTGTTTTGCTGTGCTCTCCACTCAACCCGTAATGAATCACAGCTGTCGCCTGGACTGAAGGCTTTGCTCCGGTACCGGCGGGGGAGATGGGTGGAGATCGGAGCCCAGAACATGAATCTGCATCGTGGAGAGCCAAACTGCCGGGCAGCGGCGATATCTCCAAAGCATTTTTTTTCCTACTGATGCAAAAACAATCTCATCAGGGCTTCTTTTGGGAGATACTTGCTTGGTATGGTATTTACAGTCTCTCATGGGGTCGTGACGAATATCAGGAGGTGACGAACAGGGGTATTTGGCAACAAAAAATCGAATTAGTCAAAGTAGGGTAACGAAAAGAATACCTGCTACCGATCCCTGTTCGTCACCTCCTGATATTCGTCACGACCCCATGAGAGACTGTAGAGCGGCACGGCCGACGGCCACTCTAGAATACCGTAAGAGGGGGGAACTGAATCCTTGAATGGGGCGGGGCAGGTTGTGGAAAAAACAAGCTCTTGGGCTCGGAGGAGCTAGTGCTTACGCACTACCACCACACACACCCAACACCATTCCCCAAAAGACACCGTGCGGCGTACAACCAGCACAGCAGCGGGCAAAACCAGTGGAAGAAGGCCCAATTGAAAGCACTCACACACACACTCTTCCCTCTCTCTCCACTCACCACACACACCCCTCCCCCCATCGAAATTTCCCATCTTGTAAGCTAGGGTACCAATTATTTCCCAGCCAGCGGGTTGATAAAAACTCCACAATCCCCTCCAAACTTGCCACACCTTTTTTCCCTCTTTGCACGTTCCGTTGTTTTTATCCCCTTCCACGCCCCCCCCCTTCGTTCGTTTAATGAACGATTATTGGATATTAACGACAATCAACGCACTCCAATATATCCAATAAACTTTTGTTCCCGCGCCTCGGTGTTCTACGGCAGGAGTGGGAGACAAAGGAAGAGAGAAAGCTGTGGTGGTGGGTTTAAAGTTTGACTGTGGTGCAACATAACGGACCGGCAATCATGTTGAGGAGGTTACTTGCTGGAGCTGCTATTGCAGCGTTTGCGTGGAGGGGGGTAGCCGCCATGCCTAGTCCTCAGGCTGGTAGTTCGAGCGGTGCAGAAAATTCGACAGAACATATCGTTGCTGTGGGAAAGGCGGATCACAAATTTACTCCAGATGTTATCATTGCGAAGCCAGGGGATACAGTTTGTGAGTGTTTGTCGCTTTTTTTTATCAAAGGGGGAAGGGGGAAAGGAATAACGGGGTGATCGTTGGTGCTAACGGATTTGGTTCGATTCTAGCCTTCCAGTTTTACCCCTTGAATCACTCGGTGGTCAGGATGGATCCCGGGTACCCGTGTAAGCCATGGGAGAAGATTCATAAAGATGGCTCTGCGCTCTGGTCTGGTTTCAAAGCTATGGACACTTTCTTGGATCCGGTATGCTTGTTCCATCCGTGGGAATAGAGGGGAATAGAGAGCAGAGGAATACTGACAAAGACTAGCCCCCGACCTATACTATTACAATCAATGATACAAAGCCCCTCTGGTTCTACTGCTCTGCCCCAGGCAGTTGCATCACCTACCAGATGGTCATGGGCATAAACCCGTAAGTTACCTCATCCACCAGCTACGGTCTTCTAGAGTCTAATGGTAGATAGTGATAATTCCACCTCCCCGATCGCCAAGGTCAAAAGTCTGGCTGGGGAGGCCACCTTTTCCCTCTCGCCCGGTGAGCCCTGGCCCGCCGAAGGCGGCACTCCCCCGAACGCCGACGGTAACTCCAGCACCGGGGGTTCCAGTAACACCACTCAGGACAATGACGGTGGCGTGAAACTTTCGCCCGGCGCAATCGCTGGTATTGCTATTGGCGGCGTGATCGCCCTCGCGCTAATCGGCCTCCTCTTCTTCTTCGTGGGCCGCAAGAAGGGCACTGGCGAGACAAAGACCGGTGCGCAAACCGCTAGCGCCAACCTTCAAGAAGCCGCACTAATGAATTCGCAAACTCCCGGGCCGGAGCACCCGCCCCTTTATCAAGACCCGAGATATTCTGCCGTTCCTGTTGCCGCACCGGGACCAGACCTCAAGCCTGTAGTACCACCTATGAGTGAGAATCCTTATCGGATTTCGGAGTTGGGTGATACGAATATCGACCCTGTGGAGATTTATACACCTGGTCCGGATGAGACCCCTGCTCATCGCAGTAATTAAACGCGCGATGCTTGTTTTTTTCCTTTTTTTTTCACATGACAAATGGGTGGGAGACGGGGGTTCGGGGTAGGGTTGATGGATGTATGGAAGGCAGGTGGGGTTTAATTCGGGTGTAAATATTGGCTATTGACACGTCTTGGTTCGTGCCATTTTACTTCTTTTCTTTTCATATTATTTTTTTATTTTATATAAAGGGCACCCTCATTTTTGAACGTTTTATGCTATCTTGGTGCAGGTAATTTTCTTCTCTTTCACAAAGGGATGGCACGGAGGGAACCTTTTGTTTTCTCTCTTTCCCTCTTGCTCCTTTATTGGTCTAATCAAGGTTGGGGGATTGCGAGTTGTACACATTACTTTTTTAAAAGAGATTCTCTAATAGCATTCGCTACTAACCCACCACCTTCCAATGTTTTAATCTCGCTAGACTATCGCCGTTGCACTGCAGCGAACCAAACATCACGCAGGTTTGTTTCTTTTTCTTTCTTTCCTTTTTTTAACACGAGAAAGGAGAGACGACCTCCGGCTACCGAGATGCGCCCCGGAACCCAAAAAGTTTCTCGTCAGCCCAATCCAATTTTAGGTAGCCATCGCTGTCCGCGAGAGAAGAAAAGCGCCACAAAAAGCCTGAGTTGTCCGCGAGTTCCGCAGCCTTCGAGCGGGAAACAAGTGAGACATGTTTAAAATCGAATCAGGGCGAATAATCGACCGAGACCTCCTAGGGCTAACGTGCACACAGAGGAAAAAGAACAGGGATCAAGGGGAGCTGAAAATTTATGCGGCAGTGAGAAAAGAGTGGAGCGGAGAAAAGGTGCTTGCAGGGTGGCCTCCGTATTGCATGCTCAGCCCTTTCATTCAGCATGCTAGCGTGGACAAGCTTTTTAGGGTTGTGGTGCAGATTTGTGGAGTGTGGATGCGATGGCATTGGTGCAGGGTGGTTGGCTGGCCCTAGGAGGTGAACTCACATCGATCGGAAGGATTGCAGTACGCGTGGGGGATAGTGTTGCTTGTGAAGGGAGAGAGAGAAGGAGGAAAAGGGTTGGCGTGCATCATAAATTTAACGATGGTTTAGTTTACGGTGTTAGAGAGCCGAGGATAGCCGCGGTATACGCCGAGGACTGCGGTACCGATGCCGCCCATGCGATCAACTTTGCACCCTGGATAACAGCCGACGACCAAGAACGGCGGCGATAGTTTATATCGGTCTCTCCCGTGATTTAACAGAGAAGCTCTATCTAAGGAAAAGATATACCAGCACAATGTCCTGGCTACCCGTGCCCCCGGGGCACTACTTCTCGATAAACAACATCCCCTTCGGCATAATCTCCACCCCCTCAAACACAACCCCGCGCCCGGCGGTTGCGATCGGCGAGTACGTTCTGGACCTACACGCCTTCGCCACCTCTGCCCGCGGCTTCTCGCATCTCCCGGACTTTACACAACCCGAAGTCCTCGTATCCGAGAGGACCCTGAACCGCTTCGCCTCGCTCGGCCGCGCAACCCACCGCCTTGTGCGGGGGTACTTGCAAAAAGTGCTCTCGATCGACACACCCTATCCCGAACTCCTCAGGGACAACCCGGAAGCGCGGAAAGCGTGCTTGTTGCTCAACAGTGCGGAGGATGGGGTGCGGATGCACCTGCCGATGGACATCGGCGACTATACAGACTTCTACGCGGGTAGGAATCACGCATTCAACGTCGGCGTTTTATTCCGTGGTCGGGAGAATGCCCTGCAGCCGAATTACGAGCACTTGCCGGTGGGGTATCACGGACGGGCTTCGTCGGTGGTTGTTAGCGGCACACCGGTGCGCAGGCCGCGGGGGCAGATAATCAAGTCCGGGGAGGGGGGGGAGAAGGTTCCTGTGCTTGCGGAGTCTGGGAAGTTGGATTTTGAGTTGGAGCTTGCGGCGTTTGTGGGTAGGGGGAATGAGTTGGGGAGTTGTGTGGGGGTGGATGAGGCGGGGGAGTATTTGTTTGGGGTGGTGGTTATGAATGATTGGTCTGGTTGGTTCTTGACTTTTTTTTCTTTCGAGGGTGGCTGCGGGAGGGAGGTGGGCTGATTGTTTGGTTGTGCGGTTTAGCGAGGGATATTCAGGCGTGGGAGTACGTGCCCCTGGGACCATTCACCAGCAAGTCCTTTGCAACGAGTATATCCCCGTGGGTCGTTCTCATGGACGCCCTTGAGCCACTACGTACTCGGCCGTTGGAGAGAGGGACGAAGGTACCTTTGCTCCCCTACCTCCAGGAAACGAACAGTGAGAGCGTATACGATATCCCGCTCACAGTCTCCGTAAAAAGCAACCCTCCCCCCCCCCCCCCTCTTCTTCCCAACTCTTCTTGACTAACAAAGAGCCAACAGCCCAATCCGGCACCCACAAAATCTCCCAAACCTCCTCTTCAAACCTCCTCTTCTCTTTTTCGCAGATGATAGCACACCATACGATTACTGGTTGTCCGCTGCGGACCGGAGACTTGCTCGGCACCGGCACCATCTCCGGAGTGGACACGCAGAGCATGGGCAGTTTATTGGAAATGTCCGCGAACGGGACCAAAAGGGTTCCCCTCGGCGATAGCGGTGAGTTTAGGGGGTTTCTGGAGGATGGTGATGTGGTTATTCTCGCGGGAGGTTGTGAAAAGGCTGGTGTTGGGTTTGGGGAGTGTGTTGGGGAGGTTCTTCCCGCGGGGAAATGATTGATTTGTGAGTGATTTTGCGAGTGATGGACTGTGGAGCTGGGGTATTGTGGGGTGTGCGATGAACGTAGTGAATAAGAATTGGTGTTTAAGGCTGGGGAGTGGCATTTTGGAGGGTTTTCGGCAATCAGTGGCTGTGGGTATATATTGCACTCGGGAAAACATAAATCCATTATCATAGATTATCCACCAATGTAGCTTACCCTCTTGGGAAAATTTCTGTACGGGGTAACCGATCATGATAGAGCTTAGTTCTGTCTATCCCACCAACTCATGCGTTGATTAAAATAAAAGTTCCTGGAAGAAATTCACCTTACCATGTACAAGCACTGTACCCCTTACCGGGGAAGTTTGAGCTCAAGAGTTCGGAATCCAGTGTTCTCTTTCTTAGCAACGTGCTATTTCTCGGGCACACAAAGTCACTCAAAAAAATTTGGTGCACTAAATTTGATTATCACGATGGGAGCTTTACAGCACCTCTCGCCTCTCTCCCAGATTTCGTTCTGCCTCCAGCATCGTGGGGGTTTCAATTGTGGAGTGGAGATGTCAAGCTAACCCGCGCCATGCATGGGAAATTTTGAGGGTGTGGCATGTTAGTGTTCATCCATTCATCCATCCGTCCATACAAAAAGTTTTGTGGTTGTTTTGGGTAATACGATGGAAGGTCTCATGAGTTTCAAATTATTATTTTTGGAGTATCTTGCGCTTTGGTAGTTTGAGTCTTTGCTGTTACTGGGCGGTTGTTAGAATTCGAGGTGTGGATTGGCGTGCGTTGATGTTTGGGATCCTATGGCTGATGGTTTAACGCAGGCATGGTGTGTATGGCTGAACCCTACTTTTGTGTGGTCTGTTGGGGGGTTCGTCGGTCTGAATGGTAGGGGTCACAGGGTTGTGTTTAATCCATTGCACCCCATGGAGGAGGAAGGAAGGAGAGGAAGTGTGTTAACCCGGAGTGGCTAGGTAATTTTGGCTTACATCCGGATTCATGGGGGTTCTGAGGGACGTGGGGGGAGTGGTGGAGGTGCTGCTGCTGGGACTGGGGGGGGGTGTTTTACCGGGTGGGTTAGGTGAATACAATTACACACACCGTTTCTGCTGGGCTGGCGGGAAAGGTGTGAGAGGGTCCTAGAGCTACCGCCGTATTGGGGGTGGGACGTCAACCCGGAGTGGACAGATGGATATTACTGTGTTCTAATTTGGTGTACTGCCGAGAAAGGAATGGGGGTGGTGGGGGTGAAGCCTTTATTGGGATTGAAAACCAATACTGTAACTCGAACACCGACAACAGTAGCCGAACATCGCTAGACCATCTTGATAGGAAGGGGCACAACCCCCCCTGGGACTGTATGCACTGAATCTGATACCGGAATATGAAGATCCTAACTTCAAACATGGCAGATAGATATACCGTTACCGAGGGGATTATGCTCCGCCGCTTCCCCAGAATGGGCGAGAGGTGGCGGGTGTGAGAGAAGGACGAAGGGGCAAGAATCCCCGGTAGACTAGGCGCACGCACTCGAGCCGCATACCCCTCTCTCCGGAGAATGGACAGGAGAGAATGGTAAGAATTCCACCGGAACACGGGGGGTATGCTTTAACTCCAGATTTTTGGATGGGCGGAGTATCACTCGGCGGACTGCGGGAGAGGTCGGGAGATGTGGGCCTTTCTCTTATCGGTGTTTGAAGTGGATATGTGGTTTTTCTCGTTTGCTGCTTTGTTGCTTTGTTCTTGATGGTGTTTGGTTGGTATGGTTGGTCCTTGGGGGAGTGGGTCGTTATAGCTCGTGTATATTCCCATTCTTTGGTGCCTGGGCTCATAGTGGATGGGGGGGAGTTTTGGGGTTTATGTGGGGTCGTTTGGGGTATGGGTGCTTTTTCTTCTGTTTTTCCCACCCTTCTCCTCCCTCTGGCTATTCTCTTCAATTTATCTCCCTTCTGGTGTCTGAGAAATTCAGCCGGGAATTTTGTCGTATACCTCTCCTTGAGTCCTCCACCACGGCTCTTATATTTACTGGTTCCGTGCGTATGGTAGGATGTATTCGGCTTCGGGGGTGCCATGTCTGGATGTTTTTTTCCCCCTTCTTCTCTTTTGGCAAAGGTGTCTCGGTCTCGGGGAAACATATGTTACCGGGCTGGGGGAGAGCAATATAGCACAACGTATTCAAAGGCGCAATTCTGGGGGCTGAGGGTCTACTTTCTACTATGATATTATAAAATTTTGGGTAATCTGCGGTGGGTTGGACTGTTCGGAACGGTAAGGAAGAAAATGCGGCGGCGGCTTGGTTGCCTGAATTAGTTATGCGAGAAAGGGAAAAGGGAGAATGATGCTGCCGCTTCTCCAACGGTATTACTGCTGGCTAGGTAGCCCAGGGAGTTATTATTGAAGTTTATTTGGTGGTGGTTATGGGTTGGTTTTCCTGATGCTTGGATACCCCCCCCCCCGGGCACATCTATATAGTCTTGCACTAGAATAGCTATATTAGAACCTACGATCTGATCCTCTGGTAGCTTATCCAACAAGATTTCTTTTTTCCCTCTATCCTAACTCCTCCATCCAGGAGCACTGAGGCATCCCTAGCGAACTGGGCTGAAGAGAAGAAGAAAAAGAAAAGAGATATAAAAGAAGAGAAAAAACAATAACCAACACATATCTTAAGCTAGGTGTTGTTGCGCTCAAGGTCTCAAACTCTCTGACCGTTGCACAAGAAGCAAATTGCTCCAAACTCCTTTGAAGTCTCGAGAACCCTACATTGGCACTGGGTTTTGAGTAAGATAGTGGCTTGGATTGCCGGGATTCTCCCATTACTGGGTACCGCCCGTTTGCTGCTTGCCGCCTTTGACTTGATGGTGGAGCTGAAGTACTCGTGACGCCTGCTAGAAAGTCAAACGTAATGCCTTGACAGGGGCTACAGTCTACGAGTAGTTTTCCTTCTTTTGAGAATGTGTCTACTCCGGTAGTGCATTGAACGAGAAGTATTAGAACATCGTTGTCCTTAACATTAGGCGATTTTTTTCCATGCGGCCGATAGATATATCCGTCACGTGGGTCTGATAAGAAAACTTTGGTTGTTGTTGCAGTGCCTGATAAAGCACGTGACGGATATATCTATCGCACTCGTACGGTACACCAACTACCTTACTTAATACACATAATATTATCATGTTAGGTTACGTCTGCCAAGTCTTAGTCCGGGCTCTTCTTTCCCTGAGTGTGTCGATATCTTCTGTTATTCGGACCAGCTCAATAGTCCACCCCCCCTCAAAACAGGGTTCTTTGCATACTCGATTTTTACTTCCATATCCGGGTGCAGTCTTCACCATGGTCGTGACGAAACTGGGGTCGTGACGAAACTGGGGTATTTGGTGGGCAAAAAAAGGAAATCATCAAGGTTAGGGTTGCAGAAAATTACTTGTCATTGATCCCTGTTTGTCACCACCTGAGTTTCGTCACCGCCCGAGTTTCGTCGCCACTACGGTGAAGAACTGTACGGATATCTGGTGGATTGACTAGACCAGGTCTGCGCCTACGAGGCTTCAAATCGTGTTCGCCCCCGCTTTTCTTCACCCCCAGGACCCTCGGGGGGTACATCGACCCACTCTACCGGACAAAATTACTCAAGAAACCATCCTCTACAGCCCTCAAAACTGTGAAAAATACAAAATGTCTGAGCTTCACATCAACGACAATATCAACTGTTTTAATAATACCAATGTGTGGAACAGCTACACGGTGGCTGACGGGGGGTCGGTGGCTGATGAAAGGTCGGAAATTTTAGCCTGGCTATCCCCACTGAAGCCCCGGATACGGCACCAGGACATTCGGACTCGTAGGGTCGACGGGGTGGGGGACTGGCTGTTACAAACTCAGGAATATCGGAATTTGTTTGGTGGTATTCGTGGGGGTGAATCTGGTGGTGCAGCCTTGATTTGCTACGGAGGTCCGGGGGTTGGCAAGACGTTCATCAGGTGAGAGAGGGGATTCTCGGAGAAGGAAAGGTATCGCTGATAGGCTGTGATCTTAGCTCGCTGGTGGTGGATACGTTATGTAAGCAGGCCGTGGAAGAGAATGCTGCCGTCGCGTGCTTTTACTTCGACTTCGCCGCTCAGGAAGAGCAATCCCCGGCTGTCATTCTGGGCTCGGTTCTGAGACAGGTTGTTAGTGGACTGGGTGAGGTTCCGGAAAGAGTAGTCAAAGCTTTTCGGGACCGGGAGAAGGTCATTGGTGGCCAGGCGCTAGCACTCTCGGAAATTGTGGAGTTCTTGCAGGATGTCTCATCCTCACGGTGCACATCTATATGCATTGATGCCCTGGACGAGTGTCCGGCAGGGCATCGGGTGAAGCTTCTTGATTCACTCAACCAAATTCTCCAGAAGTCCCCGGGCGCTCGAATATTTCTGACTGGGCGACCACACATCCGGGGTGAGGTCAACAAGCATCTTTCTGGGAGGGCGACGACTAGATCTATAATACCCACCAAGAACGATATCATAATATTCCTGCGGGCGAAATTAAGAGAGGATACGATGCCGAACGCGATGGACAAGAGCTTAGAGGAAGAAATTGTACAGAAGATTCCCGAAACAGTTTCGGAAATGTAAGTAGGAAGCGGAGATACTTATAAAAAAAGCTAAAGCTGTGTGCTGAAATATATTGTGTCCAGATTCCTGCTTGTCTTCTTAAGTATCGAGACAATCCTACAAGAGACCACTCTATATCGGAGGAGACAGAAACTTAGGGCAATGAAGGATGGGGTAGATTTGGGGGGCGCGTATGAAGCAACGTTGGGAAGAATAAGGGCTCAGGGTAGGGAGAAAGCAAAACTCGGGATGGCCGTTCTGATGTGGGTCTCCCATTCGAGGCGGCCTTTGTATGTGGATGAGATGTGTCATGCCATAGCAATCCGGATAGGGTCAAGTGATCTTGATAGCGATGATATCCCTGCGATATCTACCTTGCTAAGCTGTTGCCAAGGACTTGTCACTATGGATCAAGGTGGCACGACTGTTAGGTTGATTCATTTTACTCTCCAAGAGTTCCTTTGCACACATCCCGACCTCTTTGAAAGAGCTCACTCGACGATGGCGGAAACATGCTTGACGTATCTCAACTTCCGGCACATCAATGATCTTTCAACCGGCCCATCCCATGACCCCCGAGGCACTCCCTTCCTTGAATATTCTTCTTTATATTGGGGAACCCACATGCGAATGGAGCCCTCAGATCTGGCAAAAGAATTTGCGCTCGATCTTCTTGATCAGTTCGATGGTCACATATCAGCCAAATGCCTTTGGGAGTCGATACGTGGGGAGTTGCCCTTTTACTGTTATCCTGGCAGTGAGCCATTCTCTGCGCTGCACTGTATCTCGTATTTCGGCATCGCCGAATTAGCAAATACTTTGATAAAGATTAACAGATGGGATGTGAACCAAAGAGATACTGCCGGTATGACGCCGCTCATATGGGCTGCGAGATACGGACGTGAAGAAGTAGTGAGGTTGCTCTTGCGAGAAAAGCTTATTCAACCTGACCAGGAGGACGCGAATTCCCGGCGAACGGCATTCTCATGGGCTGTTGGAAATGGACATGAGGGTGTGGTGAGGCTATTTCTTGGGCCGGGGTTTGTCAATCCTGGGAGCATAGGTGGTTGGTGGGGGAAGGCGCGGCAGGGAGCGGGTCTACTATTTGGCAGGAGATATGTCAACCCTAATAGCTTAAGTAAATCCGGTCGAACACCGCTCTCGCTGGCTGCTGGGGATGGGCATGAAGGAGCAGTGAAGCTACTCTTGGGGAGGGAAGATGTCAACCCCAATAGCTCAGATAGGTTTGGCCGAGTGCCGCTCTCGTGGGCTGCCGGGAATGGGCGTGAAGGAGTAGTGAAGCTGCTGTTGGAGCGGGAAGATGTCAACCCCTGTAGTTCGGATAACTTTTGCCGAGCACCGCTCTCGTGGGCTGCTGGGGGTGGCCATGAGGGAGTAGTGAAGCTACTGTTGGGGCGGGAAGATGTCAACCCCAACATCCCAGACACGAAGTATGGTCAAACACCGCTCTTCCGGGCTGCCGAGAGGGGTTATGCGGGAATAGTGAAGCTACTGTTGGGGCGGAAAGATGTCAACCCCGACACCCTAGACAAGGTGTATGGTCAAACACCGCTCTCCCGGGCTGCCGAGAATGGGCGAGAAGGAGTAGTAGGGCTGTTGTTGGGGCGGGAGGATCTCAACCCCAACATCTCAGACACGGAGTATGGCCGAGCACCGCTCTTGCGGGCTGCCAGGAATGGTCATGAGGGAGTAGTGAGGCTACTGCTAGGGCGGAAAGATGTCAACCCCAATATCTCCGATAAACGCGGTCGAACATCGCTCTCGTGGGCTGCCGGGAATGGGCGTGTAGGAGTAGTGAAGCTACTGCTGGGGCGGGAGGATGTCAACCCCAACACCCCAGACATGAGGCATGGCCAAACGCCGCTCTCGTTAGCTGCCGAGAATGGGCATGAAGGAGTGGTGAAGCAGCTGCTGGGGCGGGAAGATGTGAACCCCAACACCCCAGACACCGAGTATGGCCAAACACCGCTCTCGTTTGCTGCCGAGAATGGGCGTGAAGGAGTAGTGAACCTTCTGTTGGGGCGAGAAGATGTTAGTCCCGATATCTCAGACACTAAGTATGGCCAGACGCCGCTCTCGTGGGCTGCTGAGAATGGTCACGAGGGAGTAGTGAAGCTGCTGTTAGGGCGGGAAGATGTTAACCCTAATAGCCTTAGCAAATCTCATCAGACACCGCTCACACTGGCCATCCAAAGGAGGCGCGCTAGAGTCGTTGAACTACTACAAGCCCGAAATTCCCTAAATATCCGGTAATTGGGTTCTCGCTTGATTCTCTCGAGTTTATAATCTTGTCTCGCAGAAATCATCCTTTATTGGCACTGGTAGTGCTAGGTGAGTTGAGCTTTATGCGTGGCGGTCTGAGGTGTTTATTTGTTGTTCGCTTTCAGCTTTTTTTCTTTTTGGAATTTTAAGGATAGGTCAGAAGTTTCTTGGATAAGTCAAACTCTCTCCAACTCCTAGGGAATATCCCTCTTTTTTCTCAATGATAGAATGGGTTTAGGTTTAGATAGATTATATATCTCGGCATTTATTTTTGGGTAGAGGATGTCCTAGTCTTGTATAGTATTATATATCATAATAACTTTAACTGTTTTTTTTAATTTTTTTATATTCGAATTGCGTGGAATGTGATGGATTTGGGGTGACGCTTATCAGACATTTTTTCAAATATGTTGGTTGTTAGCCTACTCGGGGGAGCATGGAAGAGATTGGGATTTTGTGGCGTTGAGGCGCAGGTGGTAGTGGTTGTGGCCATATGAGATCGTGAAAGGACACTTGGAATCGGAGGATGCAATTACAGGGGACTGGCCTCGTGTCATGCTTTTTTCAGTTGTACTTACGATATCCTCCCAACCCTCCGGGGCGTAATTTTCATAATAAGCTACTGCACAGTGCCGCAGGAGACATTAGGAATATAGCTAGCAGAAATAGAGGATGAGAAGGAGAGGGTACTTATAATGCTGTGTGGAGGTCACTACGCAGAGGCGCGGTCGGGTGTGGGAGGGTTGTGACAAACCGGCCAGTAGGGGAGGCATCAGGGAGGTTTTCTTTGGAGAAGGCCAAGGTAGTGCGGGGGTCTTTTAGCTCATTGGTCACTCACTCCCACCAACTGGGAGTGAGGACTATAAAATATATGTGGAAGGGTTAGCTGTGAATTTTCTGGAGGAGGGATCAGTAGATTCAAGGGTCGGAGTAGAGAGTAGAGGTCGACTTGAGAATTGATAATCAAGAGCGAGAAGAAGGGGTAAGGTAAATTCTTGTTATAGTTAGATCACCGAGTTTTTCTAAATAATATTATGCAATTACCAGTGTGATGGGTTAGGAATACTTGACTTAACTCACCTTAATTCGGCTTCCAAGCATATGGTTCAATTATTTAAGATTCTATCATATATATCATATATCCTGCGGTATCATACCGTATCAGCCACTCTGCGAAAGTCTCCGTGAAATGAGATCTCGCTTTCCTCTCAAAATTCCGTCACCCCTGCCGAGGCTCCAACCCGGCAACACTGCCCCCGGGTCACCATAACCTCCGCCGAAGACAATCTCCCAGTGGTTATGGGCTGGGGCGGAAGCCCCTAGTCCGGTATTGGAAGTCGTTATAAACAAAAGTCTGGAAACCGCAACAGTTGTGATAATAGTTGAAGCTGGAGGCTGAAGCAAAAATACGGCAGTGTTCGACAGAGAGCATGGGATTAGCCGTGCCAAGGTTCCCGCCACCTCAAACAGTGCTGGGTGCTAGCCGAGGGTGCTTCTAGGGTGGATTAGGGTCATTCGAGGTGGGAACCCTGGCATGGTTATGGTTTCCAGCTCAGAAAGTAACTGTTCGGGTCTCTGTACTGAGGAAGGTGGCGGCTCTACTCGTGTCTCCGCGCCAATATTGGGCACCTCTTTTGGAATAGCCTCTGCCAGCCGTACAGAGGATAGTCTTGGCGCCACTTTTCTCAAGAAGTACTGTAGTGGAAAACCCCTGAACAAATATCTAAAGTCAATGAAGGAGGTTAAATTCTTCTGATCTCCTCTACATGCGCGGACTTGTAATAAATTTACATGAAAGTTCATACAAAGCGATGGATAAATTCCTGAGGCATGAGCTCCCACTCTGTACATAGGGCCTCTTGTCCATGCTGCTTTGTTTCCTCACTGCTTGCAACAACAAGCACACAGGATACAGGATATTGTGAATGATCCAACATTGGGATGGATTGTCAGATCATTCTCATATCAGACCCTCACACTAGCTACTCGGGCTCTACTGAGATTCAAACAGCTAGAATACTATGCCTTTTACGGGTTGAAAGGAAACTATTCCAAAGGAGGTGCCCAATCTTGGACCGGAGAAACGAATATTATGGTCAACGGGGTCTTGATGTAACCTGACCAGTAGAGAACATCTTCGCCGTTGCAACACTTGAACTCAGAATATTGTAGGCAACTAAAAAGCAACAAATACAGATAGGGGGGCTAAGGCGCGGGCTAAGGGGGTTGGATTGCTGGGTGCGCTTGCCGCCATACTAGCATATAAGAGGAAATATTGGATCATAATCTTATTAATGTGGTATAAGTGTGCCCGGTAAGCTACTTTTGTGTAACCTAAGTAATTCTTTAGGGTTTAGTATGTTCCTTAGTTGATCTGCGCTAGCTGAAATGGGAGTGCATATCTGTTACTAGACCAATCCCAGGTGATGTTGGATCACTAATAACAAAATACTAAATTGAAAGTCCAACGAGCAACACCTTGATTCCACTCTATAACTACCACGTCCGCTGCTTCTCACAACCTGATCAAATTTCTCTCTACCACCTTTAATCCTAATACCACTCAACACAATCGGTCTCTTCTATACCAACCTCCACTACCATAAAGAATGGCTCCTGAACCTGTCAAGGCGGCAGATATCGCCCAAACTCCATCTCAGGATACCAAGCAACAGCATTCTTATACTCGGTCGGCTGAGTCTGCGCCGAGCCCACAGGATAGGTTGCCGCTCCCACAGGATAGGTTGCCGCTCCCACAGGATGGGTTGCCGCTCCCACAGGATGGGTTGCCGCTCCCACAGGATGGGTTGCCGCTCCCACAGGATGGGTTGCCGCTCCCACAGGATGGGTTGCCGCTCCCACTAAGGGCTGATCATTATCCTACTAGAGGGCTAGAGGGTGTTGAAACCCAGCACTACCATGGAACAGAGTCATTCATGACGGCTATTAATGTGCAGACAGATCAACTTCATTCTGGTAATGCTGGCCAGTACGCAGTTTTTTCGCACATAACACCACGCCAGCTTGCAAATCTTGATAATTTTCGCGACACCCACTGCAAATCACTCCGATTCCTCTACTACGAATCTGAAGAAACTTTGATTGTCAGAATTATGCCTGGGAAGGCGCACGACTTTGCATGCACGGGGTTTGAAGTTGCAATGGTTCTAAAGCTTGCTGAGATGGGGCTGCAGCATGAGCTTCGCAATGCGAGTGCGACGACATATCAAGGGAGAGGTTTCGCTGGAGAAGCAGATTCTTCATATATACCCCGGTCATCCCGTCCTTTAAGAGCTGATTGGCCAACCCTCGTCATTGAGTATGGGGTTTCTCAATCTCTTAAACACTTGTGCGATGATGCCAGCTGGTGGTTGACGAGCTCCGCCGGTCAGGTAAAGATTGTTCTTCTTTTTTCGATCTCTGAGAAGCACAGAAAAATACATATCGAACAATGGGAGATGGGTACTAGCACTGATCAACAAACTATCGATGGCCAGCATAATCTTGAGGCAATAAGACCGGAATGTGTGAAGACAATCGAGATCGCCGAGACTGATGCTGCGGGTGCTTTTTTGCAGCTCAGCTTCCAAAAACTCTTCCTCCGCCAACCAGAGGCAGGAGAAATGGATATTGTTTTCGGTACCCAAGATCTGGAAAGGTTTGCAGCTGATGCCTGGCCAGAGTTCCCAATTCAGAAGTCCATCGGTTGTTCTCCGCCATCCCCCGCCATTTATCGCCGTCAAACCTCTCTTCCGCTATCTCTAGCAATCCTCTGTCTAGTCATCGTGCTTTTCACTCGTCTTCTTCCATCGCTCGCCCTCCTCTATTGAGTCACCGTAGGTTTCACTTGTCCTCTGAATACTGTGTCTAGAGTGGTTCCCAATTGGAGTCACTCTCCACTCAAATTCAGTAAGTCAGCCATCCCCAACTCAGGCTCGTAATCGTAGTCAATGTTGATTTTGCTAACTCATTGAGAGGCCTAAGGCGGAGTGGGCAGAAAGCTTTATATGGCAGTGTCTGGTAAATGAGGTTTCTGCAGTTATTTGATGCTGGAAAGTGGGCATTTAATGGGCATCAGGAGGACAAGTGGGAGTTGGGTCACTCTGATGGTTGGTTTGCTTTTCTTGCTTGCATAAAAGTTCCTGATTACTTTAAATATCTCTACTCAATTCATATAATATCTTTGATACTATTTCTATGTCGGAGGCGCGGGAGTCTCACTAGCTCTTGAAAGCGATGGGGAGCGAGAGAAGGCTGGTAGTTGGTTTCATTTTGACTTGTATTGTAGTGACTCAATTGTTTTAAAACTCTGCTCAACTAGAATACAGTGTTCCCAACGGCCCAGGGGCCCCATAGGGCCTGGAGGCCGGACTGCCAAGAGCCCGGGACCGGATTAGGCGGTAAAAGATTTGCTGTCTTCGCTTGCGAAATTTAAAAATGGCCGTTATTAGCGAGGACGACAGGCCCGACAATCTGAGACACTGATATATAAGGTGTGCATCAAGACCCCGGTTGTGTTGTGTTGTGGGAATTGTAGTCAACAGCGGGACTTCACAGGACGGCGGGGGATGGTAGGGGGCTGCAGGTGACGACCGGTGACGGTGGGTAACCGCAGTACCTATAAAGAAACGCCAGGGATGGTAGATGACGGTAGGGGATGGTCAGGGACTGTCGGTGAATACCGGTGACTGGAGTAAAAGACCGGAAACAGTGAGTACTGAAAAGGACAAAATGCGTACCGGAGGAAGTTCCGTGTGAAAGGTAGATATCATACTTCTCGCGCTGAAGTAAATGATCAGGAAATCGTAGAGAGGACAGAAAAGAAAAATAGCAAACCGGTAGAAGCAATCGCCGCGCACACTATCGGGATTCACCAAGCACTTAGATGGAATCGATAAGTTTACAAAGGAAAGATCACGATGCGGAAATCCTCGCTCGTTGAGGTTGTTGCTCTTGCTTTCGTCTCTCTCTCTCTCGGTCTCGATGATAGCTACAAGCCCAAAGAACCCTACCCCTAAGCCCCAGGTTCGTGACAACCGTTCCCACCATGCTACCTACTACTGCCTGCGCTAAAGAAATAAAAATACACAGCAACAAATAAAGACAATTTAGTGCGTGAAAAACCTGGTATTCGCCCCACAGTACTGGTGGGTTCGCGTTGAGGATAATTATATCTGGAGTCTAATATCAACTCGCCTAGTGTATTAGATGATTGCGGAGTCCAATCAGCAATACTCCTCAGAGATTTGATGGAATTATGAATTGAGGGAATATGTTAAGATGGAATCGGATACCGATAAGAAAAAGGCTGTAGGGTCGCCAACTGTTTAAAATAGAAGATAGTATCTGATACAAATTGCAAAATCGGCTTGATACAGAAATTCGTTACGAAGATTGACCTCAACTATTTTTCATATCTCGATTCCACATTTTCTACAATCTCTATCCAGTATGTCAATTCCACTTGAGAATTCCATATCTCAAGAAACCATTTGGTATTTTGATGTTAGCACAGTTCCAGGTATACCAAAGATGCCGACCTCGGCCCAATTGAGAATATGGAGGAAGCCCTTCGCCATCACAGGAGTGCGACTAGGAGTATTCAGAGTAGTGCGTCGAGTGGCCTCTTGACTCAGACAATGGTTGGTGGCTCAGGTCAAGGAGGAAGTGGAAATTGGGGTTGTTATTTTGTGTAGCCTTAATACTTGCCGTTTCGTTTCAAAACTCATATCCTGGCGCAAAGAATCAAATGGCCGATCTGAGAGATTACAGGGATTAATATAAAGGTGGGGGACTGCGGGGCCCGACCTCCTCCACTTGGAATCGTAGGGCAAGTATTGGGCTACACTCAACAACTGTCACCTTGTCGTGCTTCTAGAAAGCCGCCTATATTTTAAACAGGCCCTGATTGAGTACCGTTGTAGAACATTGGAGTTGCCTTCCGTGGGCAGGTGTTGAAGATTGTGGATCTTTGTCTCCCGAAATCTGTGTGCAGATTTCGCAGCTTTTTCGAGTCGTTAATGGCATAGGTTCCCCCCAGATCTTTAAGGGAGGTACTCGTGTCTCCGCGCCAGTACTGGGCACCTCTTTTGGAATAGCCTCTGCTAGCCGTACAGAGGATAGTCTTGACACCACTTTTCTCGAGAAGTACTGTAGTGGAAAAACCCTGACCAAATATCTAAAGTCGATGAAGGAGATTAAATTCTTCTGACCACAGAGCTGACCATTAACCATTGACCATTAAACTAGATCTCCTCCACATGCGCGGACTTGTAATAAATTTACATGAAAATTCATACAAAGCGATGGATAAATTCTTGAGGCATGAGCTCCCACTCTGTACATAGGGCCTCTTGTCCACGCTGTTTTGTTTGCTCACTGCTTCCAACAACAAGCAGACAGGATATTGTGAATGATCCAACATTGGGATGAATTGTCAGATCACTCTCATATCAGACCCTCACACCAGCTACTCGGACTCTACTGACATTCAAACAGCTAGAACACTATGCCTTTTACGGGTTGAAAGGAAACTATTCCAAAGGAGGTGCCCAATCTTGGCCCGGAGACACGAATAGTATGGCCAACGGGGTCTTGATGTAACCTCACCAGTAGAGAACATCTCCGCCGTTGCAACACTTGAACTCAGAATATTGTAGGCAACTAAAAAGCAACAAATACAGATAGGGGGGCTAAGGCGCGGGCTAAGGGGGTTGGGTTGCTGAGTGCGCTTGCCGCCATACTAGCATATAAGAGGAAATATTGGATCATAATCTTATTAATGTGGTATAAGTGTGCCCGGTAAGCTACTTTTGTGTAACCTAAGTAATTCTTTAGGGTTTAGTATGTTCCTTAGTTGATCTGCGCTAGCTGAAATGGGAGTGCATATCTGTTACTAGACCAATCCCAGGTGATGTTGGATCACTAATAACAAAATACTAAATTGAAAGTCCAACGAGCAACACCTTGATTCCACTCTATAACTACCACTTCCGCTGCTTCTCACAACCAGATCAAATTTCTCTCCACCACCTTAATCCTAATACCACTCAACACAATCGGTCTCTTCTATTCCAACCTCCACTACCATAAAGAATGGCTCCTGAACATGTCAAGACAGCAGATATCGCCCAAACTCCATCTCAGGATACCAAGCAACAGCATTCTTATACTCGGTCGGCCGAGTCTGCGCCGAGCCCACAGGATGGGTTGCCCCTCCCACAGGATGGGTTGCCGCTCTCAAAGGATGGGTTGCCGCTCCCACAGGATGGGTTGCCGCTCCCACAGGATGGGTTGCCGCTCCCACAGGATGGGTTGCCGCTCCCACAGGATGGGTTGCCGCTCCCACAGGATGGGTTGCCGCTCCCACTAGGGGCTGATCATTATCTTACTAGAGGGCTAGAGGGTGTTGAAACCCAGCACTACCATGGAACAGAGTCATTCATGACTGCTATTAAGGTGCAGACAGATCAACTTCATTCTGGTAATGCCGGCCAGTACGCAGTTTTTTCCCACATAACACCACAGCAGCTTGCACATCTTGATAATTTTCGCAACACTCACTGCAAATCAGTCCGATTCCTCTACTACGAATCCAAAGAAACTTTGATTGTCAGAATTATGCCCGGGAAGGCGCACCAATTTGCATGCAAGGGGTTTGAAGCTGCACTGGTTCTAAAGCTTGCTGAGATGGGGCTGCAGCATGAGCTTCGCAATGCAGGTGCGACGACATATCAAGGGATAGGCTGCGCTGGAGAAGCAGATTCTTCATATATACCCCGGTCATCCCGTCCTTTAAGAGCTGATTGGCCAACCCTCGTCATTGAGTATGGGGTTTCTCAATCTCTTAAACACTTGTGCGCTGATGCCAGCTGGTGGTTGACGAGCTCTCCCGGTCAGGTGAAAATTGTTCTTCTTTTTTCAATCTCTGAGAAGAACAGAAAAATCCATATCGAGCAATGGGAGATGGGTACTGGCAGCGATGAACAAATTACCGATAGCCAGGATAATCCTCAGCCAACAAGACCGGAATGTGTTAAGACAATCGAGATCGCGGAAACTAATGCTAGGGGTGCTTTTTTGCAGCTCAGCTTCCAAAAACTCTTCCTCCGCGAACCAGAGGCAGGAGAAATGGATATTGTTTTTAGTATAGAAGATCTGGAAAGGTTTGCAGCTAATGCCTGGCCAGAGTTCCCAATCCAGAAGTCCATCGGTCGTTCCCCGCCATCCCCCGCCATTTATCGCCGTTCGCACCTCTCTTCAGCTATCTCTAGCAATCCTCCGAGTCTGTCTAATCACCGTGGTTTTCACTCGTCTTCTTCCATCTCTCGCCATCCTCTATTGAGTCACCATGGGTTTCACTTGTCCTCTGCTGTCTCTAGCCGCCCTCTGTCGACTTTCGGTGTTTTCAGCCACCCCCCACCACCTCCTGCAGTTGTACGGAGGCACCTGCCCTCCACTGCCCGGCATAGTTTTGCATCGCTTGGGTTATTGCCCCTTGTGGTGGGGGCTGTACTGCACGTTCGACGACCAGGACGGGCTACTTCTGTGTTGTCTCACCAGATCTTGGGCTCTTGGAAGTCCTCCGGCTGGGTACCCCGGCGCCCTCAGAATACTGTGTCTAGAGTGGTTCCCGATTGGAGTCACTCTCCACTCAAATTCAGTAAGTCAGCCATCCTCAACTCAGGCTCTTAATCGTAGTCAATGTTGATTTTGCTAACTCATCAAGGGTGCTAAGGCGGAGTGGGCAGAAAGTTTTATATGGCAGTGTCTGGTAAATCAGGTTTCTGCAGTTATTCGGTGCTGGAAAGTGGGGATTTAATGGGCATCAGGAGGACAAGTGGGAGTTGGGTCACTCTGATGGTTGGTTTGCTTTTCCTGCTTGCATAAAAGTTCCTGATTACTTTAAATATCTCTACTCAATTCATATAATATCTTTGATATTTCTATGTGGGAGGCGCGGGAGTCTCACTAGCTCTTGAAAGCGATGGGGAGCGAGAGAAGGCTGGTAGTTGGTTTCATTTTGACTTGTATTGTAGTGACTCAATTGTTTTAAAACTCTGCTCAACTAGAATACAGTGTTCCCAACGGCCCAGGGGCCCCATAGGGCCTGGAGGCCGGACTGCCAAGAGCCCGGGGCTGGACCAGGCGGTAAAAGATTTGCTGTCTTCGTCTGCGAAATCTAAAAACGGCCGTTATTAGCGAGGACGACAGGCCCGGCAATCTGAGACACTGATATATAAGGTGTGCATCAAGACTGCGGTTGTGTTGTGGGAATTGTAGTCAACAGCGGGACTTCACAGGACGGCGGGGGACGGTAGGCGGCTGCAGGTAACGACCGGTGACGGTGGCTAACCGCAGTACCTATAAAGAAATGCCAGGGATGGTAGATGACGGTAGGGGATAGTGGGGGACCGTCGGTGAATACCGGTGACTGGAGTAAAAGCCCGGAAACAGTGAGTACTGGAGGGTTTGCGTTGAGGATAATTATATCTGGAGTCTAATATCAACTCGCCTAGTGTATTAGATGATTGCGGAGTCCAATCATCAATACTCCTCAGAGATTGGATGGAATTATGAATTGAGGGAATATGTTAAGATGGAATCGGATACCGATAAGAAAATGGCTCCAGGGTCGCCAACTGTTTAAAATAGGAGGTGGTATCTGATACAAATTGCAAAATCGGCTTGATACAGAAATTCGTTACGAAGATTGACCTCAACTATTTTTCATATCTCGATTCCACATTTTCTACAATCTCTATCCAGTATGTCAATTCCACTTGAGAATTCCATATCTCAAGAAACCATTTGGCATTTTGATGTTAGCACAGTTCCAGGTATACTCAAGATGCCGACCTCGGCCCAATTGAGAATATGGAGGAGTCTCTTCGCCATCACAGCAGTGCTACTAGGATTATCCTGAGTAGTATGCCGAGTGGCCTCTTGACTCAGACAATGGCCGGTGGCTCAAATTCAGGTGAGGGAGGAAGTGGAAATTGGGGTTGCTATTTTGTGTAGCCTTAATACTTGGCGTTTCGTTTCAAAACTCATATCCTGGCGCAACGAATCAAATGGCCGATCTGAGAGATTACAGGGATTAATATAAAGGTGGGGGACTGCGGGGCCCGATGTCCTCCACTTGGAACCAACACAGTAAACACTATTCCTAAAAGAAAAAGATTAAATAGATTACCAAGTGCTGTGAGTGTTAAGATAAGACTGAACAAATCATTCTGCTACGAGTCTTATTTCTCTTTCACATACTTCTCTGGGCTTTTATAGTTGAATAAAGTTATTGAATGGGCCTTTGCGTTAACTCTTGTCGTGATGTCGCAAAGCACAGATGCAACCGAGGTCGGCTCACAAGCTAATGCATCTGATTTTCCAGACGAGTTACCGGGAAACTCAATCGACTCTCCAGATCCGGATATCTACATCCAATATCGGAAATTTCCGACTGTGATGGCACGAGTGCTCTTTCTGGTGCATTGTTGGAGAAGAAGGGACGGATATTCAAAAGGTTCAGGATCTTATTGCGGCCTTGCAGATCCATGCCTGTGGTTTTTGAGTTCTATTGCAGCAAAGACTTTTATCTATTTTATTTCTTAAAGATGTATTCTTCTTTAATTATTTGTTTACGCACATCACACGATTTGCGAAAGCATAACGCATGAGGGAGATGAAATCATGCCCCCAAATTTGTGAGTATGCGAGCTGAAGAAATGTGACAGCAAAACTGCATAGGGCCCTACCGGGCGCGGTAGGGCGTTCATACCTCCATCTGCCCTAGTCCGTCCATGGAGTTGAAAAAAGACGGACTACCGCCGGCGGTCCGTCCGGTCCTACCTCCAAGACGGACGGACTGGACGGTTCGGAACACTGCCCGAGGCACTCCCTTCCTTGAATATTCTTCTTTATATTGGGGAGCCCACATGCGAATTGAGCTCTCAGATCGGGCGAAATTATTTGCGCTCGATCTTCTTGATCGGTTCGATGGTCACATATCTGCATCAGTTCTATTTTCGCCTTTTCATCATACTGTAACAATTTATCAGGACCTGGCCCCTCTGGCTGCCTTCAGGGTTTTTGTGGGCTCTTGGTATCAGGTTATCTGAGTCGGGGTACCCTGTGTCTGGTTTTCAATGAGTCACTAGTAAAGTACAATAGATAAGACATTGTGGTCGAGTGGTTAATGAAACGGACAAGAAATCTGTTTTGTGCACGAGCACAGGTTCAAATCCTGTCCATGTACTGTAAATTCTGGCCAAACTTGACCCGCCACTATTACCTGTATGGAAGTTACTATCCCTAGAAGGGCGAATTCACCACATGGTTAATACTTAAGAGGAAGAGTGGCTACCTTAAGAAGTATGGCGGCGCGTCGAGTTTACCCAGAATCTACAGTATTTTGTTTCAATTTTTTATTTCATTTTCTTCCCCGAAAAAACCTAACCCTGCCGAAAAGGAAGGGTTACATATTATCCCTCGGCATGAACAGATGCTAATCCTGTGATGGAGGGAATTTAGTGTGGAGACAATTTAAGCTGACCTCAAGTGTGAGGTCATTTGTCCATTAAAATGACAGAAAAACACGATTTTTGTCACCAAGCGGGGCAAGCGGGGGCCCAATCTGCCTATCCCTTACCTTGTGGCCGAAATTCATGGCTGCGTAGCGTGCCGCGAAGTGAGATTGGGTTCACGGCTGGCTGTTTTTCCGGTGCCCATTAGCCTATTTTAGAATCTGGGAGCAAATCTACGCAGACACTCTTGTTTCCGTCATGGCAATGCTGAACGGTACTGATTATGTGGGATTCTCAGCACTACACCACTTCTAAAACAAGGTTTTTCCTGTCACAATTACTGAAATAAGCTAGTAGTAGTATCTAGCGCTGGCCATGATTACAAGGTAAGGGATAAAAAAATAGTGTTTGTGCTCTTTGAAAGATGGCAGTAGCCCATCCATGAGAATGAACTCATACTTTAAAATTTATTGCAGGGCTTGAGAAAAGCGGCATCAAGGCTACCCTCCACAGTGAATGAACACCTTCCCTCATCCTACTGTCACAATTGTTGTCACTACTTTCATAATGATCATTATTTTCACTCACCATCAGTTATATTTCAGATAATTCTGACACACCTTCCGGTCAACCCTATTCCGAATAAATGATGAGAATACAAGCTTTATTATAATAATAATAATAAGCCTGATGGCCGTTCACAATTGACCAGTGCAACCTCACTTCTCACGCCAATTGGGAACCAGACTAGCATGGAGCCATTTTGGGTTTATTCAAATTTTGCGGTAGATACTAATACAAATAGGCTATGTTCGGTAAAGAGTCTTGTGGTCCTTATTCTTTCCGTGCTGCTAGCAGCATCCTATATATACACAAAAGTCTTGTACAGGAAACACTCTTTTTCGCCATCATTCAAGTCTATTCTTCCATCACCGTCTCTTGCTTTCCAAACCACACCCTCAACTTTCCTACAGATTCCTTCCTTCATTCACTTCGCCCGTTTCAACTACTTACAGACTTTTCCTGAACACTCCTTTCCAAACTTTCCTGATACCTTCCCCCGTTTCGCTATCATCAACTGTGATGCTCGTTCGTTTCATCCTCTTGCTAACACTAGTTCCAAACCTTCAGTACCCCTAGTCTGATTCGTGGATCTTCCCAAAACATCTCCGATGCACCTAACTGTTCGCTCATATACACCATTGCTTCAAGTTCCATACTTCCCAACAATCTCTCAACGAAAACTCTCCTTATGCTCACTTCCGGTGTAGTAACGGTGTCGCAGATATGGAACCTTTGTGAATATTTTAACAGATACAGTGCGGAGAATAGCCAGAGTATTTGCTCAGGCCACTGGTGACAATAATATCTGTCAGTCACATGTGTCATTTCTCGCAGCAGCAATAATTGCCTCTTTTCATACTTAATAGGGGTCCTGAAGGTACAAGTAATTAGGATCGCAAGGGTTGTTCCTCAATTTAGTGGGGTTTGAATCCGGCCAATTATGTTTGAAATCCCCGGTCGGACTCTGAGTACCCCTTCAAAAGTCGTCAAGCAACTGTCTGGGATAAGCAAAGTAAGGGAGTGGTTCAGTGTTTGGGAGGCGGCGTCTTCGGATATGATTGCCCTTTTCCAGCGTTGACTAGCCCTTTAAGCTTCTTTAGTGCCAGGAAACCGACTACGAGTAGAGTGGGGATCATCCCTTACTATCTTGGCTCTTTTAGCCGATTGTCCGCGGCCCAAATTGAAAGACCGCCTTTGCGATCCTATGATACCTTGACCCCTAATGTTCCTTCGCCCCCTTATCTTGGTCTGAAAATCTTTCCAACTTATTAACCACTTAGTACCTGGCATTGTAATATTATATCCCTTTGGTCGATGCCGAATTTCAGGACTGTTTAGCACTGCAGTAGTGTGGTGATCGACAATGGCAAGTCAGTAATGAGCTACGAGTAAATTTAGTCACTAATTGGCAAAGTCTACCTTAAACTGCCGTCATGTTTAGACCCATCCACAAGGAAAACGGCTTGCTTGAGAAGCAGTGTAGTGTTCAGAATGGAGCAAAATCAGCAGAACTCAGCATGCCCATGATGGGCACAAGATTGTCCGCGCATATTTGCTCCTGATCGCTTGAATAGGTTTGGCGCCTACAATTTTAAGCCTGAGTGGGTGCCAAAGATTTTGGGAATACTGTGATGGCCAATGATAGTCAGCCATACTCTCATTGGTATTGCGCTCACCTACGAGTAAATGTGGTTGCCACACCGCTAGGGGGCAAGCCGCGAAATCAGACGAAGGGATCTTGGTATGCTGTCTATCGTTACCTTTCTTGTCATATCTATCCGATTGGTTGCAACGCTAAAAGTCAGAGAAAACCGGAAGGAATGAAGGGATGGCGGCGGTGCAAAACCCGCCTTCTACTACTTGAGTGGTATCCCGAAGACCAAGATTGCGTAAATATGTTGCAAGGAAGTTCAATCTCATCAAACTCATGACACTACATGGGAAGAGCCTTTCCAAATTGACTTAAGTACAGTCGTATCAGAGCTTGCCGGCCATTATTCCGCCAGTCTTACTGTTCCCATCTTTCCCACAATTCCTATCTACTTTACACACACACTTTATTTGTTTTACATTATTTTATTCTCTTCGGCTACTTTGGCTGTCCAAGTTCTTCTATAAGTACCCTTCCATCCCTCTACCTCAATATATAACCTGCACTTCTTGCCTGCCGTGGGTGCACCATTTGTCTCTCCTCCATTCCAAATCCAAACCGTTCTCTGCATCGTTGTTAAACCATTGCTCTTTGCCTACATCGACTCAACCTTCCCATTCAACCGTCGCTTTGCCCTCTGGTTTCCTATCATTGGTAACAAGGGAGTTGGAACCACTATCGTTGTGGTATTTCTTCCTGAGGTGACTTAGTGTCTTGTTGATTTGGGCAAGTTTGTTTCTTTTGTAAGGGAGCTTTTTTTTTGTTTCAATCCACTGCATGAAGACGAAGGTAAGTCTGTCCACACTCCCAATGGATGGTCATTTCTAACATGTAGCTAGAATTGTTGATTGTGCGAGAGAGAGAATATCACATACAGCTAGCGATTTTATTTGCCGGGTTATCTATGATGGTTTAACCAATCCAAGTGTAATACAAGCGTGTTTGGATTAGCCGTCAAAGTCAGCATTTGTGTCAAGGCTAGGTTTGTCTGCAGGTTATCCTTTTTTGCAAACAGTGCAGCTTACAGTTGGAATAGGATGAAGAAACCTGTTGGGCGGAAAGTCCCTCACGGACGAACCCTGTCTGGTTAGCCTGGTCGTATTGTTTGGCTCGCCTATACGACCGATAACCTGCGTGCGCCTGGACAGCCTCCTGAATCCATTCAGTTAGACACTACGCTTTTCGATGCTATGGCCGAACAATGCAGGTCTCCGGGCCCCCCAGGAGGATGGCAAGCAAGGGCACCCGTCGCACCGTCTTGATGAACGACAGAGAGTTGGAGACAGTGTTCGCAACGGGACAGTCCGTCCATCCTGAGGGTTGGACCAGGACGGACTACGAATCGTAGTCCTTCCAGTCCTGGAGAGAATTTTGCCCGGGGCTAAAGGCCGTAGGACGGAGAAGACGCTGGGCCCCACAACCAGTTTTCAGAATGTCTCAGAGTGTGAGGCCAGACAGACCCCCACAGATCCCCACAGATCTCCACAAATACCGGCAGGTCCCGACAGATCCCGACAGATCCCCGCAGATCCCCACCAATCCCCACCGTCCTTGTCGGGGGATCCGCAGTCCACCACCGTCCCCTATCGTCCTTGTATTAGGATAGCATAATAGTGTCTCACCTTGTCGGGCCCGTGGTCCTCGTTCAAACCTGCAGTCCTAAAATGTCCCGGGACGGGACGGAGTGAAAATTGTCGTCCGGTCCGGTCCAGCCTTCTTGGAAGATTCCCCGTGGGGCCGCCAGGGCCCCCAGACCGTTGCGAACACTGGTTGAGGCGCGAGGATGTCAGCCCTGACATGATGTATGGCCAAACACCGCTCTCCTGAGCAGCAGAGAGGGGTCATGAGGGAGTAGTAAAGCTACTCTTGGGGCGGGAAGATGTCAACCCCAACACCCCAGACAGGAAGTATGGCCGAACACCGCTCTCGTGGGCTGCCGAGTATGGGTGCGAAGGAGTAGTGAATCTGCTGTTGGGAAGGAAGGATGTCAACCCCGATAGTTCATGTAAATCCGGCCGAACACCCCTCATGCTTGCCTCCACAAACCGGCACTTTCGAATTGTAGAGCTGCTTCATTCTCGGCATTCTCGACGTCTCAGGTAATTGGGTCCCCGCTCGTTTCCCTAGAGTTCCTAATCCCGTCCCATCCTTTTGCTCAACAACAGAATAAATTTGGGCTTAGGTGGAGAATATATTTTAAGATTTATTTTTGGACGGAGCGTGTTTTAGACTTGTACAGTACGATAACTCTTTTTCTTCCTTCCACTTGTTCGAACGGAGCGGAATGTGTTAGATATTTCCGATAGAATGGCTGTCGGAGTACTCGGGGGTGAATGGAAGGGGTTGATATTTTGTAGCTTGGAGGTATCGGTGGTGGCGGCGAAAGATAGCGAAATGCGGCTTGAAATGGAACGATGCGATTATAGAGAACAAATGACCTCCTTTTGGAGCGGTTTCATGTCTTTCGTTTTTGAATTGTACATATGATCTGCCTTCTAATTCTCGGATGTACAATTTTCGCGTGCTACGACGATGAAGGCGCTGGAAATATGGCTACCAGAAACCGAGGATGATGAGGAAGAGATGCCTGCTTCGCGGGGGGCACTGCATGGAAGCATAGTTGGGTTTTGGAGGGTTGTGATAGCTTGGGCAGCAGGGGAGGTACCGGAGGGGCTTTCGCTCGAGCGGGTTGAGCTCCTAAAAAGGGGTTTTCATTTCATGATCTAGCGAGAGTGAGGACCACAAAATATCCGTTCAATGGCTAGCCATATATTTTCTCAAGAGAGAACAAGTATATGGAGTAGGGGTGTGCACAGAGATTGGCGATCGAGAGCTAGGGGAGGAAAATAATGATATTGAATAAATTTATGAGTAGATTGCCGCCAGGGTTTCCCAAAGCTAGGAACACTTCACCTTACGATAATTCGACTTCCTAGGGGCCAGTTCAATTATTTGAGATTCTACCGTATCATAGCACTTATCCATCCACATTGCAAAAGTCTTCATGAAGTGAGATTTCTCCTTCCTCTCGAAATGTCCTCCCCCCACCGAGCCCGCCCGCCCCCAATCTCGCAACACTCCCTCCTAGGCCAACTCAATTTCAATCAAAGAGAATACCTATTTCATGAAGACCTTTGCTGAGCGGATTTAGGCTTTGGGTAAGTCTTGTGGTATCGGTTAGCCGTTCTGGGCTGGTGTCGATTCCTTTTTGGACATACTAGATACTAGTATTCTGTTAATGTAGCTCAACACCTAACTTACTAGACTAGTATCTCTCGGGCTACATGGTTTCCTATCCTAATGTATGGCAGAAATGAGTGTGCAAAGCACAAGTTCTGTTTAAAATTACAGCGAATCCCCCACTTCCAAGGAGCAAAAATGCTCCGGTCGAATCTACAAACAATTTCGGGGGGGTGGTGGGGGGTCCCATCCTTCTCGGCTCCTCTCCTAGTGGGATAAAGCATTTATTCCTAGGTTGACATCTCATGAAATACCTAGCTTGCACAGTGGCTAATATTCCAAGAACCAATTAACTCCTGTGGCTATTAGAAGGAGCCCGGGAGCTCAATTCACGCTTACGAGGAGTTCTTGGTGGAAGATCTCTCTTGTAGGGTATGTAGGAGAATTTGAAAAGTCCTGCCCTATGGAGATTGGGGGATTGGGAAAACCTGGACTTCATCAATAAGGCTGTAGGGTTTATCAATCCCGCCACGAGGTGGTAGAATTCCACTCTAAACCTTAAGGTTGGCGCTCGGCGGTGAAGCGGAAAGGAAGGAGGGAAAATAATAATAATTACTTTTGCTTCCTTTGCCCGGAAAAAGGTGTTGATGCCTCCGCCGTTTTCACTCTGCCGAGCTTCGTTCTCCCTGTTTGTTGCCCTGTAAAGATTTCCTTGTTTTTTTTATCAATGCGAGGTATTGATATGCCTGGTGAAAGACGTAAGGTTGGTGGACGTTAGGTTGGGTATAGCCAAAACAGGGTTTGTGATATTGAAGTAGGATTCGCCCGGCACTGTACCAGCTCAGGCCCTTAGAATCCGATTGAGCTGTCGTAGTACATAAGTAGGACACTCCTCACGGTCTGTGCGCTCGGTAGACAGATTTACGCTTTTGGCTAGCCCAGCCTTTCTCATGTGGTGTTCACCAATGATCACTCGGATTATTTTTTAACCAATGAGGCGGGAGGTAGACTTCCGCACAAGTTAGGTGTTCTGGAGGGACTTTATCCCCCGCAATTGCTCTGCATGGTAACTTATACAATAGACTGTGAGGCGCCGGTAGATACGATCAGTGGTGTACTCAAGCACTTCTGTAATAGGAGTAGCTTGGGGTAGGGTAGTTATCTGGCGAATATTGGCGAGACAGGCAGTACCGCAAAAACCGCAGGGACTCGCTAGGCCCAGACCAGGAAATTTTAAATCCGGGCCACTGAGAGGAGTAGAACTGGAATGAATTCTCAGCGGGCACCTCTCATTCGCTAGTTTATACTAGCAAGCACTTGCCAATGGCAACCTCTTGTTTATGCCGAAATCTCAAGTTCTACGACATCTTACGAGAGGAGAATTAAGATATCGCAGTTTTTGCAGTGTACGGTGTGATTGCATGCCCATTCCAAAGGAGTACTCGGGAATGTTGGCGAGGTTCAGGGCCTAGGAAACCCTAAGATTTCAGGAATACTTTTGGAATGGGCAAGTATAATAGGTATGATAGTACTGTATGCTACATGTGTTAGCGTACTCATAAATTGGCTCTCGCTACTACCTCTACTCCTCTTTTTACCCTCTTATGGGCGGCTCGCTCCGGCTAGAGAAACTGGCAGTGGGGGAGGGAACTGGGAGGAATGGTAAATTTCCTAACCCGGGACGTCCGCAACACCCTCGTATCACACAGATCCTCTGTCGCATTTGCGTGAATAATGATATCTCTAGTAATCATCACACCACCGCCCGAGCCTCAGGCACTCACGGGGGTGTTCAACACAGGCTTAGAAATTACCGATCTAGAGGTGGCGCGGGGTTGTGGTGCTGGGGGGCATGAGTGCTGTGTTTACGGTTAGACGAGTCAGCCCGGACCGCAGAATTGGAGAGCGAATTTTCTATGGCCATGCTCAAGCATAAAGACTTTCTGGACTTGGTCGCTTTCCGGGATTTTTGGAGGATGTGGGGGGTTTAGGAAATGGTTAGGCCGGATGGGTGTGAGGGAGATGGTTGGGGGGGGAGGGTTGCCGATGACCCCCGGGGGATTGTGTGCGGGTGGACGAGGAGAGGGTGAATGCGGAGCCGCAGCTGCTGGGGTTCTGAGATATCTGCTCCGGAGGGCGGAGATGTTGGCTTGGATTCAATGGGAACGGCGCGGAGGGAGGAGATGGGGGCTATACATGAAGTGAGCTGTTGGAGGCTAAGCGGCGGTGGGTGGTACTTGTATTCGAAATGAGTATGTTGAAATACGGCCATTGCGACACAAATACCCAGCCAGCGAAAAAGAGCCTTGTCTTGTTTTCAGATACTTTACGCCGGGTGCGGGTATAACGGCATTGGGTCACGGATGGTTGATGGAGTAAGTTAGGTGGTAGTTTTGGAGGCCAGCCCTGGATTGGCACAAGTGTCGGGAGCCTAGTCGATTAATCCCGATGGATATGCACGCTCGGGGGTTTGTTTATCTACTTTCTCCTGTTCCTCCACGGCCTACCGAGGGGTGATGAGCTAAATCTAATCAGCTATAGGATACTATAGTAGGGGGCGTTATTACACCGGCGGCCTATGGCGGGTAGACCAGGAGGGGGGGGGGTCAACGAACATGGGGGCTCAACGAAAATGCCAAGTAAAATCACTGTTGGCCACTGTACTTTTGGTGTATTGTTTGTTGAGCCCCGTGTTCGCTCACCCCACTCCTAATCTATGAACATCTTTCTAAAGCTTCTACTAGATTTCGTAGCACATAGAACCGCCAATCATCGAACACATTTTTGTCGGATAAGCCTGATGGGGTTCAGGGCACAATAAGCGATCGAGTGATCCAGGATGTCCCGCGTCGCGTAACATAATATCATATCACCGCGAAAGCCAAGAAAAACGATAATGAGATGAACGGGTTGAGCTCTAAATAACATGCAGAGGTTAAAATAAATAAATAAAAAGGAATTCCAAAAATTCCGTACAGCCATAAAATCCAAACAACCAGAATAGAAAGGGAAGGGGGGAAGAGAAGAAAAAAAGATTATTTTCTAGTTTTTTTGCGTCCAATCTCATGGATGGTAAGTGGATCACAAGACGATAAAAGTTTGATAAGTGAAAAAAGTAAAAAAAGATAATAATATATGAAGTAGCCCAACCCGCTCATGTACCGGGGCTAATAAATAAAAACCATGGGGGTAAAATATAAAAAAATAAAAGAACAGAAAAGAGTTTTTTTTTGCGGAACCGAGTTTATCCAACCGTAAGCCATATCTTGAAGATGTCGTGAGGAAGGAAGGAGGGATTAGATGAGGGAGGCGAGGGCGACACAACCGAGGTTGACGAGGCCGTTCTGGGGAACAATTAGCACAGGAGAAGATGCGAGGAGAGGGAGGGAGGGTGGGGGGTGTGGAAGTAATACTTGAGAAGTCTCTCCTTGGCAGCACGCAGCTTTTGCATCGCACTGCTTGTTGATGGGAACCTGGGCTATAACAACGATTTAACAAAGCTCACCTGGCTAAGATGAAGGAATACTTACCAGCGATAACCGCCGCAACATTGATAGGCGAGCACTGAATGCCAATATCTCCGCTACCAAACAGGGAGCCCAACAACCCGGCATTGGTAGTATCACCCTTCTTCTCGATCTTGTTGCAGCAGTTCAATTGCGCGTTACCGCAAGTCTGGACTCCCTGCTCGACGGTATAATCACCGACAACCTTGCCCTTATTCGCGGCGGAGTTGCCGGCATTCTGCCCCTTGTTGCCAACGTCCTGGTTGCCGTCCGCGACCTGTGTCGTGTCCTCGACGGTGGTGATCTGGCGGGCGATTAGAGGAGAGGCGCTGACTGTGAGGGCAAGAGCCAAGACGGAGATGATTGAGAAACGCATTTTCGAATTAAGAGGAGGGGGGATTAAGTATTAAAAGATATGGGTGGTAATGGGCTTTTTCTTTTCTATTCTTTTTTTTTTTTGAAGGATGGTTTTATGGGGGAAAAATGAATGTGGGGTGAATGAATGGATACTCAATGAGATGGTGGTGAGAAAGGAGAGGGCTTGGGGGTGAGGAGGGAGGGCATTTATATCTTTTCGCTCGCTTGAGGGAGTAGTAATGCTTCGGAGGTGGGATCTTTGCTAAGGGTGTGTCCGCCGGTACGATTTGGGGTAAGTATGCACCGAAGATAGGGCGGGAAGTATCATAGCTCTCCTTCGCTACTATGCGCCCTGCGCTCTGCGGAGACAGCGTGAATGAAGGAGAGAAAGTAAGGGAGGGGGTGCTCTGTTGTGTTGTGTTGTGTTGATCCGAAGAATCACCCCTTGGCAAGTAATTAAACGTTGCATTCCCCTTACTCCATGCCCCGCCGAGACACGCATTTCTAGTCATTTCACCATCACAAGTTACTCCGATTTAAGAATTCTCCGGATTTTGGAAACTGGAGCGAGTATGAAAATTTTCATCTGAGATCAACGGGTCTCGGGACGCTTGGGGTATCCAGAATTGGGCCAGGGGATGAGATGCAGGAGTGCACAACACTAAATATTTTTTGCTTATGATGTGGCTTCGGCTTTGGTTTGTCTGGAATTTCATTTGACGCAGTTTTTTTCCTATCTGTATACGTGTCTGTTATCTGCTATTTGATGGCAATCTTTTACCTCTGGTAGAGTTCGGGATGTCTTCCCTACCCCATCTCAAACCGTCCTGCCCGGGTACTCCAAGATTCTATCTTTCCTTCTGTTTACGCTTACCATAGGTTAACCGTAATGTGATAATAAGTACTTTACGCACAACCCTGCAATCTGGCATCACGCGCCCGAATACTCCTTTAGGATCTGATTTAAGGTATTTTGCTAACATAGATTGCTATATAGGGACCTCAGAGGGTGCAAGATCTACTTGAAAATTTCCCTCAATAGGTGGACTCGCCGGAGCGCCCGACAATAGTGTACGCGATAGTGCATCAAGAACCCCTATGCCCTATTGGGAACCGCCGGTAGGCTTTCTACTAAATAACAATGGGTTAGTTGGGAGATTTCTTCTGAGCTTACCCGAATTGAAAGGGGTTGGGAAAATAATAATTCTGAAGCCTAGCAATGATTTGGGTATGGTTTGAGTCGGTGAAAGGATGATCTGCGGTGGCTATTTGGTTATTTTAAACTCTCGAGTCTCACGATAACTCATGCAGCTATTGCACCCTACCCCCCCCGTCTTTTATGCTCATGAGAGCTAAAGCCAAGCTTGAGGAGGTATCATATCTCCAGCCGACATGGTATCCCCAGCGTAATCGGGGCACAGCGTAGTATACCCTAGAAATCTAGAAATAGGCTGCAAGGCTTATCAAAAGTTGAGTTGAGAAGCAACGTATCCTCTAAGGGGTCATACTCCCTATGAACTCGGCTTTGGACTTTTGTAGTTTGCTCCGGGGTGCAGCCTATTTCCAATTCTTGGATGGCACGGGCCGCGGTCAGCGGGATGTAGAAAATAATCAATGCGGAGGTAATGATCGGCGATGAGGGTTCTATGCAGCGGAGTGGAACAGCTCATGTGGAGACACAGAGTTTGTATTAGGCTGAGAGAAAGTTCATGATTGATTGTGTTGAGTGTTGAGAAAGGGAGGTCAAGAATAGGAAGTGAGGGATGAGGAGAGGAAAAGACGGGAGAGGAAAAACAGGTGGGAGAAAGCTTTTCATAGCTTGCATGTCCCTTCACTGGCGCGTACACATATCGCTGCTGCCTCAGAGTGCTGCGCATCCCCCATCAAGTGTGGCTGTTTCTAACAATGCCTGAAAATCGATGACCGAGTGATAATCGGTGAACATTGGGTTCTATACATTGATTACAAAATCACTGGTACCAAGCTCTCTTTTATCTTTTTTTCCCCACAATGAATGGGTTGAGCTCAATTTAAACTAGTAGTACATCCCGAAAAAAAGTGATAAAGACGAAATAAACACCCAATTATGTAAAAGTGGTCTTCTCCCTCACTCACCCGGTCGAGGACATCTACTACGGAAATGGAAAAGGAGAAGAAGAGAAGAAATATAAGAAGTTACAAACTCAATCCACATTAATAGTGAATATTGAGGGGGATAAAAGGAGATTTATATCATGTACTAAAATCATGGGGTAGAGAACCGCAAAGAAAGATAATAAGGAAGAACTCGGAGCGGGCGTTCAGAGGAGGGATGCGAGAGCGAGACATCCGAGATTGATAAGGCCATTCTGCGAAAAGTCAGTACACAAAAAAAAAAGACCTATCATGACCATGGGAAATAATACCTGGGAAACCTCTCCCTGGCAGCAAGCAGCCTTCGCATCGCACGCCTTGTTGATAGGAACTTGGACTATTCCGGAGATTAGTGAAGCTCCCCTTCCGGAAAAATATGATACTCACTTGCGGCAACCGGAATATTAATTGGTGAACACTGAATGCCAATATCTCCGCTACCAAACAGGGAGCCCAACAACCCGGCATTGGTAGTATCACCCTGCTTCTCGATCTTGTTGCAGCAGTTCAATTGCGCGTTACCGCAAGTCTGGACTCCCTGCTCGACGGTGTAGTCGCCTGTGACGTTGCCCTTGTTGGCAGCGGAGTTGCCTGCGTTCTGTCCCTTGTTGCCGACGTCCTGGTTTCCATCTGCGACCTGTGTGGTGTCTGAGACAGAGGTGACTTGGCGGGCGACGAGCGGTGAGGCGCTGACGGTGAGGGTGAGGGCGAGGATGGAGATGATTGAGAAACGCATTTTGGTTGTGGGGTTTGGGGAGGCGATTGGATTAAGATTTGAAAAGATGTTTTGAAGGGGTTTCTTAAAAGAGTGTGGGAGTGAGTTAACGAATGTGTGAGTAAAGTGAACTAATGTTGGATGAGATTGTGGGGATGGGGCGCGAGGGAGGAGAATGCTTTATAGGACTTTGGGAGACCGGAAAAGACTATTGTGGTGTTTTGATTAGAAATTGCTGTTGTGATCAACTGTGCAGTGTATCCGCCCCGCGAGAAAAATGCGCCCCGTGCAATTAGCTGTGTTTGTATGCTGCCGACTTGCATACCAACAAAGGGGGGAGGGTAAAGCCTGAGCAAGGGGTGCAGGAACTTAAAAAATCCTTCGCAGATCCTTTCCTCCATCTTTGCTACCATTCATTTCATTCACGGTGATAACTCTCTGGAGACGGGAATGTCCTCTGGATCGTAGGCTGGAGCGAGTATGGGACTTGCAGCAAGACGATGTAAGTTTTTTACAACTGGTTCTGGAACAGCGGTCTGGTGTCGAGATGGTTGTTTTTGTTTAGTATAATGTAACGCAAGAACTATTCTGCCTGATTCCGGTATTGTATTGTATTGTATCCTTTCTTTCTTTCTTTTTTCTGCAAACGCCGGGGATTTTCTCGTTCGCTTGATAGCGCTCGATCCGGCCCACGATTTATCTATTTGTTTGTTTATTTTGGATCCCTCTGTGTAGGCCCTCGACCCGCAAGAGATACAGAGGAACCTATGGAAATTATTGTAAGGCAGGCGCTACCAACGGTGGATTCGGTATGCTGACATCTTCGGACGGCAATCTATTCTCTTGCCTAGAGCAACCTATGCACGAGTCAATCAAATCACGGGAACTGAAAAACAGTAAAGACGACTACCATAAAATATCGCTTTTGATGAACTCGCCTGGGGTAGGGCACCCCGAAATCTCCGGTGCTAAGAAAACTAACTTTTTGAGAACTTTGGAAGCGACAAGATATTTGGCCAATCATCGATTCTAGAAACTTGGCCTCTTGTAAGCTCTTCTAGCCCGGGCCAATTCATTAAGAGCGAGATTTTCGGTAGACCTTTGTCCAAGCACCCCTGCGTCTACTGTTCCAAAATGGTCCGCTACTGCAGGCACCGCGAGACAAACTTTGCCCCTTGTGAAGGGTGAAGGATTGATATGCTGGCTCAGTTTATCACCGACCTTGACTTTCGGTGATTTTGTGGGAGAGGCTTGCTCTAGGGGCTACTAAGGAAATTTTTAGTCCTGATATCTTCTCTATAGTAGGTGTAATTAAGCTCGGGAATACATGCTACAGGCAAGAAGCACCCGAACGTTTGGAGGGAAAACAGGGATAATTCAGGAATAATACAGGTATAATCAGCGATATTTCAGGGATATTTTAGTGGTAAGACATACTTTGGAGGCCTGTGTACGCAGTTAACAGGGGCAATTTGGGCGAGAATTGCCCAAGATGGCGTCTGATCACCTCAATGTTCGGGTAATTCTTGCCTGGGACGAGTAGACTAATTCGCCAGTGGATGCAGATGAGAGAAGGTAGAAAAGGGGGAAGGTGACATCTTTGGTAGGAGCTGGGACATCTCTACTAGTAGTGTGGGGCTCACTTGACCGAAAAGCTAGCTCTAGACTACCTGAAGGTGTTCCCCCATTATTTACTTTAGGGAATCGGCCAGAGGGTGGACCGTGTGCTCTGCTCACATTAATGAACCCAGTAAGGAACGGGTGGCGGGGGTTCTGATCATGTGAATCACCGAGTGACACTCTGTGCAATAACCGCACCCCCCACTTTTACAACCTCACGACTGTCTAAAAGCAAGTGTTCACAAACAGGTTGAGCTCTAATTTAAACTAGCCACACAGTGAAAAATATAAGTGAAAGAAAAATGGTAGAAGTAATTATTTTAGTCCTCCTTTTGCGACACCCCCCGCTTATCGATTAATGAAGCGAAAGATAAGGAAAGAATATCCGATGTTCGCAAAAACAAGTGACTAGGGAAATAATAATCATAACGGAAAAAGGGGGGTGAAAAGGGGAGCCCAACCCGCTCGAAGTATGATAAACTAAAAAGAAAAAAGAAAACCAGAAACCCATTTTATCCAACCGTGAAAACTGTATCTTGAGCAGGCTGCTGACGCGGGGAAGGAATGCATAGTGGTAAGTCCCTTAGATGAGCGAGGCGAGGGCGAGGCAGCCGACATTGACAACTCCATTCTAGGGAGGTTAGTGTGCGCTGTAAGAAGGAGAGGGGAAGGGAATACCTGAACGGTGTCCCCTTGGCAGCAGGCTGCCTTTGCATCGCAAGCTTTGTTGACGGGAACCTGGACTGTTCAAACGATTAGTAGAGCCCACGGATCTCAGAGGGGATGAATACTCACCAGCAAGAGCTGCGACGTTGACGGGCGAGCACTGGACACCAAGATCCCCGCTTCCAAAGACGGATCCGAGGACTCCAGCGTTGGTGGTATCACCCTTCTTCTCAACCTTGTTGCAGCAGTTCAATTGCGCGTTACCGCAAGTCTGGACTGCCTGCTCGACGGTGAAGTCACCGGCGACCTTTCCCCTGTTGCTGGCGGAGTTGCCAGCGTTCTGGCCGGCGTTGCCAACTTCCTGATTGCCATCGGCAATCTCAGTGATGTCCTCGATAGATGTGATTTGTGGGCCAATTAGGGGAGAGGCTGAGACGCTGAGAGCGAGAGCGAGGATGGAGATGATTGAGACACGCATTTTGATTATTGAGTGGAATAAGAGGGGGTTCTTGGAAGATTGATTAGGTGGATTATGATAAAGAGGTAGTAATATGCGGTGAAAGAATGTAGTTGTGTATGGAGTGGACGCTCGATGAGATGGTGGTGAGCAGGAAGTGACTGATGGGGAGAGTGGAGGGGGGTTATATACGATTCATCCCTCTATGAAAAAAATACTTTGACAAATAAAAAAGAGAGAAAGATGTTCGAGTATTGACTGTCCGCCAAATGCGTAGATCGGATCTCGTAGCTAATCCGGCATGGGGAATACTCAAAGAAGATTGATGAACGAAGATTCCAGCACCAGTATCCACTTCCCCTTCCCCCTGCTGTGTTCGGTGGTTCATCGGAAATTAGTTCACGACGCGAGAGACATATATGCATATCTCCATCCCTTCTTCGGTGGGTGTGTCTCCTTGCCTTCTCGGCAGGCGTGGAACCTTCAATAAAGTTTTAACAAAATACCTGGTCGCCAGACGCCACAACGGAGGATTTTCTCATAACGGGCGATAATAAACCAGCTCCCTGGCCCAAAGACTTTCTTGTCGAATTCAGTAATTGGGAAAAAGTTTAGAAGTATGATAGCAAAGAAGGGCAGCATAACCTTATGCGGCGTCATCCCTTGAGTGCATCGTAGGTGCCTCTACGTCACTACTTGTCCCAAGTAACAAGTATCCGGAAATACGAGTGATGAATTTGTGATACGCACGGATTGTTTGCCATATATTTTGCGAACCCCTATTTCCGAAAACTTCTCGCCTGGGGCAAGTACTAATACCAGTGTTGTGGAACAGACGAATCCGCCCGCCCTTAGCCAGACAGCTATCGTACTTATGGTTATTGGGTGTATTAATGTTGATCCCCAATCCGTGGCGTAAGTAAGGGCTTCTGTGGACCTAGTAATTGGATGGTGGACGCTTTAGGAAGTCACGTGTTGATTGATCGACGAACCGCTCGGGAATGGGTTAGAATTAAGGCTTAGCGACATCCCCTCGTTTGATTGTTGCAATAGCGTTGCGATCAGCAATGACTAGTCAACTGTCAGTAATGAGCCAAGCATACCTTAAACCGCCATGAGGATTAGATTCATTCGAAATCTTGGGCATTAGTCTATTTGCGTAATCATGATATAGAAAACTTGTTTGAGAAGGAGTGTAGTGCTCAGAATGGAACGAAATCAGTAGCACTCAGCATGGTAATGATGCACACAAGATTGTCCGCTTATTTCCTCCTAATCTCTCAAATAGGCTATGGTCAACCATTTTGAACCCAAGTGGGCGCCAGGTTTAGGGGATAATGGCCAATTGCATAGCTAACCATACTATTATTGGCATCGCACTCACCTCAGTGTCGTTGCCACACCGCTGGGGGGCAAGTCACGAAATCAAACGAAGGGATATGCATTGTTTGGTATGCAGATGGTTTAAGGGTGTTTGCCGCAGGGCTCAAAGCCTTTTTTCTTAGAGGTATTCGCGTGGAGCAAGGTCTTCGGCAATAAGAGCAACAGCGCAGGTGCCGTGTTTGCAGTGCGATTTTACTGAGTTTTTTTCCTTTGTTCGCGTTCCGACTAAGATCGCTATACAGGCCTTACAAGATCAGATGAGTATCGAGTGAGAGTGGGTGGCGGCCCTAAGATAGAATGAGTGGTAGAAGATGGGGCGGCAATTCTTTGTTGCGGTAGGGACTGCTAGTAAAGATTGTTTTTTGCAGGTTCGTTATTTGCTCATGTTGTGCGGTGGCAACGCGCGAGAGCATTTTGTGCGTTGAAAGCACTTACGGTACTCGATAGTTACCCGCTGCAGTCTGCCCTGGGCGGGGTATTTTCTTGGATTTGGGGGATCCTCCATAATCAGAGCGTTAGTCTTGGATAGGTTTGGCCCGACAAGTCAATAGAATTGCGAATACCTGTTAGCGAAATCCAATGTGTCCAGTGGGCTGGACGGGCGGATCTTTTATGATATCATACCGTGTTAGGAAAACGCTAATACCTCTCTAGATGCTTTGATTCAGAATCCTGAGATCAGAGGTTCCGGAGATGGTAGATTTTAAGAGTTTTTACTGTAGACGATCAATGCATTTGATCCTTAGAAAAGATTATGGAATACGGTGTGGATTGATTTTAGGGCCCTGTTTATCTCGGGAAAAAATTCTATAATGTTAAGCACAAGTTACAGGCATCTAGAACCAGAACGCTTGGGTCCTAATTTTGTATGGGCGGTCAAATACGCACAGGTAATTTACCATACAAAAGTTTTATCCCTATTCCTCCCTATACCAAGAGATAGTTACATCGGGAATACTGGCCATGGAATTCGGGGAACATTTGTCCTGGCAAAGAAAACGAGTGTTTCGGAGGCAAAATACAGATATACACCTGAACACCCCCTTTCCTCGTTCTATGAATACCATGAGAGAGCATTAAGATTGGATACAGATGTCCTTTTTCACCAAAGATAAAGTATCAAGCGCCTGAACTGTCTATTTTCTGAAGAAGCAGTTAAAAGGTCAAGAAGAAAAAGTATTAGGGTGCTGTGCTGCCAAAACCAAAGAGTAGGTTTTTAGAAGAATTGCTGGAGAAAACTGTGCGCAGACTACCAGCCGAAGTTCAGTGTGGAAGGTTATTCACATCCTGTTTCTGTTGGGTCCGGAACCGATACCATGAAAGAACATTCCAAATTGGAAGAACATTCTCTTAGCACCACCGGAATGAGACCATGCCCGACGATGGCCAAAGTCATTGACGGGGCTCTGATCTCAGCAATATCCCCTCGCGAAATCCCCGGAACAACCCAAAACAGCACAACTCTCCCTGTCCCTGATATCCAAACCAATAGAGAAAACATGGAGATCGAGAACGGCTCACTGAGTGACTGTTATATGGAGATACTATCCCACCAGATAAACTACTGACTTCAGCCTAGACAGGAGAGCTTTCAAAAAAAAATTGCATTTTCTCTCAGTCGTGACCCACTAGGGCCACTACGAATTCGGATGTGAAGTTTGGTGGGGCGAGAAAGTGTCGCAGACAGAAAACAAACAGCACTGCACAACACAACTTAACAGAAGAAGTAGCATTATAGAGTAACACGCTGAGCTTCCTGAAGCCACTTAGACATCACGTGAAGAATATCGAAATTGGCTCTGATACAGTGACCCCGCCGATACACCCTACGGCTGAGCTGAATTGGAATATTCTTGCACAGTGGGAGACGGTCCTTTAGTTATGTATGATATTAGAAGTTAATTCTCCCCCGGGGTGTCGCTTTTCCAATTCGCCGGCCTAGAGCAGCTACAAGTATCATACTCCAATATTCAAAGTTAGGCTTGGTCAAACGACCTAGAGCCTGTTCACCCGCCATAGTTTCGCTTCATTGCCTCGTACAAGTGACTATTTCCTTTCAATTCCAAAAATTCCAAAAACATCCGTTTCTTAGCTAAGATAGTCACAAATGGAACGGTCGGGTTCAATTCCATTTTTGCCAAACAAGCTCCTAGAAACAACCGCAAGCGCATCCAATACAACCGTTGTGTTCCCCCAGATGCTTTGAGCAAGCCAGTAGAAACTGCGCTAGAATATCTTTCTCAACTTGAGTTGTGTGATTCGATTCAGTTTATGACTTCGAAGAAATATGCTCCGTATTTCTGAGTCCTAGGGCGTAACTAATGTTCTCGGAAAGGGCTCCCGCCTACCCCCTCAAATCGCTAAGTCAGGGGCGAGCCGTATATCCAACCGCCACCCACGATTAATAAATGCAAATTCCGAGTGACAGCAGATGACCCGCACCCTGAGAACTGCTCATATTAGACTAACGGCTTAACCTAGACCGCAGAACAGACACAAATTTCAGGCTTTGACGCTCCTTTTGGCTGCCGGGATTATTACGCGGCAATGCATCGATTCACGGGTGGGTGCGACGGGAACTTCAAGTTGGAGGTAGGTAGTTAACACACGTTGGATAGAATAGGCTGGGAGTGCAAAGGCTGATAGGTTAGTTGACTGTTAATATGCGGTAGGCTAGACTACAGATAATAATTACCTGCTGGTTAGTTGGTCTGGGTGTCCTGTGACTGCAATGGGCTTGATTAGATAGTTATGGGGGCCAATAAGCTGCATACCGGTACCCAACTGGTGATCTGCGATGGAAAATTAGAGAGCCTAGCAAATACCCAACCCCCTCCTACACCTGATAGATAATTTACTGACGTACTGTCAGGGCTCATGATAGACTTAGGGAAAGATTGTGTGGCAACCGAGCAGAAATCGTGTATGTTTGGATGCGGTTGAATCCAGTACAGTGAAACCTCCGATATTGCCCACCTCCAAGACTTCCAACCCTCTAGTAATCCCAGTGTTTGCAGAGTCACGACATTTGACGTATGGGAAATACCTCCGAAAATTCTATACCTCTTATAGTTTCCAATTCCAGGACATTCCACGGACCTTAATTCCAGCAAAAGTAGTCTTTTATCATACTTCACAGTGGGAAATAGTCTTTAGTTATGTCTGCCTTGGCCGCACTCTCTTATTTGAATTCATACTCTCTACTCAGCCCTTTGTATATACATCATATCCAAGTTCTACGCAAAATTTCCTTGTCTCTTAGCCATCACGAGATATCACTAGAAAAACTAGTCATGTCTGGTGTCAAGAAGTGGATGTTTTTGTTGTGCAGCGGAAGATTGTTGATTAAGTTCTCTGGCTAGCTAAGCAGGACATGAACGGTATAAGTATACCCGATCGTGACGACGCAACCCATGATGTGGAATGCACACTTCCGCGTACGCCCTCTTATACGCAATAGTGAGTAGGAAGCCTTAAGCAAATCTCTCGTACCTCCGCCCAGAGGATCATTTCTCAACACATTTCTTAACATCCGGCCACCTTGTGCCAGGACCCCTCTCCTCTTTCCACCCCCCCTTTATTTCCAGCCTTGTGCTACTCCCTACCTGCTGGAATTATCGGAGGTTTCACTGTGCTTCTCTTTCAGCGAAGACTTTGCGAGTGGGAGCGTATAGACCGGGTGAGTGTTTAGCGAGGCAATATCGTTAGGGAGGCGTGGCATGGTTTGACACCAAATTTCGACACGTATCAAACCAAACTTCTAACAAATCTTTGCCAACCTCGCTGAGGGTGTCGCCTCGCTGAACGCTCACCCGGTCTATAAGGCACTTGTATGAATACAAGCGAGGTTCCGTAAATGTTTTCCAATTACAAAATAACATTAAAAATGCGGGAAAATTTTCGGTTTGTTAGCTTGGGAACTTAACGTAATTCCTGCTGGGGAAGTAGAATCAGAGGGCAGGATGGTAGAATAACTTAGAGTTGTTCTGAGGCCCTGGAGGTGATTTGTCTTGTAGAGTTGGCTGAGTGTTACTCGTGATTAAGGAATAGCCGGAGATCATCAGGAAAAAATAACAGCTGAAGAATTTGAGGAAGAGAAATGAAGATACCCTGAAAGTGGTGTGTTCTCAATGCTAATCTGGGAGCCTATAGGCGCTTATCATGCCTGCTAGGCTAACCGGATCCGGCTTATATCGCCCTAGGATATATGCCAGAGTATCCGGCCTATCAGCGGCCTTGCCTGTTGGGAGCTCTGAGCGTATGGTACATTATGTAAATAGAGTTTGAATTTTGAACACAGCAGCACTTAATATGAGAAATGCCTGCGCTCTGGGGTCGCAGTGGATACGCGTATGCACTATAGAAGCGATGCCCAAGCTATAAATGCTCTTCCCCCATTTGTTTTTCCCTTTTTTTATCCTTTCCTCGCCGAAGTCTTCCGTTTTGTTCTTAAATTTCCACACAACCCACTTTCCTAAATTGGCATACTCGATAGAAGAACTCATGAACTCCCTCACCGCTTAATATAGGGTCCATGTCTTCACTTGAGCGGCTCCACTCCACTGCACAAAACCCTCTCCACTGATCATTTCCTCCGTTTCCATTATTTTGAATGTTGAGGGTAAAGTTTGGCGAGTGACGGCCTGTGACGTCTTTGTACAACTGCCGCGGAGGAAGTAGTGGAAACTGAGCTACCTACTTAAAGATAACAGTACTAAAATGTAGTAGTGTTTATGAAAATGCTGAAGTAGAGTTGGTTTTTTGTTAACACGTAATATTATGATACTACACTAATTATAGTGGTCCTGCTTATTTTGGGAGGCAATGTAGTGGTGGATTTCAGAGTTGTTTATCGGGGATTTACTGTGCTGCCCCGGTTGGCTAGTTTGGTGGTGAGTGCTCGGTCTTGAGTTATCCTGGGTCCTGATAGGAGATAACCCATGAGCATATTTAAGAGTAGTTTGAATTGTTATTTGGGTATGCGGTCGAAAGGTATTGGGTTTGACGAACATGTTGCTCGATGTAAGGAAGATGGGGTAAGCTACCGTAACTACCGTGACAACTCGCTGCGCTGTGCTGGAAAGATACTGCGCGTGGCCTTCGCCATGAATATCAAAAGGAATGCTCCCGGTAAGGTTGCAGGGAGGGCTTCCCCGCCTGCGTCGAGATCACGGCGGACTATCCGGTGATGCTTTAAGTTAGGTGATTTGTAAGTTTCGGCTGATTGGCTGACAAGGTCGGATATAGATTCCCACGTACCAAGCTGGCTGACTCCGCCACGACCGATCGAAGGTGTTCCTCCATCGTAGTGGAATATTCGTAGTGCATTGCATTACGCGATGCTACTTCCGGGGGTCCGACATTTGCAGACACCTGGGGACGGGGGGGTTGTTGGGGGGACAAGTTTGAGGACTATTGATTGGATGTTCTTAGGTAATCTTGAGGTGCGACAAAAACCCCGCTTTTCTTCAGCTCTCGACCATTCCGTCAACCGTGGGACCAAAGCCTGGATTGGCACGGTTCTTTCACATAGTGATAAAGAATATATTGGGGTCAACCGACCAGCTCAATCACCTATCCTCAACGAGTTTCCGAAGAGCGAAGATGTCTCATACCAACTCCTTCAACACCACGAACTCCTATAATAACGTGTCGAACAATTATACCTTTGCCGATGACCGGTCTCAAACCTTGGCCTGGTTATCACCCCTAGAGCCCAGGCTACGACATCAGGACATTCGAGAATGCAGAGTCGAAAATGTAGGGGAATGGATCTTACGGACCGAGGAATTTAGAAGCTGGTGCGCAAATAGTGGGGGAGCCCGGGGAGGTGAATCCGAGAATGCAGCTCTGCTTTGCTACGGCGATCCGGGGGTCGGCAAGACTTACATTAGGTAAGAAGGACCAAGCCCGGGGAACAGAATGGAAAGGGCGGGTGCTAACAAGCCGCGATGTTAGTTCATTGGTGGTAGACAGGTTGTGCGATCAGGCCAGGGGGCGAAATGTCGCCGTTGCGTGTGTTTACTTTGACTTTGCCGCCCGAAGGGAGCAATCATCGATAAGGATCCTGGGCGCCCTGCTTAAGCAGGTTGTGGGTGGGCTGGGAGAGATACCGGAGGAAATATCGGAAGCCTATGAAAACCAGAAAAAGGTCATTGGTGGGCGGGGGCCACAACTTTCCGATATTGCGGAGATGCTGCGGGCGGCCTCGTCTGAAAGGCTTACATTCCTCTGCATCGACGCAATGGATGAATGTGCACCAGAACATCGAGTCAAGATCCTTGATTCGCTGCATAAAATCCTCCAAAAGTCTCCGAGCATTCGAATATTCATGACCGGGAGGCCACATGTTCGGGCCGAAATCGGGAAGCGCCTTGCTGGACGAGTAGCGAGTATAGCTATCACTCCAAGGAAAGATGATGTTATCGAATACCTTCGTACTAGGCTGAGGGAGGACACAAAACCTGACGCGATGGACGGTAGGTTGGAGGCAGACATTCTGAGGAAAATTCCCGAGGATGTTTCTGAAATGTATGTAGAGGTAACGACATCGGACGCTACATCAAGCTATCCGCTGACAGATACATGTCTAGATTCTTGCTAGTCTCGATGAATATCGATGCGATCCTACAAGAAACTACTATCCATCGCAGGCAACTAAAGCTCAACTCGATGACCGATGGCTTGGGACTAGGTGATGCTTATGGTGCAACACTGGACCGGATAAAGGGACAGGGTGGGGAGAAAGCGAGGCTTGGCATGGCCGCTTTGATGTGGGTCTCCCATGCGGAGCGGCCCTTAGAGCCCGATGAATTGCTTCACGCCCTAGCAATCGAGATAGGGTCGCCGGATCTCAATAGCGACAATATTCCTTCAATAGGGATCTTGTTAGCCTGTTGCCAAGGACTTATTGTCATAGACAAGGAGGCCTCCACTGTCCGGTTAATTCACTTTACCCTCCAAGAATACCTCCGGGCTCATCCGCAACTCTTTGGTACCGGCCACTCATCAATTGCAGAAACCTGCTTAAGTTATCTGAATTCACAGCACGTCAAGGCTCTCTCGCCTACTTCATCTCCGGATCTCCAAAACATACCATTTCTCGAATATTCTTCTCTATATTGGGGAACCCACGCAAAAAGGGACCTTTCAGACCGCGCGAAACTGCTTGCGGTCAAGTTGTTTGACAACTACAATAACCATATATCCGGTGAAATCCTCTTAAAAGCACGAACATGGTATCACCACAGTGTTAATCTCGAGAAACTTTCCCTATTCAGTGGCCTGCACTGTGCATCAATGTTTGGGATCGACGAGATTGTGGCTAGTTTGATAGAGGTGGAAGGTTGTAATATCAACCAAGGGGACTGCGCTGGTAGCACACCTCTCGTGTGGGCTGCTTGGTATGGGCACGAGGGAGTGGTGAAAATACTGCTCGGACGGGACGACGTCAACCCCGAAAAACCGGGCAGATATGGGAAAACACCACTCTGTTCTGCTGCTGAGAATGGGCACGAGGAAGTGGTGAAAATACTACTTGAACGGGACGACGTCAACCCCGAAAAGCCGAACAACTTTGGGCAAACACCACTCTGTTCTGCTGCTGAGAATGGGCACGAGGAAGTGGTGAAAATACTACTCGGACGGGACGACGTCAACCCCGAAAAGCCGGACGGCATTGGGCAAACACCACTCTGTTATGCTGCTGGGGGCGGGCACGAGGAAGTGGTGAAAATACTACTCGGACGCGACGACGTCAACCCCGAAACGCCAGGCTCCGACGGGGAAACACCACTCTCTTGTGCTGCTTGGAATGGGCATGAGGGTGTGGTGGGAGTACTACTCGGACGGGACGACGTCAGCCCTGAAACGCCGGACGACATTGGGCGAACACCACTCTGTTATGCTGCTTGGAATGGGTATGAGGGTGTGGTGAAAATACTACTCGGACGGGACGACGTCAACCCCGAAACGCCAGACTTCTTGGGGAAAACACCACTCTGTTATGCTGCTTGGAATGGGCATGAGGGTGTGGTGGGAGTACTACTCGGACGGGACGACGTCAACCCCAACACACCCGATTATCAGGGCCGAACACCACTCAGTTGGGCTATTCAGGGGGGCCATGCGCGAGTGGTAACACTACTCCAGCCTCTAGCATCCGCCACCCCCAGCACCCCCCCGGAACAATTGGCCACCACCCCTCTTACCTCCTCGGACTACCAGTATAATACCCCACATGCCATCTCTACAAGGGCCACACCTACTCCACAAACCCGTCCGCTACGGCCATCGCCCTCCTCCTCCCATCCCCGCACAACCTGCTCCCGTATTTCAAAGCGCCTCCCTCGATAATTGCTGTCTCCAGGGGTAAGCCAGCTGTCACAAAAACTTAGCTCTGACATAATACTTCCCTTCGGTTAAGGGGAATCCTATGCAATTGTAATGCACATATGTTCATATACCCATCCCAACCTCTATTTAGAGTCCCTCATGCAGTCGAGTCAAGATTTGATGTTGGGTTGGGACAACCGATTGCCAATTGGGCAAAGCGCGTGGAGTCTGGCTCGGGGGTGGTGGGAGTGATAGAGTAACCCCATCGTTGTATATTAGGTTAGGGCACACTTGTAGGTGTGAGTAGGGCTATGACCAGACCGCGCGGCGGTGACTGGTGTTGTGTGGTAGAGGGCCCACTGTGCGGGCCACCACAAACAGTATCTAGTCTGAGCTGCGTTCCTTCCTCTGTACATCGCACTTCTCACGGACACTCCTTTGCGAACACACTTGTCATATACATCTAATATCGAACACATCTCAGTTTTCCTATCAGCCACTGACCCAGGTCTTTCTCGTGACGACAGTTCGGCTCATAGCTGTGTCATTGCGGTGCTTGTACGACGGCATATTTCCCTGCGCATAAACCAGACCTCCATCAGGAAGAAGGGTTTAGTCCGAGTTGGTCGCGTCCGTGCCCGAGGGCCATAACTCCAGCACATATAGGACCATTGCGCTCCCGGGAGTTGGAGACCTCCAAGCTCGCTACAACTCGCGTTCTCATCTCCAAGCTCACTACAGCTCGCGTTCTTTGCTTTTCCCACCCACCACTCCTGAGTCCTATAGTGCGCCCTCATTGCCATCAAGGGATATATCGGTGGCAACGATCCCAAGCGACAAGGGCAGCGACATTCCCCCAATGCCTCCGACAGTGGACCTACGAAAGACGCATGAGGGAAGGAAAGTATTGCTAGGATGGTGTTTGGTTTTCAGACTTCTCTATCTTCTCTGGGTTTTTCATTCTCTCTCATATTAGCTATGATCTTAATGTATTCATTTGACTCTGCAAAATTGGTGACTTTCTATTTATAATCCAGGGTTTAGTGTCAACGGAGAGCGGGGGGTACTAAGGCACGTCGGTATAGCTTGGGATTCCCATCATATTGTTCACTTTTATCCCTTCTGGCTGTAAATCCTCTCTTGGAGTTTCTTGCTCCTTTATTTATTTTTCCAACAATTCCTTCCCTCCCCCCCCCCTCAGGATCAATTGCACTAGTATAGGGCACATAAGGGTTGTTAAAATAGATATGATACCAGGATGGGCAAAATACATAAAGCCCAAGCACTTCTCACACTCGCATTATAGGAAGCCACTCAAAAGCTAGTAGTCAACTCTCCTCAAGCACAGTTACCGCGACTATCGGCCTCCACTACGGACAAAGTTCAATGAATATAGTGCCTAACTAAGAGAAATTAATACAGCCACGGCCGATAGATAAATTGGTCATGCGAAATTTAGGCTTAAAGTAGAGTGAGCTAGTTACATATACAACAGTCGGGAGAGAAACATATTGAAACCCCTTAGGCGTTCGCATGTGGATTAGGGTTGTGAGTGGGAACAAGGGAAGCACTAGTTTTTTCAAACCTTTTGTTTCCCATGGTATTGGTGCCGTTGCAAAATTTTGAAGCTTAAGTTACCGGAAAATTGGAGCTCCTCTGCGCAGAATCACCTTCACTCGATAAGTTTCAACATAACTAATAAAATAAAGCTTAGACTTTGGATCCCCCGCTGCTCGTAGATATATTTACATCATAGCCCGTTAGAGTGCTAACACGGAAGGTGTAAAATCAAAATGGCCATTTCCTTCAGCGCCTCGGTGGTTTTCTGCGCGCTGCGAAGCATTAGTACAATGATCGACCGGCGGTGAACAGTGTCATAGCACTGAAGTTATAGATCATGGTACATTGCATTTTGCAACACCCCTAAATCGGACCAAAAAAAACTACAACAGCTACCATCAACACCCCCCTCAAACTAGACACTGCCCGGGACCCTGGAAGATTTAACTGGCAGAATGTGGTACATACCTGCGCAGGAAAAGCCCCGTTTTCAGGCATTTTTTTCTACATGCACGGAGTAATGTTAGATTGGAAAACCAGCCGGGGTATATGATTGAACTTATTATACGCTTGTATCACAAAGATAGCGTCTAGAAATTTTACCCTCCTCCACGAGTTGGAAGACTTGAGTGAGCTCAGAGCACTTTCCAACTTTGAGATGGGCGTTGAGGAGGCCATGGGCGAAGAAGTCGATTGCTTCTTAGGTGTCGAGGTGGTTGCCGGTGTAGGATCCCTTGATGGTAATAGTTCGGATGACGGTGGGGGATGCTTCGGCTGGAATACTGGCTTTCGGAGGGGCATCTACGCAGACTACCGTTCCGCGAGACCTGCAATACTGTTATTCACCCAGGTGTTTTTTAAGGCGGAGTTTCTGGGGAAGATTTATCTCACTGCCTTTTTGAAAGGTTTCTCGCTCACAGCGACAAGAACGAGAACGTGGGCACCCAGTCCCCCGGTTACATATTTGATCTTTGCCTCTAACTTTATATCACATTGTGCAAAGTACACGAAGTCCTTAGTGGAGAGTGTGCTGGGGCACATCTCTTGCCTTTCGCTTCCAGCATCAATAGCGATCGCATGGACACCGATTTCCTTGGCGGATTGCACTTAATAGCTTTCAATTATCTACACTGTGAGCAAGGGGTCCTGGGATGATTACAGCAAGCGACCCGAGACCACTACCAGCACCAGTGGTGGCTATAGCTCGACTACACCGGCACCAGATTCCTTAAGGGCTCTATAAAAGTACTAGAGTTATTATTATAGGGATAATAGGAGCCGGGGGTAGAAGCAGTGGTTCCGGCGCAAGAATCGTGACAACCGCACCTACGGCGGTACTTAAGAACAAAAGTCTAACAACGAAAATGCGTCTATTGCAACCAACGTGACAACCAAATGCCAAGCTGGAAGCGATAAATGTGTTTGTACGGTGAACCACATTTTCACTTCCTGCAGTAGTAGAAGTGATGGTATAGCTCATATGGTGAACAAAAATGAGCAGGCCCTGTCCTTCTCAGATCATAAGCTTCCCCTCCAGTGGTAGTCGGCTTCAGTGTTCCGAACCGTCCAGTCCGTCCGTCCTGGAGGTAGGACCGGACCGGTCGGCCGCCTGCGGTAGTCCGTCTTTTTTCAAGTCTATGGACGGACTAGGGCAGAGGGAGGTACGACCGGACGCCCTACCTGGCCCTATAGAGTTTTGCTGTTACATTTTTTTCATCTCATACTCACAAACCTGAGGTTCATGATTTCATCCCCCGAATACGTTATGATTTGGCAAATCTTGTGATATGCGTAAACAAATAAAGAAGAATACATCTTTAGGAAATAAAATAGATAAAATCCTTTGCCGAAATAGAACTCAAAAACGACCGGCATGAATCTGCAAGGCTACAAACATATCTTCAATCTTTTGAATATCCGTCCCTTCCCCTCCAACAGTGCACTAGAAAGAGCACTCTTATCGCAGTCCGAAAGTCCTGATAGTGGATGTAGATATCCGGATCCGGGAGAGTCAATTGAGTTTCATTATTACTCGTCTGGCAAATCCCATTCATTGGCCTGTGAGTCGTCCTCGGTTGCATCTGTGCGTCATCACGAGAAGAGTTAATGCAAAGGCTTATTCAATAACTTTATTCAGCTTATAAAAGTAAGGAGTCGACACCCGTCCAGGCTTTCCAACACCTAACAGTAGTACAATCCCGGGGTACGCCAGCCCAACCTGCCTATCCCACAGTACATCTGGAAAGTACCCGCGCGATATGTAGGAAACCCACCACCGGAACCCGAATGCCCGGCCAGAATACAGCAATCTTCAAAGGCTTAGAGAAGAATGTTAAAGAGAAATAAGACTCGTAGCAGAATGACTTGTTCAGTCCCATCTTAACATTCACAGCTTGATAATCTATTTAATCTTCCTCTCTTTCTCGTAGGAATATTGTTTACTGTGTCGGCAGCATTTCATCACGATATATCACTCATAGTTGATCTGCCGTCCCCGGCCGTCATCGGGAAACCCCGGCCGTCCTTAGGCACCCCCCGCTGTCACCTCTGGTCCCTCTCATTACTCGTGCTCGAGTATTTATCCTCATGTGCACAGCAGTCATTTCTAAAACCAGCTGTCTGTCTCCCCCCCCGGCCATCCTTGCCTACACCCTACGGTCCTTGCCTACACCCTACTGTCTTTTGACACCTCCTATAGTCCCCCGCAAAATCCCGGCCATCCTTCCATCTCCCCTGGCACCCCCCTTAGCAGTGGCTATCACGTGTGCCTCACCATACTATGAAAGGCTTAGAGTGTAGGGCCCGGCTGTCCCAGCCTAGCCTGGCCGTCCAGATTTATCGGTAGTTACGGCCTTGGCTCCATGGCAGAAGCAATAATGTGGATTACTGCACAAACAAAACAATGACTTCTAGCACTGTAAGCAAAAATGTGGTTCACCGTATAAACAAATTTATCGCTTCCAGCTTGGCATTTGGTTGTCACGTTGGTTGCCATGAACGCATTTTCGTTGTTGGACTTTTGTTCTTAGGTACCTCCGTAGCACCAGATGGAGCTTCTTTGCTAACCTTGACGACATGTGCCGCCTTGCCAATCGCATATTGTTGGAAACTACAGTACCATCTACAAGTACTACCTTGCTTTACTAAGAAAAAAGCTATGTATACAAGGCAATAAATAGGGAGAGGAATAGCTAGCTGCCTTCCCAAGGTAAAAAAAGCAATTTTTTATATTTTTATATTTTCTATTCTTACTTTTATATATTTTATATTCTTATTCTTATTCTATTTTTTATTTTCATATTTCTTGCTGTGCCAACCCCCGTCCCATCCGCTTCTGCTACCCGCCGATCGCCAACCTTCAAGGTCTAGAGTCGGGTTCTACCTCCTCGTAGCAGGATCGTTAAACCCCAGAGCCCTATTGATGAAGGCTAAGTTCTCCAATCTCCCAGTCCCCATAGGGCAGGATTTTTTAATTCTCCTGCCCTACATGACGGATCGTTCAATAATAACTGATTGTCAGCATGGATTGAACTCCTGGGCTCCCGCTAATGCGACAGAAGTGTTAACCACTGCGCCAGCTAGGTATTTCATGAAAGGTAAACTTGCGAACTAATATTTATCCTACTGGAAGACGGATTTGGGATTTTAATGGGTGGGTAGTGCCCCCCTTCCCAAGGTGTTGGTAAATTTCAATGCAGGTTTTTAATGAGAGATCCTCAGTGGTTTAAAACAGAATCAGTGCTTTGTGAGCTTGTTACTCTCGTATGTTATGGCTAGCAAAGCCCCGCTTGAGACCTCGAGCCTCCCTACTTGCTCCCATGTGTATTATCTCACTATAGCCCTCTGCTAGTTCTAGTGTTTTGTGAAGGCTTTTTTCTTTTCTGTTCTTTTTCTTTTCTTTCTTTCTTTCTTTCTTGCATTCCGCCCGACTCTCTAGGATGCCTCATTTTTTGCCGGGCCGGGCAGGGTTCCGAATAGTCCGACCGGTCAAGTCTTGGGGGCAGGACCAGTCCTGGCTGATGCCGATGACTGGACCCGACTAACTCGGGTGGTCCGGTCCGGTTTGCACTGGTCCCAGACCAGTCTTTATAAAAGATCGCATGGAGTCCGAATTGCACCCAGGTCAACACTCGCTAAGAATAGAAGTACAGCTATGGTAGGATCTTAAAGCCGCTTGCCACGTTATAAATCAACAACCCCTCAATAAAAGTTGATAGAACATCCTGGAGAGGATAGCATGTGATGGAAATGCAATTGCTAGATGGATAAGTTGCATCGAATATCGGTATTGTGGCATATGGTCATGTAATATCACTCACCTCTTGCACCAAAAATAGTTGGATACTTGAGAACCTATTTTCGCCACCCCTAATCTAAGCGAGGCACTATCTCCACCGCATAATCCATAGAAACAATAATTTTAATTAAGAAAAGCTTTATTTGAACGTACTATGTTGTGATAAAAATAGCATTTCCTATTGCTTGGCCGGCCTGGTCAGACCAGAGATCTCATCCACTTATCTGAATGTACACTGAGATCGAATTTTTATAACGACAGACAGTACATATATAAGACTGGCGCAGTGTGTCCCGAGAGTAGAGCCCTTGTACACGAGGTCTCGTCTCCGGCCATACCTATTCCTCATTTGTAGAGTTGAAGCTAGACGGGGTAAATTTAGGGGGCTCGCAGTGGCAGTAACTTTCGCAGTGTTCGCAAGCGGCCGGTCCGGCCTGGGCTTTTTTTTGGTGGCAAGCCGGCTTTGAGAGCCTATCTAACCGGGCCTGGCCGGACTGCAGGTATCTGCAGGCTTTCGAGTGATAACGTGTGATTACCAAACAAAATGCCAAGATTAGTTGGAAAACGTGACATGCTGCTCGGCATGCTCTCATGATAGTTCCTTTGCTATTAGGAAAGCTCCTGGGAACGCGCTTTGGCTTCGGGTATGTGTTTGTGTTTCGGATGGGCATTTCGAATGTAGGAATGCGCAAGAGTATTGGAACCGCGCAGCCTCCGGGAAAGCGGTGAGAAAAGCGGGAACGCTGTGAGAGCAGCGTGCAAGAGCCGGAATCCTGGAGGATATGGACGGCGGGGTTTGCTTCCTTCCACTGTTAGCCCGGGAGTGAGTAAGGGGAAAAGGGGGCCTAGCTGGAATAGAATGAGCATCCGCGGTGGCTCACAGCTGGACTGCAAGTCTTGGTGGTCAATATATGCTCCTCTTTTTGCCGTTAGCTAGCTGTCATTGAGAGAGTTGTCGTTGAATGAAGTGAACTTCCTGGCTCTTAAGCGTGCGATCGTGTTTCGTGTAAGAGCTCTTGGCTTTTCGCAGTCGCCGTTTCGCTTCGTTGTCGACCTTCGACCCACGTCTAAGAGGGCTTTGTTGAGCACGATGCTTCCAATGGTAACAAAATGAGTGATAAGGGAAAACAGCAAAGTGTTTTGTGTAGCCCGACCCTGAATAGCGGGCCAATATCTTCAGGTATCTTCAAGTATCTACGGGCATCTTAAGATATCTGCAGATGTCAGTCACCCGTTAACAAAATATTGACTAGTCACATGGAATATACCGAAAGCCTGCCGGCGCGGCCAGGCAGCGATGAAACCTGGCATACAAAGCCCAGGTGAGTATCACTCAGGCCTGGCCGGACTGCAAGCCGGCCGGCTATCTGCAGGTCGACCTGGCCGCCTGCGAACGCTGAACTCTCGTTGAGTCACTTGATGCTTGCGTGGTTGCCTACTTTGATGTGCAGAACAGGTTCGCCCACAGCTGGGACAAAACACCAGCTCCCAGACCGCCGGAAACTTACTCATTTAGTTCGACCAAGAGATAATACAATCATGATCATAAGTCAGGTTTCGTTTGCTGGGCAAAGGCCAGTCAGCCATTACATTGAAGTATCACACTCTAATTTGATCTATTACTGTTTAAATCAGGTCAACTCACCAACATCCATCTTTTAAACTGTCAAAGCTTGATGATACAGGCACTATCCCACAACATAACCCAAACACACCTCATTTGAAAGTGGAATTTGGTCTCAAATCACAATTTCAAATAATAATAGTTGTGAGCCAAGCACCCGCTAGGCATTTGTGTTTACCGTATGTTGACCCACCTAATACTTCAATGCAGGAGACAAGGAGCAAGAGCTAGCATTTCGCAACGCTAGACACCTTCCTTCTGATAGTAAATCTGGTGCTGCGTCATAACCACTCAAGCCCTCGCCCTCTAAACTCGGTCTCTTATCTAGTATCATATGATACTAATAAAGGTATATATATCGTGCTTTTCAAGAAGAAAGGATGCCACTCTGCTTAGGCTCATGAGAAGTACAGCCATCGCATCCTTCGACCACTTTTTGTACAATATGGAGACACAGCTCTTCATCTCTACTGCATTTTATAGCAAAAATGGAACTTTGTCAATTTAGAAGATAGTGGTCTACCGTTCAATTATTACTAAATCTTACAAATAAGATTCACTGATTAGAGCGTTTGTGGGTGAGGGGCCTAGGTGGATGTTAGCATAAAATAGACCAAGGCGCAAGAATAAATTGACTCAACAGGTGTAGGAAGCTTGGAATAGGATGAGTACGATCTGTTTGGACAGGGGATATCTCTGAGAGCCTTCCATATGATACCATCGGTACCAGAAAACATTAAATTTTATAATAATAATATTATGATCTGGGTAGATTTTACCATTGCTGGCCTCTTATTTTGCAACAATCAAATTTCTTTGGGGTGAAAGACCCCATTTTACACTTCTTCCTAGCAGCGCCACACACCTGTGTGTTTTAGGATCAGAGTGCGGTGGACAGATATACTAGTCACATGAAATTCGGACTTAAAGTGGCAGGGTACAGTAGCAACCGACAAGACAAGCAGAATATTGTCATCGCAGGCACCGACGCATTGCGAATCTTCTATCTGCGCGCCATAAAAGGAAAAGACAAAGGTAGCGACCTAAGGGGTCTAGCGAAGATCCGTGGCACTCCTTCCGTTATTCTGCCCTCCCCTCACGCTTTCCAAGCACCAAGCCTATATACCCGGGCGGCTAAGCTGCAGGGGATGGTGCGGGAAGAAAGACAAATCGAAAGAGCAAAGACACAATCAACATATATCTTTGACATGGTGGCGAGTGCGAAGGGAGTCCGCCAAGGAGGCTTCAAGGAGCCTACCATCGTTGTACCAAACGGTACGCTACGCAAACACAGTTTGAATATTGGAGGTAGCCTTGCTTGGTATGAGAAATACCCTCACCCCGAGCATGCCGAGATATAACATGCGTACTGACCACTGAAGGGACACACAAGCTATGAAAGCTTTCTCCTATTTGCCCACCCCCTCTTTCTTGTTCTTTCCTAGCCTGAGCCTTGCTTCCTATTCTTCACTCTCCCACTCAGTGGTAGAAATCACCAACTCTTTCACACTGTAATATAAAGTCCATGCCTTCACTTGAGCCGCTCTAGTCAGCTGCGCAAAACCCTCACGGCCGATCATTACCCCTGGCGATTATCTTTTCCAGGTTGAACATGAAAGTTTAGCGAGTGACGGCTCGTGATGCAGTCAAAAAACGGCTGTGGAATAGGTGGTGATAACTAAGCTGCCTGCTCAAAGATAATAGTACTCAAGTGTTTGAATATTCTGAAGCAGAGCTAAATTTTTCGTTTACCTGTATTATAGTAAATTATCATGATAAATGCTACACTAATTATAGTAGTCCTTTTTATTTTTAGGGGTATGTTGTGGCAGAATTCAGAGTGGCTTGGCGAGGATTAACTGTTCTGCCTAGTTTTAGTGGTCCTGGGCTATCCTAGGCTCCAATAGGAATTAACCCACGGGCATATTTAACGACTCGCTGAATAATGATACTCCTGTACGAGCCTCGTACTAGGATTAGTTGTCGAACAGTGTTGGGTTCCGGCGAACTTGCACCCAGAGTGTTAAAAAAATGGCGTAATTTAGGGTGAATATTGCAACCAGCCGCCACAATGCACTGTGCTGCGCTGTACTAGTATTGCTCTTGGTGGTCACGAAGAATGCCAGCGAGTATGAGAAGGCTTGATGTGCTCGAGTACATGTGTATATACCAGGATTCCCGGTTCTACCGCATCGCACCCCCTAGCTGGTGCCTTTTGATCTTACCGCAAAGTCGGTGCTGTACTGTACCGTATTAACTCGCGAAACTCGTTATCCCGGTCAGCCCACGATAGCTGTAGGATGATATGTTAGCAGAATTGCGCACAGCTGTTAATAAGTTAAACACACCACGAAAGCAGATTATTTACCACGGCGGGAAAACACTAACCCTTTTCAAGAGCTTTTGTCATTGAATCTAGAGATTAGAGGGGTGCCAGAGATGGAGAATTTCATGGGTAAATCGAGTACTCGAGTACTGTCGTGGGTCTTCCACGGTAGGCGTTCTTTCGTGGGTGTTGGCAATCTTTACGGTTGACGGTTCCGGTGAAGGTCACCAGCAAGAGGAAACAAAAGAAACTAAAACTGATAAATTGAAGATGAAAGGTGATTACGATAAACCCAAGTGATCAGCTCTTAGAAAGATGATAAAGGATGATGAACAAAAGACGTTTCCCACTAACCGAAGAAAATCCACACTGGAGTTTTCCACACTGATTAACAAATAGAGCCTTATCCACCGAGACTGCTCACTTGCGCGACTACGTAACAAGCTACGCAATTCACGACAATGACGAAAATTAGAGGAAAGCTATCTAAGGGTCCGACAGTGCTGTGCCAATGTGTGGAAAAAGGTATGTCGAACTGTGGCCTGGTTCGTCGAGATTACTTGTGTGCAAGGCAAATCATGCAGCTGAATAGGTCATCGACGCTAATTCTTGGCGATGGAGGGTAGTCTGTTGAATACCTGACGTAGTGGCTGGAGCAAACAATGTTCTCTGGCCGAGAAGACTCGGGAGCTATCATAATCAGGAAGGCTTCAACAGACCCACCCACAACCAGCGGCACAAGGCCTACTACCGTACAGTGCTTGTACCTTACAACGTGACAGCTTTTAAGGGAGGTCACATTTCCTTCCACCGCTGAAGTAAGCACAAGGCATTGGCGGAAAACTAGGCATCAGCGAGGCTGCACAGAAGACTCCCTCTTATCTTCAGCCTCCTGCGATTCTAGCATCATGGTCGACGGACTCCATCATCCATCATCCACACTAACGGAGTAGGAAGAACCGAGAATGTCGCAATTATTCAGCAACATTACCCACTCTTTCAACACTACCGTTTCGCATAACTTTACTATTGCGGATGAACGATCTCAAATCTTGGCCTGGTTGTCGCCATTAGAACCCAGGCTACGGCACCAGGACGTACGAGACCGCCGGGTCGAAGAGATAGGGGAATGGCTCTTACAGACCGAGGAATTTAGAAGCTGGTGCGTCGGCAACGAGGGGGGTGAACTCGATAATGTAGCTTTATTTTGCTACGGTGATCCTGGGGTTGGCAAGACATTTATTAGGTAAAAAGGACGAAGCTCGAAGAATAGGAGGAAATGGCAAGTGCTAACCATCTGCGACATTAGTTCATTGGTAATAGACAGGTTGTGTGATCGGGCTAGATGGCAAAATGCTGCCGTGGCATGTTTTTACTTTGACTTCTCCGCCCAGAAAGAGCAGCCCTCGGCGAGTATGCTGGGCGCCCTCCTTAAACAGGTTGTGGGCGGGCTGGAAGAGGTACCGGAGGAACTATCTCAAGCCTATGAAGACCAGAGAAAGGTCATTGGGGGGAGGGGACCAGGACTTTCCGATATTTCGAAGATGTTGCATACTGCCTCCTCCGAAAGGCTTACATTCATCTGCATAGACGCTATGGATGAATGTGCACCAGAACATCGAGTCAAGATCCTTGATTCGCTGCATGAGATCCTCCGAAAGTCTCCGGGCGTCCGAATATTCATGACGGGGAGGCCACATGTACGAGCCGAGATTGGGAAGCGCCTTGCTGGACGAGTAGCGAGTATAGCAATCACTCCAAGGAAAGATGATGTTATCGGATACCTTCGCACCAGGCTGAAGGAGGACACGAACCCTGACGCAATGGACAGCACTCTGGAAGCGGACATTCTGAGGAAAATTCCGGAGGATGTTTCTGAGATGTATGTGGAAGCAATGACACTCGAGAAGCTGCGACAAGTTATCCACTGACAGATTCATGTCTAGATTCCTGCTTGTTTCGATAAATATAGATGCTATCCTGCAAGAACCCACAATCCATCGCAGGAGAAAAAAGCTTAACGCAATGACAGATGGCTTGGGGCTGGGAGATGCTTATGGCGCAACACTGGATCGGGTAAAGGGACAGGGTGGGGAGAAGGCGAGGCTTGGAATGGCCACCTTGATGTGGATCTCTTACGCGGAGCGGCCCTTGAAACCCGATGAATTGTGTCAGGCCCTAGCAGTCGAGATAGGGTCGCCGAACCTCAATAACGACAATGTTCCTTCAATAGGGACATTGCTAACCTGTTGCCGAGGACTTGTTGTCATAAACAAGGAGGCATCTAATGTCCGGCTAATTCATTTTACCCTTCAAGAATACCTCCGGGCTCATCCCCAGCTCTTTGGTACCGCTCACTCATCAATTGCAGAAACCTGCTTAAGTTATCTGAATTCTCAACAGGCCAAGGCTCTCTCTACCACTTCGTCTCCAGACCTCCAAAGCACACCATTTCTTGAATATTCCTCTCTTTATTGGGGAACCCACGCAAAAAGGGACCTTTCAGACCGCGCAAAACAGCTTGCGCTAAAGTTATTTACAGTGTTCCGAACCGTCCAGTCCGTCCGTCTTGGAGGTAGGACCGGACGGACCGCCGGCGGTAGTCCGTCTTTTTTTAACTCCATGGACGGACTAGGACAGATGGAGGTAGGACCGGACGCCCTACC
>Ga0307517_10000519_pt1 | contig 65890 bp, 74 predicted proteins | sample 23_EM_MG_FD_194515 | JGI IMG/M metagenome (GOLD analysis project Ga0307517, IMG submission 194515) | Populus trichocarpa ectomycorrhiza microbial communities from riparian zone in the Pacific Northwest, United States - 23_EM | ecosystem: Host-associated > Plants > Roots > Unclassified | place...
GCGGCGCCCACTGGCTGTTGCAGCGAAGTTTCGTCGTCGGAAGCTTGGTTTCTAAATTCGGAAGACATTGCCTAGTAAAGACAATTGTCACATCATCCATCAAAGCGCCGGTATTCATCACTCAAATCCTTCCTCGGTAGAGATCCCATCAATTCGCAGAACACATCCATAAACTGCATCCTCCAAATAACTAACCATTACCATTATAATTCTTGATTTCAGTTCCGTAAATCGAATTGAGCCCTCCACCAAATTGACCATTTGTCGACTGGTGCTGATCCAGCATCACCATCCTGATTTTGCGATAGTCAAAAATTGTTTCGATGAGAGGGGGAACGAGCAATCCGTGACCAATCCATATAACTGCCACAAGCAGCATTGTTATCTCAAATAATGGAGATAATCCAAGTCAGGCTCACGCGTGAAACCGTTGCCAAGGGACGCTTTGAGGTTGGGACCTTGCTGCTGACGTATAAATGTATTAAAGGTCCTTCCAGCGTTGGCGAACCACAGGCGTAGCAACATGAAAGCCGTGATACCTGCAAAGAGAATAAAATAATTCACAAGTAAGCGAGGCGGAAACATACCAAAGAAGGTGCTTATGATCCCCAGGAAGAGAATCAGGTGTACCACCAGAGGTTTCTCGATGAAGGTTTTCACCTTGTTAGACTTGTAATATAAGGACAACAATGAAACCGATACGAGGAATAGGAATCCGAGAGAAATAGAAGTGATGACGGATATCGCAAACCACACAGGAGGGGAGTTGACATTCGGTGCACTGGGTAAGACCAATGCTGATAGATCTGGAAAGGTATCGTTATTGTACTTTCCACCAGTATCAAAAAAACTTACCGTATTGCGGAAAGATGCCTGCTTTGGTGCAGATGGTGGGTGCCGAAGCGTTACTCCGTGCACAAGATCCTGATGTGGGTCAGATTCTGCCGCAAATGGAAGAAGTAACACTGTTCTCACCGAATAAACCCATCCAAACGGTTGACCTATTAATTGGTTGCAGGTTCTGAGAGTGCGAAGGTGTGGATGGATTGACAGTGAGTAGTGCAAACTTGTGCAGAAATGGAACTGGAGCGAGGGAGCCACATAAGATAAGAATGACCGATGCGAGGTTGAAAAGCGGTGGGAGACAAAGGAAGAGTAAATCAAGCACGCCCTGGTAGTTCATGGTCGTTCAAGGTGGTCGTGCTGAAGTCGAGCTGGGGGGAGTGGAATCGGTCGAGGGTACATTTGTGGTGTTCAAATGTGAAGATATGACAATGCGACCGCATCATCGCAAGGTTACAACCAAATTTATCACCATCTCTACGAGGGTGGCCACTGGACATCCAGAGTCAACAGTAAAGGAAAGAGAACTGGACAAGAGACCTCCCGAACGAAAGTCACCCAGGTCAGACGGTCATTCCCTCTGGATCCGCCACTCCTAGCACGATACAGTCCATTACGGATCGGCACCCACAAGGTTTCATGAGGCAAATCAAGTTGAGGTTTGAAACAGAGCGGAACAAAATTCCAGGGCAACGCGGTGATAGTCGTTTAAACTTTACAGAGATAAGATGCCGAGTCGCCAAACGAACTCAGGCTGGAATGAAGGCCGGCGACGAGGCTCTTGAGGACCACCTAGAATTCGACAGTGCTCGTGAATTTCAAATTGAATTCAAGTTTTCAAATTTCAACACGTGCATAACTTGTGTTGACATTGTTTCTCCACTCAGCACTGTCAACCAAGACAAAATGCCGTTTCCCTTTACCTTTATATTCAATGTTCCAGGAATCATCAATCCATTTGCAGCAAGCAATCCTAAGCATTTCGTTAGCGCGCCGAGTAACGCTGTACAAGACTTTCACCCGGTACCAGAACGTAACCAACAACCTGCTTCTGCTATTATTCCACAACGCCCAAGGATCGACAGACCGCGACCACCACCGTCGACGTTAGAGCCCTCATCAAGATCACCAACCCCGGTCTCCCGTAAACGTGGTTGGCACCCTGCTTTTACTGAGCCGAGTGTGTCAACAACTACACTCGCCTCTACGAGTGGATATCTATACCCCCCACGTTCTAGAGAACATTTTATGAGTTCGACTCGGAGCCAGAACCCGCACTTCACATCGGACGAATCTGATCCTCACGAAGAAGGTGAGTAGCTAGTGATTGGTATTTTATATCGACTCGACTTCTTGTGTCCTACTCTGGATTCCTTCAAGTCCAAGTTTTAACCGTGGTCATGACTTTTATATGGATTATGACACCATACCCTTGACCCTCTGCCTCACCACCACCTCGAGGCAGACTTTTATTGCGGTGATGGAATGCCGCAAGGATCGCACGTGTTGGACGTGTGTGCAGAGATTTAAATTGTTCAGAGGACCACGTATCCATATCTTATTCTCCTCCCTTGTGTTGACCGTACCCAGCGTCCGGTTGTCTTCTTGCTTGCATTTCGTTTACAAACCGTTGAACGGTTCACCTCTGTCGGAGACATTTTCCTACTACTCTCATTCAGTCATTTCGCATCCTCTTCGCACTTTCTCTCTCCCAATAATGTCAAACACAACGATGCTCACTTCCATTACTTCTTCCCGTCTTGTTCTCCTCCTTCACATAGAAATGCCCCCTCTCAAGAAGCGCCGTGGTCTGGCTGGCACCATCATTTCCACCGCAGTTAGTGCTGCCTTGATCGGCAGCGCAGTCGGTCTGACCGTATACCGGCTGTAAGTACACTTGATTTATCTGATGACACACAAGTCTAATCATTTTATTGCTTAGATGGAGAAACCGGGGCAAACTGCAGCAAGAGCAGCACCAGATCGGATCTACACCAGAGCCCACTTCGGAGGCTTTAACCCCACCTCCGCCTTACGAAGCCCCTTCCCATCACCAGCAGCATTCCAACCTTTCCGATCGTGTTTACGTTGGCCTTCCATCTCCACCATCCTCAGCCAAGAAAACCCGTCATGCTCAACCCTCACGACAGACCAAACACGCTGGTGCCCAGCACCGACGAAGGAAGAGTCATCGAACCCACCACCCTTCAGTTTCTTCATCCTATCCTTACTTCCAAACCCAACCAGAGTTTGACTTCGAGAGAGAGCCGCAGATTGAAGTGGAGGACAAGATGGATTGGATAGGTGATAAGCTTAGCATGCTTATTGAGCAAGGAAAGCGAGCATTGAACGCGCAGGTAGTGGTTTCGTCGGATGCCAAAGAGGACGAGGTGGACGATGGGAGTGATGGATGGGAGGAGGAGAACGACATGAGAAGATCGTCACCCCGCTCCCGTTCCGGGTCTGTCAGGCATTGTAAAAGACCAAGGACACTCAACCTCGGTCCAGGACAATCTACCCACCACGTCCATCACACTCCTGCATCCCCCTGCCTTGCTGATTTCAATCTCCCGATGTCATCCTCTGTCCCAAACACATCCTTTGTCTCTGGCTATTCCGCCCTCCATGCCTCTCAATCCACCACATCATTGAATAATATCAGCATAGAAGACCCATCAACATTTGAGAGCCTCGAATTGCGGGAGAGTATGGAGAGGGCTAGGCAGCGGTTGATGGCTCGAAGGTTGGGTGGTACATAGTTTGGAAAACCGTGTTGGTTCCAAAGTTTCAAAAGTGGCCTCGGGGACGCCCGAACGGCCAACATAACCAAGATTCACAACATGGCAAATTTGTGAAAGGAGAACAACAAGAAGACAATGGTCAACCAACTTTGCATTTGATCACACTGCTATTGTCCAAGTTGCGTTCACCACAGACTATCAGGGCATTCTGAAGTAGGAGAAAGATGTCCTAAAGTAAATAATAGTAATTTATTTCACCTTTGGATCTTGGCAATAATATTTGTTCATCTATAAGGAAAAAGTGAGACCCTATGGTTAATCTCGCAAAGTAAAGGTAAAGCATCAACGAGCAGGTTCGCTCATATAGCCATCTTAAGAATCATGCGGGTGGGCGGAAAAGGAATCGAGATAGCGCCAGACACCCGCGTCAAGTAAATAGCGAATAGTTGTCCGAGTCCGAGTCGAAGGAGTGAGTATGGTGTCGACTTTGAGATGTTCATCTTAGAAGCACTTGTCAACTATCTTGGCGAGAAGCGTCTGGTGTTTAGATACAGGACCTCTCCCTGACAAAGGATCGAACGACGGGATTTCGAGGAAGAGTTGATAGAGCCTCTGGCTGGCTTTGGGGAAAGGAATGAGGAGAACGCCAGGGCATCAGCAAACGACTCGGACTGTCATCAACTGCCTCAATAATATTTTCGATAATGTCTTGCAGGACGACGACCATGAGACTGGCATTAGCCAAAATAGTGTCAGGTTCTGATCACTGAATAGTGTTTTAAAAAATCTGATTAGTACTGACAGCAAGAAAGCCCAAGATAATAAAAGAAGCATTGAGAGAAAAAAAAAGTTGGAGTGCTAGTCGCATACCGTCGGGTAAGATAAAGAGGACCGATCAGCAATAATAATCTAATGGCAAAGTTTTACAGTGAGACAAGACAAGCACAGGGCATTATAGGATTGCGACAAAACACACAGCAAGGATCAAAAAATAATACGAGTTAGCAAAGAAAGGTTTTGAAACGAAAGCAAATTTCAAGACATGTAAAAAAACAAAAGTGCAAGAAAGGTTCAAAAAAAGAGTGGGATTTAGTCGGCTGCCATTTCGCTGCGCCGTTCTTGGGATGTGGAGTAGGATTCTGCACCACTGTTTTCGTCGGCAGATTCTTCCGGGCCAATAACATGCATCTGGCCGCCCATGGTACCTCCCATAACTTGTGTCGAGTTGCCACCATTGTTTTTGTTGGGAGGGGTCTTTTTCGGCCCTGAGGGTTTGTTATTGTACCGTTTTTTGATCTGAAAAGTTCCAAGTTGAGGGTGTACACAGTGGTAGAATAGAGACAAACCATTTTTGCGTAGACAAGACCGCAAGCATTGCACAAGGTTCGGGGACCTTATATGTCTACGTCAAAAAAAATCCAAAGTGATAAAATTTATACGCACCCAATGGACCTCGGCGCCATTCTGGTGTGGAAGTAGCGCCGCAACCCAAGCAAGTTTGCCCATCATGCTGGCCGTCTTCAGCTGTTTTCTGGGAAAGTATGTCGATTGAGCATCCGAATACGAAGTATACCACAAGAAGAGCCCTCACCTGTCGTTTCCTATCGCCAGATTTCACGCCTTCTTTACTCTCCGTTTTTTTGAGTGGGCCATCCTCGATGACCCTGATAGCACCCACATCCTTATTACCCTTAATCGCCGTATTAGCCTTGGGTAATGACGATGGTGGTACTGGAGCGGGGGCTTCCTGAGGAGACGTAACTGCACCCGCCAATGAGCTCGAGCTTGTCGTTGTGTTGACAGAGTTGGGCGGACCTTGCCCGACCATCCTTGCAGCCGTAGGAGCACCCGTCGGTGGAGGAGGTATAGAAACAGGGACAACGGTCGGAGATTCGCCGCGCACATGTTTCAAGGCAGCATCAAGTACCTCCATCCCATACACCGCGTTTTTTTGCATAGAGTGCATTGTTTCTGGCAAAATATCCATTTCTTCACTTTGTCCTGGGGCAGAGCGACCTGGAGCAGGGGAGTTGCCCACGGAGATGCTATTCGCAGAATCTAGAATGGCTCGATATGATTCCACAAGCTAAGGGAAATGGGATCAATATAAATCCAAAGTCTGAACAGGAAGCTAAGTAGAAGACACCATACAAGGCCTCTTTATAGAATTTGTAAAAGCGGTACTGACCTTCATGAAGTCGAGACTATTAATCTGTGGTATTAAACCAGGTGTACCCGGGCTATCGCCTGCCATTATAACTGGTGGAGGAGGTCCTGTATTCGGGGTTTGATGATGATGTGAAGGCGGCATTGAACTTGAGCCGCCAGGCCCAATTAAACCGGGATTAATTTCGCCGTTGTATCCACTCAAACTGGACGAGGAGGGTGGGGGATGTGTTGGTGGTGGAGCATGTTGATGGCTTTGATGATGAAGTTGCTGAGCGTGAGTGGGTTGGTGCGAAAGAGGGGGTGGTGGGTGATGCTGGTGCTGCCGAGAGGAAGAAGGGTAATGTGATGGGGGTTGGTGATGTTGTATTACCGATACCTGGGACGGTGGTGAGTGGTGATATTGTGGCTGTTGCTGCGGCTGGTGTGATTGATAATGTTGGGGTGCCGATGTGCTGCTAGATAGCGGGTGAGAGGTTGACTGAGGTGACGACGCGGGCGCTGGGGTTGTGCTCATTAACGAGGATATATTGCTATTGCCTGCGACAGGACCACCTGATGGTCCAACGGAAGAAATACGTGGACTGTCTTTTCTTCCTGCTCGTCTTCTTTTATTGGCAACGGCTTGAGTAGTATTTGAAATAGGGTCCGGATGGTGCTGTGGTTGGGTGCGTGGTGGCTGGGAAACTCGGTGGTGGTGCATTTGTTGGTTTTGTTGGTGGTGTGGTGGAAATTGTTGACGATATTGTAAATCCACATTATCTACAGCAGGTAGCCCTGAGGCATACTGCGGTTGAGGAGTCGACGTTGCAGGAGGTAATGGAGTCGGCTGGAAGACAGTGGGCGTCGTAGACGTAGGTGCAGCAGATGGCGGTGGTGCTTGGTAGGACTGTGGTTGCTGACTGGAGCCATAATTCTGACCAGGGCCTGCTGCATAAGATTGGGTGGTTGAGTACCTTTGGCTCGACGAGGAGTACGAGGAATATTGTGGCGGTTGGGGATTATGCTGCAGTTGACTCGGCGTTGCCGTCGTTGGAAGTGCTGCAGAAGGGTGTTGATTTCCGTGCCTTTGTCGATCATCCATAGATGAGGAATTAGATGGAATACTCATAGGCATCGTTGGTCTCCGAGTCGACGTGGATGGACCTGGCGCAAGACCGTAGTTTCCGGAGCTTGAAAGTCTTTGATGAGGAGGACCTTGATAACCAGAAACGTTTGAACTCGGAGGACTGAATGACGAGGGAGCAAAATTCATCATCTTAGACGACGCACTAGATGAAGTAGGCGTGGGGTGCTCATGGGCGGATAGTGAAGACGAAGAAGAAGACGGGGGAGGACCATAAGATGAAGGAGTGTGATGTGTGGGCATACTGGTGTTGCTCGATGAATGAGAGTTTTGATGAGAGGATGGATAGTGACTCCAATTGCTACCCGCTTCAGACGAGGGTGAAGTAGTAGAGAAGGACTGATGAGGAGGTGGGGACCAGTGCTGTGGCGGGTGTTGTTGAGCATGCTGGGAAACATGCATGGAATACGCGGACGAGGAGTTGGAGGACTGGGGCGGAGGAGGATTTGCGTATGTCGAGGGTGGATGGGTATACCCCGCAGAAGAAGATGGGGGAGGGTAGGGGGACTGTGAGTGAGACGACGATGTCGAAGATCTGGCATGACGCAGAGGTGGCGCATGCACTACACTTTGTGGATGGTTCTCGTACGATGAGGAAGACGACAAGGGCGGAGGAATCGTCTGGTGCGAGTGGGAAGAAGGTGGAGGATGTGAGGGATGATGATGGGGATGACTTGAAGATCCTGTGGCTGGAGGTGGACCAGCATATGAAGGATAGGAATTGTAATTGCTGTTCAAGCCTGAAGAATGGGAATACATAGAATATCTGTCTGAAGACATTCAAAGACGTTGAGATCTGAAGACGTGCAACTGAGTATCGTACGTTGTCGAAGCTGGCGAATCGTATCAACGGAAGAACGCCGATTGACTGGAGTTTCGTAATTGAGGACGATCGATCTGCGAATGAGAATGTCTGAATCTAGGGGTCCCAATCTTGATAACGCGCGTTAGACGGCTGGTGAGCTAATTTGACAGAAGAACGTGAGCGTGCATGTGAGCGACAAACATGAGGAAGCGCTGGGGGGCGCTAGAATGAGGCAGGGGCAACGGATGCAAACTTATATAGTTATTCGCAAGGAAATAACTTGGAAACAGAATGAGCCTGAAGCTGTTATCTCCCACACTGTCAGAAGGAGGAATATGGGACTTAAGGCAAACATATGACAGATGGACAACAGACGTATATCCATCAATGCCTTCACCCGCAATGGATAGCTGCAATATCCCGGGAGTATTCACAATATTTAAAATGCTGGACGAGTATCGCGGCCGAATCCTCGCTCCAGTGCCCCGCAAAACCGAAGAACTCGAATAAACATTCACCTTGACGCGTTTATTTTTGAAAGGACCTGCAAAGGCACGCACTCGATAGATAAGGCCTGAGCGTCACGATGAGAACGGAAGAAAGCAAATTGTAAGCCGGAACAGTTATACGACATTTATTCCGAGGTTCCACAACCTGGACAGATTCACTCACCGGGTCCCTGTGAAAGACAGAACCACCAGCGTGCTTCACCTCTTTCAGCACCACCCGAGTGTGCGGCTGCTTCGCCTCCTGCCGTGAACGAGGCTAATGGCCGTCAATGTACTGCCTTCACCAACCACAGCAGCAGTGAGTTGATCCAGATGAGCTTTGCGTTTCCCAAGGACTTGCTGCACTCGATGCTGCCTGTCCGGCAGCTACGGGAGACAAAACAGCTTGGTGGAAGCGGAGAGGGTTCGATCGACGATGTGAGGTGCACCGGTCCGTCAGTTCCCGGCAGCGAGCACCCTCGTTTCAAGAACTTTGTAGTCACAACTAGCTGACAAGTCAAATTACACACATCAATCACACATATGTCTATGCTGTCTGGTGAACTTAACCGCTCAACGAGGAAGTTTTGGAACGAAGATTAGGATTTGGTGATTGAATTCATATAACGTGTGTATACGTGGGACAATGGGATGTAAAAAAAAAGTGCCGGAACATCAAACAAAAGTGCTTTCAAATAGATACGAGATGATGGAGGACGAGCAAGAGAGGAACGATGGGGATAGTCTCAGAAGTCGAAAGTTAAGCCAGGGCATTCACCAAAAAGAGTACCATGAGTCATTATGCATGTGTCGTTGGTGCTTTGTCCGGCGCTTCCTTCCATCGCCCATTTCGCTGGGGCGGCGCATTCCCGTGTTCATTCATCCCACTCCTGGTGGCCCCTTCATATTCATCATACTCTTCGTCGGCGGGTAGGGGCGGCGTCTTCGTTGCGGTATTTCCACCACTGGCAGCAGCAGCAGCCCTTTCGGCAGCCCTTCTCCTCCGCCTCAGGACCTTCTTTCGGTTTCGAACAGCCTTCCGATATGCTGCATCATCTCCGTAAAATAAGTCGTATTCGCAAAAGGCGCAGATCCACTCCTCGGCAGGTTGCGTGATTTGAACGAGCGGCGCAACAACTTTTCTATTGCCCCTCGGCCCTTTGGCAGGTATTTCAGCGGAGAGAAAACGTACTGGAAGAGGCAAGATATTGTTGCCGCTAACCAGCGATCCATCGACTGGCCCAGAATGTGGCAGCCGCGATGGAACATAGTTCCTTAGATGGTGTGGATTGGAGGCATTGGCAAGTGCAGATCTTTTCTTTTTCTTACCAGTTTTGGTCTTGACTTTACCCCCTGCTTCCGTGCCTAACCCAGTCGCAGGAGGAACAATTTGGGTTTCAACCAAATCTGGAGTCTGATCTGTGGCGGTAACGTTCGATTTCGCCTTCTTCTGTCTCGCGGCTCTTGCCGCCCGGTCTCGTTCCCTCTCCTGTCTTTCTCTCTTCCCTCGGCTAGAATTCGTCAGTGGTTTGCCACCGTCGTTTGCGGTTACAGCAACTTTAGCAGCCCTGGAAACCTGACGTTCCAGCTCCGCCTCAAATCGCTTCCGTAAAATCGCTGTTTCTTCCTTCGTTATGATTAAGCGGTTGGCCGCTGTTGTGGTAAAGAGAATTAGCACCAAAGAGAAAAGCGATCAAAGAAAGGATCAAATTGGAACAAACACTCACTCAAACTCGGGCATTTGAAAGCAAAGTCGGATTCGGGAAAGGGAACTGCATCTGGGTGTCGATTTTTCCTGTCTGGTCTCTCCATCAAAATGTTCATAGCGCGCGCTAGTCGTACAGTCCTCCTCCTCGACTTACGGATTTTCAATGGTTCGCCACTATGACTGACAAAAGGATGGTTGAAGGATAACGCCTGATCAAGAGCCAAAGTATCGCCATGAGATAATGCACCGATGACAGCAGCGAGCTGCCTTTTCCGAGCTTTCAGCTGTTCTTTATGCTGCAAACCAGCGAACGTAGCCGCAGTCAATTTCCCTTTCTTTTGTATCAGGATCGATAACTGTCCAGGAAAAGGCGGAGGTGGAAAGACAGGGGGAGGCGTCGAATCACAATTTCGGTCTCGATCGCCATCTTGTTCCTTCGTTAGGGTCTCTTCCATGGAACGAAACACCGCATCGCCTCCTGTAAGACTATCTGAACCGTCTTCGTCCAGATAAGATGAAAGGCTTCCACCTTCTCCTGCATTACCAACCCCCCCTGGAGAGCCACGGAGGTTGGAAGGGACCTTCCTCTTCTTCGTATTCCCGGGTTGGCGCACAGGGCTACCATACTCATCCTCTCTTGAGCTCCCTTCTTCCCTTCCATCCAGACTGCTTCCATACTCTTCGGTTGGACCCAGACCAACACCGCCATGCAGTAGCGAGGGGCTCATTGCGCCGATAGAAGTAGAAGCTGCCTTTCCATCACCGCTTGTGGTATTTGCTGGACCCATTTGCACATTGATACCTCCCAAACCCATTCCAAGGGAACCTAGTCCACCCATAGGCAAACCGGCAGCTGCAGCAGCAGCTGCTGCTGCTGCGAAATGTACTCCAAACTCGATCGAATCTAGATCTGCCAGGGGAGGTATCGGTAATGACCCATTTCTACCTGCACCAGCAATAGCGGCGAGTGCTGCAGCGGCCGCTGAAGCAGCGGCAGTAGCGCTATTACTAGCCCCATCCCGGCTTGCTACAGAGGCGCCGTGATTAGCGAGGAAGTTCTGCACATTTCCCAAAATGGGTATGTAATAGCTTTGTAGGGCCACCCGAGTCGAGAAGTTGTCAACACGAGAAAGGAGCTCCTCTGCAACCTCGGAGGGAACCAAAGGGTCCAGAGGTGGTAGTGTAGACCTTTGGGATGAAGTTTGTGGATGACTGGTCGTTGTGTCGTTTGGAGATGCCAAAGACCCAGGAGTCTCTGCCAAAGGCCCCACTTCTTCGTCACCTGGACCCGTTGTTCGTCGACGTTTCGGAAGCGGCTTTATTCGACGAAGAGTCGGAAATTCTGGGACGTCGAAGATGGGCGGAGACGTGCCACGATACATCATGAGTGTCCTCCAACGACAGGTTTGTTTCGTTTCTAGAAGGTGTTATAACGAAAAGTGAATGGATAGCGATGTTGAAAAGAATCTAGTCTAAAGATAAAAGTGCGATCGTGACGTTGGCTCGCAGGGGGGATTTTCCGATATCGTAGCGATGATGATCGGCACCTACAAAGGGAAGCCAACGTGTCAGTTACGTCAGAAACCACACTTGAGTGAAGAATGACGATTCGTGCATCGTGAAATTGTAAATAGTACTAGAAAGTACGACGGGAGTCAAATTGACCCGCCGGAGATGCACGAGATGCGTAAAGTATGGCACAGGGTGTTTGAAAAGTCAAACGGTCCTGGAACTCCTATTCAATCTGACCCCCCCGATTTCGCCGGGGGGAATATCGTTTGAAGCAACCCTGGGTGTCCACAGCCGCATGTGTATTCTGAGCGATAGAGAGCATGGAGAATACGAAGTACATTCTGCACCACTGGCTAGGAAGTAGGACGGTGTCCATGAGTAGCAACCAACGGCCACCAACAACTTGGCATTACATCGAGATCGTTTTCAATAGCAACCAAATGGTGAAAGGACGCAGACGTCAATGGCATACCTTGAGCTTCACAGATTTCAGGAGCCAAGGAAAACAACAAATCCAGAAGAAATAATCGGGCACTCCAAGGTGGCAAACTAGCCCGCTAAAACTTGTGCTTTCTCCGATCGTATAATCCACGAAAGATGCTAATAAGTCGTCGCAGTCGTGAGTCACTAATGTGAGAATGGTAAAGTAACGGTGGTTTTGCCACGTCTGCCCTGTTAGGTATTATGGGTCGGTGTACTGGAAAGGAAAGACCTGAACACTACCTGCAGGTTGATTGTGATCCACGTCGTCGATGTTGACGAGAAGTGGGGCCGAGGCGTGTGAGTGGAAAATGTGTTACCTGCGTAATCTGATCTGGCATGCGAGACCGGAACAATGTCCGCTGGCAGGATGCTGTACTTTACTCTTTGACACGAGATGATTACACTTTATGTAAAGAAAATAGTACACTCCGTGAAACCAGTACTAAGAAGGCGCAAACTAGAGAAAGCAGACATAAAACAGATCAGAGTAGGCCTAAATCATACATAAACATTGTGCTGCACTACCAGATAGTATCCGGATCATATCATATCATAAAGAAGGAAGGGCGAAGACAGTGTGATGCGAATGGATAGCATGATAAGCATTAATCTATGAGGCTGATAAATTGGCATTGCGTGAACCACCATAAAAGTAGTCGAAGGGTATCAAGTCCAATCAATGAGGGGTATCGCAACAAACACAAAGAGGTATGAATGACGATGAGGCGAAGTGATCGGGGTGATAGGACATGATACATGAATGGCGAAGATGACGGAAATACACAATGCACGGGAATGAAAATAAGAGAACACACTGTCTGATAGTCGCCCAGTGAAGAATAAACACACAAGTATGGTGTTGATGGAAACGGATGCTATGAAACGATATGATGTTGCTTGAACCAAGCTAGCTGGCTGTTATGCGCTCTATTGGATATGAATTTGGATGAGATATGAAAGAGAACGCCGACGAGGACGATGTCATCTAGGAAACAAAGGAGGAATTGCCAGAGTCTAGAGGGTTGGCAATCAAAATCTATCGTCCAGAAGACACTGATTCGGACTAGCCCGCCAGTTTTGCGTGGTGGATTTTTGAGAAGTTGAATTGAGCGAGGGAGAAAAAAAGGAAAAGGTTCATTATGATGTTGCAGCACAAACAGCGAGGTTGGGATCATGAGCCGCGGAGTGGCGTCGTTAGAGTCGATAGGATCTAGGCCATCCAAAGGAAATGATGAACAGAAATTGGGAGTCGAGGAAGGAGTCAGATGACGGAAACAGAAATATATAAAATCAAGGGAAGAGGACGGAGGGAGTGGGAGTGGCACATCACCACCAACCTCCTCCTCCGTTAACGTTGGTGTTTGAGTATCCTCCACCGTAGCCTCCGCTGGGTCCTCCGCTGGGTCCTCCATAGGAGGATGTCCTCTGTTGGCCGGGTCCGCCCCCTCCGTACGACCCTCCTGTATGACCAGAAGAACGATAGTCTCTGCCACCCATCCCTCCGCGTGCACCTCGACCTCGACCTCTACCATTTCCACGATTGCCACCACTACTTCCATAAGCAGATTCGTGTGCAACTGTCTCGAGCCAGTTAGGAATTTCTTGGTTTGCCTCCCTGAGAAGTTCCACAAGGTCGCGGACAATGTTTTTGTTCCCGCGATTGAAGAATGCAGTACTAACACCAGTGTTACCAGCACGGCCTGTACGTCCAATACGATGAACGTAGTCGTCAATGTCGGAAGGAAGATCATAGTTAATAACGTGAGTTACGTTGGGGATATCCAGACCACGAGCAGCGACTGCCGTAGCAACCATGATTGGGGTACGACCAGTTCGGAAGGTCTGAAGCGCCATTTCACGCTCACGTTGGGTACGATCACCGTGGATTGAGGTAGCTGGGAGATTATTGGCCATTAAAAAGTCACTGAGCATATCAGCCATGCGCTTTGTTTCGACAAAGACCAGGGTCAAGCCGAGCTCTTCTTTGGACTGCGAAGCGAGAATATCGAGAAGAACGCTGCGCTTGTCTTGATCTTCAACATACTCGATTTTTTGGGTTATGTTCTCAGACGTGCTTCCAACACGACCAACGCTGAGAAAGATGTAATCCTTCAGGAAATCTCTGGCAAGAACCTGTATGTCGCGTGGGAATGTGGCGCTGAACATAAGGGTCTGACGCTCGGCGGTTCCAGGCATGTCTTCACCTTGGACAATACGGCGAATCTGAGGCTCGAAACCCATGTCAAGCATCCGATCAGCTTCGTCGAGAACGAGGTATTGGATATTTGCAAGACTAATGCGACCGCGCTCGATTAAATCCACGAGTCGCCCGGGTGTTGCACTAAGCAGATCGCATCCCCGCTCAATGGAACGAAGCTGAGTATTGATGTCGGCACCGCCGTACACAACTGCGGGGCGAACCCACGAACGATAGGCAAATTTCCGTGCTTCATCATGAATCTGAGAAACAAGTTCTCGAGTAGGGGCGAGAATTAAAGCAGTAGGATAAGCCTTGCGGCGAATGTATGCTTGCTGGGGCTGCTCCGGAGGAGGACGAGGTCCTTGGGAGAAAGAAGCGGACAGAATTGGGAAGAGAAAACCAGCAGTCTTCCCAGAACCCGTCTACCCAAAGGATTAGTCATGATATTAATTGGGCATGAGAAACTTACCTGAGCGCATGCCATAAGATCCCTTCCAGCTGCAACGATAGGAATAGAGTACTTTTGGACAGGAGTGGGAGTGGCGTAATGCGCGTAGGCAATGTTTTCCTGTAAAACAGGATCGAGGGGAGAGACGTCAAAGGAAGTGACCGGCTCGGGCACACCGGCACCAGTCGCCTCTACTGGAATATCCTCATACTTCTCAAAATTAATGCCAGTGTGCTGCTTTGTCGGGTCATTCAATTCGCCGAAAAGCTCCTTCTCGAGCCGCGTATTACGACCTCCAACAACATGTTTGCCATCTTTCCAGTGGCCGTAACCGAAATTCTCGCGAGCCATAGGAGAATCGGTACGAGAGGCAGGAGCAGACCAGTTTGAGGTCGAACGGGGACCATTCCAACCGTTGACTTCTCCACTGGCACGGGAGTCTCCTGCACGTGCGTTTCCACGGGCGCCTCTGTCGGAATATCCACCCCTGCTCTCCAAACCACCGCGGGTGGCGGGAGGAGGGGTGTGGGTACGGGAACTAGCCCAACCATTTCTGGGGGAATCCATGTGAAAAGAAGCGGCAAAACACAAACCAAGAGTGGCTTACCCGTTGGAAAGAGCGGGATTAGAAGCAGCCCGCTGCATATTTCTGAGATGCGGTGGAACATATGTAGACTTGCTTATCTGAAGGCCGTCTACATGCCAGCGTGAGGTAAAAATCTGAAACACAAAGTATGCCAACACTTACCGAAATGTGATTCAATGCCTGTAGAATCGTGTATAATACCATTTGTCATATTAGATTAATTTTTTTTCTGAAGGGTTCTTTTCGTAAAAAAGAGAGAAAGAAATGTGTTTTTCTAACGTGGATGATGGTGGTAAGTGATCAAAGGACACTTGCCTCGCGGCGACTGTAAAAATTCAAGCTGTCCTTACTAAGCCATAATTCCCACGGCCTCATACAACTATTCTCCCTGCCACGTCCAGGGTTTCTCGAAATATGTCGCACTCACATACCCATGGCCCTGGGGAAACACACTCGCACTCGCACTCTCAACAAACGCCCTTGCCGTCGACGCCAGTGCCGCCAGAGCTGCAGGCTGTAATTGACCAAGAGTTTGCCCCAGTACCTTTGGAATTGTCCCAGGACAACGTCGCTGCCCTCTGCTCGGGTCACAAACTCGAGAAATGCGACGATTGCCAAGTCGACTTTGTTAGCTTGAACAGACTGTCTAAACTACTGGCATCGAATCCGAATCTCCTTTGTCCCCCGCCTAGTAACGTCGTTACCCCAAAGCTGACACAGCTGGTGACTTCAATCAAAGAGGAGGGCAACGTATGTGTTTCAATTATTTGATTTTGCAACGAGATTTATCATTCGTTTAGACGTCATACAAGTCTGGCAATTCGGCGCAGGCGATTACAAAATATTCAACAGCTGTTCAGATTGCATTGCAACGTCCTCCTTGGGAGGCCCACCAATTCATGCGCGAGGAACTCTCCACCGTCATTTCCAACCGTTCTGCGGCCTATACCGACCAACATGACTACATCTCGGCCCTTGCAGACGCAGAGACTGTCATTGCTATCCGTCGAAATTGGGGTAAGGGCTATTTCAGGAAATCAAAAGCGTTGCTTGGCCTCGGCCGACTTCATGAGGCGGCTGACTCCCTTCGTCGGGGATTGGATTATGATCCAGAAAGCGCTGTATGTCTGTCATGATTTACATATCATTGGATTGCTTACATCTCGACTGATAGGAACTCCTCAACTTCCTCGGCGATATCGACCGTTTGGAAAAGAAGAGGAGGCTCGAGGCAAGACAGACGGCCTCCGCAACCGTGACTGCTTCTGCATAGGCTCTTTAATTCTGGAAACATCATCCTTTCAGATGCGACTACGATTATATTTGTGATTTCGTACAGCCTACTTATAAACGGGAAAGAAAAGGTCCCTGTCTAATATAAATCTCTGAGAACAAAGACCAAAACTACCGACCCGCAGGTCCCTTCTTAGCAGTGGGCTTTGCTTTCTGCTGACCGACATGCTGAGCTTGAGCAATCGGACTATTGTGTTGACCTGGCAGTTGTTGAAAATGCGACATATGTGGCGAAATATTTGTCGGTTGGCCTTGCCCACCAACACCTTGAGAATGACCTTGATGCATATGAATCTGCGGCCCCATTTGCATTTGCACCTTGCTCATCATCGCTGCCTGTAACTGTGGGTGCTGCTGCGACTGTTGTACTTGTTGGGTCGGCTGCTGCATCGATTGTCCACCTTGCACCTGTTGGCCACCAATTTGTCCGGGTGATGACTGAGTCATTGCATGCAACAATTTATTGTGGAGAAATAGTTGCATCTGCTGCTGGGTCATTCTCTGTCCAGGGCCTGGTGATTGTTGGAGTTGGTTAGCAAGCAGTCCTATGTGGTGTTGATAATGGGATTGCTGCTGGGGCGACATCGATACCATCTGTGGTGGCAGTTGGCCAACAGCTGTTGCAGAAACAGGTTGTGAATTTTGGCCTTGCTGTTGAGCCGGGAGGCCCCAGTAATGCGGAAACCCATACATTTGGGCAAAGGTATTCATCTGCTGGTGTTGCATCTGCTGTTGTCTTGCTGCCAAATTGGCTTGTTGCACCTGTGGTGAAGCTTGTGCTTGGCCCTGAATTTGTTGACCCTGCATTTGAGATTGGGGTAACTGCTGAGGCTGGAGCTGTGGCGTTTTCTGTGGTTGCTTGACGAGATGAGCAGGCACCGCCGTTGGTTGTTGATGCTGAAGTGGGGTGGGACGCCTTACTGGCTGTTGTTGGGTCTGGTTTGTCTGAAGATGTGGCGACTTTCCTTCAGCAGGAGTGAGTGGTCGACCACCGACAACAGGTGAGGCGTGGGCCATCGTCGGCGTCCCGGCAGTTCCAGTGACAATCAGCTGAGAGTTCCCATGGATAAGCGGGCGCAGTTGAGAATGATTGGGCTGAGATTGGAATTGATATCTCTGAGGCTGCAGGTGCATCCCTCCTGGACTCAGTTGTTGCGCAACTGGTTGCTGTGCAAGTTGCGATTGTTGTCCCAAAACAGGAAGAGGCTGACCGCTTCCGGAATGTTGAATCGGAATCTGTGCTTTAGCTGGCATTGGTGATACCTTCGGTTGAATGGGAGTTCCAATAGTCCGTGGATGAACAACTGGACTGTTCTTGGCAGGGGAGGGTGTCGCTGTGACCGCACGATTCGGTTGTGTAGCCTGAGGCTGCAGTCTCGGACTTGGCTGAGGTTGACCTGGCGTTGTACGACCACCCGTCCCGGCACCAGCTTGGCTAAATCTTTGCTGATAGAGCTGTTGGGCTTGCTGCTGCTGGAAAGAAGGTTGACCCTGCTGCTGTAATTGCGGATTGTAGAGGTGCGGGGATTGTGAAGGATTGGTGTTTGTTGGAAGTGTCAAATGAGGGTGCTGGATCGAACCGGGTTGACCCAGAGGTGTCCTTTGTCGAATAGCGGAAGCAGCAGGTTGGACGAAATGTGGGTTAGGAACAGTGCCCTGAAATGGAGAAGCCGATACGTTAGGCTGTTGCTGTTGTGTCTGATTAGGCTGGACAGTTGCGGGTAGAACTTGAGGTTTCGGCGTTTGAGTATAACGCTGAGGTTGACCAAGCTGAGCATTAAGCTGCAGCGTAGGCGGTTGCGGCGAAGGAAGAGTCTGGTTAGCCTGGGTGTTGGGTTGAGCTGGTAAGTGCTGAGGTTGAGATGGAGGACGAGGGAGTTGCGGTTGCGGTGGCGTTTGATGAGGCTGCTGCTGCTGCAATGGTTGAGGATATAGATATTGTTGCATATAATAAGGTTGAGTTGGGGTCGAGACACGTTTAATAGCAGCCTCCTGAACAGCTTGAGGGGTAACATAGATTGGAGATTGGGTCATGTTGGGTTGAAGTGTAGCTGCCGATGGGTGTTGACCAACAAACTGGTGAGCAGGCTGAGGAACAGGAGTACGTGCTTCGTTTGGTCGGAAGGGTACATTGAACGTTTGAGGAGTGTCAATTGTTTGAGCTGGGGTCTCGCCATGACCTTGAGGCGAATGCGCTGCCACAGAAGCTGATGGCACTGGCTGAGGCGTAGGGGTAGGTTGCGGAACGGGTTGCACAGATTGAGAACTCGTAGGCATGTATTGATGGCAAGGTGGATTGGCGCCTGCTTTGTTGGCCTCCTTCCTCGGCTTGTTTATTTCGATGGCATCCAAAAGACGATAGCTATTTTTTCCCTTTGAGATGACACGACATATAGGTGAAAAACAAAAAAAAAATACCTTGGTGCGTGCAATCTATTGTCCCGAGGGGCCATAAATCCGAGGAGGCGTTCCCGTTTGGCCTTTTCGGGTCCATCCTCTTCCGGTCCCATCGCAGACGACTTGCGTTTAAGAGAGATCGGCATGCTTGGAGTTGATACCCTCAGGACGTTGTTGACAATCCGTGTCAGATGAGGATCGGGGTCGAGGCACAATGGTTGAGTAGTTGCTAGCTCGAAGGGAGTGAGTGGCGGGCAAGGAATCAGATAATAGGCTCACCAGGAGCTTCGCTTCTATTTCTAATGCATCCATGTCGGTCCATCGGCCCCCATTACGTTGATTTAAAGAACATATATCAGCCCATAAAGTTTCAGGGCTTGGGTGGAGGACAACGCGTGTTTTGTTGGGATTCTTCAACGCAGGATCACTGCTCTTCTGTGGACGATAGTCTAAGAGCTCAACAACCATGCAGCCTACATCAAACTCTGGTTGAATGACATATAACAGATAGGCGGTCGAAGTACACTGACCCTCATAGAATGGCACCCGAGCTGAATCGAACAGCTCCAGAAAATCTATTGGGATGCGATGAGCCCTTATGTCGTCCAGGAGAGACTACAAAGCAGGTCAATAACAGCGAGTAACAGCTTCCCAATTACTTACGGCAATTTGGTTATTGTAGAGAAACTTGGATCCATTATTAAGTACCCAATACTCCGAGTGCAAATGGACTGCAAACGACGGCGGCAAAGACTCGGTTTTCTCTAGAAGTTGTTCCACATATCTTGTTCTGTTGTACCCGGCCATGCGCGTAGCAAGGTGCTGCTCCAGAGAAACCTAAGGAAGAGTAAGAGTCAAGGTGCTATTAGATAATATTATGTAATGGCAACTCGTAACACCGTGTTTGTATCACGTGCAGGAATCTTAGATCGACCCAATGACATTGAAAAACCATCTAGAGGCAAGCAATCGATTACAATGTAACAGACTCCTAACTGACCCCAAGAACAGCTTATTCCATTCCTGAGAGACAAAAACCCCCAGGTCAGGCAGATATCCCTTCAAAATTTGCTGCCTCAGACAGTCCCAGGAGCACCTCATCGCGACATATTTTTCTCCAGTTTGCAATCAGGTTTGCAAGGGCCACAGGAGAGCGAGGTCATCCGTGACCTGAAAATTTTGTGTCGGGATCAACTGGTACGCCGATATACCTTGATTACTTCAATTGTTGAACAAGATCGGTAGAGTACTGCGCACGATGCCTTTCGAGCACTGGTCAACCTCTCCGAATCGCCGCTAATGGCAACACCTCTGTCTGAGCCGTCATTTATGGAGTTTATAACATCGTACATAATCGTGGGTCTCCTTTTGTACCATTCGTCGTCGTAATCTGACTTTGAGCCTGAAGAATCCACACTCCATCCTTGCCGATCTGGCATCAATGCTTCTGTCAAATTTGACCGCGACAGCTACACCTTGTTCAATCCTCCTGTCCATGAAAATTAAAGTCATCATAGATTCTCGACTCTCAAATTCTTTTTTCCCCATCAACTCGCAATGCGGGTCATGTCCAGCCCCGGTGCCATATCCCCCCGGTGAAGTCAAGGAAGTGGCAGCCTTACCCCTCCTTATCGACGCGTTTGTTGAAGGGGCTCAATTAATGGAGGACCTATCAAAGCGAACACGGAAAGCCGAACTACATTCTTTGGCCAATGTATTCGCTAATATGACAATGGTATGCATGACCTTAGTTCATATGAAATATAACCGAAATTGCCTTTCAGTCTCCAATCGGAAGAAATTATTTTCTTTCCCCGCAGCCCGTCAACTTAGCTAGGCCAGACGCTTTAGAATTCCCCCTAGCAAAGATCGTCGTATTCACAGAACATATCAGCAATGTACGACGTGGTGGTACAGCATCTACAATAAAGTAAGCAAATTGCTCACTTACAACTTGTCGATCACGCTTCGTTAGGAATTGTGCATTTCATCTCCCTGGGCACAGGGCCATTCTCAGTCCGGAGTCAACTCAAATCACCGTGCCTCCTTCAACAGCAAGCGCACCTGGCATTGATGCACTTCCATTTATTTTACTCCCGCTTGCCGGATCAGAAGAGTACGATTTAGATGTAGGTATATTGATGTTTATCGCTATTGGTTTGTAATGCGGAAGTCTAGGACCAGGAGACTCTTCTCGAACAACTTCAACTTCTTCCATCCACAAAAAGGCGTGAACCAAAAGCCTCAATCCGCCTAACGCATATCGAGACTCTCCTCCTTCTATGTCACACACGATGGGGTCGTGATTATCAGCGGCAGCATGGTGTATATCCGATTATTCGAGTCGTACATGAGAAAGAGACGGTTGAAAAGGTGCATCTTTGTGTTTTCATAATTTAGACGGGAGGTCTGAATTGCTCATCGTAGTTATCAGCAAATATCGAGCGACTAGTACAGCTGATCCATGGAGAAGAACCCAAAGAAAATTTACCTGAAGATGAAGAGGAGCACTATGGAAAAAAGCAAGCAGACTTAACAGAAACCCGAGGGTCCGATGATGAGGATTTTAAAATAGAGGAGATTTAGGCCTCTATGCAACTGCGACATAAATTTCTCTAAAGAGCAGTATATTAAGTATAACGTTAGCGCGATTGAGACAATTGAGACAGCGCTAAACAATAAGCGCCCAAAATACTTCCATATCGGGTAATAATTTCTAATTGAGCTGTTTATACGTCCGAGTTGTTGTGCTTTCTGCTCTTCCGGGTCAGATACATTGCACAGTAGCCATAATTTGCTCACGATCTAATTCGAATGGGTCCTTGGTGACGCACTGAGACTTGTTGACGCAACTATGTCTCACTCCTATGTCGTCGAGGTATTTGTCTATATTTTGAACCAGTCTGCGACCACTCTTTACATAAATGGCGTTGCATCGGACAGGTTGTGAAACATACAGCTTGACCAGCTATTGCTCGCATCGAAGAGGTATCTATAAGCCGGCTTATCGCTACCCTCATATCCAAATCCTACAAACCCTTCGGAATCTACGAAATGAACCCTTCTGAGGTAAGGAGCCCGTTGCCTTTTCGAAACTGTCTTGACATTGCTCGTAGACTTTCCTTTATCCTTCTTCCCACCACGAAGACATGGCTTTCTTTGTCACGAAGTCCATGGCCCACATATTCAGCTTTGCCGACATACAAACTTTAAAGTCAGAAAAGCCCTCCAGCCAAATGAAGTCGGACATACCCGTCATCGCGACTGCCATGAATCGTTGCTTTACTTCTGACTGGGAATCCCAAATGTATCTCATCATTCTCCGAGTCTTCCAGAGGTCGATGCTTGACGAGAGTGTCGCCATCGGCATGGTTGTTCTCTTCGACCTGCTCAGCGACGTCTACAAAACGGGAACGTACTTTGCAGGGGACGAATGCGAGCTCATTCTTGCCCCTTATCCTCACAACATATATATCAGTTACGCCATGGCGGCGTTCATGCTGTCATATCGCCTCTTGAGCAAAGATCGCCCCGTCTCCGAGGAATTTTGGGAGCAGGTTATGGAAGGTTTTATCGAACCGGGAAAGGTCCATACGCTGGAAAGGGATTTCCGAATGCTCCTAGAGGAAAACTCCAAACGTTATCCTCCTCCTCCCATTTCACCACAGGATCCTGCCTATATATTCTATTATGACCTAAATTTGCCTCCGAACCCACTGATTCATCGCAGAAAGTACTTGAGGGCAAAGTGGGCCATGTACACTCACATTCGATTGGCTATCAGGGTGCGTGGGGGAAAGTACCTCAGAATCGACCCGAGGTCAGTTCCCGACCACAAGGATGTGTTGCTTCAATTCCCTCCTTGCTACGATTATATGATGAAGCGAGATATTCTCTTCCTCGAAACAAGAATCAGGGTGCCAGAAATGTCGGAGGCGTCGCGTAAAGAGGTCCACTACTATCTAGAAGCTGAGAAGAGTCTGAGGCAGACTCCGACTGCCATGATGAGAGTTGGGAGAAAGTTGAACCAAATCCCTAGGCAATCTGCAGCGACGGCCTGAAATTACTTACTTATACTTTGCATATACTTACAACAAAGAATTGACTTCAAAAGATGAGAATTGAGTTAGGCTCAGTTGGCGCAATTTTAAATTTAGGTGAAGGGAGGTTGGTCATGTGATGCCGCAATTCCGCTCACAAACTATTACTACGGTTAAAGTTTACCTACGTTGGCGCCATGTTTAACCCAACTCTTCGTTCCTCAGTTCGTATATGTGATAAGTATTCTTGAGAAATATGAAGAGCTCATTTCAAGTTTCCAGTTGACCCTGCTGCATCGCACAACTCCGTCAAGGCTCCTCACGAATCGCTTGAGTGCATTTCGATACCTCTCCCAAGAAGCTCGTTTGTCTATCGAGAAAGCTACCAAGTCGAAATCGGTCGTCCTTTTTATGAAAGGTACTCCTGCCGAACCGCAGTGCGGGTTCTCTCGTGCCGTGGTCCAGATTCTCGACTTGCAGGGAGTCACACCGGACAAGATGCAAACCTACAACGTGCTGACTGACCCCGAACTAAGAAGTGGGGTTAAGGAGTTCTCGTTCGTTGTCCTTTTAATAATTTTGTGAATCTTGATTTCGTTGACACAATCCGAGCAGGGAATGGCCAACGATTCCTCAAGTCTACGTGAACGGAAACTTTGTTGGTGGATGTGACATTTTAATTAGCAGTAAGTCCATCGTTTCTGTATCGGACCTTTGCTCACTCTAATGTGATTTAGTGCACCAATCTGGCGAACTTGAAAAGCTTTTAGAAAACGGTGGAGTCATCCCGAAAGTAGAAGAAAGTACTGCGGCAGAAGGAAAGGACAGCAGTAACCCGTCATAGATTCCGTGCTGAAGAGATGCACACTACTTAATTTATAATCATTGTATTAGTTTTTTCAAGCGGGTTGCGGCCCGTTTAAACTTGCCACCATCTCTCACATGCCCAATACTTTAGTTGACGACGGTGACTCAGAGTACTCTGACAGCAAGGATGTTTGTAACAAACCCGATGGAGGTCGAAAAGACGCTAATTTAGTCGCTGAAAGGTGGGCACCAACCGTGCAAGAAGACGGAGGAGACCCACGAAAGATCGACGCAAGCACAAAAATTCTTTTGTTTTTCCTCTTGCCCTCCGGGAAGAAAATCTAGGTGGAGATCATTGTTTCGAAGAAGTGGTAGAGCCAATGCTCGATGACTTGTTGTCCGCTCGAAAGGAGTACGAGGCAGGCCTTACAGAGATTAACGAATTAGTGAAAATTTCCCCTTTGTGAAGATGTGGAACACCAAAGTTGATTTCCATCTATTAGGGAAGTCGAATACGACCACTTCGTGCCTATGAAGCTGTCTCTTCTTCCGTGCAATTGAATGCATTACCCAGCCACAGCCTTTCGACATCCCAAGCTCTCCTACTGAGAAAATTGAAGGCCGAGACCGTGAGGTACTTCGATCTAACGGTTTTCTCACCCATTGTAACATGTTTTCAGGCAGAGGGAACATGCTATCCATGCCCCAAACACAAATTCCATCATCGGACTGGATGACCCGGGCCCGTTGCAAAACTCTAACTCTGACATCTTAGTTGCTCTTTACAGCATTGAAACTACCCCATTCTCAAGCTCCTTCGCATCAAGATTGTACGGAACTGATCATCACCTCCCACCTGGACTCATTTCCGTTGATTGGGAAACTAGAACACCATGGATGGATCTTATGGTCGACATACGAGACCATTACAGTTTCGCTCAGTTTGTACCACTTTCTAATGTAGATCTTCGTCTCTTTAATGCCCTTTTTTCAGTCCAGGTCGAGATCAACCGAAAGAACACATTGCTCCAATCACTTACAGTACTCTTTGCTCAATTCACTTACCACAAGTCCACGATCTTCTTGAACGTTCTTTTTGGCCTGCAATTGACGGTGAGTGTTATTTCCATGATATCAAAAGCAAACTGACTCATTGAAGTGAGCGACTCCCTTGACAACCAACCCGAAAAGGCGACCGTCCTGGCCATGTACAAGAGAATTGTCGTTGGTGTAGCCATCCTCAAATCTCCTCTGGAAACATACATTATGTATCTGGCTGTCAAGGCGGGATGGGATAAGTCTCAAATTGCTAGGTGCGTTCCCCTTGCTGAAACTTAACTTGCGAAATTTATATCTGTGATCCCTAGGACCATGTTATACCATTTGATCACGATGAACCCCCACAAAGATATCACCCTCCATGTGTCGACGAATAATTCCGCTATGGTAGGCCGTTGTCAATGCGCTCAAACTTCCAGCTTATCATCGAGTAGCTTCTATACAATCAATTTGGATTCAAAGTGGAGGAGTTTGTTGCAGGATTCTATTCCAAGTATCTGGATCCACATTCCCGTCTGTCGAACAATGCTTTCAAGCTTCGTCTTCGAAATCTGCAATATTGACAAGAAATTTTTTTTACAAAGGTAATTGTACAATTCAATATTAGCTTTTCTATACGATGATTAAATTATATGATGTTGTGTAGGAAACTGTTAATCCAGATTCTTATCGTTCTGAGAACCTTTGCGATAATTTGCTGAGGTTCCTCTCCGTTAACCGGTTAGGCGGCGCTGCCTTCAACATCACTCTTTGGTGGTTCATTCCAACTCTACGTTTCAACCCTGCTGTACAGAGAGATGACGGTGATGTGGAAATGATTGGAGGGACTGGACTGTGAGGAGCGGTTATGTCTTGCCCAGCATCTGAAAAGGAGGAGTCACTTGGGGAAACCTGAGGCGAAGGAAAATGCAGATAGATCTCCGTTCCTGGACTCTCTGTTGAGGTCCAGGAGGTGGTAGAAGCGAAAACGAAAGTTGCTCTATTCCCAGACTTCTTCGTTTCTTTTGAAAAATCCTGCTCTCCGTCACCGCCTGGTCTCCCACTTATCGATTTGCGTATTCCTACACACCGTTTCTTCAACGCTCTGAGGGATTCGCGGCCTGCTGGTGGTTCGTTGATCACTATGAGTGAAAAGTTAGGAGGGAAAGGTTCTAAGGAAGCACGTCTACCTGTCAGGTTCATCTTCCACGGCTCTCTTCCTCCCACTGTGGCGCTTCCTCTCTTTGCGTTGGGAGGAACATGGGGGTCGACCGACTCTGAAGGATTCTGCTTCATATCGTACTCCGCAAGTGGCTTGAAATCCTTCTTGGACTTCTCCAAAACTTCCTTGACTGTTCTCAACCAGTCATCTTTCTTGTAGAGCTTGTGGATCATATGCTTGAATGTGAAAGGGTATTTCTTTTCCTCTGCCAGCTGAAATTCTTCGAAATCTCGTTCATCGTCGTTCTCTTGCGAAGAGGTCACACCCCCTGAACTACCACTGGAGGACGATGCCACACGCGTCCGAGGATGCCCAGCTTCTGACTTCCGTATGACTAAGAGATTCCGAAGCACAGTGCTGAACTCCTCAGCCCTGGGTAGAATCTGATGTTGTCTACGGCTGGTGACTTCTGAAGATATACTCGATTGTGGTAGTCGCGTGGAGAGTCGCTCGAATAGATTCGACAGTCGCGCACGTTCTCTGTTTCTCGCATCTGGATTGGAGAAGATGGTCATCGTTCAATATCGATAGTGTGGTACGGACTGAAGAGGCAACGAAGTCCGATGAAAACACACAAAAAAAACAAAAGACTTTTATATGCACAAATCCATTTTCGGGGCCAGCAAAGACAAGGCCAATCCATTTCCGCATCAAGTAATTGTTATGTTACAGGTCCGTGTACAAAGCGTTCTCTCGTCTAAATATAAAGGTGGCAACGTAAAAGGAACAAGCAGTTGGGTATGATGTAAAGTTTCTATTAGTCTAAGAGTTTTTTGCGTTGCGCAATAATCTGATCCTATCGTTTGTTCGCTGTACTGCGAAACATACTATTTTCCAGTGGTCATCGTCCACATCTTCGGCATAATGCCCCACGTCTATGATTGAATACTGAAGGGAGTCGGCGTATCTGCCCACATAACATTCAACACAATTTTCTTCGGATACTTTGCCGTTTTTGGAGGAGCCGAGGGAAAATGTTGTTGCCCATGAAATGCTCTCCAGGGAGGGAAGACGATTTGCGATGGCTAGACCAATGGAGAGCTCGCGACGTCTAGTTTCCTTGGCATACTTCGTGCAATGGAGGCAACAGGAGATACTTTTGACTGGTCTTGGCCTCACAATACTGGGGCCGGCATGTTTGGTGTGCTTGTCGAGAAGATCACAGGAAGAAAGAAGGATGCCCAGGTGAAGACCTTTTAAGTTACGAAAGCCTTTTAGAGCGAGTGCAATTTTTTCCTAAAATAGTTGATAACGTTAATCCTGCACCCCACAAGCCAGGAGGAACAGTCGACTCACTGCCATTTCTTCGCCGTCACGATAAATGTCATGGATAGGAGAGTGGAGAACACGGTCCAGACTCTCCTCGTAGCAATTTTGGCAACAACCTGTTTCTATGCCCTCAACCGTGCTAACATGGAGATTCACCACCTGAGGCAGTGTTGTTGCTATTGCTTTCAAGAGACAATCATCCATGCGCGGCACATTTGTCATGATGAAACAACGTAGATTGGGTACGAGGTTATCTCCGTCCGAGAGTGCGTCAAAAAGGCGGGATAAGGTTACAGACTGAGATGAAAGGATACAATGCGAACAATCGATAACGAGCTCTTGTAGGTTCTCGGTTTGTTTGAGGACAAAAATGCTTCCTGGAAGGAGAAACGCTGGCACCGATAAAACCCTAAATATATGCGTGTTCGAACAAAAGGCGCATATAGGGAGTTACAAGCACAAACCTAACCCAAGTGAAACCACCAGTCCAGTTACGATGCTTAAGTGAAGCAGCAACCGAAGTTAGATAACCAAAGAGCTCGTTGGCATCCCGCAGAGTCAGAAAGCAAAGGTTTTGACAGAATTGCCGTAAGATGAGATAACGAATATCTCTAGAGACAAATGTTACAGGCTTTATGTCACGAGAGAAAGCCATTCGTTGAGAGCGTCTTCCAATGATGCTGGAGGCCATGACACTGTCGAAGTAGAATTTGATGATCTCATCCAGTATCTCCATCGGAAGTTTAGGAACAGGTAATAAAGGACCAGTATAAGTAGACACCGCTATCTTCTCGTTTCCAGCAAAGGAAACATTTCGAGATTTGGACCGTCTTGTCAAGAAGCTTTTTCGGCGAGATAGACCAGGGCTCACGCGCATATAGTTCCTCCTTCTGATCGAGGGGGAAAGTGAGTGCAAGCAAGGAGGTAGTACACGTTCGTACTTCGTACTTCTTGCTTTGAAGTTTGTAGTTATAAAGACAGCATGATGAGCGCAAAACTTCGCTCGAGAGCCTGTATCACATGATTCACGACTCAAGGTGCAACTGCAGACGTATTTATGTTGTAATTAGTTGGTAATTAGTTTCTAAACTCTAGTTTCTACATAATAGTTAAAACCAGAGGTTACAGGACTGATGACGGACTTATGTTCCCCGTTTTTATCAGGAGGACTCGTCGTCTTCAAGCAGCCATTTATCATCTTGCGAGGCACCATGGACTCGATAATCGAGTTGAGTTCTCGTTGGCAACGGGGGACTTGGAAGTCCATAATTTTGCCTATTAAGAAAGGAATGACACAAGCTTACACAATAAGTGGATCGCGATAATACCTGAAAGGTTCGGCAGACTCCTTATTGTGTCGTCGCCTTGCCCTCATGAGCGGTGGAGTTGGCCGACTCTGCAGTGACCTTGGAGCCTTGGGCGTATCATCGCCCTCCAATCCTGCGTTGTGACATGTAGGTATTGGTGTCTTGGTTTTCTCTTCGTACGCTCGGCCGAACTCCATTCTCGACGAACGAATTTCTGCTTTGCGGACAACACTTCTGGACCTGCTGCGTGTACATGGGCGAGCACCAACAACAGCCCTAGAGCTCGCATCCGTATCAGAAGAAAGGTTCAGTCTAGAATTCGCTCGACTTGTCGAGTGCATAGAGCTTCCTTGCCTCAGTGTCTCTCCAGTTGACGGGGGTTGTCCATCCCGTAGGGTAACTCGCCAGCCGCTGTCACTATCGCTCTCACTAATTTCGACAGCGGTTTCAACGGTGTCAGTATCTCCACAATCGCTTCGACACTGTTTTGTCAGCTGACGGGATGTCCGAAACCCGTCCTGCGATGAGCTCATGCTCATAGAATTAGAGGCTTTTCCAAGCGGGCGCGGTCTTGGTTGCGCGGGAGCTGGTTCTTTGCCTCTTTTATGATTCGCCCTTTTCCAGGCTTCTCTCTCCTGTTCACTTTGCAACATTTTCTCCTCCTCCTCCCTTTCTTCCTCTAACTCTCTCCGTCGCTTCATCGCTCTCTGCATAACAATCATATCACCAACACCAAGCTGATTGTCCTCTGCTTTTCTCCTTTGTCCACTCCACTCCCCACCATCTTCAGGGAACATGAAAACTCCGTAAGATGAACTCTCACGGAGGATCGTCAAAGAATCCATTTTACCATCTTCGCCTTCGAGACCCCTGTCCTCCATGATTAATCGGAGGGCGACTTCAGGTACCAAGATTTTTTCCATAAATTCGTTACCAGTAAGAGGAGCAATGAGGTTCGCATTCATGGAGCTCGGCGGAAACATATCGTATAGCGTTTGGTGAATAATGACTGAACCTTGTTCTCCGTAACTAGAATATTGTCAGCTAACAATAATAAAATAGTAGGTAGACATACTATCCGGGTTGAGCCTTTTCGAAGTTTGCAAACTGCCCACGGACTCCTGCAACTGCCCTCGAACCTTTTGCTTTAATTTCCTGAATGACTTCGTTCCAGAATATACTATTTGCTTTCGGTCCCTTTTGTTTCCGGAATTTGGACGTTCTCTTATTGCCATGCGGCACTTCCCAATCATCCTCGACCTCCTCAGTCCGGCCAACATCGTTATCACCCGGATCTTCGATAATCGTTCGCAACACATTCTTCATCCTCATGACTCGGTTGGCTACTTTGTTCCACTCAATCGTTTTGGGCCACCCTTTCTTTTCTGCTTCCGGGAGGATTTGAGACTCGAATCGATGGCGCTGACAAACGGTTACGAAAGCTGCCACTGGTGCCTTTAAACCAAGAGGGTTTGATGGTCGCGGATCGGAACTGGCTTTCTTCCTTGTGGCAGTTATAAGGCCAAGGAGAAGGGAAGAGGGGTTTTCAGGTAAAGGAGTATCGCAGTAGGGACAGAGGTTTCGGGGATCGACCTTGGGAGAAAATAATACTTTGAAGGATTCAACAACAAAATCAATCCATAAATGAAGGGCTTACAGGACTCGCCTTCGTCTTCGAAGGTGCGAATGGGCGATTGTAAGAACCTGCTCAATATAAGCCATTAAGCAGGGGTTAAAGCGAACAAGTCAAGGAGAAAGCAACATACGAATCTCTCTCCTTCTTTGACCTTTTCGAGATTCGTTCATCACCGCTACCTTTCGATAATCTTTTCCCCCGAGGGGGCGACAAAGTTGTCGGCGAGGAGTCGATGCTATGTAACATCTTGGCGCTCATCGGGAACCTTTGGGGCCTCGAAACCACTATCGGGAGGCCTGTGTCGCAATCATCGTCTGATTCCGTGAATAAGGTATCTCCGTTCTCCTTCTTTCCCTTCTTTATGCGCTTAATGACAGTCCTCCCTCTCACTTCTTCCCCCTTTGAAGGGGGTGACAACATGGGGAAAGGACTGGCCTGTGGCTTCGAGCGTCCCAGAAAACCTCCTGCTTTGGATTTAGAATCCGTGAGTGGAGAAAGAGGAGGAAAATGCATCGGTTGTTGTTTGAGCAGAGCAGGGGAGGATGGGGGAGAAAGTGTTGGGAAATCCTCCGGCTTACGGACTGTAATTTTCGGAGAAGAGCACCGGCTGCGAGACCTAGAGCGGGTCGTGGACCGTCTTTGTATGTTTCTCTGACCTTCATCACCTAGAACAACGGAATCGAGAGCAATAGCTAACGAAGAATTCTGTGACTTGATGGTGGAGAATTGGGTCGGTTGTTGGATGACGAATTCTGGATTTTTTACTCGTTTGATACGTAGATTTGCACTCCGAGTTGGTGGCCCGGTCTTCAACTTTTGTGTGACTGGTTTGGGCTCGAAAGATTGGTTTTCTCGAGGAGGATGATTGACCAATGAAGCCCGTGACCTACTTTCAAACTTCGATTTTTGATCATTGCTGTTCGGCTGACGGCTGACGTAGATGGTATCCCTTGTGGAAGTAGAGGTTTCGCGTTTCGATTTCGAGGATGAAGCGAGGGCGTTACAATTTTTCGAAGGAGATGCAAACTGCCGGGAGGAAGAATTCGGTTGAGTCGATTGTGAGAGAGCCGTGTCGGGGAATTTTCCTTTCACCCTGTCGACCCCCTTGTTCTTATTGAATTTCAAACTGGAAAGGATATGTTCTTTTGGCTCAAATCCTTTAAGGAATGTATGCCATTTCCCATCTGAAAAGTATCCACGGTCCGGCTCCTTTTTGGTATGTGAAACACGCTTCTGAGAAGTGCTGGGATCGTCGGCCGTGTCCCTGCGCGAAAGCAAGTCCATCTCATCCTCAGATTGAGAATCGCTAAGCTCGATATGAGCACTGACAGTGGTCGCAGTGGTCATGGTACTTCCTTTACTCGTCGAAGGACCAACTTTCTCCAAAGTTGCAGCAGGTTTAAACTTTTGAATACCCGAAACCGGTCGCTTACTATCTGAACTTTGTTGCGAACCAGATACCAAGCTTTGGCCGTGATCCTCAAAAATTCCGTGTAGTGGTCGTGAAGAGAGACGCAGAGAGGGGGCGGTTGCCAGATCATCACCATTGCGACGTAAGTCGTTCATGAGGTTTTCCATGACATTCTGCCAGGACGGTCGAAAAATCCACGTGGTCAACGCGTCTCGTCACAGAGATTAGTATGAAAGTGACACAATTTAAATGACCCCTAAGTTGGAATACATGATGGTTTGACTCGTAGGGATTTATAGTTATCGCTGGAATTAACAACGCAGTCGTCCACTGAGAATAAGTATTTGAATCCAAAAAATACATTGTGACATTCTATTGGACACATACACGTGCTCGATGGGGTAGTGAACCACTGTAATTACTAACTATGTAAGTTATAACGATATAGATGAATGTTCATACGCTCATTCCGCAGTGCTTCGGTCATTAGAACTTCCAAGTGAGTGCAGACTGATCGAGGTGTTGACTTGTGACTAATCACCACATTTGGTATCGCACGAGTCATTTCAGTCTTGCTTCCCGTCTGTGTAAACAAAAAATGGACGCACCTATACCTACATCCTTTTCCAGATTGTCTGTCACCCTAGACGATGAGGATTATAATTCCGTGAAGTCCTCGAACGAATCGAAAGGAAAAGCCAAAGAAAAGGCAAGGGGAAAGAAGAACGAGAAACCAACCCAGAATACGAAGTTGCGCGGGAGGGATCATGACTCTCCAGGAGTTCGGATATCTAAAACCATCACATGGCTTCTACGCCACGCAGCAGACTCGGAAGGACTAGAAATGCGTGGAGATGGATATGTAAAGGTTTCAGACGTGGTAATTCTTATTTCCGTGTGCAGCAATTCTAGCTTGACACTTTATATAGCTTGACCACATGAAGCTGAAGGGTTCTGGGCTGAATATAGAAAAACTGCAAGACCTTGTGCGGAGCAACGACAAACAAAGATATGGTCTGATTCTCGAGGGTCCAGATGGCGAGATCCTCGAAGATGTCTGTAGTGACCATGCTGCAAATCCAGATGCTACCGAGACGTCGGCTACCTTGCAATCTCCTTTGAAGAAGAAAGGTGTTTGGTTGATAAGAGCACGTCAAGGTCATTCTATGAAGGTGCGAATGTTCGACTACAACTCACAAGAGGAGACCAGACTCGCATTTTGTTTATAGAATGTCCAACTAGAGATGAGGCCTATTCTTTCGCTTGATGATATTCCGACCAGAGTCGCAGTACATGGCACCAATCGACATGCATGGAAATTTATTCGTGAGTGTTGTATGTCACATGCAGGAGCGCAGTATCTGATTATCGGCGTTAGGTCTAGAAGGCTTGTCAAAAATGAATCGAAATCACATCCATATCGCCCAGGATGTTGGAAAAGACAATGTAATTAGTGGTATGCCATGCATGATCGACACCCCGATCTGTCAGGACCTGACTTTGATATATAGGTATGCGACAAAACTCGCATATCCTCGTCTACATCGATATTGACAAAGCCATAAATGCTGGTGTCAAATTCTGGCTCTCTGAAAATGGCGTCATCCTTAGCGAAGGAGATGAGAATGGCTACATATCACGCAGTTTTTTTTTGAAGATTGTTGATGTAAAGTATGGAGAACTTCACGGGTGGGAGGAAGCATGACTTTAACCAGTGCTGGCCATTCTTGGAATAGTAGCTTCGAAATCCAATTTGATTCATTCAGTTGAGCCATTTGCTCTTTCTTACTTTGTGGATCCTCGTTTGAAAGTTTCAGCATAGGATGTAAGGTCTTGTGAAGTTCACTGTGTCACGAGTAGGTGGGCGCTTCAAATACTTCGAGATCATAAAAATGCCTCATGGACGTACTCATACAAGTTCTATCATCAGTATTTCTTGTGTTTCAGGAGTTGCCATAAATGATCCTCCCAATGGCATTCACTCTCCGATCCTTCTACCCTCATCTATGTACCCGTCCCCCTACCCTGCCCCCCATTGCTATGTATTTTGGTCACTTGGGTCCCTGAAATTGGCGTACGACACTATCGACAATTTCCATATTTTCTCGTAGAGCAAAGTGGAACCTCTCTAGCGTCCTCACTACGTTCTAGACTTTTTGGAAACCCCTCTGAAACTGGCATGTCATCATTGAGGATAATAAATGCCACAGATCCCGCCATCGTCTATGACCCTCTATCGAGTTGGATCAGGGACCCAGAATCTGGATCCATGAAGACGATGAGATTCAACGCCACAGTCGTCGTCCCCTTTTACGGTGCGTCCGAAATGATTGTCTTGGTTTGGTCTGATTATCACGGTGTAGGTACTCGGATATGTGTTTACGGAGGTTTCTCCAGACTTCCCGTTTTCCCATGTAAGGTGGACAATCAGAGCCCCACCAACGAACACGACCTCTGCCAAGCTAATATCAGTCTCGCGTGGCATAACCTTACGATCACCAACTTGGCCAATGCCCCCTTATCCATTGATTACTTTCTCGTTTCGCGACCTTCCCCTAGTTCCTCAATGTACAACCAGTCCACATCGAATTCAAACTCAATTCCTATGACGCCCCAAAGCACTTACAACCAACCGTTCCAACCTTTACCATCGGCAGTAGAGTCCACAACAGCCTCGTCACGAAATCGTGTCCAATTGATCGGAGGTACTGTTGGTGGCCTTGCTCTCTTGATCATCGTCGTCATTTTGGGGGCCTGGTTTGTGAAGAGACGGCGTAATGCGAAAAGCTGGAAAGCACCCTCCTCCATGTTTACCAACTCCTCAAAAAAATCCGTACTGGGAAATGCATCAAAAGGATGGTAAGATTCACGACGGACGGGTCTGGTGACGCAATTTAATTTATCATTAATTTACACTTTTTTCGCAACACTTTGTATGACGGGATACCAATTTTCAACCTTTATAAATGCTTCAAGAACCACTCAACTGAGGCTTTGAATGCACCCTCTTTTCCGGCCTTGACCTCCGGGTTGTTCATATCTCCGCGCACTGCAAAGCCATGGGTGCAACCATTGAAGTATTCGCGTTTGTAACCGGGCTTGAATTTCCCATCACCCAATAATTCGTCAGCTTTTGCCTGGGACTCGGCAGGGAATTTGGAATCATAGGTGCATGAGTTGATGAGGAGAGGTGCCTTGGAACTTTCGAGGTATTTCTACAACGAGATCAGCAGAAATTCGGCCCAGGAACAATTAAAACAACCTCCAAATCAGCTGGCGTCTTTAGCAGCGAAGGGTGACAAACAACAGCGGCAATTATGGCATTGTCGAAGGCGAGATCGAAAACATATCTTCCGCCGAAGCAGTAGCCAACTGCACCAAAGCCCGTCACACCTTCATCCTTAAGAGCGACGATAACTTTATCGATCGTCGGGCGGGTTTCGGTAGAGCCATGGTTGCCCAGCCACTTGGGAAGATCAAAAGAGTTTCCTGGGTTAAGAGCGTCTGGTGGGACCGGGTCTCCGTTGACAATATCGGCAATAATGGTCCTGAACCCGTTAGTGGCAAAGTCATCAGCAAGAAGCTATTGGCACAACGGCATTCATCAGAAATGGGGCATGAGGATTATATTGTAAGTATACTTGGGCATTAATGAGTTGCGGCCCGAAGACGTCCGATAAATAAAGTAGGACTTTGTCCTTGGAATATTCTGTGGTAGGCGTAGCTACGTAGCATTTTACGCCACCTATTTCCTCCCATTTACCTGATGTCACGAGTCAGCGTGTGATGGCAAGCGATTAGAAAATACATACCGCTGGGAGTGCCTTCATGAGTTACACCTGAGGTTAAAGATCAATAATCAGTAATCATGTCAATGATAAAGAAGCAATGAATCAAGCCCAAGCGATGTTGAACCGATTCGTGAACATACCCTGAACACAATGTTTGCAGAGACTCATCTTTCCAATTTGCAGATATGATGAAGGAGAGGAAAAGGGAGGAACTATGCACTGCCCTGGCACAGATCAAAGATGGAAACAACTTGAAAGTTGTATCCTGATCATGAGCCATATTGGTGAAACTTGAAGCTACAAATATAGAAATTAGAATGCGGGCCGAGCGGATATGCCTTGTCACATTGTTCTCATAGTATAAGCTTGGCGACAATATGTTTTCCGACGATGTTGACAGGAAAACAGAAACGAAAGGATGACCTCCAACAACGGTGGCCTGTTCAGATTTCCCTCTGCATTGCTTTTGTATACATCGCAAGTTTTCCAATATAGTTGCCAACATCCACTTTACGGGGCTTAAGAAGCTGAAACACTCGCTTCGGACTCTGGGAAGAAAGACCATATTCTACAGAATTTCTTGACAAAACTGCACTACCTTGAACTGCCATATTGCTGCACCTCCACCTCATGGGCTAATATACTGGTACTCAGCTCTCAATATTCCTGGTCCGTGTGCTGCAGGTCATTGAACATATTGCACCCGCAACTTACTTCAATCAAATGCTTGCGGGCCGAATCGTTCTCCCTCCAGCATGAGGCGCCCGCAAGAAAGCGTGCACTTGAAAGTGGCTGCGCCTCCCTGAACAACCTTTCTTGCTCCCCTTGAACCTGTGAACCTGGCTTCTCGGTAAGAGCCCTCGCTAGTTCGCAAATAGGAAGCATCATCTTGCCTTGAATCTTGCCGAACCCATGGCTTACAAAAACACACAGCCTTCAAGTTTGGAAAACTTTGTAGCAGGTCATTCAGCTACAAAGTTTTGCCATAGTAAAACTTTATTGATTGGTAACAAGATGATAATTATTGCATCACCCTGGTTATCATGTCTCATAAATTTTCATCAGGGAAGCGACATTCGTATCCCCAAGTTCGCCCAGCTCCATGCCTCACGCCTCTGGGCTCCATTGTCGAACGTGCTCCTCGGCATCATTCTGAGGAGCCGACGAATATCCCTGAAACCACCTTACATTCAAGTATAGGGCCTCTGATACCTACATTTATCCCCTCACCTCTGTCATACATAACTGCATCAACGCTGTCTCAGCCCGTCGTGTTTTCGTCTCTACCAGCCATTCTGTCCTCTCAATCTGACCCTTCGTCCTCCTCTCCTGTTGGGGGGTATCCAACTTCGACGAGCGGTGTTCCACAGAGTAACGTCCCTTCGCCCAGTATCGTATGTGTCTTACGTATTCCAATCCAAACACGACACTCATTATGTTGATACAGCCTACTCTAATACTAACGCCTTCCAATGTTGCATTGGCTAGCGGGAAGTCACAGAGTAGTATGCCCACTGTGACTCCAACTATTGAAAACACACATGTTGGAATCATTGTTGGTAGTGCAGTCGGCGGTTTAGTTGCTATTCTAATCGGAGTTGCGGTTTGGTATTGCCTGTAGGTCTCTGCTTATATTTTTCCATGCTAAGTTGGCGTTTCTTCCGTAGATTCAGAAAGCGAAGAAGACGAAAAACCGGTTACAACAATCTACAGACAGAAGATGAACGCCCGTATCTCCTAGGCCCAGAGGGTGATGAGGATTGGATTCGATATCCCCAGATAGACGATATATCTATTCACAACGAGCAAAGGGTTGATGAGCAAGGGCGTTACACATCGTTACTGCAACAAAGCAGACAAGGCGTTCACTATTCATTTCCACTATCGGATCTGACACCGAATTATCGACACTTGACGTTCAGTTCGGCGGGAGGGGAGTCGCAGTCTGTACTGGGGCAGGATCGTATCAGGAGAAGCGATGTGGAAGAACTCATACCCCAGCAGCATGGCGTCGAGTCTGACTCTCGGAGGAACGGCCTTGCAGGAAGAGAGGCTACCTTAAACGCCCATGCCTCGAGCCGTGGTTCTATTCTTTCTTGGGCTCGCTCGGCGTTTCGCTTCCCAACGCCAAGTGTGTCAACGGGGTACCACCCTTCGTCTTCTAGGACAACAGTGGTGGACGTAGACCAAATTTCTTGGCCCCGCCGGTTACAAAAGTGGCAACGTCCCTTGCAGCCTAAGCGGGGTGCGGGTTGAATACTCTTCGGTGTTTTTTTATTGGACTGGTTTGTCTGGACTTTCGCAAGCAGAATGGACCTTTTGTAAATTTTTTGTCATTAGCGGAGTATTCATTGTCTAGCGATACAGTGTGGTTGAGATGCAAGAAAAGCATAAAAAGACAGAAGAGAAGTCAAAAATTCCACAACTTGCTCAGCACAGACTGCCGGGGCGTTAACCGTTTTCTTTCGATGATGAGGAGGGATAAGAGAAGATGCTCGAAAAATATCTGTCCGTCTGGTGTCACTTCAAGTTCATGTACACGTGAGGGGAGGGGCACGATGTGATTTGAGTATCTGTATGTTGCGAGGAGTCGTCTGGTTTTTCTTCCAAAACACTGGGCAAGTCATGAGCTGTGAGTCATTAGAGGGGAGAGGTTTCGGTACCCGAGCTGTCAGCGTGCCTTTGCTATAGTCCCATTCAAGGTGCTTGTCTGGCGCGTTTCGAGGTGTCCAATACCATACACCCTGTGAATGGGTTCAGAGGGTTGCTAAAAAAAAGATATTTGCAGAGAGACGTACATCAGCTCGACCACCACGAGACCTGGATATAACGCTCTTGAGTGCTTCCCTCGACATTTGAATATCAACGCTAGCTGGAGTAGTCGACATGCCCATCCTAGTGGTAATCAGGGTTATCATTCCACGATCGGTGGGAATCAACTCACTCAAACTCGCCAACCTTCTCCGAGGGCTCTCCCTCTCCTTTGTACACAGTGGTGATATATGACATGGGCATGAAGACATTTAGTGTTGTCGAGATATAATAGGTTGGTCTATCGTCGCTGGTTGGTGGGACAAGGGCCATGATATTACTGCTTGGTGAAGAGACTGGCGAAAAGGTATATATGACAGGGCCTATCGGGCGAAGGGGGTAGCCCCTGGAGGTTGCAGAAGTTAAAAGGGACGTAGAATATTTGCATAATCTGACACACTCACATTGTCGACTTGTCACGGTTCAAGGTATTACTTCCCGACGATGAAGACTGCCCGTCAGGTAGAGGTAAACGATAGGGACGGATGGTGAGATCGGGCATTGTAATGGATTAAGTTCTTGAGCGACGTATGTTGTGCCACTAAATAGTTCGGCAAGACGCTTAACTCGGTGTACTGCCTCCAAGAAGGTCACCGTGACGCGGGAGGTGGATATCCGATAATTCTAATGAAAGCAGGTGCTCAAGCCAGCAAACTCTGAGCAGAATGAAAGGGAAAGCAGTAACTGTTCGTGAGCGCTGTTGTCAGATTACTTATCATCTTACTGCAGGTGCATTCCAGCATCGTGTCGCACGTTTCCGGCTTCAAACATATTCCAAAATTGGAAATGACAACTGCGGTACGACCGTCTGCCGGCTGACTTTGCCGTGCTGATCAACGCCAATCCTGTTGGACTCTCACTACTGTCAAGATTTTCGGCGGCTGACGTGGAAGTAAATTTCAATATCGATTGGGTCCACTTTCTGTGAGTGGTAACGTCGGCATTCTTGCACATCCGACCGATGCCGGACAGCACAACGTTCGGCTCATTCGGTTGCATGCGGTCCTCCTTAGTGTTCACTCTGTTTTGCCAAGGCACGTAGATGTGAGTCCTTGAACCCAGAAAGGCATATGGCGACACCGAGAGCCGCCAAGCACGGATATCATTGACAATTACTATGCCAATGACCCGCCATATGTTGAATGTAATAGATTTTTAATTGTTATTAACGTTATCGGAGGCATCGGGAGAGTCTCATATCGTAGCGCCGTGCATTTCACAGAGTTCGACTCTCTCCCAAGCCCTTGGAAACCAGTTATCAGTATATGCAAAGATATTTTTAACGTCACCGTATTCGAATATCCTGGAACAATAATGGATGGCTCCAGATGTGCATTTCGACGGCGTCAATCCGCAGTAGCTTGCACCTGATAGCATGGCACTAGTGCGGGTTATTAACCCCCATTCCGTGTAACTACAGGCCTCTTGTTGGCCTCTTCACCACAAAAATTTATAGTCCATGCCGTCTTGACCATGATCAGATACTCCAGAATATCTGTAAAGGACTTCAGGTGTTAGTAGGGTCAAAGGGATGACAATCATGCCGTAGATACCGACAAAAGTTCAATATTGAATGGGAAGAAAACTCGACATTGAAAATAAACATTGGAAGGCGCTAAAATCGATCCGAGTCTGATCCGGTAACATCAATGGGCGTCAGATCTCGTGCTGGGAATAATGGCGGTGAGTTATCGAAATCTGTAGCCTCTTTCTACCCGAGTCAAAAGCCGACGCATTACCCTAATCAGTGGCTCTACAGCTGTGGGTGAAACTAAATATTAAATAGCGACTTAAAATTGAATCAGTGAGACTAAGTATTCGGAGGCATCGAATTTTGTGGGGTGGACAAAAACCTATCTAATTTCTTGACATAAGTCTTTCAGAGATATACTGTGCAGTCTGTACTCGAGGCTGAGCCTCTGTCGGACATTTATGTAAAATCTGCGTTACAATTTAGTAGTTACCAAATCTGACCAGGGCTATTTTTGTCATCTCGGCCCGGAAATAAGCAAACAGCTGTCTTTCACCCAGTTCAGAGTCTACAACTCGCATCTAAGAAATGCCACCAACACAGGGTGTGTTTCCAGTTCCATACGGTACAACACCAACACATAACCCACCAGGGGCTGTTATTTCTGCCTCGAGTTCGGCAGTAGCTGGTGCTCAGGTCATCGGACCAGGTGTTACTGCCGGAGGTGGGGGACCATTGCCCCCAGGAGGATTCCCCGGCAAATCGGGTCGTATACCGGGTGTATCGAGTGTGATGAATGGGTTGCCAATGGATGGCGGCCAAGAGATCTATGCGCCGGGAATTGGATATGGGCTACATGCACATGGACACGGGGGACATCCACTGCAACCTCAGCATGGACATCAACAGCTGGGTGGGCCAAGTTCGAGACACGGTATGTCTTTAGCGTCCTCTGAACGCTATCAATGGGCCTGGCATGTGTGATCACTCGCTGACATTATCCTTTTCGTGTAGCTACATCTGGAGCGATGGAGGAAAGCTTAGGTCGAAAAGAAAAGCGAAAAAAAGACTCGTCAAAGCATAAGGACACTGGGGATCGCCGAGATGAGTGCGTGTTTTCTTTCATTTTATCACTTTTCATACTGACTTGCGTACACATGGAAGCCCTTCGCGACATATGAATGAACGCATCTCTGTTCTGAGTACCACTGCCCAATTTCTCTGCACGCGACCAGAGTCGTTGCGACACTTTCAACTTCGCCTGTACCCTTCAGCGCTCGAACGATCAGCGCTCCTTGCACAGTTTGAGGCGGAGGAGAGATATGCACTTGATGTTGCACAAGTGGCGTACGAGGAGGAACGGGAACGGGTTGAAGAGGAGTGGCGACGGGGTCGAGAACGCGTTCGGGAGAGACTTATTGAAGGTATTGAAGAGCGGCGAAAGCGGGCGAGGGAAGAGAAAGAGGGTGAAGGAACAGCTGGGGGTATGAGTTTCCGCTTGACCGAAGTCAAACATATATTGAACACTGCATACTACAGATTCCTCGCTTGACTCGCATTCCCGCCCACCTATAACCCGCAAATTGCGCAACAAACTTGGCGTGGGCGCATCACCTCCTCCAACACCACAGACGGCAGCATTAAATGGTCTACCCTTTCAACACCCTCTCTCCTCCGCACTAGGTATGGCAAACGGTGCCTTCGCTTCAACAAGTAATTTGCCCATCACCACAGGGCCCTTCCTCAATCCACACTCCCTAAATGTCGACGACCTTCCGTCACCTTTCCCCCTTCCACTCACCGCGTCCGGTATCTCGCACTCTTTATCCTCGGGTGCAGGAAGTTCAATCGGTGTTAATTCTAATGGTATTGTGGGAGTCGTTTCGGGAGGCGGAGCTTCTGCTGGTATAGGAGGTGGTCCAGCAATAGGCAACGTAGGAAGACGAAGGGTGAAAACTGGAACTGGGCATCAAAGTCAAGCACTTGGTGGCCTCGGAAAGAGCTTGGCGGTGTTCACCATTCAAAAAGAGAGTATAGAGATCGAAAATGATCTGAACGAGATCAAGAGGGGGAACAAGAGACGGAGAGCTGCAGCAGGTGTGATCAAGAGCTAGCGTTGAGTACTGAGTTGCTACTATCGGACTTTCATTGTTGGTCCATTGACGGCTTTCATCACGACCAGAGATTTCATTTCTTGTACAGCTGTAATATATGTAGAATCTACACTTTTACCCCTGGAACACGAAAGGCGAAAGCCCGAATAGGAGATCCGTCCAACCCATCCAAATTCAAAGGAACAAGACTCACGATCCACCTCCCTTCCTCCTCCTTCATTGCCTTGATAAGTTCTCCTAGGTTTGCTAGATTTTCCACAATGAGGCCTCCACTTCCAAGAAACCTTTCGTGGAATCCAAAACCATCTCCACCCTTGGTTGATCCATCTGCTCGTGGCGTCTCGTCAGGACTGGGTGTATCAATACCCACTACGGAGATCCCAGTCGAGATCAGGTTTTGTGCGACGGAGGGGCAAAGGTATGGGTGGGAGAAATAGGCCCTAGTATCGTTCAGGTCGTATGTCCGCGAACACCACGACGTATGTATCAAGAGGATCGTGTCCCTCTTCAGATCGGCAGGGACCCTCGAAGCGATAGCCTCCCAAGGTACCCTTTCTCTCTCCACTAGACCCATTTCTTCGAGATCGACAACGAAGAATTCGCCAAATACTCTTTCGATCGGAACCTGGCCGACATGCTCACCGGACTCCAAGAAGTGGAACGGTGCATCAAGGTGGGTACCAGTGTGTGTGCCGAGAGAAATGTGGTGGACGCTGTAGCCATCGCGTGAGTGTGTAGCGTGCGGGGTGGACAGAAAGGGTGGGTCGGATGGGTAAACAGGAGTGAGGGAAGTGACTGGGTGTGTGAGATCGATGGTTTGGATCATAGTAACCACATACATATCTAAATACACAATCATCGCAATATGGAACGCAAATCTACAAGAACAAAACAACACAACACAGAGATAATCCGCCGAGGCATAGTCCTGGGTTATTGTTTAGAAGGAGGAGATAAACAACAAATTGAGAATTAAGATAAAATTATACCCGACCGCGAACGATAAGGCCCGCATCCCAGGTAGTCACAATCCAGCCGTCCTCAGTTAGCGCATTCCGGAGAGCAGGCTTGAGGACACCGACCCGGCCAGCCGAATGATTTCCTTTTCCTGTTATTATTTTCAAGGGTTTCCCTACTCCTCCCGAAGGGTGAAAAGCCAGTGTCAAAAAAGAAAGAATTCCAAAAATCACCCAATACAGAGATGAGTAGATGTCCGATAAGAATGGGTAAGAGCGTATCAGCGATCCCAATAAATTTATCAGTCAATGAAATTGGGGCTCACCCGACGATATTGAGTCTGCCTTTTGGTTTAAAAACTCTCGGACTATCACGAGAGCCTCAGCTACTGTCGTCCCATGAACATCAATGACGTCTCGATTTCCAGTCCTCTCACTGCGTTTAGATTGTCAGTAGGTTGAATTATTCTTTGCCATGTCTCGTACTTGTTAGCGAGAACCATTTCTCGAGCGGCGTTGAGGGCTTCTCGCTGTGCAATCTGTTTCCATTCTCTCGCCTGTATCATGCAGAGTATTTTAGATAATAGAACGAAGAGAGGGTGGCTAACAGACCCTTTCTGCATAAAAAAATGCCACATCACCACCGTGGTTCTTACTGTTGTGTTTCTGATACATTATAGTCGCGTCCATAAGTGCCTGATGACTCTTCGCCATGGCTTGGTGCATACGAACTCTGGAGCCACGTGTATTCACCTCTTCCTTAGTGCGGAATAACCCAGGGCGGGTAGTCTTGTTTCCGTTCACATTCCGTGAATAGCGAGAAGTATAAGGTCCGACATATTGAGGAACTTTGTGGGTTGTTTTGGTACGGTAAGGAACAGTTTGCCATTCGTGTGTATTGGTTTTAAGGGAGAGACGTTTTGATGGTGATGGGGGTGTAGATGGGATATCTGGTGGCACGGTTGGGAGCAAAGGTCTCGGGGCGGAAACAGCTACAGCACCAGTGGGCAGCGAAGATGATAACACTTGAGGCCTGCACAGTCCCATGCCTGGACCATTCAGGTCGCGCAGCAGGTAGACGAGATCAAGGGCACTATCCCCTTGTCCTTCCGTTACGCACACAGCAAGCTCAACATTAGATATGATTTGCGAACGTACGTCGATGTCGAGTTCACCATCTTCTGGCATGGTGATGTCGAGAAGATTGATCAGAAGTGAAGCCTGCCGGTCTGATAGATAGTTAGACTTGCATAGAGATGATAGGCAAGCCTGCACAGCGTCGTATGAGGTTGAATATCGAGGAGAATGAAGGAATGAAGAAAATGTTGAGGGTGGGTGGGGAGGAAGGAGACTCGCCAGACGAGAAGAAAGGGACGATGCCCATGTCCAGAAGTCAACGGTTGAGAGGGCAGATTGAGACAAAGGAATAAGACGCGAAGGCAGCTGGTCTTTACTTTGTTGGTGATGCTGTTGACGAATGTCGGCCAAAATAATCTTATTTGGCTTTATCGGAGTCCGTTTCTTTGAAGCTTTCGTTATACCCGTTTCTTTCCTTTTCCTTTGGACGACATCCCAACCTGTCTCATCAGCCTCATCACCTTCAGACTCTTCCAACCCTCTTTCTTCCGTCTCGCGGTTAGCTTCCTCGGAGACAATAAAAGCAATGATATCCCAAAGATCCTCGCCATCGTGAGTGTCCAGTGCTTTTCTCAACTTTGTAGAAGGCACATCAGGCAGCGCCATCTGCAAGAAGCCAAGAGGAGATCTGAAAGACGTAGACGAGGAGGATGAAGATGACCCAGACGTTTGAAAGTCGTCCGTAGCAGAGTTTGCGTTGAGGTGATAAGTGTCCACGCCAAAAGAGCTGGGCGTCGTCCAACTCGAAGTTGATTTCCGTAATGCACTGTCCACGTCGGAGGAATATTCGATCGCCGAACACACGTCTGCTTGTAAAGAGAGTTCCATTAGTGTGGCACGAAGCGACTCAATCTGATCACTCGTTGGGGTGACGAGGATTCCATCGACATCTGATTCCACGTCGAAGAGAAGTGCAGCAATAAGTGATGAATCTAGCGTAGGACAGAATTCTTTCTATTGAGCACGCCGTTAGATAAGGCTAGTCTAGGAAATTGGGATTGACCTGTAGTGATTCGAACAAAGTCCTGTCAGAAATTGTCGAATTCATGGGTGTTTCGTTTATTCTGATTAAACCAAAAGTTTCGTTGGAAGGGCGCCTTGAGTAAATGCATGAGAGACACCAGCAGGACAAACTGATTCAAGGACTAATTTGTCTTTGTCACATGATACGGAAACCGTCATGATTCATGAGGCAGTACACGAAACATTGAACTTGGACAAGTCTATACCAGGTATCAGAACAACAAAATGTTGTTCTATCTCTCCTTAGTGGCCTTTTTTTCTCTGCTGGTTCTTCGTGAGTGCTTCATATCCAACATGAATCGCCTCTGATGTGTCGAATGAATATCAGTGGTTTTCCGCTACCGTGCTCTGATTGCCCCACACCTCCCAGAGCGTGTCAAGGCTTTATTCCCCTCTCTAAGCCATTATACACCTTTGGCGACGTTTTCCGAGCAGATTAATGCTGGAATCACTTCTGACAGTTTCGATATCGAAGCCAACCTTCATGAGGGAGATTCAAGGACTGGTTTGGACGAGCAAGGTACGCAGGAGGTGCTGGAAATTATGAGACGGGAACATGTAAAGTAGGTTTTGTGCTTGTCTCTTCAGCAGTTCTTTTTAATATTTTATACGCACTAGCTTTGATCAGGCGAGGCTTATTAGACACAACCGGATATTGGCGCGAAATGGTATTGATCCTTCGGGTTGGTTCCTTTCTTGTTATCAAGGGTTATCGTTTCTGACGACACTTCAGGCTTGCCATTGGATTCAAAGGCCATCACGCGTTTGTAGAATTCCAGTGTATTGTTTCCCTGTATCAAGTATCGATCTTGGACTCTCTCTTTTTTTTTTGTGGTTTCCCTTCGCCAACCCTTCGCACAATTGCTCGCAGATGCCTCAAACTTCCATTTATGTAAGGCATTGGTTCTTTTCGTACATTCCTTGGGATAAGTCTTGTTGCCTGTTTTATTTGTTGGGCAGCAAAGACTGGATATCTCCAGAATCAAGTTGATCAATTGACGGTCGTCAACTTGTACTTTCATGGGGACTGGCTTACGTCGCGCAATGAGGAGCTCTCAGTAACCCCAGCAGACTTGTCGGTGATTTACGATATTGCAATTTCGCGGTGCTAGAATCATTCTGGTTTTTGTTCCCACTGTCACCGTTACTTCCGCTGCTCAAACAGCTGCTCGCCGAACTACGATTTGAATTTGAACATTCTCTTCGAGTAGGAAGCCCTGCTTTTATTGCGAAGAGGTTGCAACGAGCTCTTCGACTGGTTCCACAGGCGTCCCGTTTGAAGTCCAAAAGCCCCACGGGAACGGTTGGTAATAACCATCCTTACACTCATCGTGATTTCCACCATTCTGTCATCCTCCAGTATCATGTAAAAGTTTTAACATGGCCTAGCCCAAGTTCCTTCACAGCGTTGACAAAGCGCGGCCGCAGCAGGTATATCTTGCGGCAGCTATTGTGCAGCTTGCTGGAAAAATTGCTCGCAGTTGCCCGCACGGATACGAGAACATACAACTGGTGGCAGGCCGATCCTCGTCCATTACCTTTTAATAACCCGATATCTCCCAAAGTTAATTGTCAACAATTTTACAGTGGGTTCAAGGTTCGGGCGCCTTGTACGAGTTGATTCCTTTTTTATCTGCTGAGACAGTCTCGTCTCGTCTCGTCTCGTTAGTCTCATAAGGAGCCGTAAATGAGTTGTATATGAGTCAAGAACGTAACCCCTCCGTTATTAAATAGGCGTAATACCTCAACTTTCCACACAATAAATAAATAAAAATTCACGATTTACTTTGCTATTGCTTCACGGACGAGTAGTAGTACTAGTAGACACACCACTTCACTTTCAACTCTTTGTAACGTTGTAACGCAGATTTTAAATGTCCGATATCTGAGCCTCAAACTCGAACTTTTTTTTGCCGAGATTAAGCTTTTCAAGTTGAAACCATCGTCTCATGTCCGGCAAGGCAGGCAAACTAGACTATTCGGGATACAACTATGGCGCTATCTCGTCTCTCGTCCTCACGACCGACAGGTCGGCCTTGCCTCGACGTGACAAGGAACCCGACGGTGCCCCAACTTCGCTAGCAGGACGCATACACCCCGGGGAGATGGGTTCAAGGGTGCAGCGCGAGGTGCCCAAACGCCTCGACAAGAAAAAGAAGAAGACGTTGGACTCCTCAGAAAAGGCAGCAATGAAGCGAAGGGCCGATTTCTCGGGCTTCAAATATGTTGATATCATTGAGGCGACACAGGACTTGGAGGGACTCACCTACCGACCTCGTACTGCCGAAACGCGGGAGGTCTACGAACTTATTCTCTCTTCCGTCTACACTGCTCTCGGCGACCAAGAGCAAAACATCATTCGCAGCGCTGCCGACACGGTTCTAGAAATCTTGAAGGACGAGCGGAAGGATTTTGACAAGAAGAAGGATGTGGACTCGATTCTTGGCCTTATAACGAGCGAGCAGTTTTCACAATTCGTCAATCTCTCCAAAAAGATTACCGATTACAATGTCGACGATGAAACCAAGACAGACCCTGCCGAAGAGCGGAAGGAAGGAGAGTTGGATGAGGAGGGTGGAGTAGCCGTGGTCATTGACGAAGAGGAACAGGACGAGGACGAGGAGGGGGATTACGAAGTTAGGGATGATAGTGACGAGCAAGAGGAGGAGGAGGATAAAGAGGAACAGGGAGTTATCGAAAGCGAGGCACCTGACGAAGACATTGTCATTGGAGGCTCGTCCAGGGAGTCAAAGTTGGAAGCACAAAAGGACTTCATCTCTCCTCACTCCATCGATGGATTTTGGGTCCAAAGACAGGTTTCAGAAATTTATCCTGACCCTCTAACGGCTGCGGCCAAAGCAACGTCCGTAATGACCATCCTCGAGTCCGATTCAAGTGCACGCGATTGCGAAAACCAGCTAATGGAGCTATTTGACTATGAAAGCTATCAAGTGATCTCAAAGTTCTTGAAAAATCGAGTCGTTATTGTTTGGTGCACAAAACTCTTGCGAAGCGACGCCGACGAAAGGGTGAATTATGAAGTTAAGATGCGCGAAAAGGGTCTTGGATGGATTCTTCGGGAACTGGCTGGCGACCAACAGGCCGAGTCAGCGAAATTGGGTGAGCCGATGGATGTGGATGAGCCGCAAGTTAAAATCCCGAAAACGGGAATCACTCCAGGCTCGACCAGTCAACCAAAACGTGCCGTGGATCTCGAGGCCATGTCATTTTCTCAAGGTGGCCATTTAATGTCAAACAAGAAATGCAAGCTCCCCGACGGATCATTCAAACGGTCGAAAAAGGGTTATGAAGAAATTCACATCCCTGCCCCGCCGAAGCAGCCAGTAGTGGAAAGCGAGATTGTCCAGACTACTCAACTTCCTCCATGGGCACATAAGGCCTTCAACGGCATCAAGACATTGAACCGTATCCAGAGCAAGCTATTTCCAGTTGCTTTTGGACGGGACGATCCCATTCTTCTTTGTGCCCCTACTGGTGCAGGAAAGGTACTAACTTTACCTTATCTGCGATTATCTTTATCTGATTCTTATCTCTCAGACCAACGTTGCCATGTTAACGATTCTTCACGAAATGTCAAAACATTACGACACCGATACGCAAACTTTCGACCTTTCATCATTTAAAATTGTATATATAGCGCCGATGAAGGCCCTCGTGCAAGAGATGGTTGGCAATTTTACAAACCGGCTAAAGCACTACAATATGCAGGTTGGTGAACTCACCGGCGATTCGCAGATGACAAAGCAACAAATTACCGAGGCGTCGATTATTGTGACGACTCCGGAGAAATGGGATGTAATCACTCGGAAACAGACCGATACCAGCTACACGAACCTGGTGCGACTTCTCATAATCGACGAGATTCACCTACTCCACGACGACCGTGGACCTGTAGTCGAGGCCATTGTCGCGAGGACAATCAGGAGGATGGAAGAAACATCAGAATATGTTCGATTGGTTGGTCTGTCTGCGACGCTGCCGAATTATCAGGATGTTGCGTCTTTCTTACGCGTGGAACCTTCAAAAGGCCTCTTCTACTTCGACGCCTCTTACCGACCGTGTGGATTGCAGCAGCAGTTCATAGGCATCACGGAAAAGAAGGCGATTAAGCGGTATCAAGTAATGAATGAAGTCTGCTACGAGAAGGTCCTCGACCAGGCCGGAAAAAACCAAACTCTGGTTTTTGTTCATTCGCGGAAGGAGACCGTGAAGACTGCAAAATTTCTAAGGGATACAGCGGTAGAAAGGGGTACAATTAAGCAGTTTGTCAAGGTTGATAACGGTTCGACGAGGGAGATCCTTGACGAGGAATCTGGGACCGTTAAGGATGCCAACCTTCGCGATCTGCTTCCGTTTGGATTCGCCGTCCACCACGCCGGAATGTCCAGAGAGCACCGTGGCCTTGTCGAAGAAATGTTTGCCGATGGCGTCATCCAAGTCCTGGTTTGTACGGCAACTCTTGCGTGGGGTGTAAATCTGCCCGCCCATACGGTCATCATCAAGGGTACCCAAATTTATAACCCCGAAAAGGGTCGTTGGGTCGAACTTTCGTCGCAGGATATGCTTCAAATGCTCGGTCGCGCAGGTCGACCGCAATACGACACGTTCGGTGAAGGCGTCATCATTACGAATCACTCGGAGCTTCAGTACTATCTAAGCCTACTCAACCAGCAACTTCCTATTGAATCTCAGTTCGTTTCTAAGTTGGCCGACAATCTCAATGCCGAGATCGTGTTGGGTACTATCAGAAATCGCGACGAAGCCGTACAATGGTTAGGTTATACATATCTGTACGCCACTCATTTTTGTTTTAAACATCATGCTCATCTTATTCTATTCAGGTATATCCGCATGCTCAAGTCGCCTTCTTTATACGGCGTCGGAGCAGATTACGAAGAGGATGCCGGCCTTGTTCAAAAACGTGCGGATATCGTCCATTCAGCGGCCGTTTTATTGGAAAAAAGTCAACTCATCAAGTACGAGAGGGCGGCCGGACGATTCTCCAGCACCGACCTGGGTAGAATCGCATCCCACTATTATGTCACTCACAACTCCATGACGGTGTATAACCAGCATCTGCGACCGACGATGTCAACGCTGGAGCTTTTCCGTGTGTTTGCCCTATCGAATGAATTCAAACTTCTTCCAGCAAGTATTTTTTCTAGTGTGTCGGTATTCCGCTCATGTTTTTTTTCTCAGGTTCGACAGGAAGAGAAACTTGAATTGGCTAAGCTGCTAGAACGTGTACCTATTCCTGTCAAGGAGGGTGTGGAGGAACCTGCAGCTAAAATCAATGTGTTGCTTCAAACCTATATCTCCCAACTCAAACTCGATGGATTCGTTCTTGTAGCAGATATGGTCTTTGTACAACAATCTGCCGGACGGTAGGTCCTTGTTGAACTTCACTTTCAATGACTCACATATTCCCAGTATTCTTCGGGCCATGTTCGAAATCTGTTTGAAACGTGGATGGGCGGTCCCTGCAAAGGCTGCCCTAGATATGTGCAAGATGGTAGAGAAGAGAATGTGAGCCATTCAGACTTTGTATGACGCAAGATCTGACTCTTTTAGGTGGGGTTCCATGACCCCTCTTCGACAGTTCAAGGGTGTTCCAACGGAAGTTGTTCGAAAAGCAGAAGGAAAGCAATTTGTATGTCTATTTCAATCTGCCCTATTGTGTTTCTAATTCTCGAGTTCAACAGCCTTGGTATCGTTATTTCGACCTCACTCCCCCCGAAATCGGGGAACTCATTGGCATCCCTAATGCTGGTCGGCTCGTGCATCGTTTGGTGCATAATTTCCCTAAGCTGCAGTAAGCATATTTTTAAAGCATTCTTTACCTTCTTTAATCACGTCGAATAGATTACAGGCGCAGGTGCAACCAATCACCCAGGAATTGCTACGAATCGAGTTATCTATCATCCCAGATTTCCGTTGGGACGAGAAGATTCATGGCGTGGCGGAAACGTTTCTCATTCTCGTCGAAGATGTTGACGGGGAGACGATACTTTTCTCCGATACCTTCATTTTACGTCAGCGCTACGCGGAAGATGAACACAACGTAACCATTACTGTCAATGCCAAGATGACCGAACCAATTCCTCCCAATTATTACATCTCTATCATTTCGGATCGGTGGCTGCATGCTGAGACTCGATTGCCACTCTCCTTCAAGCATCTTATACTTCCTCGGAGGGCTCCGAAGTCAACACTTTTACTCGACTTACAACCTTTGCCACTGTCTGCATTACATAACAAAGAATTCGAGGAGATCTATGCAAATTCCATCAAAACCTTCAATAAGATCCAGACACAGGTCTTCCAGGCACTATATACGTCGGACGAGAACGTTTTCATTGGTGCTCCTACAGGGAGTGGGAAAACAGTTTGTGCGGAGTTCGCTTTGCTGAGGTTGTGGACCAAGCGAGAGTCCCTACGCGCAGTCTGTATTGAGCCGTATCAAGAGATGGTAGAACTTCGAACGAATGAATGGAGGGAGAAGTTCGGAAGGTTGCAGGGTGGAAAGGAAATTGTGAGTCTGACAGGCGAGACCAGTGCCGACCTGCGCTTGCTAGAGAAGGGAGACGTGATTGTTTGCACGTTGACCCAGTGGGACGTTATTTCCCGAAGGTGGAGACAACGGAAGAATGTCCAGAATATCGGCCTAGTAATTGCCGACGAAATTCAAATGGTGGGAGGACAAGTTGGCCCAACATACGAGGTCATCATATCTCGTACGAGATACGTTGAGCGTCAGACAGGTCAGAGGACTCGGATCGTTGCCTGTGGTATGTCGTTGGCCAATGCTGAGGATCTTGGGAAGTGGATGGGTGCCTCTGAGCATACAATTTTTAACTTTTCGCCCGGGTAATGTCACCATTTTATCATCTGTTCTTATAGCTGACTGTGCTGCTAGCGCTCGCCCTCTCGACATGGATATTCACATTCAGCCCTTCTCAATCCCACATTACCCTTCGCTCATGATCGCGATGTCTAAACCGGCGTACCTCGCGATTCAAGAGTACTCACCCTCAAAGCCTGTCATTATCTTCGTTTCATCGCGAAGGCAGTGTAGGTTGACGGTTGACGACATACTTACGCACTGTGGAGCAGACAACAAGTTGGATGTTTTCCTCAACATCGAACTTGCGGACCTCCAACCCCACCTTGACCATATCTGTGACAAAAGCCTGGTCGAGACCTTGAAGAACGGAATTGGTTACTATCACGAAGCTTTGGATAAGCAAGATAAGCGGATAGTGCAACGGTTGTTTGAATCCGGCGCAATTCAAGTCCTAGTTGCTTCGAAGGTATGTTGACGACCCGTCTTCACAGATCTCTACTGACGTAGAGTTTTCAGGAAACTGCGTGGAGTCTTCCTGTTGCCAGTTACATGGTCATCATTATGGGTGTTCAATTTTTCGAAGGCAAGGAGCATCGATATGTCGACTACCCAGTCATGGACGTCCTTCAAATGATGGGCAAGGCTTGTCGACCTTCAGAAGACGAAAAAAGCCATTGCATTCTGATGTGTCAGCAAACAAGAAAAGCCTTCTACAAGACATTTTTGTCAGAAGGTCTTCCAATTGAATCCCATCTGCCAACGCACATGTTGCACGATTACTTTTTAGCTGAAATCGCGGTTAAGACTATTGAGAACAAGCAAGACGCCATGGTACGTTTCATTGTTTGTTCCTCAAGATATCCATTGACATTACACGTAATAATAGGACGTGCTGACCTGGACATTTTTCTACAAGCGGATGCTCGAAAATCCGAACTATTACAATCTTTACAATACCAGTCATCAGCACGTCTCGGATCATCTGTCCGAGTTGGTTGAAAATACACTGAACGATCTTGTCAATTCAAAGTGTATTGCTATCGGTTTGTGTTTCTCATTTTTCTGGTTTCATCTTGTTAAGCCATGTGCGTAGAAGATGAAATGGACGTGAGCGCGCTCAACCTCGGTATGATCGCCGCTTATTATAATATCTCTTGTATGTGTCAACTTGGTAATACGGTCGCGTAACTAATTACTTCCACCAGATATCACTGTGGAAGTGTACACTCTTTCGCTAAAGGAGCGTACGAAACTCAAGGGTCTGCTCGAGGTTGTCTCCTCCTCTGCGGAATTCGAGTCGATTCCGATTCGTCGCCACGAAGACATCCTCTTACGACGTATATACGACCGCGTCCCAGTCAAATTAGATCACGCGGACTTCGAAGCTCCACATTTCAAAACATTTTTATTACTGCAAGCCCACTTCTCACGGCTCCAGCTCCCTCCTGATTTAGCTGCTGACCAAGTTCTTGTTCTTGAGAAGGTTTTGAATCTCCTATCAGCGTGTGTCGATGTTATGTCTTCAAACGCCTGGTTGAACGCGCTGGGGGCCATGGATCTGTCGCAAATGTGTGTACAAGCGATGTGGGAGACTGATTCTCCTCTGAAGCAGATCCCTCATTTTGATTCCGAGGCAAGTCAATCTTATCTGCTCTCAGCAATGAAATTCATCCCAGTTCGATTTCTAGGTTATCAAAAGATGCAAGGAAACTGGAATTGAGTCCGTATACGATGTCATGGAGATGGAAGACAACGACCGCAATCAGCTACTCCAAATGACGCCGGCTCAAATGTAAGTTTCTCGTCTTTTGTACTCCTCATTTATCTAACGTCGTTCAGGCGGGATGTTGCCGCGTTCGTGAACTCGTATCCTACATTGAATGTTTCGCATGAACTTGTGAAGGGTGTGTATACGGCCAGCGCTCCAATCACGTTGCAAGTCGATCTTGTGCGTGATGCAGACGAAGACGAAGAAAGTGATCAATCTGTCCTCGCTCCTTTCTATCCACTTAAAAAGCTTGCTAATTGGTGGCTCGTCATTGGTGACGCCGCGAGTCGGCAGCTGCTTGTCATTAAAAAGGTTATGGTTCTGAAGAGCCTTGCTGTGAAACTGGAGTTTTCACTTCCAGCAGGGACCCATAACCTGAAACTATATGTTATCTGCGATTCATATATTGGCGCTGATCATGATATCCCAATCAACACCATTCAAGTTGCGGAGGGCGAGGACAGTGATAGTGATGAAGACATGGAGAGTGATGAGGACGAGTAGATTCCGTTTGTGGGGTTTATGCTTGCTCAGCAGCGCTGTAAATGAAATTTCTTTGCAAATTACATTGACTTTGGGACCGTCCTATAGTATTTATTACATCTGGAACTACACCCTTTGTTTGAGATACTACGTGACATAGAGTAATTACAATGAGTAGACGAATAAATATCACCATGCGATGCGCATAATTCATTCAGAGTTCCGTGTGCCTTTGTGATGGTGGTTCCAACGGAATGTCCCTCAATGCTTCTTCAACCTGGACTTTGTCCTTCCCGATAATAACTTTGGAGGCATCAAATCCAGACTCGCTGTCCGGCAGCTGCGCATCTGGAACAGGCAGGATTCCAACACTGTCTTCAGCGCCTTTGATTCCGTGATCAACCTGCTTGGCAGGTAAGATGCCAACGGCCTCTTTCTTCAACTCGACTTTACCCAAATCAACGCCTCTTAAGTCGTCAATCCTCTTCTCATTGTCTTTGACGACAAAGAAACCGTCATTGCCCTCGCCGTTTAAGTTGAAGACTTTGAGACCATGCGAGCGCATCCCCGACAGGGCATAGTTAAAACCAAGAATGATATCCTGAAGATCGCTATCAAGTTCATCCAGAGCTTCTAGAACAGGATCCGAAGGGGGGTGAGGATCCGTGGAGGTACCATTTGCAATTTGCCGGGCGGTAACCCCGAACGTATCATATACTGGACAGCAAATCAGAAACAGAATTTGCAACAGTGATACATACTCGAACTTACCTCTCATCAAATCATGATACTTCTGCCAATCGAGGAAAGTGACATCGTCTAACCAAGTGTAATCCAAAGCAAGATCCCCCTGAGCTCGTGATGCAAGATCTTTAATGACATTGCATGCACGAATGACTTCCTCGGCTTCGCGCTCCTTCACGGCCATATACCAATTATGGACCTCTAACCGGACATCATCAACGCGGATAGAGAACTTGCCCTCAACCTTTGAGACAATATCTGAGAACTTTTCTTTCTCCTTGGAAGCGACCTCGTGTTTGAGTTCCATCTTCCAGTCGTTGCAACGAGCCTCGGCCTTTCGCAAATACATTTCGAGGCCTTTGATCAATCTCTCGCCGTCTTGTTCGAGCCAAATGAGAGATCTGGTGTCCATAACAGATTCCTCATTTGGATCTGCTTTTGAAGGATGTGTCCTAAGACGTCTAATGTCTTTAGCAGAATCATCCCTGAGTGTCTGGAGTGTTCTAACCAGACTGTCTTCAGTCTCTTGAACTCCAGAATGCAATTTCTCGAACCACTCCTCGTGACGGCCAACGATATCTGCACGTTTAGCAGCTGTTTCAGCTAAGCGTTCTTCCTTCGATTTGGGACGAACAGGTTCGTCATGTGTTTCATTGTCATCGTCAGGTGTACTTATGACGGAGTTTGTCGGCTGCCCAACACCGAGTTCTCTGAGGAAGTCGTCCAAATCTTGGTCTGAATCCGGGGTGGGGCCAGGAGCGGGTTCTGCTGCTGATGGCTCCATTGCCAGAGAAACTTCTTCGGCAGATAGGGAAGGGGTGTTTAAAGCTGTCGGAGTCGGAGTGATGTCAGAAACTATCAGGGTGTCAAATTCCTTCTGGAATTCATGTTTCACAGTGCTCGCGTAGTCACCACTCTTCTCCGCTACGCTTACCGACCCGAATTCCGCATTGAGTGGTGTTGGGATGGGAGTGCCTGTTTCTGGGTTATTTGTTGCCTCGCCTTTTGGCATTGATGTGGAAGAAGAATCCATTTGACGGAAAGGAACGGCAGAAATCGGCACGGCATGTATGGAAGAAGGACCACTTTCAAGGGTATTGGCAGTTACAGCCAGTGGAGGCGACGTATGAGGAAGCTCTTGGGATTCGGATGGAATTCTCGTATCGATGGCCGAGGATGAGCCATTGTCAGCCTCCTTGACTCCATTGACCTTGGGATCTGCTACTTGCTCCAAAATTCGGTAAACATGTCGATCGACGTATTGGCGTCTGTATGTACCAAGCTCCCTTGTTGCCCACTTCACATAAAGATAGATACCATCTGTAAATCGGAAGAAAACTTCGAAAAAAAGTTTCCAAGCGGCACAGATGGTAGAATGGGCTGAATTCCAGACCTTCAGCAACGAGGGCTTCAAATATGCTGTGTATATCGTGGATAGGTTCACGGTGACAGCGCGTGTCTTGTCCGAAAGACGATAAGCATAGGGTCTTGCAACCCGCACGTAAGAATCAACGTGGAGAGTGTAAAATTGATGCAACTTATGCAAAAAGAAATTGATTTTGAAGCGAACGGGATTGGAAACGTAGTAGGCGAACAGTTTTTGGGACTTGTTCTGGAGGGGAACAAGGAGGGGTTTGATATATCGAATGTATCGGGGAACGACGGCAGTCTCGTAATATGGCCGAAGATTTTGTGTGTAGACGGGTATGACCATATTTTTCCAAAAATGCTTTGTTGTACCCACGAAGGATTTGGCATGTGGAGATAAAGTGTCCACGACATTTCGAGCGGATTTGAAATAGGGGGAAAGGCGTAATTGGGCTTCTTCAACGTAGGGTTCTGAAATTTGATGACCATAATGCAGCGTTTGCTTTATGGGTGGCAAGACATATGGTTCAAGGATGTGTGTGCGATAGGTCGCTAAAGCTCGGCAGAGTGAGGGTTGTGATTCGTATGTTGGGGTTGAAAACAGAGGGTTTGGACGACACACGTAGAAAGAATAGAGAATAAAAGCTGAAAGAAGAAACAGGATCAGAGAATCAATTAAAGTCTTGGATTTCCGTTTCTGTAAATTATGTTCAGAGCATGGGACCTTCATAAGACTAGGAACAGACCTTTTCCAATTTTGTGCTCCCTGAAGGTGTGGGCCTATGACCCTGTTGAACAGATTAGGAATATTTCACGTCTCTATAAATCAGCAGCGTACATTTAACTTCTGGTCATTTCGAGGTGTTGCTTTCGAACTGCGTGCCTGTCTCTTAGTGGGAGAAAGCTGTGAGGAAGCTGTACGAGAAATAGGTGGCGCTGGTACGACCGGTTGTCTTCGATTGACGACCATCGTCGATGTCGGTGCGAGGTAAGTACTGTAATGTTGGAGCCTAGATTTTGCACCGTATTGTTTGTGTCTGTTTAACACAAATTCCAGACGCGTCGACTCGGTCACGGGTGTATGAGGACTTACGCCAAACGACATAACCGCCCTGACAAGACTGTTTTAGATAATGTGGTAGATGGTCAGACAAACCGAAAGCGTGTATACCACTCAGAGACTGAGGTACGCCCGAGGAAGAGAAATAAATCCGTTGATGTAAACGCTCAATCTTTTCTTTTCCATTTACTCACCTCTTTACAGCAAGCAATGTCTGGCACATTTGAAACCCCTCATCCAACTCTGGAGGCCAACAGCCAAGTCTACAAGCTTCCTTCAACTAAACCTATACCATCGCCCACCCCTTTCTCCCCTGTACCGAACAAACCACGCAGACAAGCCTTGGATCTGCGACCGCGATCCTATTTTGTACCAACGACTTCTGGGAGTCTCAAAGAAAATGCGGGAAGCAGTAAGAGCCTTCGCCGTCAATCGTAGGTTTTGCATATATGTCTGATCAACTAATTTGACGCATTTATTCACCTCTTTAGTTCCAAAACACTGAGTTCTTTTACCCTCACTTCAGGCTCAAGGCCTACAACGCGCAGTAGTAGGATATTACCTGATAAAATTCAATTCGAGCTAAATGCATCTAACAGCCCGCGAGAATGGCAAGCAGACCAGGTCTCCTTCACGGTCTTCCAACTCGGCGTCATCCAGATCGCGTAGCCGTGATCAAAAAAGACTCTCCAAGTTTAAAGCCAAGTTAATTAAAAAATACAAGGAAAACACTACAACAAATGATCTGAGCGAACCTCGTCCCTCTAAATCTAGGGAATCATCCTTCTCTGGTTTGAAGCATTTCACCAAAAGAAGCAAGTCTGTACTTTCCAATGCGGAACAAACTTTGCTTGCCAGTCCGTTCGCCTCAAGGGCCCCTTCACCGATAGACCATTCCAACTTTAACATCGCCAAGTCTGGCTGGAACGAACCCATGGGACCACCAGCTCTTGTAGAACCTAAGTTGGCAATATACACTCTAAGTCCATCCATTGTACGTCCATCTCATTCATTCACACTCCCGCATTCCAAACCAGTCTTTCCAGAGCAAAAAGGATTGGCTTTTGCAAGATTGCGATGATTTCAGCTCACCAGAGAAACCAGGAACGAGAACGCGGTCCTCAGTGGGCTTATTTGATCGAGAACCAGGAATCGCCAACAAAAATGTTTCCTCTTGGAAAAATCGCCGACCCTCTGCTCCTTCTAACCTTCAGCGACCTTCCAAGCCCGTCGGAAAGGCCCACACTCCTGCTAAAAGGACTGCAAAAACAGATCACAAGCAGTTTAAGAAAGAGAATGGGACCAACTGCTGTATGGGTGATGCCTTATCGCGTTCCGACGGTTCCGTCGCCAATATTAAAGATTGGGACAACCGACTTAGTGTTGACAATCCCAACCCATTTTTCTGGATGCAAGAACGGTCCGCGGTTGACTTCAATCGCCCTCCATCTCAATTGTCGCTCCATCTGCCTTCGGCTTTTATTCCCACAGAAGACGACCCTGAAGCAGAAGGCGTCTTTTGGAGCTCCGGGGAGGACAACGATAACAACAATGACCAGCCCAATCAGCGACTGGGTGCAAAACCTGAAGCTCCAAACCCAGCATGGCTTACCTCCACTCCTTACGAGAAAGTCATAGCGAGACGTCTGAGCGTACCGATTTTGGAAGGCCCGAGTATCGTTTCGCCGACATCTCGTGGGTCTATGAATGCGAGTAGCAAGATTGAGGTTTCCGTTGCTGTTGGAGATGACGATAAAATCGGAGAAGATATGGAATTGACGACTCCTTTAGATTGTGGAGGTAATCCCGCGGGTTGCCAAAATGATTCCACGTCTTTCCAAGAGCATACTCCTTGGACAACCGACAGCATTATCTCTCCCCCTACCGCTTATTTGGAAAAAAGGAAGCCATCTGTTAATGTCGAGAATGTGGAAAAGGAGGAGCACTCATCATCAATGGTCCCGACACAATCAGGAGCACTGAGCTCCCCTTTCAGGTCTTACGCGGAGTCAACATCTTCCGTAGAATCCGCTCCTATGGGTTTACACGAGCTGGTTGTTGGGAGTCAAGAACTTAAAGAGGAGGGTATTGCCGATGGGCCTGAAGATAAAGGCACTAATACTGTGCAACCCCAAGGCCCTCCGCAGCGAACTCGTAGCGGTACAATCTTAGGCGGAAGAAATGGACCTGTTGTTGCGAGGAGGACACGCACTGGGACGATTATTGGACCATCTACAATCGGGCGCACGAGAAGTGGAACGATTGTTGCGAAGGTCAAAATTCCAGAACAGAATATGGCAGTTGTCGGAAATCGGAGAACTAGAAGCGGTAGTGTTATCGGCCCTGTTCCTGACCCGTCTGGCGACAAGGGAGCAAAACCGAGCACCAATTCTGTCTCAGAACTTGAACCCATAAGCATATCTAATGCAGTCCGGGCCGAAGAGGTTCATGCAACAGTCGATGACAAATTAAATCAGATAGAAAGAACTTGCAGTGGTAACGAGTCCAACATGAAGGAAGTAAACGAAGCTGAATGCTACGTCGATTCGCTATATCTTACCTCGTCACCGGACCCCATTGATTTTCTGACGGGTGGGAAGGTTGATGGAGATGAAACCGCATTGGTTGTTGCCGTAGGAGATTGGCAAGTGGCCGATGAGCCACCCTCCCCAGAGATGAGGAGAACGAAGAAGACAATTCAAACCCCCCGTGGGGTAGGTAATAGGTCAATCACCCGGCCCTTCAAGCTGAAGGGGCGTCGAAAGAATCGCGCTAGGTTCTTGCGTACTGATGGCCAGGAGGAAGGCTTTGAATCCGATAATCCAAAAGGAAGCCACTTAAATTTTGGAGACGATACAAGTGACGACGAATTGCTTTTAGTTGAGGGGCAATCACAAAGTCTCTTCGGCTAGTGGACGACTTACTTGGTTCGAATTCATAAACTCCATGCCAACCATGCTCACTCTATTCCTTTTTAGATTTTAATTGGCGTTGAGATGACCTAGACAACTGCTTTGTGGCTATTTTGTCAGCCGCTTTTATTTTCCCGATGGTTTTCCATGTCTGTTTGTGGCTCCGCTCTCTCTGCTATGTCTCGCTCTGCTGCTGCTTCGAATATTACAAGCCTAAAATTCAATACCTTCGACAACGTTTTCACCTCCAGCTTTTGATCACCTGACAACAACTTCTTGTACTTTGCCTTATGTCTCTTAGAAGTCGATTCTTCATTGGTGATAATCACAGTTGATCTGCCCAAAACACAATGGATTCGATATCTGGAGGAACGAACGGTAACACTGAAGCCTCTGTCCACTTGGCGCTATGATATCTCAAACCCCTTGACATTAATAGAGTTATTGTTTGAGAACTGCTTGGTCTTTGTCTTTTTCACGCCAGTGCAATTGAAATCTGGGAACTCAAGACGAGCGTCACGCCGCCCGTCTGTGGAAAATTGTTGCAATCCCACTGTAGGAGGCATGAGAGGTTTACTTTTTCTGATCTCCGCCATCCATTGCATCAGGAATTCGTCTGGTGCCAAAATTTCACATTTACTGGATAGAACTCTGATCAAGAATACCCTTACACGTTTACTCAAAAATTCGTTGGTTATGACTGGGCACCTAGGCCCAATGTCGGGCCGAAAAAGCCATAAGCCTACGGTGGAAATTGTTCCTCTCCAATAATACTGTACAGTAATTATATGATTTCCACATTTGCTTTACCCCCGCACCCTTCGGTGTGACTTTGGTCCATTGTTGCAATTTAACTGACTGCACATTTTACTACCTCTCTCAATTCCCTTGTCATTCACCTCCCAATACGAACGTCGAAATTTTTCGAAGAAATGACAGTCAAGGAGCAATTCATGCCCTCCCCTTGGTAAGGCTGTGAACGCGATATGTTGGCCGCATTGGCAATCAAGTCATCGAAATGAAAAAGGAAATCATGCCCCCGACTTTCGATCTGACCAAGTTGTCAGATAAGAACATGGGGGACTAAAATGATCGAATTCGCAAATAGTCTCGAGGGACAGTCTACAGTGTTGGTTGAAAAAAAACTTGGTCGTTATCCAATGACACCTCCTTCACGCAACTCGTCAATTTTTGCCACCGTTAGACCTAGATCCTTTGACAAAACCTCGTTGGTATGCTCCCCCAAATCAGGACCTGCCCATTTAGGTTGTGTCTCGACCCCCTCAAGAACAGGGAATGTTCCCGTCATCTTGATCCTCCAATCTTTCATGGCTACATCTCGTATCACACCTCTCGCGTTCATTTGTTCGTTCTCGACAATGTCCTTAACGCTGACAACCCGTCCGACAGGCACCTGAATCTTATCCATCACTTGAATAACTTCCTCGACCGTTCGTTGGCTTGTCCAGTCTGAGATGGCAAATTCAATTTCGTCTTGCTGTTGTACACGGTGTTGGTTGTGTTGATACTTTGGTCCTATCAAATCCGGGCGGTCGATGGCGGTCATTAATCGATTGTAAATGGAGTCCCCGTTTGCTCCAATCACAACATATTCCCGACTCGGAGCCATTGGGTCTTTGGATTCAGAAGTGCGACAGGGATAAGCATTGGTGGGCACAATTCCCGTCACTGATGACCCAGAGGGACCGCGTATCTAAGAACAATCATCAATAAACTGGAATATGTATGTCAGAAGTTTGGTTTCTAACCTTCCCTTTCCTGTCGTATTCAGGAATAATACCTTCCATGAGGTTCAGCATACTTCGGGGCAATTGAATTCAAGAATCTGATTGAAAATTTCAAGTTGCGAACCTTTCAACTATACTCACATCCACGGTTGTTCCCGTAGTTGTCGTTCCGTTTGTCGCTTTATGCCTCCGAGATAACAAGGCAAGGACCTATTGCCCTCCATGAGCATCCATGATTCCATTCAGAGAGAAGTGAACACAATTTACAGTACCAAAGGCAGCATGCAGGCCCGCCACAGAGTCCCCCAGACTAATATTGGGTCGAACTGGAGCACTTGACAAGGTTCCTGTTTGTGGATCAGGAAAGCCATTGATGTGTCGAAACCCGGATTCGGCTTCACAAACAGAAGCATAGCCAGGGCGATGTGACCAAGGCCCAGTTTGACCGTAACCACTGACTCTGGTGAAAATGAGACTCGGTTTGAGTGTGCGAAGATCCGCAGGTCCCAATGACCACTTTTCAAGCGCTAGAAATATCAGTAATGCAAAACCGAGATAACTAACTGAGATGTACCAACTTCCAGGTTTAAAATTCTCCAATATGACGTCGCTTGTCAATGCAAGTCTCTTAACTAACCTGCGGTCAGGGTCATGTTTTTATTCAGATCAGAGAGACAAACAACCCACTCTCGACCTTCAGGCTTTCGGAGGTCGATAGCAACACTTTTTTTGTTCCTTCCGATACTCCTAAACCAAGGACTGGTACCGTCCACATCTAGTTCTCTCAAAACACGAAGGGGATCTCCGCCATCTGGTTGCTCGATTTTGATAACCTCCGCCCCAAACTGCCTGAGGTATGGATATAAATATGCGCATTGGACAGCAAACCAGGATGTGCTCACCCAAGCAGTTGTCCTGCAAAGGGCCCTGCAACGAGTTGTCCTAGTTCCAAAATACGAATGCCACCTAAAGGCTTTACGTCGGAACGGGCGGACTGCATTGAAAGCTTTCTTCTGTTACCGGAGTCAGAAAATATCACGCGAAAGCAACGAACCGTACCGACTAGAGAGGCCGTTGGGCATTCTATTCAATAGCATTCTCTGAATCATCAGAGAGAACTTCATGATGCTCTGCTACTGTCGATCAACAATGCATTTGATATTATGACAAAACGAAATACCAGATAACGACCTGTGTCCAATTGACTTCGATCCTACTGAAGCTCCTGAGAAGTTGAACACTAAAAGTGCCGTGAGAATCGTTGGAAGTTGGAACAATCCGTATTCGTATTTTCCACGACTTGAACACATCACCCTGGCCGGCGTGTTCGTGGGTTTTGGGGATCTCCCTAAGCAGGCTAAACCCTCTGGAGAGCCCCCCTTGCGCCTTGTCACTGTCAGCTGCCAGTGTCATATGCTACAAGTTGTTCTTGACTCAGGGCCGCCCAATTTCTTCCGTAAGGCATGGAAGTGCTCTCGATGATAGTAAGGACGGGATCACACCACTTTCTCAAACCACATAACAGGCTTGATCTACCCATATGGAAATTTATGGAATTATCATTTTGCCAATGGAGTGCCGGGGCCCGGCAATCCACATATTCACAACGCCGGCCCTGGCAGGGAAATTCAGGGCTGCCGCGGGATGTCAGAAAGAATCAACCATGTGGATGCAAACGTGGGCGCCAATTTTGAATACGCCGATCTTGACATCAATTGATGTCCGGTCCTCCGATCAGCCAAGTTTGCCACTTATAATCTGCACCCCAAAATCTTCCTCTGGTCGATAGGAAAAAAGAGATAACGGTGAGTCATGAGTACCCTTTATTTATTCAAAAGCTTTATGTAAGTTGGTGATCAAGGTTAACATCACGTACCCATGCTGCATACTATCACGCACTGAACCTTCCAATCAGAATCTTGTCATAAAGCTACTCCAAGGTCTGCAGTTAGGCTACATCCCGGCTCGGATTGGATTGACTCGCAACTTTGTCGTCAATATAAAAATTGACATTACTCAATGGGTATTTGCAATTCCATCCTCGAGGTGAGTCGATACGAGAGAAATTTAACTAATTTAGATGCTCTTTTGTACCCCGAAAGCCGTCATTAGCCTCGATTAAGCATGTCCACATGTGGACCCAATGGGCCTTGTCATCTCATTTATATCTATTACTTCGAAATGACCCCAACTGGTCATGATCAGCGCTCAAAGGTTCATTATCGACGACTCAATAGTTGTTCCACAAATTTAGTTCATTTGGTGTTCATGGGCCATATGCCCAAGGCAGCGAAATTGCCAATCGAGTGGCCCCTTTCAGTCAATACTGTTTTTCTGACCAGTGTTCTATCATGACGACAAGCTATAGAAGCTTTACGCATTCAAATATTCACTTGTGTGCCTGAGGGTTTAATCAAAAGTATAATTATGGATAGAAAGACGAATGTATTGAGAAATAAAATATGTACATGGCTACATTGCAAATTCAAACCAAGTGGGTAAAGGAATCAGCAAGGCCAGGTGGTGAGACAAATATCTAGTCAAGCTCCTCAATAGACCTCCATTTCAGGTTAGATTCGTAGAATCTCAGCAACTGAATACTTTACTCAACAGAAGACGAAAGAAGAACGACAAGGAAAACTTACTGCCTGTGGGAATCGCCTATTGCACTCCTCACTGCTTTCCATAACGGGTTCCCCAGAATTCCTGGAAGCGAGAATTAATATACTTGCAGTCATAGGGCAGGTTCGTCTTACAGAGTAAAATAAACGGTCAGGGAGTTGTTACTATCACGTTCAACTGTGTCCACCGATGAAACCAAGGCTTCCCAGTCATCCAGATGCATGAAATTGGTCATTTTCCCGACGATTGCCTCAGGAGTTTCTGTTTGTGATTTTTTAGCCTGGCTCTTCCTCGGCTTCTTTGCCTGGGGTTGAGGTTGATCTACCTCCATCTCTGAGTCGGACTTTGCGGCGTCGGCTTGAGATTTACGCCCGCGTTTCCTAGGTTTGATTTCAGTGATTTCAGGGGTAATATCTTTGGTCATCGATTTCCGCCCTTTGTCCAGAGACTTTCTGTCAGCAGACTTGCGAGATTTCTTGGCCAGATTCGCCTTTCTCCAATACTCATTAACGAGTTCTGTCGCATTCCTGAAACGTAAACAGTTCGAATTGATTGCAGAATAAAAACAGGAAGCGGCTCACACTGCGTCCTGTTCATCAACCCAACTATTTTCATCTAGTCCGTAACCCTTCCACTTCACAAAGTATCCCATGCGACCCTTGTTTCAAGCGTTGATTCGTATTAAAGGAATTTTGATATGAAAAGGGCGCGTACATCAGGAAAGACACCTCGTTTCGCGTCCAGGACTTGCTCGATCTCGTATTCTGATGCATCCCCAACCTCTTCTTCTCCACCACCAGACGCTTCAGCCGCAGGCACGTCTTTGCCGTTCACTGAACCCTCACTGCCTGAGTGGGCTGCAACTCGAGGCATGATGACTACGAGGATAAAATGCAAATAATATAGACGACCACGAAGGTGAGCGGAACGGAAGCACGAGCGTGCGAACTGACGTTCTGTTTGGCCCAAAACACTGTTGAATCACAATACTTTTCAACTTGGGGTTTTTTTTATGACATTGGAGAAGTGAGGACATTGCACATAATATGATTCACAACGTCGAGTAAATTTGGGCATTAACGACGGCCAGATAGAAACAAACTTTTTTGAATAGAATATACAAATGTCATCTCCGGCGGCTGGGGCTTGCACTACGTCCTCTGGCTCGACCTTTCCTCGGTCCAGTGGGAGGGGGCCGTACAAAGGCATAGTCACATTGAATAACCTGCTCAAGCAGAGGTGTTTCGTTAGCTCTGTCAATGGCGGCTTGGGCTTCTGTCATTGTCTCGTATTCAACCAAAGCATAACCCTAAGCATGCAAAAGAAAAGAGTGAGCCATTCTATCAACCGAAGTTCTCTGAAGCTGACGAACCTTGACGTATCCAGTCCGACGATCCAAATTCAAGTGCAAGTTTTTAATCTCTCCAAACTCGCCGAATTTGTCCTGAAGATCTTCCTCAGTGGCTTCCTCGTGAACATTTGTGACCATGA
>Ga0307517_10000520_pt1 | contig 65843 bp, 56 predicted proteins | sample 23_EM_MG_FD_194515 | JGI IMG/M metagenome (GOLD analysis project Ga0307517, IMG submission 194515) | Populus trichocarpa ectomycorrhiza microbial communities from riparian zone in the Pacific Northwest, United States - 23_EM | ecosystem: Host-associated > Plants > Roots > Unclassified | place...
CCTTCTCGTTCACCTCCCCCCCCCCCCCCCCCCCCCCCGATAGCCATTACTGCAGTATGCTAGCGGCAGTCTAGAACAGAGACTTCCTCTGGGTACTACAGATAAACAACCCACCATCCATCCCCTTATCCAAACCCTCACTTTATACTACGGAAGACAGCGGAATTCCACCCCCAACCAACACTCGCCAAGTAAAAAGTAAATAAAAAATGGTTCATTCTAAATCTCATCTTCCCAGCCTGCCTGGCGCACGATTGATTCCCCTTTCTTACAATCTGTTGGGCGAACGGCAAAAACCCTGCAGGAGCGGCCATCGATCTGAACATGCCTAAAATAGACACGACACCCCTGGGGAGATACCATCACTCTCGCCTCCCCTGTTCAACCGAACCATGACACCTACCGTACTGTAGTCTACCGTACTGCTACCATGTGCTTCTACATGTGAGAGAAAGGGGGGTGAAGGGGGGGTGAACCTGAGCATCGGAATGTAGCGATCGTACTTGTACCGGTATGCCATGTTATGGCAAAAGCATAGTAGTAAGCCAAGGGAAGGGCGTGAGACACTCGACATCCAGCCCAGTTAGCCACTACCGTAACTCACACCCCCCCCCCTCTACTACGATAGGCGGTCGGTAGGTAAATAAAACCGCCTTCCAACCCCACAACTTGTAAGAAAGTTATTTTATATCATTATTTTCATTTATTTCGTTCCTGTTACATGGCGCCATCCGCGATCTCCACTAGCACTAGCGGTACCAAAAATACCAACGCCGCAAAGCCCACAACGCCAATCCCACCCCTGGAGGAGGCGGGCCTCCTGAGCAAACTCGAGGCACCCCTCGCCGACGTCCCCGGCATCGCGAGGGCTTTCGAAGTGATATACCACAACCTCGCCCTGACGGCTTCGGACCAGTTCCTGCCCACGCCCATTCGCGCGCTGCCCACTGGGGAGGAGAAGGGCAGGTTTCTGGTGCTGGACCTCGGGGGCACGAATTTGAGGGTTGCGGTGGTCTGGCTGTATGGCGGGGATGGTTTGAGGGTTTGCGCGCAGGGGAGTTGGGGCATTCCCGAGCATTTGAAGAGTGGGGCTGCCGAGGTGTTGTTCCGCTGGGTCGTGGATAGGATTGGGGATGTGGTTGGGGAGTATTTGGGCGATGTGGGGAGCGAGGAGAGAGAGAGGATTTTGTCCGAGGGGATGGAGTTGGGGGTTACTTTTAGTTTCCCGATGGAGTACGTTTTGCTTTTCCTGTTTTCTGTTTTATTTTGAAGGCTTTTTTTTCTAACGGGGGTTGAGGGGGAAACTTAGGCAAACCACCCATGATTCGGCACTTTTGATGCCGATGGGCAAAGGGTTCACTTTCACGACTACGAATGACCTCTCGAGTCTTTTAAGAACGGCCTATGATGACCTCCTCTCGACCACCACCTCCGCATATCCCCTCCCGAGGCTACACATCGTATCCATAACCAACGATTCAATCTCGGCCCTCCTGTCAGCAGCCTACCTCCACCACTCCACGGAAAACACCCGCACAGTAGCTGGCGTCATAGCGGGCACAGGCACAAACGCAACCTGCCTCTGCCCTGTCTCCAAGCTCCCAGCGTCGAAGCAGCCAACGTCAGGCCCAAGCACGGGCGCCATCTTGCTGAACACGGAATGGAGCATCCGCGGCACCGCGCCCCCGCTGAAACCGTACACCACGACCTGGGACGTGCAACTCGACCTCGAGAACGAGAAACCGGGTTTCCAGCCCTTCGAAGAAATGGTCGGGGGTAGATATCTCGGCGAACTGGTACGCCTCGTATGTCTAGACCTCTTCTCCTCCAACGTGCCCAAATCGCAGCTCCCAGAGAAGATGAAACTCCGCTATGGCCTCCCCACAAAACTCTGCAGCGATGTGGAAGCTTCAGACAACGACGACGAAGCACTCTCTCTGCTGCAGGATTACTTTGACCCAGACACTTCCTCATCTACCACTTCCTCCTCTTCCGCCACCACCACCGCCGCCGCCGAGGAGCCAGGAGAGTGGAAGTGGGACTTACCGTCCGCTGCTAGCTTCCGCCGCATATCAACCGCCGTATCAACCCGCGCTGCGGCACTCGTCGCCGCAGCCATCATCGGCGTACTTGGCATCAACGACGAGCTAAAGCACCACGCTGAGAAGCAAGTGCTCGTCTGCTACACCGGGACCGTACTGGAAAAGTACCCGACGTTCAGGGAGCGCTGCGAGGGGTTCATGATGGAGGTTGTCGAGCGCTGGGTTGCCGAGGGCAGGATCTCACCCGCGCCTAGCGGTAAGAGACGGGTTGTGGGACTAGTCGAGGCGAAGGATGGAGGCATTGTTGGCGCAGCAGTGCTGGCGGGGATGGTTAAAGAGGGGATAACTTGATTGTTTTCTTCCCCCCCCATGTATCATACAGCTCTCTTTTCCTCCTGTGTCTGGATCGGTGCCGGTGTATGCGGGCGGTGCTTTGGTACGGTATGGCGTAAGAGTAACTCAACCCCGTAAAGCTATGCGCCAAGGTAATTCTGTTTTTTCGAGGCGCTCATTTTTTACACTACGTGGGTTGGGATCGATCAGTTTATGTTATGTTCTGATACCCGTATATGACGTTTCGAAGGGTTCTTTTCTTTTCTTTTCCTTCATCAAGTTTTCTTTCTACTACAGTCTATGGGATCTGTGTGTGCATGTTTGTTTGCTTGCTTGCCAGAGCGGGAATGCTCAATGAATTATGACTTTCAATATTATACCTCCCTCTCTCTTTTATTCCGTTTACTGCAGGACGCTAGCTTGCCCGCTCTTCCGACCATCACGTTTTAATGAGTGGGCGTCCCAGATTCCGCAGCGCAAGTACTTGCCACCGCTAAGACGAGCCTCTAGATTTTCCGAAGGTTAAGATTGAGCGCAGAGTACCGGGCATTAGGTTCAATCACATCGGCCGTTAAAATTCCTACCAGCCAAATCCATGGTAAAGGCCAAGGCCCATGTGCACTGGGCTCTAAGGGCGCGCCCCAAAGGACACTGGAATAGAATTGGGCTCAAAAGTTTAGGTGAGAGAACGATCGGAAGGGTCGGACACATCCTTTGAGGTCTAGTTACACAGAGGCTCTATTTATAGTTTAAACATGCAAGTGGTCAAAGTGCCACTTGATGGAAACAATGATATTGACTCCCGGACAAAAGCTAATAGGAACACAATAATAGCCTGGTGAATAAACGCCTCCCACTGAATGAGTAATCCCCATAACACCCTGTACAATCGGGGAAAGGAGAAAAAAGAAAAAAAGAAATAACACATAACACCGTTTTTCCGACTCGCCGTAATGCTCCAAACATAAGAGAGAAAGGATTCGGAATAGAGGGGGTATTGCTCTATTCAGAACTTGAGAGAAGAAAGGTGATTGGTATATCGCCTTCAACCACCCGACTCCCGCATCCAAGATCCAGGGCCTCGAGGCCGCGATTGCCACCGCTCCACTCATGATGGAGGGATTGGCGTTCTGGATCCTGCTGTGGGAAGTCGAACCCCGAGAGCATGCGATGGATGCTGGCTTTTGATTGTTGGGAGCTCGCATGAGCTGCCAACGCGTTTTCAAAACGTTGGCCAAGATTATATTTTTCCACTAGGTCTCGCTTGTCCACGGAATTCATGATCGGGGTGCAGGGCATCGTCGGCGGAGTACTCGGGGTCGAATTGTCGGACATGGTGAAGGAAGAATTGGATGATGTAGAGTTGGATCTTGAGGCGCTTGCCTTGAGCTTCACGGGACAGCATTCGAACCGAGGAAGAGTGCAAAGGAAGTCCCCGGCGACGACTGCGGCGCCATTCTCTACGCCCTCTACGTTCTCTCCCCCCTGCTCCTCCTCCTCTTCCTCTTCCTCATCACTATCCTCATCCTCATCCTCATCCTCATCCTCATCCTCATCCTCATCCTCATCCTCATCCTCATCGTCGTCGTCGTCGTCGTCGTCGTCGCTATCCTCCACCTCCGATTCTTCGTCAGGGTCGTCGGACTCTTCATCCGAACCATACTCCGAATCCTCAAAGTAAACCCCGTCCTCCCCTCCGTCACCCTCGACCTCCCACCATTCTAGGCCAGCCTCCGCCTCAACTGGTGTTTCCACCTTAGTACTGCCCACCTGCTCTTTGCAGGATTCGAAATATTGACGACAGCAGTCCAATTTACACCAGGAGTAAATTTCTTTACCGTCGGGGCTCTTGCTTTGCCCAAAAGCGGAGCCGCTAGGTTTCACCGCATTATCCACCCGGTTTGAAGGGGTAAATTTCCCCTTCCAACCACGCCAAAGATACCCGTCACCAGTCTTGATCATATTAAAGAATTCTTGGTTGACATCAAACATATGACCAGCGGCGAGGGATTCGACGGGTTGAACAATTATCTCCGGGAGGTGGGCTCTATCTTTCTCGAATTTCGAATGGATGGCGGCGGACGGGTTCAGGAAAAAAGTTGGGGTCTATGTAAATATTAGTATATGCGCCGACGATAGGAAGTATCCTACGGCAAAGCGAGCCCAGTGTATAGTGAGAATGCCCATGCGAACAAAGGTCTGCAAAAGTTGCATGGGCATTCTCGCACCAATGTGCTCTCACTTTCCCTTAGCTGCTATGGTCTTACCTTGAAGGTTCCTAAACCACAATGGGTTATCGAGTGTTGCTTTAAAAGCAACATCTTTTCATATTCTATGATATGAATTTGGGGATTTTGGGTCTAGTTGCATTAGCGTATGAGGAATCGACGGTACGGGAGATAGAACCTACTATGACGGGACCCAGTGAATTGCATGTTGGAGCAGTGGGCGCACCCATCCACTCTTCAGAAATTGTGCCAGGCGCAACTGCGGAAAAAATGGTTTCTTTGAAACCGTCCATTAGGACAAAAAAATATTTTCCCACGGAGGGGGATGGCCCAAGGCGGACGAGGGAACGAAGAAAGGTTTCCATCTTGGGAGAAAAAGTTGAAGCTTGGAGACACAGGTTGAGAGAGGAAGGTCGTGTCGGGATTTTTTGCAGGAGAAAAAATTGCAAGCGCTTCGAGCCTGTTGTGGTTGGTGGGTGGAAGGAGGGAGGAAAGAAGGAGAGGCGGGGAAAGGTGAAGAGGAAAGGCTATTTAGGTTGTTTGGTAGGGAGGAGTAAGATGGAGATGTAGGGTAGGGCTCTTTTCTGTGCACGCCGAGTTTTTTGTTTGGCGTCGTGATATTGTATTTCGGTGAAATAGAATGCTCCGCTCGTCTCAGTGAGAAGGGGTCACAGGGCAAGAGTGGATCCTAGCACAGAGTGGGCTGGTTTTCGCACAGCACCGCACCCAAGAGAGTGACAACTCCCTTCTTTCAGCAACGATAGACGTGTACCAGACGGTCGTAATAAAATCGGGCTCTCCATGATGGAAAACGGATAAGGGCCACGATGTCTCGAGAACGAGCCATCAATCTACCGAACAAGGGATAGGGCAACCATGGCTAGAATATCGTGTGGAAAAATAGGGGAACTCTTGTTATCTGATCTGGGGGTGTATCGCTTTGTCGTACAGTCCATCGAAAATACGTTTTTTTAGTAGGGTTTGCGAGAAAGGGTTCGTGGAGTGGTAGTAGAGTAGATTCGATCGGGGGTTGATCGGTGGGCAGAAGGAAAGGAGGAGAGGAGAGAGGAGGAGAGGAAGAAATGGAAGTGTTAGGTCTTATTTGGCTTGGGGCGGCTGGGTCTGGGCTGGAGTGATTGGGGACAATGAATGTGAAACCGGTTTGTCAAGTGGGTATTTTATAGAACGTTCAGAGTATTTGTAGGACCCATCTGGGCTCAGTGATCCGGGGAGACCCGCTCAGGGCAGGCTGGGCCCCAACATCATATTACATTTATCCTCGCCGTAAGGGCTGGGCCAGAGTGAGTTCCTAAAGCAGGTGACAATGAGGCTTATCTAATAGAATTTGCCTTAAAAATAGGCATTTACATCTACAGTACGGTATGTACCTCGTCTCCCCAACTTTCTCCATCGGCAACTTTCTACCCTTTTTTCCGCCACTTTTTTCATGCATTTTTTCCCTCTTTTCCTCTCGGATTTTTATATATTTCATTCTTCCCATCTCACCAACTCATGATACTTGTACCTTTCCCAAGAAAAAAGTTTCTTTCTTCGGAAAGTGGGGCAATTCCCGTCACGTCATTTGGACAACTGGATTTTACTGGATGATGAACTGGGTTGTCCCTGGATGCCTCATTCCCCCACTGAATAACTCGCGGTGCCCCTCATTCATCTGCAGCGAGAAGTTTGACTGGCTGGTGGTGATCGGTCATCTTTTTTCTTCAACTCCCATTGGTGGACGCACCTCACAGCTCCATAGGGCGGACCCAGCCCAACCGAACTCATTCGTTTACCGTACCGTATGATACCTAGCGTTGTTGGCACTGTCGCCAGAGTTTGTGCCATGGCACAATCCTCCAAATCGATGTGTCCAGCACGGCACTACTCGTATGTAGTGCCCGGGCAATACATGTACTGTACACACAAAATGGCTTTTTAAGAACAAAGAAACTATCTACAAGCCCAATTCATATTGAGTATCCCCCCATTTCCCACCTTTCTAAGTTCTCACTGTGCTGAAGAACATGAATATTTGCTTCCTCAATAACAGAAACCAGCCCACAACAATTGAATTGTACCAGGGAGTGCCATCAGCTAATCTCACCACACTCTGGCATTTTGTAGTGCCGTGCCGGGCACATTGGCATGGCACAAGGCACTTCAAGTGCCAACAACGCTAATGATATCATGCTCGAGCGCCGTATCATACGAGTAAATTAGTTGCTTCGAGCAAGCCCTAGACAGCCTCAAGAAATTACAGCAAGCTAGCTTCCGTAATCAACAGTACTGAGCCGAGTTAGCCCGATCTGACAAACCAAACATCCGATCCCCGCGTTTCCATACCCTATTGTACCCGCGCAGCACCTTCCCTTCCCCCTAGCAGAGCCTCAACCACATCCGTGTCTAAACAAATCAGCCAATTTGTATGGACGTCTCTCCACAACTTGCATGTTCTTCCCCCGCCTATCCCGCACCACCCACACTACTATCACCACATACCCCCGTGTGTTCTCCCTCCAAATGTCTCATTCTGCAATGTCCGCCCGCCTAGCTGGTAAGACTGTCCTGATCACTGGTGCATCCTCTGGGATCGGTCGTTCCACTGCAATCGAGTTTTCCAGGACTTCCCCTACAGTAAAATTGATTGTTACTGCGCGAAGGGAGGAAGCTTTGAAAGAGCTTGCTGCGACTATTGAGAAGGAGAGCATTGGAGCTACGAAGGTGCTGCCTACTCGTCTAGATGTCTCGGATCCAGCGGATGTGAGGGGATTTTTGGCTAGGCTTCCCGAGGATTGGAGAGAGGTGGACGTTTTGGTTAACAATGCGTATGCTTCCGTTCTGCCACTGTTGCCTTAGTGTGTGATGACACAAAGGTGGGTTTGCTGATGCTTTTGTTGGTTCATTCGCTATAGGGGTCTTGTCAAAGGTGTTGAAACGGTTGGGAACATCGCAGAAGAGGACATTGACGTCATGTTCTCCACAAATGTCACAGGCCTCGTCAACATGACCCAGCTCGTCATGCCAGGCTTCAAATCTCGCAATCGCGGGGACATAATAAACGTCGGTTCCATCGCTGGTAGAGAACCATACGCGGGTGGAAGCATCTATTGTGCAACCAAGGCCGCCGTTCGCAGCTTCACTGATTCTCTGAGAAGAGAATTGATCTCTACACGAATCAGAGTTATGGAGATTGACCCCGGACAAGTCGAAACCGACTTTTCAGTCGTAAGGTTTAGGGGTGATAAGGCTAAAGCCGATAGTGTATATGCGTACGTCGTCGCTCCCCGTGGTCTCTAGTTTGTGTTTTAGAGCCCCCGACCTAATTTGTGTATGACCAGCGGATGCGAACCACTTACCCCGGGCGACATTGCTGAAATCATCGTCTTCACCGCGGGTAGAAGGGAGAATGTCGTGCTTACCGATATGATGGTTTACCCGAGCCATCAAGCAGGTACCGGAGCAATCTATAAAAAACCGTAAACAAGACGCTTGTGCAGTCCTTTTTCCCTTCATAATAAACCCGCTCAATAAGTTGCACGCACCGGCGAAGCACCTTCTAAGTCCTCTATTGTTATACCCTCGAGGGGCCTAGAAATCAATCGATAAATCGATAAATCAATCATTCTTTTGTTCCGCCTAAATGATGATTCTGAATCTCCTTCCTATTTCGGAATTTTACCCGTTTCGGAAGACCGCCCCATTGCCGTAATTTTGAGTGAATAGAAAAGGCGTGCTCAGGTACAAATAAGCACTGTAGAGTATTGACCACCAGATTATCAGTTATCATGGGTGATCTACCGTACAGTACTCGAACACTGTAGCATTCCTTTGGGAGATCGTCGAGCGTCGAGATTAGCCTATCTGTCTATCCAGGGTGGGATGCCGACAAAACAAACCCCGGGACTAGAGGCATTTAGCCTGACTGGGAATCATTTACTATGGGTATGCAAGTTTTTTGAGGCGAAAAAGATCGGTGTGCATAACTCCTTTTTGCGCCCAAAACTAGCAAATCAACTTGGCGCTTGAAAAACGACTCTTTCAACCGAGGAGCTGAATGCCAACTCCACTTTCCTCGTATCCCGAGCAATAGGCTGAAAAAACCGTACTTTTATTCCTCCTTCCTTTGCCTACATTCTACCGATTTTCTTTAAGGTTCGGGTGAACGCTGGGCAGATTATTCTAGGTTCAAAGCCTCCCATTCGCCTACCGATTCCCATGCTCCAGCACTAGTAGAAAACTGGAAAAGTTGGACCTCGCGCTAAGATGCCTTGAATTCCCCCTCGGATTAAGGCGGACAGAACAAAAAAATGGTCCTCAGCCCCCCTGTCCAGACAAAGAAAAGAAAGAAAGAAAAATACAGTGAGCCTTGTTAGGAGGGGCACCTCCAACGCCCTAGTGCGAGGTCCAGCTTATTGTAACTTATGATTTGCATAGTGCGTATCCATCTGTCTGCCCGGCGGACAGAAGGCGGTGAATGTCCGATACTGTACTCGAGTGGAGCGCATGATCCATTCGATACGAGAAGTAAGGAGCCCGAAACGCCGGGGGTTTTCCAACTCGGGGATACGGTTGCTTGATTTGTCATAGTCCAAACGGGTCATAGTATATCACTCGGTTTAGGAGTCATGGTCACCTGTGTGGAAAGGGGCAGTTATATTACACGATACGCGGCGAGGACGGGGGGGCGTTGGTGTTTTCGGTGAGTGCTTTTGTCCATGTATATATACAGATATCGGAGGGGCCCGGGATCAAGAAAGAAGGAGAAAACTCTTTAGTAAGCATATTAACGGTCTAGAAATGAGCGAGCGAGCGAAAACGAAAGGAGGGATTCAGTAAGCCCGGAAGGGCTCTCTTGGCACCGTGCAAATACTAACCTAGCTCTTAAATAAGTCAAGGTCAAAAACGGAAATATATAAAAAAAGATGAAAGTGAAAGTGACGCTAGAGCCGCCTACCAGGGCGGTAGCCGTACTGCCGTCGACGGCCGTCAGACGAGGCTAGTCCTCGTCTTTTGTCGCCGGGACGACACCGTCCGACTGGACGACTGGGACCGCTGCCGGGGAGTCTAGTGGGGCCACAGAATTGCCCAACTGGTGATGGAGATCTTCGCGATCTTGAACTAAGCAGTCGCCTAGAGCTCTGGATAGGTGGTGCCTGTTTAGTAGTGATCAAGTGCCGTGGGGGAGAGAGGGCGTTGTGGCATGGGATACGTGAGGGTCTAGGTGCGATGATGGACTATGTCGGATGGGATAATACGGTACCCTGGTGGGCACGGTGGCGGGGCCTTCGCAACTTGTATTAGACATCTTTGTCAATTCTCTTGCCTCTAATCGTTTGAAAGAAAGAATTGATGAGACACGGATAATAGACGCTTTTTTCCATTTTTCTTGTGCTTGTTCATTCATGACACATCACTCGTTTATGCGGCGCTAAACTGGGCGCGTCAAGATAGCACTTGGGAAGCTCGACTTCAAAGTCCGCCATGATGCCCTGAAGGGGATTGCCATAAGCCAGAAATATTATAGTACTCCTACGCTGTGTACTTGTCGGTGCGCGAGCCGGCCCGAGCACTGTCTTACTCAGCCTAACCTGCCCCTTTTCATCATTAGTATCCCTTCCGTGAACTTTTCCCTTTAACTACAGAGGGGTCTTGTTGCTACTGTATTTAGCAGCCAAAGCGTGTGATTTTTCTCCTCCCGAGAGTCCATCTGCTCCTATAATACAATCTGCCGGCAATAACTAACCCGCTGTCCCTGAACCCAGGAGAAAACCCCTTAATCTACCTTCTAGCATGATAATATTTTTTTCCCCCAGTAATATTACGTGAGGTCAATGCCTAGCTCGTGCAGTGGCTAAGGTTTTGAGAGACGATTGGCCCCCTCGCACAATTGGTAGGAGCTAGGGGCCCGGGAGTCCAGTCCATCCTCGCGGCCAACTATTATTGAGAAATTCGTTATTGCGGGTCACGGTATGATAGGGGAAAATTTAATAACAATTCTTGTCCCATGTGGATTAGGGGATTGGTCGCCTTAACTTCCTGCAATAAGGCTGTAGGAATCCTGTTACGAGGTCGTATTATATCATAATTATTATAATAGAATCCGACTCTAGATCGTATGATACACCTAGTCCCTGTTTGGTACCCCAGGATTTGGACTTAAAATCTGGATTATCTCCGAGATCTGGATTTTCAGTCTAATCGGGTTGGGTATTATGGCTGGATTTGTCTTAGGATTAGATCGGGATTTCTCTGAAAAACTTGTCTGAGTGCAAACTCCAAAAGGAATTAGCCATAACCTCTTTCTCTGTTTTTATGAGCCCAAGCAAATCATATATCTGCAGCTTATCTTAATTTTTGTATCAGATACAAAAATTGGCACTAATTTTCCGGGGTCCAAATCTAAATCTTGATTGTGATTGGTGTGACCGGTTTACAAAGTCAGGACTTTGAAGTTTCTGGACTTTGGCCTTTCAAATCCGGATTTTAAATATAAATCCTGGCCAGATCCTGGCGTAACGAGCGAACACTAGATGCGAGGTCTATGATCGGAAGGGGTGGAAGAAGGAACGAGAGGCAAAAGCAAAAAAAAAAGGAGAAATAGAAAGTATTGTTTTGACTCTTTGTTCGATTCGGTTTAGGAAAGCAGCCGCAGGCTCTGCATGCTATATAGATTCTCTAGAGATGACTGAATTGGTTTTAAGGGTAATCATTTGCTGTTGAACTACCCGTTCACTATTGATCACCCTGTAAACTAACTGTGTTTTCTTAAGGGGGCTAGTAGTGGATGGTCACTATTAGAATGGAGTGGCTAGCACTTACAAATTCACTTCTCGAGAATATATCGTTTCTCATGCTCACAAATCAGCTTTTGGCCCTTATTGGCATAAGGATGGCCAAAGCCTTTCATACATGTTAGTGACCTTGTGTCTAGCACTCGCGGCTGTCTATCTTAGTGGTACCCAATTGACTTTGAGAGACTTCTCTGAATATAGCAGAATACACATCATTACTACTTACTGATATTCTTGTTGCTGCTGGTGTTTCGCTGAGCAGATGACCAGAGTGTGGACAGCAAGCTATTATTAATTTATACTTTTATTTTCATTTCTTCCAATGCTAGAGCTGGTCTTTCAGGAAGCTGTACAACCTTATGTGTTCTAGATTTCGTTGAACCTGAAATGGCTTTTGGGTTAGGGTATATGAGTGGTGAGCTAGCAAAATGGCATCAAGTTTGATTTCTAGACATTTTCCCCTTGATCGAGAGAAATGGAGGAACCAATAACTCGGCCACGGAGAGTTGGGACGGTGCGTGTAGCAATGAGCCAACTAGTGATGCTATGAGTAATCGCTTTGAAGCCGCAGCCGGGGGCCAAGTTAGACAATGGAATTGCAAAGCGAGAGGTGCTATTGCAGAGTGAATAGCCCTTAGCATTTTTAACAGTGTTATATGAGATCTTGCTTGTCGGGAATGTTGGTTTCGACAATTTTTCGAACGCCATACTTGTAGCGTTTGGAAGTGATACATCCCCTTTACTAAGTTGAGAGTACACGGGTATGATACCAGTGTCGGGGCAAGTTAATATTATGACAGAATGCGATATATGATATTATAGAAGTGAGGGTTTGTAACTACTAATCCTCTCACTCGTGGGGCAGGGGCAATTGTGTAAAATTTTTCCATCATCCAAATACGAGGGATATCGGCGGGAATGTTTTTCTCGTGTTCAAAGATACGGTGGGGTGCTAAACTTTCCTCAAGGCACATTGCCAGCTGATAGAGGGCTTTTTGTGGGGCTTTTTGTAGGGTAGGGGTACATCGCGACTTGGGTTCATTACAAGGGCTCACAGTTCCAGATACAATTGGGGTCATTTGGTGACAGGACAGAGGTCAGAATTGTGTTCTTTTTTCAAGCTATCATTACTCAACTATCATACTATAAGGGGAAACCATATAGAGAGGGTTCGGGAAGTAATTTGCTGTACTGGCACCCATGCAAAAAAGTGTAAGGTTTTTCTCTCTTATTCTACTAGAGCGGTGAGGGGTGGGGTGTTGTTTCCCTCAAGGTGTGGTGCCTGCTTTTTTTTTGCACGGGAAAGATATATTACCTTGCCTAGCCCATGTTCCTACAGGTCTGCACAAACTCCAGACAAAAGATTGAGATAAATATATATTATACTCTAGACATACTAAACTTTTTTTAAATTTTTTTCCAAAGCTAATTCCAAGATATCTATGGGAATATAATGGCTCGAAAACCGCTACTTTTGGGTGTGCTTTAGCCTCTGTCTAGTTACAAAAAGACCCTTGTTGATATTAGCAGACGAGTGACAAGCCATGAACATGGTGAATACTTCCCACTGAATGGATGGCAGTAAGCTGGTAGAAGTGGACAACTGAATTGCTACTTGTATTAGTAAACCATAAAAGAGGGTGGCGCTCCTGAGGCGCAATATTAGTGCGCAAACATGCACAACAGCCCCTCTCCCCGCCGATTTCCCCCAAATACCGGTATCGGCGCCAGGGCTGTATCGCTTTCCCCCGCACTTGCAACAACAGCAGCCGGCAACGAAACGAATCCAAAAGGTTTCTTTCCTCCCAGCCAGCCACAAAGCTTGGCTCGGTGGAACAATCCACCCGTCGCGGCTCCGGTCCTCCCCGTATCGGGAGATGCACGAATCGCTTAAAAGAGGTGCTACAGGTCTCCTCCGGCGTCGCAAGAATTGCCAACCTTCCCGGTCCGCTTGATTGAGGGGTTGTTTGTGGTAACTATTTTCTGTGCGGGCACTCGTGGTGTCTGATTCTCGCCGCGCTGGGACAGGCCGTGGTCGGGATACAGTACGGCGCTGGGATCATCATTTATCACTCTTCCTTATTGGAAAGAAAGATTCAGGTTATCGGTGTTGGGCTAAATTAATTGGCATGGATTATCGTCACCGGTTATCGTGGTCACCTTCGACCGCGCCTCCGGCTACGCTTCCGGAGGGGATTCGGAGGGAGTTTTTGTCGTCGCCGGGTGGGGCGTTGGAGGTGTTGACTTCTACTAGGTTGTGGGAGGAAGGCATTGAGGTGGCGGAGGGGCCGCCCTTGCTGTTCATCCATGGGGTAGGTTTTTCTTTGATATTTCTCTCTTTATTCCCTCAGGCGCAGTTTGGAGTCAGTTGGCTAAGCCCGTCCTATCTTAGGCTTTGAAAGCGCTCTTGACTTTATCAATTACCTCCAATTCTTCTCTTCGCATGGATACTCCTGCTACGCTCTTTCTCTCCGGGGCCATGGAGCTTCTTACAAACTAGGATACTGGTCTATGTTCTGGACTTGTAAGTCTCTTGAACTTTCTGCGTAGGGTGTCAACGCTAAGTTGCTCAGCAAAACATGCCCTCGCCCTTGACGTCACCATAGCAATTGGGCACATTCGGTCAAAACACTCCGAGCGCATTATAATCATGGGTCATTCCTCAGGCGCCGGCCTCACACAATACATTCTTGACAGGAACATGGAGGAGCTTGGTGGATTGGTGGCCTTGGCAGCGGTGCCAGGCTTTGGATCGTAATGGCCCATTCCCCCCCTCTTCTCCCGCCTAGCCACTGCTGTCTAAGATTGCTGTCTGCTTATATTGACGAACCTAATAGAATGGGCGTATACCTAAACTGGATAAGGCTCGACCCCTGGTTTCTTGTTCGCGCATACCTCAAGCACTTTGGTCATCCCCGCTCCCCACTATCATCGACAGCCCTTGTGCACAGAGCATTTTTTTCTCACGCCTTCCCGGTTCAGGAAGTTCGTGAGTTTGAGCGTACGATGCCGGAATACGAGAGTATGAGTTGGTCCTTCGGTATGATGACAAAGTTTGTGTCTGCGGAGAGGGTGATTGGGAATATTCTGCCTACTTTGAAGCGTAGAAGGAGGGTGCTGGTCGTTGCCGGTGGTGAGGATAAAATCATGGACGGAGTGATCATGCAAAGATTGGTAACTTGGTATAGGGTTGCTTGGGAGAGCATTCGGGTAAAAGGTGAGGATGAGGGACAGGAGAGTAGCGAGGAGGTTGTGAGGTTTGAGGTTGTAGAGGGGAGCGGACACCATGTTATGAAGGATAGCATGTGGAAGGTGGGAGCTGAGACAGTTCTTCAGTGGCTGGAGGGCCGTTAGAACCTAGGCGGTGGTGGTAGTTAGTGGGTGAGGTTAGGTAGGTAGATGTTTATGTTGGTTTGAAGTGTGCTGTGAGGACTCGGGCAACAAACGCTCAAGTCATTCTGGTCTTAAATTAACGTGATATATGCCCACTTGCTAAAACATCCTGTAAGAACTGGCCACTACCGTTAGCACCACCGCTACTACTCCTATTCCTTTGGTGGTTCCGGACTACCGAGGTAATGCCGTTTTACAGATCTGAGTCGTAACAAATGGCGACCTATATCACGATCGTGAGAAAAAACAAACTTTAAACCCAATCTTACAAACCTCGGACTACTGCGATCCTTCTATCCTACCGCGTACCTGGGTTGACTAAACCTATGACATATACCTATACGGCACCCTAAACAGCTAAAGCACAATCCAACGAGTGACACCGTGTGAACAAGCACACATGCCGTACACAACCCTCCCTGATTAATAACCACCCCTCTCCCACAAAAAAGCAAGAACCCTCAGAACCTTCTGCCAACACCTGGATATTGTCGATTTCAAAAAAGTAATTAGTGCTAGAATTTCTTAGAGGTTCTTTTATTTTATTTTATTTTCTTTCCGCCCCGAATGTGGTTTCCCACCAGCCACTCTCCTACTTTTCGCTATAAGCTTTACCTCTCCCAGTTAGAGAGCCAATACGAGTCCCTGCCGTGGCGTTGAGAGGGAAAATTCCTTGAGAGAGTCCAAGAACTGACAAACTGACCACCTTTTCGAAATTGTTGGTAGAATAACCCTGTGAGTCTAGAACTAAACAGGACCGATAACTCCCCTCACTGGACCATCCATGTGACCAATCTGTAGTCTCACCGTTACCGTGATTCCTCAGTAGATTGTCTTAGCGTATCTGTATATGGCATAGCAGCGCGGTGACCCAGAGAGCATCGGAAAGCTAAAGGAAGTACATTACAGTCATGAACTTCATTATCTCGCTCATAATCCTAAACTCACTATAAAGACGAAAGTATATATGAAACATGACAAAAGCACCCTGGTCCTTCCATGGATCGGATCACCAGGCATATATCCCCACGCCTCCACTCACGCCCCATTCCCCGGCGCACTCCCGTCATAGAAAAGGTGGAACATGTCCGGAGAACTTTCTCCCTACTGCACTAGTACACCACAACTACAACAGGCTAGCTACCTCCGGCAACTCCATCACATCGCACTGCCCCAACCAAAAATCTATGGCATATTCGAGGTCCTGCAAACTCCCTTTCCCCCTCTCTTTTTATTTTATGTGCGGTGACCGGTGGTCATCCCTAGAATCTGAGTGGGAACCCTTCAAACCCTAACCCCAACCCGACTACGGAAACTTCTGCGTTGATTGGTACTGACCGTTGGCCACGGCATAACGGGAATGGTGGCTAGTGGAGTCTGGGGGAGTCTGGCGGCTGTGGAAAATATGGAAGCATGATAAACTTGAAGATTAGAAATCGAACTTTGGGGCTTGAAATTTGGTGGGGAATTGTTCCCCCTCAAGCTCTAGGTGTGATATACTCGTTCTTCCGAACACTTGTCACGAGGGGGGTCGACTTTTTGCGGGTTCACCGGGAGAAACCTGACCACTGTATTGTGCTCATCACCCCTCGTTGCCCCTCACCCTTCCACTGACCATAGCCGTGGTCAGGACTAGTGAATATGCGAGGCCTGGTAGTCACCAAAATTGTGTCCAACCAGATAAACCCGACCTAACTACAACAAACATAGCAGACAGCCCCTGAGACAATAGAAAGTTATAAGGGTGGTTTTTTTTTCCCATCCTTGTTCTTGATGGTGGTGGTTACTGCCCGGGCTAGTCAGTACGCTAGAAAAATGCAGGTATGCCCCTGCAGTCTCTGTTCCGCCAGGGATTGTTTTTTTTTCTTTCTGATCGCCCCCCAGGTACGATATTTACTTTAGGCCCTAAGGTTAGTTAGCAAGTGAAGCTTCGACACGTGATTTGTATTATAGCTTAGGCGGAAGGGGAGGAGGAAGAGGGGTTCTCTCAACGTCATGGCGGAAAGCTTAATTTGCCTCCGCCTGATTTGATTTGCTTTGATAAGGGTAGGGGATTGAGCGAATCTAGGGTTTACCTTGTTTCAATACGGTAGTTCTCTTCATCTGTCACTAGGGTACCGTTGTTTGGAAACGTGTGATATGGCATAGAAAAACCCGGGTGCGAAAAAAAAAAGGGTTCCTATGGTATCATGGTTTAGGTGCTGGAGTATGTCAGGGCCCTACAACCCCTCCCACAATCCCTAGCCCATTCCCGCCTCCTGACAGTACAATATCCACCTTTCAGCACAAGCGATACCTTAGCGAAGTTCACGGATAAGTGTTGATGCTGGTAAAAGATGGCTTTTGGTGTTTATATAGGCTTGGCGGTGGTGACATGGAGAGATCTCTTAGAATCCGTTATCAGATTATCATCTGCGGAAATGACTATGCTATCGTACATCAGCCCAAGATGTTCGAACACTTATTAATGAGATTAAACACGTCCAGAGGGAACATGCCACACCGTGTCGGAAAGCACTAACCTTTCCCTAGAGGCTTTTGCGTCTGAGCCCGGAGATTAGGGGCCTGCCGGAGATACCTAATTGCAAGAGGATTTTTTCTTTCTTCGCACTATCCACACTGAACACCGCACTCCGGAATGGAGTATAGTAAATCCCTAAATTGGAGGCCTAGAACAATAACAATAGGTCAGCTATTGTGTCTCGTAAACCATAATCGTCACGACATAAAAAAAGCGCCCTGCCAGTGCACGGTATCATACGGTAGATGCCTAACCACTCTCGACCTAGCCCGGGAGTGTGCCCCGGAGTATTGTCCGTCGAGCGGAGTACATGGCTGAGATAGCATGTACGAGTGTAAGCAGGTAACACACATGCAGGGTGTTCCTGCCCACAGAATTCCGGAATTAAGGCCCGCTCGCCTTATTTTATTTTTTTATAAAAAAAAGTTTGGTTTGCTCTGGAGGGGGGAGGAGGGAGGGGGGGGGAGGGGGGGGGAGGAGACTGATTATCTAAGGTTGTTTTATTTTATTCAGTTTTGGACAGAGTGCGCCTTTTTTTTTTCATTCGTTTTTTTTTTCGGGATGCGCCTGTTTTCGGGAGTTCTACGGTAGTTTGAAAGGACCCTGCGATGGAAACATCCGGGTGCATAAATCCATACAAAATACTTATCTAGCTATGAAACTTGGCTAATGAGATAATCCAACCAGTGTATTCTCTCTCTCTTACTCTCTTTCACTTGCTCGGTTGGTTGGTTGGTTGGAGCGGCTGGGTCCGCACGCACGCTCCGTACACTATCCCTTATCCCCGCCCCCGCATTTACTTGCAAGTACAGTATCCAATATGGAGTACCCCAAAGTTTGAGTTCCGTAGGGAGAAAAATAAAATTGCAATTTGGGGCTGGATTTAGTGTGGACACTCTGCTGCTCACAGGTAATTTGCAAGGCAGGTTTTTGATCCCCGTTTTCGGATACTGTATATCATAATATTATATGATATTATGATACTTGATGATTGCTCTCTGTAACCTATCTACTACTAGTACGACCTAACCGCAGCCCTGTACTACCATCTCGAAAAGCATCCCCGCCCCCTCCCTTCCATTTTGCGGTATTCTTACTATTAGTTCATAATATTATGCTCGCACTGGTGTTAATATTGAAGGGCGAAACCCCCCCCCCCCCCCCCTACTTACTAACTAACGTTAACTAAGAGGGGGAGAAAAAATCTGTTAAATATTGTGAAAGAAAATGAGAAGAAGAAGAAGAAAAACCGCTCAAAAGACAAGGCGGGTTAGGTTAACCCTAGAAACCATACTAGAAGGCCGGCTGATCGGAGGATGGGAACCGTGCAACCCTGAAGAAACATACCCCTCTTGGGTCGTATGAGGGTACAGTTCTCGCAGAGTGAGAGTACGTGATGGCAAAGGGTACTATAGCAGTCGGGAAGCGCGGTGAGGTACACAAATACCTCACCAAGTTACAGTTATAGATATAGTTACAGGTATCGTACCATGCAGCAGGAGAGTTTCACCCGATCATGAGCAGCGCTGCCTCCATCGCCTAGCCTTGCTCCTGTGGGGTGCTGTGATCCTCTACCGCACTGTACTGTTCTGTTTAGTGCGATATCGAGCTTGGTTGCCTCGGGGGGATCAAGCATCGCGGCGGTGCAGCAGAACGCCGTAAGTCAGCCAATCGATGCTACAAGATTCCCGAGATGAGCAGCTACTGGTGGACAATCGACAACAACACAACTCGCTCAGATCGGCCTTCGCCTCGCCTTCTCTCCCCACAAACCACTCAAGACTGTCAGGAGCCCCCTCGAGTCCCCCACGAGTGACACTCCATGACTCCAAATCCCAAAAAGCCACCTCCCCTTTACCGTATACCATACGATTGCATTCCTGAACTCGTGAAGAACAAATTTTATTGGGGAAGAAAAGAGAAAAAAAAGCGTTTATTACCCCCCCCCCCCTCCCCCGCGCCCAGCTAACCCCCCTCGGCATCCATATTTCCGACCAGCCCACCCAACCAAACCAAACCACCCCACGGGGGAAACACCTCATTCCCGTTCCCATCCTTGCTCCGGCGCTGTGCCCTTGCTCATCCTCGCATACATAACCGAGCCCTTCATTATCTCCATCTTCACTCCGCATGAGTGGGAGTAAGGATCGAACTCAACCGCGCCCCACTCCACCACCCCGACCCCGCGATCCAACATGCACAGACAGGACAGGACAAGACAGGACTGGGGGGGAGGGGGGGGGGGGGAATTAAAAGAGCCAAAAGAAGAGGATTAAACGGTTGCGGGGTGCTTTGCCTAAATTGTGTTTTCCTGAGGGAACAAGTCTGTGCTTGGCCGGCTGTGGGCCGACCCAGGTTTTCTCCCCTTTTCAGTCCTGTCCTCCCTCCAGTACTAGTACGGTACGGCGCTACCTCACGCGACCGAATTGGCGTTGGCCAGCCGTATCGTAGCGATCTTAGGTTTTCGAGCCCAAGGGGGGGAGGGAGGCCAAAGGTGTTGGGAACCCTGAAATATGATAAGGCGAACTAATTGATTATCGCCTCTTGAATACAACCAACAACCGGGCCACGCGAGCAATTTTGGAGTAGAGGGTGGGAGGGCAGGAGGCTGGAGGGGAGAGGACATCGGTGTTTGTAACTTACATATTCGATGGCAATTTAAAGCCCCTACTATACCACCGTGGATCCGTAATCGGTCGCGAGTATAATTCTTTTCTTCTTCCATACTTGCCTCTATTCGGTGAAAGGGGATGGGTAAAGATAAATAAAAAATCCTGGAATTCCCCATTCTCCATCTTGCAACATGGATTCAACATTAACTTGGGTTAAGGTTACATGAGGGAGAACGTGCATTGGTGGAGAGTACAGTACTTTGTAGAGCGCCGGTAGATGGGAGGAAGAGACACAAGGAGATCCACCCATTGTGATGCGTAAGCTCGTGAATGATTTACTTTGCATTGGCAAGCGAAATCGAGATCAGATTTGATCCGACTCGATTAGAATAAGGCGATATCCGGATCGGGCTCTTTTTTTTTTGAGAATGTTATGATAGGTCGAGTTCAGCACGATATGGGAGCGTACTATACTGTAAAATATGTAGTAGTGGAAATGCTTATAGCTTGTTATCTGCTAAATATGATTGGGTATCTCATTTTTTATGGTTCGGTTTTCCTTCCCTTCTTTCTTGACCTGCCCCACAGCAGCACGCTGCTGGATTAAGAAGTGAATAAACATCGGGTGGAATGAGGGAAGTATGATATGTGGAGTGGAAAAAAGAAGTGTCAACATAATGGAAAAAGAAACGGAGAAAATACAAGGCCCGCCAAACAAGGGAATAAAGACCTTTCCACTGAATCCACCTTCCTGGTTTCGTCAGAGATAATTGCGAAGGGCAAAACAAAAGTAAACGGGCAATAAGAGACAAGAAGGTTAAAAATAAACAAAGCCACCCATTTCAGCACCAGCTTGAACACGCAGTCTGCGACTGAGCAACGCCAATAACGATCCCAAAGGAAACCAAAGCAAGAACACCGAGAGAAATGATGTGAGGAAAAGGACTGAAAAAATTTAAAACGAAAAAATAGTGCTCTGAAAGATACCCAGATCTTCCTGGAAGTTATAACCTTCTGGACACAGCCAGGAAAAATTTCCCCATACTTGATATCACTTTTGTGTTTTTCCCCGTACGCCCCCATCGTTTTATACATCTCAGATTAAACATGATCCATGATCTCATCTTGGTCAAATCATAAAGCCAGTCCAGAGCCGTCTCCACACCATCGATAAAGTTGTAACACCTCCCTCCTCTTGAGCTTCTGGTCTTCCATGTCGTCAGGCGCTCCACGGCCGCGGACCTGGCTCAAAGCGCTTCTCATAACTTTTCGGAAGTTCCTCTATTATTTTGGTTAGAAGGCCGTTTGCGATGACACCTGGATATTTGGAAGTATGTACCTGATATTCAGTGTTGAGCGTGACAACGCATACTTCGTGTGCTCGAACAATCGTCTCACATGCAGTAACTACAGCGCTGGATGCCTCTCCCTGCAGCTTGTCTGCAATGAGGAGCAGTAGAAAACTACCTTGCAGGAGATAGATCCCGAAGAAGTAAGGCATGAAGCTCAAATCAGGATCGTACTTGAGGACGTTGGAGATGGCCTCTGCTGCTGAAACTGCGTGGGTTGTAGAACTTATGAAAGATTGAGACGAGATCCAGAGGTCATCATCATCTAGCATGCTAATTGGGTCCCATTTTCCGGAAAGGAGAATATGCAGGACGTGCATGACATGTGTTCCGTAAGAAACCACAATCTTGGTTTGGATGTCCGACTCAGTCAGCTTTACGTCGCCCTCTTGACTATCCCCTAACTCAGGTCGAAGGTGGGCTGCCTCGTACTGCTGCAAACTCCTAGCGTATGTGTCGAGCTGCTGCGTGATGTGTTGCACAAGCTCTTCGTATCCTTCTCCAAGCACAGTAGCCCCCTCAGTCCCAGCTTGCCTCACCGTACCGAATTTGGGACGATTCCTCGCATGGTGCAAATCCACCACTTCCCCCAGAATCGTCATAAGCGGTAAAAAAAACTCGAATAATCCTGTACCAGTTATCTCAAAAACTGGCCCCGTCTGCCGGTGGAGCTGGGATGAGTGGCCAGCGTTGGTCGGGGAAACGGGGTGCTGAGCATAGAGATTGTGGGGCTCATGAGCCCCAAAAAAATCACCATTTTGCCAGGATGCATCATCGATGGGGAGATAAAGACTTTCACAATCAACGTCGAGCAGGGCAAGAGGCCTATTGTAGCAAAGGGCCAGGTGCCTATCAACAATATAGAGTAGCCACCATGTTCTTCTCCTCTCTTCCCGCTCCTCCTCTCCCATTTCCAGTCGCCCTACCGCGTCTCCTGCAGTTGTAGGGTGGGAATGCACGCTGCCTGGGCCAGTATCTCTCGGTGAGTGATGCCCATCTAAGCCATCTTCACCCATTTGCTCGATCATGTTCTCGTGGGGAATCTCGCGATTGAGCTTCAATTCCCGCGCAAGAGTCCAAGCTGCGTGCCACCACCTAAGAGATGCACTCTTGAACTCACTCGCAGAGATGACAATTCCAAGATGGGCGTATGTTAGAACATCATCTAAAGTTCCCGCTGCCCCATCACCCTCCCTGCCACCCGTTGACCCTGCAGGACCGCCACCCAACCCCCCAAGACCAATACCAACAGATCCATTTTCGGAGTCCGAAGAAGACCCATGTTGGCCATGTGAGTGCTGAGAGGGTGCAAACGCAACATGCACTAATGGTCTTAAAAGACTGATACACAACTCCAGTAGTTTCTGACAAACTCGGCCTCGCGCGGCGGGCGATGCATTGAGAAATGGAGCATCACAGGTCTGTGCAGCAACCCACAGCATGGCGCACAGTAGTGCCGGAGATGTAGGTCGAGGACTTGTCGGATGCAATACAGATTGCTTGCGGAAAATGTGGGTCAATACATATGGAGAAGCATGCTGGAAAAGGGCTGTTGTTGGGTTGGTGAAATATAGATCTAACAAGTCGCATGCAAGAATTGGTGGTATTATGTTACTGGCATGAGGAAGCAGAGGAAGGAGAACAGGATACCTGACACCAGTAGAGAAGGCCGGGCTTGGAGGGGAGGGCAAAGAAAGCCAAGATGGGGACGAATCTTCTGGGGAATGGCCGCCAAGGAATCCAGACAGAGGTGATGCCGCATTTTGAGGAAAATTCATTGAGTGCGATTGATGTTGTGGAGAGAGGACGAACTCATTTGAGGGGAAACCGTTAGTTGTAGAAGGCCCTGGCTGGGACATGCTACCGTGAGCAGATGGGTTGGGGAGCATCCGTGGAGCGCCGCCGACACCGACACCGTTGGGTGGCTGGTGTTGGAATGGAGACATCCTATCAAAGTGCATGGGCATACTGGTGGGAACGCCTTCATGGTTTAGTTGTAGCGATGGGGAATCTGGTGTGGGAAGGTGATGGTGGTGGTGGTGGTGGTGTTGAGCAGGTAAGTGATGGTGGTGAATCTGGTGTTGGGATAGATCATGAAGGTCTCCGAGGGAGGTTCTGGTACTGGCAGCAGACGAGGATGGCTTCCTGTCCATTCCGGGGCGAGGGGGCGGAGGAAGATCTGATGACCGTGAAACCCCATTGAGGACACGCATTTGGTCTACTGACGAAGTATTACCATTCACCATGCCATTCTGCTGGGCAACCGCAGCAGCGGCAGCAGCAGCAGCAGCTTGTTGTTGTTGAATATCCTTCCGTGAAGCCTTTCCACGCTTCTTTCTCTCTCGAGCATACTCGCACTTTAATGTGAAATCTATCAAGTGATTTTAGCCAAAACGGTTCAAAAAAACAAACTTATAAAAACAAAAGTTGCTGTGGTATTGACTTACCGATACAGTGTTGACAGGGCAATTTCCCATCACATTTCGTTCGCAGCTGGTTGCACTGATCGCATGCCCGACTTATTCTTCTCCGGATAGGACCTGGTGTCGACCCGTTCATCTGCCCTATTCCATTAATTCTCCCGCTGTTGTTTTGCGGCGAATGGTAAGGGTGATGACGTGCCTGTTTCGTTGCTTTTTGGACGGCTGATACCGAAGATTGATGTGGCATGCCCGTTGATGGGTCAACACCGCCATTTGAAGATGGTAGCGACTGAAAGTGTGAACTAGGGCCGTACTGATGCATTGCCTGAGAGAGCATCATCTGGAATGTGTGATCAGTGGGGGAATAGGGGAAATAAGATGGCCGAATGAAGAAGATAGAGGGGTTAGTCAAAAGTGGTCAGCCAGGGTTAGTGAATGTCAACGAGATCGGAAGGAGAATTATATTCCCGTAGATTCCTTTAAAACACCAAAAGAGCGACACTTCGGGGGGGGGTTTAAGGGAGTAGGTTAGAGATACCGTTGGTGAGAGGAAAGGCGGGTGGGAAAGGAATTAATGAGTGAATGAATGAGTGAGATGTAATAAGAACCGGTAGAGGAGGAGGGACCGGCTGTTTTTTTTTTTGAGGGGGGGGTGAAAAGAAAGAGGAGGGCGGGGGGAGATTATGGGTTGAAGATATTCTAGGGAGATTGGGGAGGTGTGAGAGGGAAAGAGTATGATAATTAGGTGTGCTAGGTGCTCGTGGAAAATGGTGCGGCGAACTTTACGCTGGGATGCCGATATCTGTTATTGTGGGTGTTCTAGGGTTTTCCTGCAATGGAGTACAAGGAGTACAATATTAAATAGTTGTCGACCGAGTCGTCTATCTAAATACCAGGTCCCGGCTTAACTTTGACGAATTTCACTTGTTGCCCTCTCCCGATCAAGAGCAATGAAGCACTCAACCTGTAGCAGCAAGCTTTTGAAGGCAAGCAGCAGTAGGGCGGGGACGAGACAGGCGAGGGGGACAACAAATTCTTCCTCTTCTATGGGTGGACAGTGACCTAGGTGGGGTGGGAGTGGAAGGAATGGGAGGGGTCTGGTCGGCGGTGGAGGAGAGAAACTAAGCCCAACCAGGTATCACCCAATGCATAGAACGGGTTAGGGCTTGGGGTGCCAGGTTTGGCCGGCAACAAGGAAGTTGGGGGAGTAAGTCGAGAGAGAGAGAGAGAGAGGAAGAGTAGAGTAGAGCAGAGAACATATAGTACATGCTGCTCTATATAAACAGTACTTTGCTCCCTTAGAGTACACATGTTGGGAGAGGGTAGAATGAAGGACGGGCAGTAAGCAGGTAGGAAAGGAAAGGAAAGGAAAGTATTTGGGTATATGTCGCCGCACAGAATTAACATGTGCAGGGGAATATCGACAGGGGACTTGCTGAGATGCAGACGGGGCCAGACACCCGCTAAATGAATGAGGGAAATACAATAGGTATATATTTATATATATAAAAAATAAAAAATAGGAAAAAATATATAATGAAACAGATAGAGGGAAGCACCAGAATTTCGCTCTCTCATTCCTTACCGATCTTCAAAAAGCAAGAATAGAGAAAAAATATTAATACGCAACCTAGTCCGCACATCGAAGAAAGAAGGGGTAGAAGGAACGGACAGCCAAGCCAAATCCAACAACCCAGAGAGTGGACGAAGAAACTTGGAAAAAGAAAGGAAAGCTGGAAGGAAAGGCAATAGTTCAAAGAAGATCATATGTACGCACAGTACTAGCGGGGAAGTGGACAGATCCTTCACTGGCGGACCCGAATTGTCGGGGTCAGGGGGAACCGGATTAGTTGGTGCTCGCGCATGGTGCGTACTGTGCGCGAGTACTCGGGTACTGGTGTAGTACAGTACTCAACTTCTTGATCATTATGATAGTCTTTCTGTGAAATACTGGCACAATTAAATAACAATAATTGAATATGATTGAAGAAGTTCAAAAAGGGAACCTGGCTGTGCACGGTATGCTGCATGTGGCTATACAAATTTGATTGCCAAGATTTCATTGATATGGGTATTAGGAGTGGAAAGAGGGTTTGAGGTATAGGGGTTTAATTTAACAATTTACCTGTATGAATAATAGGAGCTTAAGAAGGAAAAAATATATAATTAATAGATATTAGTAATCAAATAAATATAGAATTTTATTTTGTAAAACAAATCTACTGGTATGCTGATTAAGCCAACTAAGTGTGGCTAATATAATACTTTTTGGCCTCTTCCACTAAAAATATAACATTTTAAACCCTTAAGGCTTTATAACAACAAAATTTAATATAATTGCCAAAGAAAAACCTATTCTGCAACTCCTGCCTCTGGGTTTCATTAGACTTGTCTTTGCAATCATACTAATGGTAATATTGGCTTATAAGCCTGAGGTTCTGCCTATAGAGTAACCCTGGCTGGTAGTGCTCTTGATATATCTTATATATGAGTGTGCCAGTGCCAGTCGTCCTACTTTTACTCTTTTAGAAGAGGCTTGTCAAGAACGTCTAATTACTTGAGGAACATAGTTTCTGAGTACCATACTATTAAGTCTGTAACTTTATGTAAAATCAACCAATTTTGTCTGAATTACTTGCAGGAGCTTATTAAACATCCCCTCTCATACATTCTGCAAACAGCATCAACTTGGATAGACAGCCGTAAAGTATATAGTATTATAAGATGGATTTCAAGAATAGTAACTTCTGATGTTAGGATATAAGCCCAACCTGTTGGGATAATGACATTGTGTCCCAACTCCAGGGCTGGAAAGCTATTGTAGCAGTATGGCTTACTGTTGATTTGTTTTATATTTTGTTTCACATATCAGAGTAATATATTGATTGTTTTATGTTTTGTTTTAAGCATTATTTGATACTTGATTGTTTATTGTTTTGTTTTAAGTATTATTTGATATTTAAGAAGTTTGTATTTTTACAATTAGGCAACCATCACTATGATAGTGTTTAGTTATTTTATTATGTTTACAAGGCTCAGGAGAGCCAGAAATAGTATATATTTAACACCTGCTATTCTCAGAGCTAAGAGAAGCCAGACTTCAACTGACAGTGTTACCTATATACTTGGTTTAACAGTTACTTCTTCAGCTCACTTTGAAAATCTTTAAGTTTTATATACAGTTATCTTTACTGTACTTCTAGTAGTTGCAAGATAGTAAGAAGTGTGTTAACAATAACCCTTTGCAGTCTCTAGTACTTTACCTCACTTAAGATACCACCATTGTGTACTATGTCTGAGACAGTATACCTTTTTGCTAATATTATAGAAATAAGACTTAGGAAAAGCCAGCTAGTATCTTTAAAGGCTATATCTTTTAGACTTGCTAGTTGAAGGGGTAGACTTTGACTGTAATAGCCAGAGTTTTCAATGCAAGTATCATATACTTTATTGAATTGTAATCTGTTTAGTTTATTATGATCATAAGAAGCTAGTAAATACTTCAAGGTCTTAGCAATAGAGTAAAAAGTTTTATTCAATAACCTTTTCAAGTTGGAGCCTCTACTCGATCAATCTACTATCCAGGCTATGCTTTGACTAGGATTTCAAGTATGCTCTCTAGGACAGTTTCATACTTAGTCTAGTGGTTGAGTAGCAATAACAGTAAGGAAATGTTATATTAGATTGAGAGTTCAAAGTTTCACAGAGATAAATATCAGGGCATAGAAATTGTTTCATGAATTCTACAGAGAAAGGTTGAAGTCTAGAGCAGGACAGTCAAATTGTATAGTAATTTCTAAAGCAACTTGAACTGTGTAGTTCAGCTTATCATCTTACAATCAGTATCTAGAACTGTTGGTGAAAATTGAAAAATTCATAGCCCTCAGCTCCCTATGGGCGTCCCCTCATATTATCATACTTTGGGGGATCTGCCACTGTTTCTGGTAGGTGATTGGGTATCTGAATTTATATGGAAAACCTGCTGGTGGGCACATTTCCCTTGAGGCCAAGATCATACAGACATAGCTCCTCAATCAACTACCGGGATAGCAATGGAACTGGCTTGATTATGGCCACAGTAAAATTAGGGATACGTCCGAATAGGGGCGTGTTTTAGGAGGCTATTTTTTTAATAAGAATATATAAAAATCCGTTTCCTTTCGGAAAAGGTTTTTCCTCAGATCCTACAATTTCCTCCAATCTACGATTGTATAGCTACCCCTCCCGCATGTCACAACCTAAACACCTCAGGGGAAATGCTCGTGTGGCCGATATTCAGTTAGCCGTTATTGAAGCAGTTGCGTATTTTCTATAGTATTGTATAAGGGGTTTCTAAGACGGCAATTGTCCTGGGTTGGAAATTTGCTATCTTAATGGCATTTCTAATAGGTCGGAAGTCGGATAAGATAGGATGACTGGGGGTTAGAGAGAGAGAGAGAGATACTTTCTGTAGTAAATATGGATGATGGGTACTTGGCTGGTCTAAAATGTAAGAGGCAGACATGTGCTTTCGAGAACCATCCGAAAAGCGCTCTATCTGTATATCACATCTGACAGAAACTAGATTAGAGGGAATAAACATGTCCAAGATCCGTGAATCGCGTAAAAACATAAGGATATAGAGCGAATACTCTTCACTCATTGCTTTGCGTGCGTCTTGCTTTTCTGGTAGGAGAGAGATTTCACCAAAATAAGTCAAAATAGGTTAACTTCAGGAGGTACCTGCAGATTCTAGGCTCTACTCGGGTACTGTACCTCCCTCCCAAAACCCCGCGGCATCCGGTTTAGTGCCGCTCAATTATAGTGCTCTTATACCGGTATGTACTCGAGTACCTAATGTATTTGTAGCAACTCGGACAGCCGAGGGCAGATCAAAGAGCTACCCATGGTTATTCCTTGCTGGCTCGCTTAGAACCGTGCTCACCACGCCTCCCAGCCTCTGCGACCTCCATGAATATCTAGTAGTACAGTACTTGTACGTTGGTGTCGTACAAATTGAGAGAACTCCTCGGGCACAAACCAGCCATGTTATTCCGCTCTGCCGTGGGTTTCCTATAGGAAAATGAGTAGAGAGATAGGAGAGACCTAAGGAAAAATAACCAAGAGCTATTCAGGCATATGATACTGTACCTTACAATCCCTCCCTCCTCTATATTGCCAGGTGGCTCCTAAACTTTGCTTTGACTGCTCAAAAGCTAGACGGGCTTCCTCTGGACCTATCCAAATAATTTAAAAGGAAGGGTGAGCAGACCTATCAGATATCGCACCGTTTATGTGTTTACCGCAGGCCATGGTGGGGCGCAATGTGTCAGTCTGCCATCTATAGAGTACGGTGTTCCGAGAATATTTGGCGGGGAGGACCATTCATTCCCTTTATCCTGTCATAAATTCCAGGAATTTAAGAAAAAAGCCTACAATACGAAGCAGAGCATATAAACACACCCTCACACCTTTAAAAAGGTTCAGTGATAAATGGAACGTTCTACCACATCTGCACTTGGCTTCATCGTCCAAGACTATCAGGTACAGGACAAGACAAGACAGTTACAGCACCGGTATTGCAAACCTCCGATATATACTACGAAAATGCTCCCGTCCCAACCATTAGAATGCACGAGAGGAGAATTAGAGGATGTTCCCCCTGTCAATTCCCGTTTTTCCCAAGTTCATCCAATCTCGGTTCCGACCAATTCCGCCGCATGCGGAAACGGGCAGATACGGCACTGTACCACCTCCGCCTCTATCTCTTTTGTGGATCATCTGATGATCTGTGCTGTATCGTGTTAGGGGGTGTGTGGGAGTGTTTTACCATTTGTGGCGCAGCTTGGCACAAGGTTACAAGATCGGTTTGGTGTGGGTCAACCCTCACTAGTCCTGTCACTTTGTGCCAAACTGCGCCACAAATGGTAAAACACTTTCATACACCCCCGAGTACAGTACCATACGGAGGAAGACAACCAGGTTATTTCCTTACGCCTGTTAGACCACTACTGTGGCTCGGTAAGGAGGGGAGGGTGAGGTCCGGTACGAGTAAATAGTAATTTGGAACCATTAGGCCATACCGAACCACGGAGCACACGGTGCCGGTAGTCCATAGGTTCAGTGCTATTGCACATTCCCCTCTTCTGGCTACGGTGGTGGACTACCTTACCTACCAGTGGTGCAAACAGGCGTCAGTGAGGAGTTGTGCTTACCAGTGCACACCCCTTGAGTCGCAGGAGAGTCTGAGATCACACATTTGATCTCCGAAGTGCCGTGGCAGAAAAGCGGTCTTCTTCCAGCAGTACACCCTGACCCCAAGTTTCGCCCCTGCAATCGTCATTTTTTTCCTTTTTTCTATTTCCCACTTCCACTACTAACAACTGTTGGTGGTGGGAAGATAGTAAGCAAGAGGACGATATCATACTCTGCGTTATTGCTAGGATGACCACTTGAGTCCGGGAAATTGATTGCTCACAATCGAGTATCATCATTACTATCTCCATCACCATCTTCGAATCTACCTGTTTGATTCTACAATATGGGGTTTGAGACGTCCCGGACCCCACCTTTGCCCTACCGCTGAGCTCATCCATCTCGGCTCAAATGGATTGGGGCATCCGTCTTCCACTCCGCTATTTGCTTTTCCGCAGCCTTCTGCTTCCCTTCATTGGGTTTTGTTGCCTAAAGGGGTCTTCTATTGGTTTGTATGTTGCTCCTTATTATTAACAGCGAGGCTCTTAGCACAGTAGAGCACCACGAAAACTATTGAAATTAGATTATTAGCGGAAATCAGACCATCGGCCCATGGTAGGTTCAGTTCGGCAGATCTACCAAATCACGAATAGTGGTTCATGGGATCCATCATCCCCAACAAGCTGGGCCTGAACCACGTTAGGAAAAGGCCAACCCTTCATGGGAACATTGGTCTGTGAATCCAGAGATTACAGAGCTGGCAGAGGCAACAAATTTCAAAAGCCCCTACTGTATGTGTAGGGTACAGACAAGAATTATCCGTATATTCGAGTACCAATTTAGTGTGTGCGGGCAGATCCGCACAGAGGTTCGAAGTTCTTGTACAGTACAACAAGCAGTACAGAGCACACTCCTTTCACAAAAGAGTGATCCTCGGTGCCTGCTCTCCCGATCTCGTACTTACCGTAACTCGGAAAGTGTGCCTTGGTTGGCGGCTTGGGTATCGGTTTTATGTTGGGATATGCTCTTATACGTTGTTAATGCATGAAGGACCTCGAACCTCCGGATTGGACTTGGTGAACAACCTCCAGCGAAAGAGAAGTGTAAAAGTAAGAGAGTGGCGAGAAGGGACAAGCCCGTTAGGGCCCGCATTCATATGATATCATACTAGATGTGGGCCGATACCCAGGCCACGGTAGTGTGTACCGGCAGCCCATCATGCCGGGTACCGTACTATCGTACTAGTGGGGAGGTTAAATTTCGGAAACTACAGAGTGCGGCTACGAATTTTCTTCCTCTCCCGTATTACTTTAGAAGCAGTAAAGGTGAGACTGCAGCACTTCGGCAAGTATTCTGCGAAAGGTGCTGTGAATAAATGCCGGCACGGTAAGACTCGAATAACCGAATGATGTGCTAGGCACCCCAAAATTCCTCCCGGGAAAGGGGCCAAAAACAACAAAAGCCTGTTCCCCGAGACAAATAAAAAAACAAAAATGCGCCAAACCTTACTAGGAGAGGAAAGTCCAACGTCCTGGTACATGGTCCTATCATTACAGTTCTTAAGGAACCTTAAACCCTGCTAACCTAGAAGGTGTGCCGTGCCGGTGCTGAAACAAGTAGGAAATACTCGTGGCGAGAATAAGTGCTGGGACAACGAATGCCACTACAATTCCCCACAACGCCCAACCATTACAATACGCTTAAGCTGATACAACAGTCAAAATGAAAGATCCTACCGAATATTTGGCTCCTCAAAAGAGGGAGGGACTCTAATATAAAGGGATTTGGTATTATAGACATTGCAGTTGCGGTTGCCATTGTAATAGTTATCGTCACGGTTGAATTTGGGGGGGTTTGTGGTTGCGCCCGTTGTCTCAGGACTTATTCTCGGCCCGAGTAAGTGGGCATGACTAAGGCCACAGTAGAGTAGGTAAGTTCTTTTCGGATCTTATATTGCACTGAGTGCGTTTGAGCTCGTGCTGGTCACCATACGATCTTCTATTCTTTCCCTCAGTGCCAATCCTCCCTCCCCTTGTCCAACTTAGTTCATTTAAAATTCCCCCTTAGTATCCGAGGCTTTATCTCTCTTTTTCTCTTCCAAACTTCATTTCGAGCGCCCTTACTACACTAATGCCAGCCATAGGTCGATCACTTAGAAATTAGAATATACCTTCCATGAAATGCGCGATACCAGTAGGTGAGGGGATGATACGCATTTGCGGTGACGCGAAGCTTCAGGATATTTTGGTTTGACTGGTTGGTAGGTCGACCAGCGTGCGATGCGTCACTGTTTCAGGCTTATGTAGATGCGCACTCCGAGGAATGACAGGCTCAATCAGGTCTGAGCTTCGAGAAGTGATAAATTGGTCAAAATCTGGTCCTACTTGTAGAAAATATGGCTGTGTAGATCATCCGCTGCTGACCAGGCCTTCACCCAGGTAGCTGTTCTGCCAGAGCGCGTGCCGACACGGAAAACCAAAGTTGTGGATTTGGAGCTTCATATGCATGTATTCCTACACGGGATGGAGAAGGAAGCGGGGGTGGTGCTTGGGTCACCGCCTGGGTGGATATCTTTAGCCCTGATGAATATTAACCGCAGTGTGCAAGGGTACCTCGCGGATCGTGCTATAGTATTGATAGGGGATCGGTTTGGTAAGAGCAATGCTTAGGAGTTGAACAACGTCAATGGAAATAACGCCTGCCTAGCGCTCGAGAGTCTGATTGACTGGTAGGCAACCCAAGTTGTTATCACCTGAGTAGGACTGCAGAGCCTCCAAGCACTAGTCTTCACAAGAGGAGATATGCTACTTTCACAACCTCTTAATAGTATTAGTACTCTGTGATCAATTTAATATCTGAGTTCGGCGCATTAAGTCAGCCCTCTTGCTATTCTTCACACTCCCGGGTTTTGACTAAATTCTCGGGGTGCCTAATAATGGCACTATAAAGCGAGAAAACTCACTTTAGACTTGTGCGGTAGGAAAAGGGGGAATGATAAAGCTACACACCCCGGCATCCCATATACTATATAGTTAGTCGTAGGTAGAAAGAAAGCAAATAAGTTTGAACCCCGCTATCTTGCTCCCTCCCATTCCACCTAAGCTAACGATAAAGGGAAGAGTATGTATAAAACATAATAAAGCACCTTCATCCTTTCGTGGATCCCCACACATTTCTCTAGACCTCTCTGCATTTCTCAATTCTTCTTCGCACTCCCGTGATAACCAAGGAAAGGTGGGCCTAGAGAGCTCCCTCCGTCAGTTGAAATGGCTCCATAACGATCTGTCGGATACCGAAACTTCCACAACCTTTCTTCCATCAGGCTAAGATAAGCCTCCCAATAGATGGAGGTCACCACCTTTCATTTATCCACATTACAGATGATCCCCCTCTTTAAAGGATCTCAAATGCTAGTTCGTACCAACCTCGCGGGATTGTGAGATTTGGGATGTCAGTGGGGCCAAGCTGATAGAAGCACGTCACAATCAGCCTTCTTCCGGTGCAAGCTTCTCACCCGAGAAATATATGTTAGCTGCCATGATGGATAGTTTCTAGCGTCCGAATCTGGGATCGAAGCCTTATCATGTCATATCGATCCCGTCGGCGGTCCAGAGGGACGAACTATTCTAAACCCAGAGATTAAGTATCAGACTCTGGAAAAGATAACCTATAGCCAACTATTCCTGTGTCCCTTCCCTACCGCCCCCACCCTATCTTGTAAAAAACAGAGCATATAGGGGCCCCGGGTGCAAACTGGATGATACCAGTGGTTAAGGGACCTACTAGTTTTTATTGTAAGGCATGGCGACCACAACTACCATCTCCCCGCGGGTTCCAGTTTTTCTATCTATAAGCTAAACCTGGATATCGTGAATTGCAACCCGAACCTCTGGGAGGGGTAGCCTCAGAGGAAAAGGAGTCGGGAAAACTCAGCCTTATCTCGCACATGTCCCCGATCCAATCTTGGAAAAGAAAGGCTTAGAAGTCGCACAGAAGCCCGATGTAGGGTCACCTTCTGGGACTTCGGATGGTCTCAGATCCCCCTTCGGGACTTCCCAGGAAGCGCTCGTATGCAGTACCCTGCAGTATAGAAAATATTACGGGGAGTTTCGGGTTGCCTAATACTCACCATTGGTCACTGGTCACTGGAGGAACAACTTTTTGTTGGATTCTCCCTCTTGACAACCACATTGGTACGGTAGTATCGTGACCAAACTATAGAGTGCGTGCCCGCTCAAGACTTAAAGATATAGAGGAGATAGCATAACCTTAGCTATAGATTTTCCAGCTCTTGCCACAGGGACCGCAAGGTTGCTCAGGACTTCCGACCGGGACACACCGGAAGAGAAAACAACACAATCTATTGTTCTTGCACCACATTATACTCACTACGGAATAACATTTTACAAATTTTCTCGGCACTAAGCAGCCCCATAGACAAACAGGAGTACAGTCGCACCTCGCTATCCCGGATGGCCAAAATTCAAGGAATCTGTCCGGGACAGCGAATTATCCGGGACAGTGAGTTAGGCTTTGGTGTAAAAAAATTCAGAATTCAGGGAATTTCGTCCGGGACAGCGGGGGATCCGGGAAAGCGAGATCCGGGACAGCGAGGTGCGACTGTACTCGTAGGTGCTAAGCACCTCAGGTTGGGCCTATCATCCTGGGGCATGGCCCACAATCTTGTCTTATATACTGGAGCATTTGCCGCCCGACATGTACCGCTGCAGCCATAGCAACACCTCTACGCCCTAAAGTTTAGTAAATATTCATCATCTCCAAGGCTCAGCTGAGGGTGCAGTGCCCGTTTGGTGAGTGGTACATGCCGGTCTCTTAGCGAAGCAAGTTACTTACTTCGGTCATCCGGGAAAATTTGTGCTACTGCGAGTTTTGTCATTCTTCTTCATGCAATAACTTTGTTTTTTTTTCATTATTAGAAAGAAAATATTCACGTGCCGACTTGTCTCTCGATGCTGAGGTAAAATACGGGTGGGTGAGAGAAAAAAACTCCCATCATGGAGTATCACTCGTGAGACAGATACGTGTTGTAAATTGGGAGTCTCCTTGCTACAAGATTCGGCACAGAGGGATATCAGAACAAGTGGAGTACCCCCCTTGCTGCATGCCAACTCCTTCCTGGGCAAAATGGGGGAGGGACAAGAAGGCCGACCCGATTTGACTGCAGAATACATTTACTCCCTTCTGTCTGGTACCACTAGTCATATCGAAAATTCCAGAACGAAAGATACAGTTTTCGGTACCTTATTTCTCCCCAAGAGCCGACTGCTTTGCTCCCCGGCAGCTTAGGGTGCCAATAAGGGGCCTTGTACGGAAGGGAAACCCTGGGCCTTCCTGTTAGTAGTAATGGGAGTGTCGCGATGGGGCACATGAAGCTCTAATTGTCCCGGCACGCAAGACGCGTTGCTGGCCGATCCCATGTTAGCAAATTCTGAGGCCTTGGTTATTCCACGGAGTTCCCTTGGGGAGGTGCCTCGGGAGGTTTCGAGGTGGAGGGGAGGCCTATGCTCAATGAAGCAGGGTCCGATAGCTGATACGCACTGTAAGTCCTTCCCACAAGATAACGAGGCAACCCCGACCGAGTGCAAGTACATTCACACGCAAATTCTGCTGCTGACCGAAATGCGCAGTAGAGTACGGCTACGGTGCCTCTCGTTCGGGTGCCCGAATCCCTCGGTGCTCATCCTCGAGTATAGTTTCAAGTGGCATATCTTCGAACGAAGAAGTCAAGCGTGCACGAGACCTATACGACCCCTGTTGGCTGGTATGTGCATCTCGATCAGTAACACTTGAGTTGTCTGTCTGTTGCGGATCGATTTTGCCCAATCCTGTCACTCGATTGACCCAATCCCCGTCAATTTCCCGACAGCAGAGTGTCGAAACTGAGTGCCCTAGTGCCCCTGTTGAGGCACACAAATCTCAAAGACATATGAAAATTCTATGTCGGTTTCGAAAACATGAGAATTGGGTGCACATCTTATATGCCACGAAAGTAAACTGTGGTGGTGGCCTGGACTATCATTATAAGCCAGCCAAAAAGCTATCCCACCAATCCAAGCCGACACCACTCTATTTTCCTACCCTGAAACAACCCGGGAACCCAACTACAGATCATTTTTCACAACTACTCAGTAGCTATAACTCAACTGTCACTATGGAAAACCTTGTTCCATGGTTTTACAGTCCATGTGCCCCCCTTCCGCTTGCCAGCGCCGAGCGGCCAATGGGAACGCCAATGCACAACTGCGGGCGGCCAGAATCGCATGACAAAATCAAAGGTTGGCTTGAACAGCAGAAAGTTCTTTTCCACTAAATGCTTCACAACTCATACAGCAACCTGCTTCTTCCCACAACTGTTCTAAAGCCTTAGCAGTTGCCGTTGGGCAACATACCTTGACTTTCCCAAACCTAGCACTGAAGGGGGAAACAGGCCCCTTCACCAACCCACCAATTACCGAGGAAGAGAAGGGAAGAGAGGGGAAAGTCCTCTTCAATGCAGGCTATGATGACTAGACTATGGTCGGCACCAACCACCGTGTGGACGCACTATTACCTAACCAGAGGCCTTCGGGGGAAGTCGGTTACGGTAACTGACTGTCATATTATTGAAATGCATCGATTGGAAAGCTCAAATCAGTTTTTGGTTGACCTGAGAGCCCCTTGGGTAAGGATCTGTGGGATCCTTGCATTTTCTAGCTACGGCCACGTGGCGCCACTGAAAATTCTGTAGCTTGTGGCTTTTTTGTGTTGAAGAAGCCAACCATACCATCGGTTGGAGCAGGAGTTCGGACCTGCAAAAATAATCAGTTTGGGTAATGGACAGCTTGAAGTTGTGTAGTGTTCTGCTTGTAACCCTGGATGCACTATAGTGTACGGGATTGACGATGGGTGAAAAGCGTTTGGGAAGGACCGTCACGGGTTGCTGAGTGAAGCTGGGAGAGCCTATTTGCGAAATGGTGATATCTCTTGGCTTTGAGCACAGATTGCATGCGAGTAATAAATCACGCTGTAGGTGAGTAACTTCCTAATTTTTCTTTTTCCCCCCTACTTTTTTGAGTTGCCTTGAGAATTTACCAAGGATACTGGTATTTTAGCACTTAGCTCGCTGTTGAAATCACCCCGCATCACTCACGCCATCTGATGTTGAACTCATCGGACGTCAGAGGTTGGCTATGATTCATTTTATGGCGAACAGGTCCAGTCCTCCTCTCCAGTACCCAATTCTCGACCTTAGCAGGGCCTGGGGGGCCCGATCGAGTACAGAGTTCTCAAACGACCTTAGACACCACGAAAGAGCAACCACATGATTGAGTTGAGGGCTCAGATCGGGTAGAGATGATAACAAGAAAATAGCCTAGATTGACATGACAGGACAGTCCCTACATCTACTTCACCAACGTGGGGTATAGTGGGAAGCACTTAAAATGTGTGCCGGAGGGGTGCATTTTTGTAACGCCCCCACCTGATGAGGGCAAAGGGTTATAAATATCAAAAACGTTTTTTTCGAAGAGCAGTCATTCAATTCTCTACTTAGTTCAGCTTTTCCATGCAATTTTGATTCCCAATATAAAATAACAAAGCGAAACTATTTGAATCCCTTCCTCTCATGCAACGGATAAAAAATTAGAATGCACATACAAGCATTACAAAAATGCGCCCCTTGGTATAATACATGTTTTAAGCGTTCCACTATACTAGAGAAGCACGGTTACTTCTAGGAACCTATATTACTTTCCTAACCTTCACTAGGAATTATCGAAGGGAGAGGAGGAAAACAACATCCCTCCCGACCCGGCAATATATAATTATTTTCTCCGTCTCCTGATAGTTACTGCTCGTAGAGTGTCAAAGCTCAATGCGCGGGATAATTCCGGTAGAAAGGCTGCGCGTACTAAGGCACTATCGGGACCCAAGGAGAGAGAGTTCTGCTGCATGCGTGCAAGTCTAAGGGGGGGCACAAAATTCAACAAGCTACCGTAACATTCCAGGTATAACGAACCCGCCTAGACTAGACATGCAGCGAAACCAAACCCTCCGACTAAAGGAGAGCTTGCCAACGATGCCAGATAAGATAAGAAAGCGTCTTTAGAGGTCCACTTTAGCAATTCAAAGCTCTAAAAACTGCTGTACGACCACTCCAGGCGAGTTCGTTATACCCAAGATTTTACGGTAGGACTAGCAAGGGAGATATGAGTGCTAAGATTCTGTGGATCGGATAGTTAGAGAGACTTTGACTCCTAAAATCCAATGAGAGGGATATAAAAAGTCGCGCTGCAGTAATCCAATGTCAACTACAGATACTCTCCAAGACTATTCCACGCTGCCGTTTTCGTGTGTGGTATACTACATCCGGAAGCCGGTGGCATCTTAGTTAATACCCTCTACAGGCAATGCTATGCCCTAACGGAGCAATTGAATAAATTATTCCAAGGTAGCTGGAAGTTTCTGGTACTGAGTTTGTGTGTAAGTTGTAGACCAACTAGAGTGTGAAACTGTCAGCTGCGCAGGTTCAACAGTTGAGGAAGTACGAGGAGGCCAATAATTTCGCCTTTGAAATATCACAGGGTACACTATGTTTTTCTGGCTCTCCCGTTGGTAAAGATGCATCGCTTACGTCCACTAACAAAGACTACACACTCCGTAGATGTTCCAAGGAGCAACTTTCTGTCCAAGGACCCAGCCCACGCCTACATGCAAGAGTAGCCATCACTTTCTACCAGGCTAAGCTTAAGTCACCAAGTAGAAGCATAAAGTCACCAAGTAGAAGCATAAATACTTACGTGTTTCCACTCTACACCCTTATTTTAATCTTCATTCGCTCCAGTCTTCACTATCAGCAGCTAGCAAGGCCCACCAAAACCAAATAGCATTTACTGAATGAGTACAAATAGCATTTTTAGCCCATAAGCCAGCCCACCTTCTTTACAAGCATGAATCGAGCTACCCTGCTTTAATACTCTTGTGTCGTGGTAGCGGATAGTGACAGCCCATCTTACTCAGACGGACAGTGCGAACGGCCCATCCACCGAACCCAAACCTGTGAGCCTGGCTTGGAGCTGGGGAAGCTACACGCTAGATCAGATCTCCAATATACCTAGTATCGTAGACCGGGTGAGCACACCCATATCTCTAGATGTCTGCAGCATTTTACAGGCATGTAGGACTTCTAGCCATTAGAATCGCGCAGGAAACTTAAGCTGATGGAGCAACCCATCGTGGTATGTCAGGTTAGGGTATACTGGCGGGAGTGGGACCGCGACCATGTAGAGGGTGACTGGTTTCTCCGGTGTTTGTGTGATAGTGGGCCTACTGTGTGAGTGGCTACCATAAACTGCATTTTGCCCCAGTTGCGTTCCTTTTCTCTGTACATCGTATCATATGATACCTCTACATCAAAAAACGAACAGACTTCAGTTTTTCCTATCACACCCTTTGCCTATCACACCCTTTCCTTCGGGCTTCTCAGGACGCTGGCCTCATGGCAGCTTCAAGGCGGCACTTGTACCGAGGTATGATAGTTTTCCCCGCGCTAGACCAGACCTCCATCACAATCTACCTGAACTAGATAATAGAAGCCGTTTGATTCAAAAACCATGCCCTAGAATGATAGGATTAAATAGACCTGACAGTTGTTTCTGTAGTGTTCTTCCAAACGCACCAAAGAGCCTAGACAATTCCATTCCCCAGAGCGCCTTGAGGACATCAAAAGCTATCACATTGCCAGCTGCCCAACGACAAGCCCTCCTGGCTGCCACCTCCAATGCTTTGGACTGGTCTCTTCAGAGGGTCCTGTTACCACCAATGCAACATCATCAATACAAGAGGGCGATCTTAGCTGTGGTGTCAAGATACTTGGCCCGAGATACTTGAACAAGTTTGTCAAAGAAGTGAGAAAGAGTATTTGTGAAATGAGAGCTTGGGGAATTCCTGTGTTGACTGGAGATAGAGGTTGTCTCTGACCATCAAATGCCAACCCTAATTGTCTCCCCGAGAGGAAGCTGTCTGCTCAGCTGAGTTCTCTTTCGGATATATATTGTACATACAAGCTTCCTGGGGGACAGGCCACAGGACCTATCACTATAAGCCAATAAAAATTAGCACGTATTAGAGTTAAGTATGCTACATCCGAAATTGAGATTACCTACTATCTAGTATTACGTACTGTAAATATGTAGTCCTTTTTTTTTTTCTACTTGTATTTATCTTAGGTATGATATTTTACTCTCTTAATTATCATCTTATCTTCCTTACATCCTATTATGAAATCAGAACGGAGATATACCCTACCTCTCAGTGTGCCTAGAGCCTCAATTGCTGGCAATACTCGCAGGGGACCAGGCGGGCCTACAGAGTCAAGACGAGACTTACTCGGGCCCCGCAGGCCCCGCTTTTCCAATGCCCCCACGCCTCGCAGATGCCCGACAGCGGCTCCAGCTCCCCAACTCTGCCATGATGTTAACAGATGTTTTGTCAGTGGGTAGTGATATATGGAATCCCATCTGGTAGTTGCTAGGGTAGGATAGTTAGTTTAGGGCACAGCCAGCTTGGGGGTCGTGACTGTTGTTTTATGGGGTTTTCAAGTATTGTGTGTTGAGTGCCCTCTCTACCTGTATTCAGTCTCTAGCTCCTCGTTGTCGAACATCTCCACCCTGCACACCACCACCACCACCACCACCACCGAAATGCTTTTCTCCCGTGATAAGCGCGGGTCTGCCGCGCTGCCCCAGTCGCTATTGGGCTGTGAGCGAGTTGCCATCAGAGTGCTGCCATCAAGTAGAAGATATGATCTTCTGGTTTGGGCATAGGACATAGGAAAAGAACTCAAGGGTATCTGGATGTATCCAAGGGTATCCGGATGGATTCAAGGCACTGAGAGTATGGATGCTAGAACTTTCCCATCAGTCGATATGCTAACCCAGATAGACTACTAGCACGTCTGGAATTACTGTTTAATTACCAAGTCATTTCTGCCACCACTTCTATATCACACCAGCTTCAAATCCCCAACACTTTCCATTATGGCCCCTTCTCCGCCATCTAGCTCTCCGAGAACTTTTCATTCAGCCGATTCCACATGGCAAACCGTTTCTTATTATTTTTTCTGACCCAACCTCTAGGCTGAGACAACTACCCAGATGAGAACATAAGTGCACGCTCATGGCCTACACCAACATTTGCACCCACAGGCCTTTTACCTCCTTGGACATAAACAAGAGTGGTATAGGAATAGCATGTCACACCCGTGCGGTCATGTATGTACAGGGTCTATTGATGCATACACTAGGGTTCAGTTCAAGCTATGTCAGTATCTGCATATGTTCCGCAAACTCCCCAAAATAGGATTGATCATCGCCGATCGTCTGTAACCACGCAGGTATCTGCGGTAGTGCGAGGGCTGGTTGGGGGACTTTGGAAACCTAGTTCGCTGCTTGTGAATACTGATGGCTGATGGATGCAGAGTTTTTTCTTTACACCAGAATGGCACTGCGCTGAGATCTCGCAGACGGGATCTCGCAGGCTTCCTGCCCTCCCTCCAACGGCTCGCATGTCCGGCCAGCCAACTGTACGGGATGAGGAGGGGAGGGGAAAGAGACAGTGCTATACACCCATGCATGCATGCATTGATCCTATGTTTGTAGGTAAGTGGTTAAGGTCAACGATGTAGTAACGAGAATATTTTGAAGGTGGTAGTATCGAGCAATATTAGGCTTAATATTCGGCAAAGCACGAGGTACCCGAGTACAACGAGTCCAAGTGCATGAAGAAGGGAGGGGCCTCCAGCATTATTAGGAAATTCCCCTGGAAATCCTCGAGAATTCCTTGACTAAGGATATCAGCGATGAGAGAAAGGCAAAATTAGGGCTGAGTCGGAACCGTCAATTCAGGAGAGAAGATGAATGATTACTAAGGAAAGATTTGAGTCTACGGAGCCAGTGCAGCACGAGAGAGAGGTCCGAGCAAATCTACAAAGTCCTAGAGCATGAGATTGCGTTATGAAGCTGCCTGCTTTTCCTGAACCATCTCGTCTCACTCGGCGCTCCCTCCCATAAAACCGCGCCCTCCAGTCCCTTCTTGAAACTGAAAATTCTACTCTCACGTATTATACCCTCGCAGAGAGCAGGTAGGACAATTTTGAGATCCTTGAAAACAAGACTAACCTCCCCAGTGAGATTTACTAATCTTGTTAAGGGAGCTAATTCGTAATAGGTGTCTATATTTGACTCACTTGCACCGTACTCCTCAATCATTCTCTTTTTTTTTGAGTCCTGCTGCGTTTCAAGATTATCCATACATCCCGCTCTCCTTAGTTGGCATTGGTGCTGATTAGGAAGTGGCGTATTTGCGATTTAATCCTCCAGCTGATTGCGGTTCAGCTGTGTGTTTCGAGGACTGTTCCTCCCCCCGCTAAGGGACAAGAGGTTTGGATCAGGGGCCGAGTGACCGCCAGTGAAAACGTTGCTCTCCAAAAGTAAGCTTTTATCCCCTCATAGGATTACAGGTGGGTTTTGGGTCACAGGGATGGTTAGATGCAGGGGCAGTATTGCCTTACCTCCCCGACTGGCTTAGGATGAGGAATGAGAACAATACTGCTATCCTATTTTAGAGGCATGCAGCCCAGGGTTGAAAAACGGTCATGCAAGTCCTTCGAGTCGAAAAACTTTGGTGCGTGTAACGCCTTTTTGCATACTAAACTGACAGATCAACTAGAAACTCGGCACCCGAAAAACCCTCCTTCAACCCCGGGGCTGAATGCCTCCATTCCATTGGAATCTCCGTCCCTAATCTGAGGATATGTAAGCAGCTGGTTACTCATTATGAACTCTGTGACGTCAGTATCACCGAAGAAACAACCCCTAGAGTTCTCATCAACTATTTACCCCAACGAAACATCCCAACCGATTTCGCTCTTACGAGTATACCGAATTATAATAATCAAAAAAAAATATTAGGAAAAGATAATCAGCATGCTCTAGATAGCCCATTAATCTACAAGCGTGCTGAGAGGTGAAGTACGAGCTATAGTCTTTCTCCCTACGAAAAGAATGATTCTCGGGCTTGATGACTTTTATTTCTCGTATATTTACAGCTCATATATTACGTTTTTATTGATCTCCACCACCTCCTTCACCCCCCTATTCTCCACTCTCAGCATTGCGCCAAATTTAGATGAGGAACAATTTGACCTCGCGGCAGTTGTCCGGGTAGACCAGAGTGTCATAGAGGTTGGTGACTAAAAACTGTTAATCCAGATACTCTAACTCAGTGGAAAGGGAGATTACAGTCAGAGCTTCCACAAGCGTAGAAAATGTTCTTATCGCCCAAGGCCAAAGTTCCATCGGGGCAAGCGGAGAACCCAGCAGTGTAGATTGCGCCAGCCTGGGGAGGAGCATCGAATTGGAGTTGACGGTTATCAGCAATATACCCAATACGCCCGAGAATGTCGGTCAAAACACCGCCCTTAAGGGTGACCCCGAGTGGGTCACCATTCTGGCGGGCTTTGAGGATAGAGCGCTTCTGGGGAGCTCGGACATGGCGGCCAGCGATTTGGGTGGCGGCCCCAGCGGCAGTGGCTCCAGTAGTGGCGGAACCAGCTGCAGCAGGTGCAGAAGTGCTAGCTGATTTGCCTACGGCAGGGCCGGCAGCGCTAGTAACAGCAGCACCGGAGCAAACCAGACCAGGGGCTTGAATTTGGCCATCGGCGATCTGGGTAACAACTTCGATGGCTGGGGCAGGGCATACAGGCCCAGAGGCATCCCCGACAGCGGAACCAACGGCGGGGTGCGCTTGGATCTGGCCATCAGCGATTTGAGTTACAGCACCAGCGGCTGTTCCGAGAGCTATACCATGGTTAACCAACTTACGTCTATAACCCAATCACCAAGATTTCAGGTGCCTACTATGGATTACCCCAGCCGGAATCTCTGGAGCCCGGGGTTCTAGAGTTGGAATTACTTGAATTTGCCCTAGGTGATATTGAAACCGTTAGAATCGTGGATTGCACTGCTCCCTGAAGTGGAGGATATGTACCGTCGGGGATTTGAGGGACAGCCTGTCGCCTTAGTTTCTCGCCAGGACCTCCCGCCGCAGCTAATATAGCCAATCATTAGTATAAGATCAAGCATAGGCTGATATACGCCTTACCGGCTGATGCTGCAGATCCCGCACCCCCTACAACCCCACCTCCAGCTGCTGCTGCTGGTCCCCCTGCCGCCACGGCCGAGCTTGCAGCGGCAGCAGAAACAATACCTTGAATCGAAATTCCATGAACGCCCGGGTAGCTGATAATGCAGCCATCCAACACCGTACCTGGTGTGATCAGAGCAGTAACTCCTTGGGGGGCAGGCATCGGCACAGCGCCTACTCCCAGGGCCGCCGTAACAGCAAGGACCGGAATAGTATGAGCAATCATGTTAGTTTTTGAAGGGGCAAACCACTTGAAACCGGGGATTCTAGAATCTGAAAACGAGTGAATAAACAAGAGAAGGCCAAAAATCCGAACCTCTAAAGCAGTAGCAGCCGTGCTTGCTTATTAAAGCAGGTACTGATATGCTGGTAAGATCGAAGTCTTTAAAGGGTATCCAACATTCTTAAGCCCTCTAAGCCCTCTCCAAGATTCACTGTAAATTCTAGCGTTAAAAGGTTGCGATATTGACGTCAACTGAGTTCGGAGGTGGGTGTAGTAATTGCAGTTAAGTTGCGTTAGACCTTGATATCGCCAACTGTTTACACACACCCCTGGTAAAAAATACCTGTGGTATATATACTGAGTTTATCGAAAGGGTCTGTTGTTTGGGCCTTAATAGGACTAGCAACATTTCCCAGGAATATCTTCGGGTGAAGGAAATAACGGAGGAGGGCTCGCAGGGGCCTCACCACTCATACCGACGTAGCCAATTCCCTCCTGACCTAGGGGCCCAAAAATCCCAAGGTTACTCGGGTAATTTGAGGAATAACGTTAGCTTCCGTGGGCCCCGGCGGGCAAGAAATCCTCACTAGGAAACGGGCACACCAGATCTAATTATAAGTCTCGAAAGCGTTAAGGTCTCCTAATAGTGTGGGGACGCCACCGCAATGGTAATTACCTATGCTGGCAAGCAGTGTAGGCATTGGGTTCGCTCTGATCAGTAGCATCCGCTTCACACTGGATAGATGAAAATAATCTAAGCACAAGTCGTCACTCGAGGTATTCGGAACGAGAGGCCCGCTTTAAGCCGGGTAGGTCCATCTGCTCAACACCCCAAGCTAACTTACGGAACCCATTAGCGAAGCATGATTTTGTTCCCATATCACCACAGATTTCCTCTCGGAATCCCCAACTAAATAGCCCGCCCCCCCCCTACGATGTTTGATAAAGCTACCACTAACTCCACAGGAGGTAATAGAAAGGGGAATAGTTGCGGCGGCTTAGCCGCTAAAGCCAAGGTATACTATCTCACACTTGCTCTGTTGAGCTTCAGAATGCTCTATTGGAGCTAGCCTGCCGAGCCTTCCGACATTCTGAATTTGACTTTTATGTCAGTTCCTTTGGAAAACCTTATTCTGCAGTACTCTTAAGACACACTTGAGGATAGGGCGATACTCGTAGGTATCACCTGCCATGCTATAAGGATGGCGTGGTTCCGGTAATTCGAGTACTTCCCCTATTTTTCTATGAGGTTCTTCGTGCGTATTCATAGAGCTCAGGCAGGAGCTCGACTATCACTGGCAGGGGATTTCTCTATTGTATGGATCTTCATGGATCTTCGGGACAGAAGAATCGCAGAGCGCGCAATTTGCTCCACCACCCCAGTTAGAAATTCAGCGCTCCGCTAAGGTCCCATAGAGCACATCATGAGTGTACACGACTGACATTTCCTCTCATCATAGACATCTCCCGGACTATCCTGAAAAATAACACTCGAGCAAAAAGGAAAAGGAAAAAACTCCAAAGCCAACCGAAAACTTTTCCGCAAATATACACCACCCAACACGATCCCCTCTATAGAAATATGCCACCCCACAAAAAAAATATCCTCATAAACTCTTATCAGGTGCCCACTTCAATCTATCTATGGAAACCAACTCTGCTTCTCCTGCCCAACAACGGCTCAACTGTCCGCCATCTTCCACAACCACACGTTGAACTCCTCTTGGTCGTCATATTCCCGAATATTTTCGAGGCCTGTCTTCCAGATGTTGGATAACCCAGCAAGTCTATGACTCTGCGGGTTGTCAATGAGAGCCTTCTGATCCTCCAACCCCACTGCATCCGGTCCCTCACAAAGCATCCTCTCCTCCACCGTCTTTCTAGCAAATACACTCGCCCTCGCCACGTCCCCATTAGCGATACAAATCTGGAAGGCATCATAATAGATCCTCGAAACTCTCTTATCATAAATCCTCTCCTCATCCATCAGATGTAGCATCGTCCTGCAGCTACCCAACGCCATGGGGGCATGCAGCATTAGCAAATCCCCCTGCCCCACGATCTCATCCAGCCTTTCGATTTCCGCCCTCCGGTTATCGCTCGCAAGGGACTGCTCTGGCGCCAGGTCACAGACGGTGCAATGGCACTCAAACTTGAACACGGCCGCCAGCTCCTTCCTCCTCCCCTCCCGGTCTCGGCAGGATTTATCCGACCCGATGTAACAGATCGTGATCTCTTCCCCACGAAGAATATCCCGGATCGCGTGGATAGTCTCCGTACCGGTATTACTGTTCCAGGTATGATTCGCATTGGGGCTACAACTGTGATTCAAACGCGCCACTGTCAGGAACAGCCCCGCGTCCTCCGAGTCCGGCCCCAGCGGGAGTGCATTCGTCTTGGTGATTCCGTAGAATGGCATGTAATCTTTTGGGTAGGCATTAAAAAGGGAGAGGAACATGCGTTGCTCGTCCTTTGATTTTCCCTTGAGCTCCTTGGTAACGTAGCTGGTTACAGCCGCGGGGTCGCTTGTGTAGTTGGGTATCTTGAATAATGGAGCGTCCGAGATTATACGGGTGCCACGACGGATGTAGTAGTTTGCCACTATCCCCATGCCCTTCCCAGGAACATGAGTGAAACTATAGAGGTAGGGTGATTGGGCTTGAGAGTGCGGGGGCATTTTGGTGGCGGTGATAGCTCCTCTTCGGGTGAGGATGTCACGAGCGGCGGACGGACGGGAAGGCGGGACGGAAGGAAGGGAAAGAGCTAGAGATGTGATAATATTCCAGATTCTATCTATCCCATTTCTCCCTCTGAGCGGGGAAAACTTTTACAGTTATACCCTTCCAACCGACACTAACTTACTCCCTCCCTCCCACATTTCTTCAGATCCCTTCCCTCCCCTTTTTTTTTTTTTCTAAAAAAAAAAAAGGACAACCGAAACTATCACCTTTGGTCCAGTGCTCGAGTACTATTTACCTTGCATACTTCGTTGTCGCCAGCAAAAATATGTTGTCAAAAAGCCATTGGAGGGTCACCCAATGCCATGCACACTGGTATTGTTTTAAAAAAAGTCCTCTCCTCCAACGATCGAACCTCCCATCGCGATGTCAAGTCGAAATAATTTAGCACCCGCCCCCTGTGGCGGGTTTTTCCCTCAACGATTCCGAATCAGAAAAGCCTCAACATTGGTTGAGACGGGAAAAACGATCGCATGATGAGAGGTAACAGTTGGCGATTTGGTGCTCGTTTTTTTTTCCCTCGATGCTTGCCAGCGAAGCAGCGGTTGATGTATCATACAGTACGTATCATAGACTGTTATGTGGGGTGGGTTAGGTTTGTCCTAGTCACCAGTACGGAGCAAGGTGTTAAGTTAATGTCAAAATTACTCATGCACTGTAAAAGGCTTGGCCGGAAATGCAAACCTTCCACCACTCAACAAGAGTCCGGGAGGAATTATTCTTTTGACGAATGCATTAAACTGGAAGTCAGGTATAATACAGTATAATAATACCGGTACCTCACCCGTTAACCCACATTTCACCGAAGTTGACAGAGGCAAGAGGAAGAAATAAACGCCTGCCACCGCCATGTTTCCAAGAGCTGGCGCCTTGGACTTGTGTCATTATTTTACCGTTTATCCTTTAATTAGTAATAAATTAAGCAATAGTCCCGATTTGGAATTCCTACTATTTCTTCCCGCAATCTTCTTGAAGTTGTTTGCGATTAGCGATGTAATCTAATCTACGGAGGTAAGAATATTTCGGGGAATGCCCGACACCTCAAAAGCAGACCAGTGACCAGGGCACGATGACCCAAATCACCACATCTCAAGCGAACAGCGAAAAACAGTTAGGCGAAAGCGAATCATTGAACTTTATGAAAAAGATAGGATAACGCCGGTACACAGACGGTCTGAGTGCTATGCCGTGTGCTGGTGCTATATAGGTGCCATGGCCTGAGCCATGCTAACCTACAACACCATTCACCCTACCTAATCACAATAGAGTCATATATCAACTATGTTCATTGAGAGCACAGGACACTCCCCAAAAGGTAGATTTTTCCCTAACTTAAACTGTTTCGTCTACCAAAGTTGGCAGCAACACAATACTATAAATTTTGCCGCCCATGCACCTAGCATTATATTACTCTATATATTTAAGTATATGCAAGCGCTCCACTACCTTTTCAGTGATAATTAACAATACTCTCATGAACTTACCAAGCCAAGATACAAGATTAACAATCCAGAGCTTTATGCCTCAGATTTCATTCTTCTATTATACCTTATCCTCACTGTTGATCCACACATTAGTCCTTCGATGGAGAAATACTATACATGCCTTTACCTATCTAGCTAGGAGATTGGATTCAAAATATCCCCTCGACCTCCTACTAGGTATGAAAACTCAACCATCCTCCAAAATTCCAACCCTACAAATCTATCCACATCCCCCCTAACATGCCGTTTGGTAACCGTCCCTTGAACGAAAAACATTAGCCAGTCCTCTACCTTATGATACAACTGACCTTAACAACCCATATACCCACCGCTCCTGTATGCCCACAAAAGAATGCCCGGAAGAATGGTTGCTTGAAAACCCCTCTTTCCAGTACGATTCGGCCCCTGCCCTGTAAATCCACATAAGGTGTGTGCTGTATTGAAAACGGGAAAACCGTATCTCGTAAATCCCAAGCTTTCTGGAAGAAATTTGGTCCACCTGCAACTCCCTGCCCTGGCCTTCGCTAATATCGGTGGTTGTTGGGGCTTGACCATCACTCCACACGAGTATAACCTTAGGAATCATTGGAGGAATCCCGATCGAAGAGAACAGGAACCTAGGCTCTCCCTGCCCCACAATATTTCGAGGTAGTTGAAAAGGACAAGCGTGAGGTTTAGCGTTCCTTCCAAAGGGGCCCTGCCTCACAAGCCCTAAAGATGCGGTTCTATCATACGGTGTCCCCTTGTAGGCCGTGATACTTAGAGTGTTCAGTAAAACAATGACATGATGAATATGGGGGCAAAAGCTGGGGGTGACTACTGGTAGCAGTCCGCTCCCTAGCCATGTCAACAAAGATTCCGAGGATTCGCGGACACAAATCCAGGTATGGTACTATACTAGTTCCCACACTTAGTCCATAGAATCTAACCTATCTATCGATAACCGCCTAGAGTCGACACCCCCCTATTATAATACTTCCTGCGCAGAGTCTCTCCGAGAATGTATGCAACTCCTTGTAAAACCCCACCCGCAAACACGGGGCGACAAGAGAAGGAGAAAAACGGTCAATCAAGAATGTGAGAGGGGATATATGCTATAGTACATCATACGCTAAATTCGCCAGCACATCTATCTAGACTTCCGCTAGACCTCCTGCTTAACCTCCGCCAGTTCGTCCAGGATTGCCCGAACAGCGGCTTTGATCCTAGAGATCTCCCATCTTTTTTGATCAACCCCGCAACAGCCTCTGATAACTCTAGCTACTCTCTGACCTTCGAGTTGTTCGATATCCTTTGGAATTTGACCGATTTTGGAAAGTTTGGACAGGACCTCCACACGTTCCATACCTAAGAAGAATCAGCGAATCCAACAACACATTATCGAAAGGGTAGCAAATCAACTTACGAGTCCCAAACCTCACCAACAACTCCAGCAGCATAACTCCCAACGCAAATAAATCTCTTCCGACAAGGTCACCTTGAATAGCAGGATCGAGATCCACAGGCTTATAAAGCTCAGTGCCAACAGCAGCCGTACTGTCATGGCCATCTTCGCTAATACTAGTCCCCAGTCCGAAATCTCCAATATGTGGCCGAACCACAGCTTCTCCACAATGACAGCCTTTCCCAGAGGGTTCAATGTCTAGGAATATATTACCAGGTTTCAGATCCCGGTGCGCGATCCCTTGAGAATGAAGATACTGGACACCGTCTAAAAGACCCAAGAATATGTTGAGCGACGACTTAACGCAGAAACAATGCCTTGGGACGGGTTTAGAGAGGCTAACAGATGTTGAGATGAACGAAGTAAGGGTAAACGAGTGAAGAGACATCTGGATATAGAGAGTCAAGCCAGAAGATGCGGAAGATGATTTTCTCCCATGACTGTTAGCAGTAGATTTAATTAATATTCCACCGCCGGAGGAGAAGATATTCGATCCTGTGAACTCGGACTCTGAGTCGGAGTGCGATGGGATATCAAATGCGACTTTCGGTTTTCCATGATGCACATTGGGCCGGCGCTTAGAATAGGATCTGGGGATTGATTCAATAGAATCTTCCAAACCATCGCTAGTTTGACCGTTGGCACCGGAGGCGGTGGTAGCCTCGTCAACTGTTTCAATCCTCTCGTCTTCCCCAGAATAAGCGAATACTATGTCAGCGTCAATGTCTGCAATCTCGTTCAGGGCCTCTGCTTTAGACGACCGATGGCCGCGCACATCTGGAACCCCCACGTGATCTCCAATGAACTGGGGAGTATTCAACATGTCTTCGACCACTCCCTCAACCCAGCTACAGAAGTAACGAACGATGCCAACATGATGGAGTTGTGCTAAAGTCTTGATTTCATTCATAATTCTCTCCAACCCACCCTTCTTACCACCTAGCTCGTTCTCAAGGACACCCTTCTTAATAACGACCTTCTTCACCGCGTATTCGACTTGGTCAAGGCGGTGACGAACATGATAAACAGAACCATAACCCCCCCTGCCCAACAAAGCGATCTCGGCAAAGTCAGTAGCGTAGCGAGGGGGCGATAGTAGAATAGCTGGCTGAATAATCGTGGGAGAGGTTTGCGCATGTGGAGGCAAAAAGGGTGAGGTGGCAGTTCCAGCAGCAGGTCCAGGAGCTGTACTGGGACGATAGGAGTTGTTTTTATAGGCATCGCTCAGAACACTCAATGAAGAGCTCCGATGAATGACCTGACGGTCACTAGGATCCAGGTTTTGAACAGTAAGGTCTGTAAGAAGCCGACGAAAAGGAGGCATTGTCTTCGCTCCCATAGCAGAATCTACTCCTTTCCTTCTCTCCGCGTCGCCGGTCAACACTTTTGCAGCCCCATTTTCCTCAGTATTCTTGTCAATCTCTTGCGACAGGAGATGATCGAGGCCGCGGAGATAGCCCTGCCTAACGGGCGCAAGACCCTCGCGCGCTATATCCCCACTGGTCTGAGGAACAAAACCTAAACCTCCAAGACGATGAGCGAGATTGACAAACATCCTGTCAGCGAGTTCCGGCTGTGAAGATGGTACCCGGGTCTTCACAAAGTGCTCCAACAAAGAGTTCAACAAGATTGCGTTGTGATGATTGCCCGAAGTTGTCGTGGGGATTGGGGAATAGAGTGTGACAGGATTCGCCGATTCGAGCTCCTGTTCCGAGGTTCCTGCAGCTGGCTGACCGGAGGGATTTGGAGATGCGGATAGTGGGCCAGTGGATGGATCAACTTCATCCTCAGAAGAAGAAGAAATCTCCGAAGGTTTACGAAACATGATATTTATTGTTGATATAGTGCGAGCGAGGTCCTAATCGGGAGCGCGCCCTACGGTTTGTGAAAATGATGACGACGGTTTCGGGATGCAATGAGATGAAGATGGAAGCTATTTCACAGATCAAGTCATCGTTGAAAGGAGGGACTCGGCGTCGGACTCCCCAGCCGCCGTTCTATTCGTCCAGGTTTCTGAGGTGCCAGTATCACGATGAGGTTGAAAGCGCAATGTCGATAGGGCAACACGTATAAAGTAGTGTCAAACGGGAAGACGCGTTATTCGTGATGATGGTGAGGCTCAAAGAATAAAACAACAGCTTTCACCTCAAATCAGCGCCCAGACCATAGAATGAAAACTCCAAATGCCGTGTAATAGAAAAATGCAGTCCTGCTGTAGTTCGTCCCCTTTATCCTGCGGGGCCCAGTGAGAGCAATGTCGAGTAAATGACACGGTTCGATGGAAGACTGTCGAATCCCAAAGGCCCAATGGAATCCCGCCGGCGGTGCGGGAAACAGTTTTGCAAGATAAAGTTGAGGCTCAGATTTCAACCCCATGCACCATGCGCCAAGAAGATGAGTCCCTATTGCTCTCATGTGGTGCAGTTAGTAATTTGGATTGGACGGTGCCCATAGCTCCCAAGTCCGTAAGCTATTCGGAACAAATGAGCCCTGCGCACATCTCAGAACGGCTTCCTAGCCTTCGCTTCCGGTGCCTGCCCCTCGAAGGCCGCCTGCCAGAGTATTGGACGCCTCTGAATATATTTACCCCACTCTGCTACGGTAGCATAGAATGCTAGCAGGAGGAGCTAACACCTAGGTATGATGCCTCGTAGGCTCAACATTTATGGATAGTCTACAAGAACAATGCCACAACTCATGGGAGTGATAATCCGTGAGTTGCTGCAGTAGCCTCAGCTTCAACCAGCAGCCCAACATTCGCAACATTTCAAAGTCACTTGAGCCTAGGTAGAATACCGCCTTGGTTTTGGGATACAGGTTTATAAAGTCGAGATATTGTGGATCACTAACGAAGGGAGATGGACATGGATTGGGAACTTTGCGCTTACCTTTTCACAGAAGGACCCGCAGTAAAGCAACTCCAAAGTGGTGTACCATCATAATATTATGTATGATATCTACTCGTAGAGATACACGTTAATTACGAGTGAAGCCCTGTCCTGTGACGGCGGAAAATCGTGAGTTGAGGGAGAGGTTATGCAGCCAACCAAGTCCAGGGGCAACTCCGCTTGATCCCAGTGCTTTACCCCTTGGTCAGCTACTCTAGCCTTTCTAGCATCCAAAAGTTTATATTAGGGCCTGCTCAGCATGCCACAAATACCATGGTATTTCCATCTCTATGACATACCAGTATTTTTCATGGTGTTTTTGAAAAGATATCATGATATGGTTCCTGCCGTCTACCGTATAACGTTCACCAAGTCTATTGCAACGGGGACGCAGGCTTGGCATCCAAAGGTAGGTTAAATGATTACTATCTCGTGGTCATAAGGTTTATGCCTTGGGCCCTGTTCATTGCGCCATTTTTATAGCATAAAAGTGACTTTTATGGCATAAATTATGGCAACTAAAACTTTTTATATAGGGGTGTGTTCTCTGCATACAAAAATATCATGATATATTTTTATTTTTACAATATATTTTTATAGTATAAATCCTGAGAACAAAGTAGATAAATTTATTTTAACATATATGCCATTTGCAACTTTTATTGTGATATATTTATATTGTGGCGCGCCGAACAGGGCCTTATAGTTTCCCTTGTGCAATATGATCAAAGTAATAGAATACAAGTATTATGAGGATTCTCAACCAGTTTAATCGAAAAGGCAGACCAGCCTATATCCGGATCTGCATCTGCTGCTCTATCTCTTTTCTTATTCTATTGCGCTACTGCTCCCATATCCTGAACGATAACTTAAAATCTTCAGCATAACAAAAGACAAAAAACCCCCAAGCGCTTACAACAGTAGCCATTTGACCTACGTTTGCATGCCAAGCCTGCGTCCCCGTTGCAATAGACTTGGTGAACGTTGTAGACTGCCGGAACCATATTTTTTAATCTGGTATTTCCTGAAACGATGTTGCAGTTTAGGGCCAAAGGAGAAAGTAAATATACCCGCCTAGGATAGTAGGGGTAATAACGCTTACATTTGGTATGGGAAATTCTACTCCCTGTCTCATGTTCTTCAAGAAATCAGATTATGATGTCAGTTGCCTTAGAAACAAAAAAAACCTCCAGCGAACTATCATACCAAATGCATTTGCTACCAGGAATATAATACCATAATAATATTATAGTATTTTTATCCCAGCTTATAAGCCATTTTCAAGAAATACAACGCTATTTCCAAAATTGTGCATGCCGAACAGGCCCTTATTAAGTTAGAAAATAGGTTCTCTAATGCATCTTCCCCTGCCCTTTGAATACCTGCTCCTGAGTATTCTTCTTCCTTAAATATCAGCGAGGGCAAATACTCTTTAGTATACCCCTTTTTTTTTCTCATGGGGTTGTACTTTCTCAAAACATGGAACACACGACTTGGCTTCAAGGTTACCTTTTTTCCCTAGACTCTCCACACTCGGATATTCGCTTTGCGTGGTTGGAGAACACAGACGGAATATCTACTTCAACTACGGCTGGTCATACAAACTCTAGAACTAGCGTGGAAAACACCAAGTTTTCCTCAGTTCATCGATATAAGACTTTTTTTGATGCCTCCACGTTGGGTCTTAATTCATAGCAGGTGTGCTGAAGGACAGCAGAGGGACAGCGAATGGGTCGTTCAAAATCGAATCTATGCCATCTTATGATATAAGCATGATATTACTATGAGACTATAATATTACGGAAAGATACCAAAAATGACACAATAAGCAAATAGCAACAAGTGGAAGTCAAAAGGTAAGATGCATTCACTCTTGTCACGCGAGTTACATTCACTACTGTCCTTCACATTTCGTGCTCCTCCCAGGGCGAAGGGTTTGGCCAGGCCCTAAGGGTTGTATGTGTTGTGGTGCCCACGCTTGCTTGACACTTCGGGACCCTTAGACCTAAAAGCTCTCTTTACAATATCGTGGTGAAAGAAGGAAGATTGGATCAAACTGAATTTTTCAGGCGCGAGCCTTCTAACTAGATTGGATATAAAAGGAAGAGCAATGCCTCAGTTTACGCTTGGCCCTTGTGACATCGGCAATTCATATTAGCCCCCCATGGCTCATGAAGCACATGAGGGACGGGGGCCAAATATAAAACTCAAGTTAGTGCATATCATGGGCAATCTCGTTTCCATTATAGCCATGCTGAGCACTAGAAATTTTGCCTTACCGGTATTCTGAGCACATGCTACTCCTGAGGCCCGAAGTTCCCCATATCATGATCACCAAACAGGGTAGTGCCCAACACCCAAACCCGGCCCAACGTCCCAGCGGCCGAGAGGATGCAAGGGTAGGGAACAATTAACCCAAACGGACAGGGATATATTTGGCTGGTCAACCTTAAATAACTGTTCGATCACTTCCTGCCGGACCTTGTTCAAGTATAGTACCATCTGCGTGCCTCGGCTCCGGATACCGTAAAATTTCGTATCCGCTAAACTTCTGGGACTTTCCGGTCCGGTTTGCAATCTGAGGGCAGAGCCTATCCGAGAAGTCGTGACCCCATCTGCCTTAGGAATCCTACCTTAAGTGTGTCACGCCCACGATGAGTAGTACACATAAGGTTCTAAGCGCTACCGAGTCCCAGTGATCTTTCTATCCAGATAACTAAGAGTAGAATACGGTAGGTTGGTCCCCAGATTTCAAACTGGGCTGGGTAGTCTCAGCAGCTCGAGGGATGATCAATTATCAGATTATCAGCCAGGATTCTGCCCTATCGACTACCGGTAGCCCCAGTTCGATGGTTACTAGAATCGCGAATCGCTCTTATAATAGCACACCTGGGCTTTACCGTCTGAGGCAACCACAGATCCTTCCTAGGGGTTCTTTGCCTCTAAGCGTGGAGATTAGAGGCCTGGCGGAGGTAGTGGATTATCCGAAATTTTTTAGTGCTTGCATCCGTCGACATACAGCCCGACATGATTCTAATACGGTAGATGGCCGCCGTATTGGGAAATCTTTAGAGGCTCGGCCGCCAGAGAGAGAGAGAGCTTGATGGGGTTGATTTTCTGTGGATATTAGAGTGACGGTGCCCCTGTGCATAAAGGAAAGTTAGAAATTAGAAACCCGAAGCCCAGGCAGCCATGCTAGAAGCAACTCTGTAGAAAATGTAAGAAACACGCAGTGACATAAACTTCCCCCGTAGGGTAGCTCCCCTCCCCCGAAATGCTGGCCGAGAGTTCCAACTTCCCACTTCTAAGGCGGAAGTAGAGGATGATTTTCCCAGTTAAGGGGGCCCCGGCATCGTACATTCGTAGCCTAAGTTGGCTGTTGCCCCACTTCTAAATCTCACTTCCGGGTGGGGCTCCCCACTATCAGTAAATTCAAATCTTCCTAAAACGACCGAACCACTAGTCCCCGCTAATAACGCCGGCTATCGTGGAAGTGAGGAAGAAATGGAAATAGCCGTAGAACGCCCGGAGGAGAAAATGCCGACCGTTATGGTTTAGGCGAATCCTGCTTCTATCAACTTAGAAGCTTATGACCGTACGTTGCTATAACGAACTCCGAGATTAGTGCACTGTATGTACCTTTGGGATGTGTGAAACAGCTAAATTCGTTACCAGACGCCCCACACCAAAAGTGGTCACAAATAGCGGTTCTTGGTAGCAAAATTGGTCTCTTCGAAACACAACTAACTCACAAGTAACTAGAGTAACAAGTACCAGAAGATGCGAGTGACAATTTAGGATGGGCACTCAGACACCCCGGATGATTAGCCAAATATTTTGCTAACCCCCGTTTTCTGGTATGGTACTTCCCACCGGCTGCTTGTGGCACCCCGGATCTGCCGAATTCCCATCGAATCACCAAATCCAATTCATTCCATATCCGGTTTAGCCGGCCAGGTAACGAACTTTATTGTTGCACAAAACTCAAGGATTGGTTGCGGGGGGCTGCGGCAGAGGCTGGATGGCTTGAAAAATGTTTATGCGGGTTTCTCGAGTTGGAGGACATTGATGTGTGTAACCCCACTCTTGCATACAAATCTGGAGATCCATCCGAAACTTGATGATCGAAAGACTCTCTTTCGACCCCTAGGATGAACACCTAAACACCTCGGTTAGGAGAACTATGGGGGAGGTGATTAATGAGTGTGAGAGGGACCTAAAGAGGCAAAGAGGGGGAGGAACATGGAAGAGGGTGGGAGAGGGTAAAGCAGCGGATGGGATTGAATGAAATGATTTGAGAATCTGAACTATGTCTCGGGGTTGCGCTCAATTTCATGTTGGCTCCAACAATTCAACTTCTACACTTCGAAGGCATCACCTAAACTAACACATCGCCCTGTGTGTTAGACATTTGTTGGCTTTTTGTGACGATTTTCTTCCCCAAATGTTTTCCTTATTGCAGCAAAAATTCGGGTATGCTGAGGCCATCATATCGAGGTGCGGCTGATATGGAATGGAGACGAAGCAGCACATGACAGCTTACCCCCAAGAGAAAAGGAAACATACCGCACTTCACTGTTAACCAGTTCGATAGGAGTTTGCTAAGCTGTGGATATCATTGCTTCGACCATTGTGATTAATACAACCCACACCGCACAGTGCAGAACTCAACCTTCTAGTTTCCGAGAAGGTGAGGTATTAGAATATGATGACTAAGTCATGTGATCTTTTAGATCTGTAAACAACGCGTTCAATCTCTCGCTCCCAGTAGATTGCCCTCTCAGGGTTTGTTGCCGGACTATGCTAAAGCCCAGGACCGGTATCCGAAAGCCAAGGCCGATCTAACAGATACGTGGAACTGTTCTTACCACAGGACCTGAACCCTCCGCCCACAAAACCGAGAGCAATATCGGACTCTTGGGTGGCTTTTTGATGCCGTTTTCACCTGGTCAGGAGCAATTAGATCTCAATCAGCCTGTTTGGACCTTTCCTGCAGGGGATGACGGTGGGGATCAATCTTATTTCCTAATAGAATTGTGAGAGAACGAACCTGATCGGAGGCCGGGATTCTTGTGTCGTAAGGGCTGGGTCTTTGGGACCTAAAATATGCACCTCCAACACTTTTGCTATGCACCACTTAACCTCTAATCAGGAAGAATCCCGAATTCCTGCCGCTCGAGAAATAGCTTGCTTGTTTTGCTCTAATGTGCCACCTACTAGATAGAATATCACCAGCACCCCCGAAGAACTCAACCACTCACAAGAGATCCAGCTAGCGAGAGCCAGGTATCACGAAATCATCCCTAAGCAATGAAACTGTGTTTGCATGATGCAAACTTCCGCAGGCTTGTCCGCAAGGCGGGTGCTTGTGCGCTTGTGTCGTGGGATAAAACGGCAGCGCGGTCGTTGGTTAAAGAACCGGGGAACCACGACGCTTACCCTCTCTTTCCTTCTTCTTCTTCTTCTAAGTCATCCTACAGCCTTTTTCTAGGGACCGGATCTCGTGCGAAACCCCCGTCCAATTCAACTGCCCTCTCTCGACACCCAAGCTCTGTCCCCCCTCTCGCTCAAGGCATCACCTCTTCAGCTCCCACCTTGACCACATATACGGTGATCTCCACCAACCTAGTACCTGGAGTACCTCTGTAAGCGCCCTCTCAACCCCATCTCATAAGATTTCTCCATTAACGGTTTCCCTAGAAAACAGACTAGACCGAACTCCCGACCCGTTATTCCCATAGCCCGCCTGTCTTGATGGGATCTCGAAAGTGTCGCTCCTCCTGCTGCTCGAGGAGAGAATCCGACGAAACCCCTTCTCCTCATGTAGCTCCAGAGATCGAGCACCATTCACATGATCGTTCCCATGGAATCCAGGAGGCAGGGTGCGGGGGTGGCTGTTGCTCTGGGCCTAAGGATACAACCACAATTCAAGGAGAAAATTCAGAATCAGTGGCTGGGGAAACATCGGGAAAGCCTATCGAGCAGTGCTGTTCGTTGGTTGACAACTGCTGTTCCTCTGATGGCAAGGATCCTGTTTATTCTCCTATAATCCGGCTAGCCATGCGGCCGGTATTTTCATCATGCATGAGACTAATGCTCTAGGTGAAAATTCAGAATCAGCAGTTGGGGAGGCGTCGGGAAAGCCTATCGAGCAGTGCTGTTCGTTGGTTAACAACTACTGTTCCTGTGATGGCAAGGATCCCGTTTCTTCTCCTATAACCCGGCTAGACATGCAACCGGTATTTTCATAATGCACGAGACTAACGCTCTAAGTCATGTAGAAAACTGTTTGTTAGATTATGCTGCGGTTCTCTGCAGAAGTCGTTGCAACGACTCTAATGGGGATGCCGACCCCGAAACTCGCTGCTGTAATATAAATGGTTCCACCTCTCCTTTACCCAACATGTCCTGGACCAGCAAGTCGCAGCACGCTCCCCACCATACAAACGAAGCCCATCACCATCACCATCACAGCCATGGGCAACAGAAAGCCCTCCACACAGAAGCGTTGACATGCTCTAAATGTTATGCGTTTGCCAAAGACGCTGCTTTTACCCTTACCACTGCCTCGGGGAATTTAGTCAAGAAGTGCTATTGTACACTTATGAAGGATCTAAGAAAAAGCGCCAAAAACGCGATCTCTGGCTCCAAGACACAATCTCAGGTCTCCCTTGCTCTATCGGGAGGATGTTGTCAAATACCGGGGAAAGGCATGGAGAGCAGTTGCTGTTCCCTGCATTCTCACAGTCACCAAGAAACTAAAACCGAAAATGCAGAGATCTCTATCACAATAATGGATGACATCCCACCCCGCTTTCTATCCCTTGGGGTCACTGGCATGACATGCACGGGTTGTGCAGATAAAGTCGTTCATGCCCTCAAATCGACATCCGGGGTCCAGAAAGAGAGTGTAAACGTGAACTTCCTAATGGGCAGAGCGGATCTAAACTTCCTTCCCGATCTCGCACATGAAGACGAAATTATGGAGAAATTGAAGCGCTCGACGGGGTTCAGAGTAGTCATTCTGGATTCAGGGGATATGCAAGATGCTGGACTGGCCAAGGCCTGGATTTCGGTCAATACCACTAGCAGCGGGTATCGAGCTATCGAGGACACCGACGGGATAGCCAAAGTGAAGCTTCTCAAAACCACTAAAGGAAGACATCTATTCGAAGTAGCATATGACCCTACCGTTATTGGAATTCGAGATTTACTTGCTGGAATAGCCGATAGAGATCCCGGAACCGAAGCACAGATCGCCACTATCCCAAGCGAAGAAATGTTGACAGCGGACTTGGAAAAGTCTCACCTGAAGCGCTTGGGGTGGAAAGTTGTTATCGCGGGCGCGCTAACAATCCCTGTGCTGATCCTTGCATGGGCTCCCCTAAACATACCAGATCCTTCGGCGCATATTATCCAGGTTTTCTTGGCAACCGCGGTCATGGCTACGGCATACCGCATTTATCAGAGTGCATGGGGTACCATACTTCGAGGAGGCGCAGGTGGAAAGAGAATCGACATGGACGTGCTTATCACGGTAGCCACCGGGGCAGCTTGGGCTGCTTCCGTAGCAATTTTAATAATCTCCGGACGGAATCGCAGCTCGACATCGGAGAACAAGCCTATCGAGCCTTTTTTCGAAACCTGCTGTCTTCTTGTAACTCTCATACTTGTCGGAAGATGGATAACGGCCAAAGTGAGGATGTGGGCGCTCAAGAGGGTTGTCGACGTTGGGGAAGGGGAGGGGCTAAAGGATAAAAGCACCCCTATGGCTATGCTTTCTATCGAAGGCGCTACTCCCCAAGCGATAAACCTTGACTCATTGCAATACGGCGATGTCTTAATCGTTGAAAAAAGCAATGTAATCCCTACAGATGGAGTAGTGGTTGACGGTGAGGCAGAGGTGGATGAGAGTCTTTTGACTGGTGAGAGCAAGCCTGCAGTTATGAAGGCTGGCAGTCTCGTAATGGCTGGGGGCATCGTAGTTACAGGGAGCATCCGGTTTCGACTCACAAGGCTGCCACACGAGAACACTATAGCTGTCATTAGGCGCATGGTTCGGTCAGCTGGCGGAGAGAAACCAAAAATTCAAGAGATCGCAGATAAGGTTGCCCTCTATCTCACCCCTACCATCCTTGGAGTTGCAGCAGTAGTGTTCCTTGTCTGGATTCTTGTTCACGGTCTTTCTCGCGAAGAAACTTGGGGAAAGAGCGCCGTTATTGCTATCACTTATGCCGTCGCTACCCTCGCAGTATCTTGCCCTTGTGCGATTGGACTCGTTGTTCCGATGGTCATTGCCTTCACTAGTCGGGTTGGCATCAGAAAATGCGGCTTGTTACTAGTAAACCCGAAGGCCCTAGAGAGAGGATGGAATGCCAAAGCGGTTGTTTTCGACAAAACTGGAACCTTGACTACTGGAAAGTTGAATGTGGTTTTTGCGAAGTGTCTCCTCAACGGGGAGTGGGGTGATGTTGACGCCGAGGCCGAGCAAATAGTTAGAACTCTCTGCAAAAACGTGAAACACCCAGTTGCCCGGGCACTGGCAACGAAAGTAGGGGCCGGCAATGAAATATCAGGCCTTGAGGTTGAGACTATCATTGGAAAGGGTTTACAGGCTATTTCTGACAGTGGAACCATTAGAGGTGGTCAGCCAAGTTGGGCCGCTGTGGGGGGTGGAAGCCATCCCTTGGTATTAGAAATCGTTGAACAAGGGCTCAGCGTATTTGCTATCTCGATCGACCACACTCTGCGAGCTATCTTTGGCCTAGAAGATACTGTGCGACCTGAAGCCCCCGCAGTGATTGCAGAACTCCGCCGCAGGGAAATCGAGGCCTATATCTTTTCAGGGGACCACAAAGGGGCTGTTAAGAAGGTTGCCACAGAGCTTGGCCTCTCCGACAAAAACTATAGATACGGCTGCTCGCCCGACCAGAAATCTGCTGAGATTAAATCTCTCCAAGAAGCCTCCCGTGGCACGGTCATGTTTCTGGGAGATGGCACAAACGATGCAGTGGCACTTACCCAAGCCGATGTTGGGTTTTCTTTTGGAGACTCAACTGAGGTCGCTGTCTCTGCTTCTGATATTGCGGTTTTGTCCACCTCGCTAAATTCGATCCTTGAATTCTTTGATCTATGTATTCGCGTGAAGCGGTGCATTCTGGCAGGCTTTTCTTGGGCCATCGTCTGGAATTTATTTGCTGTTCTCGCAGCAGCTGGCGCCTTCGTTAAATTCCGTATTGAGCCTCAATGGGCAGGTCTCGGAGAGCTCGGGAGTGTCTTGCCCGTCGTTCTCATCGCGGCGCTGGTAGGAATTTTTTGGCGCCAGACTTTTGCCTAGTCTATAGCCCGCCCGATATTTCAAGGATTATGTTTGCTCTACTCGTTCTGCTTGATCCGTGGGGTTCCTTGATGGGGCTGTTATGTTTGTGAGGAATTCGCGAGCGTTTGGGTCTGATTAATAGTCTTTTAACTTTCTTTTTTTTTTTTGACCATGTTCATAGCCAGCCCGCAGTGGATAGTATTGCACCTAGACCCATGAATAACATAGCGACCGACATATTTTTTCCCTTTACATCCTAAGGATTGGTTTCAGAATAGCGAAATCTCTATAAAAAAAAAAGGATAAATGGGGCCAATCAGAATCTGGAATCACTCCAACTCACAAACCGTAAATTCTAGGTAAACTCGATCCGCCTTCTTAAACCCGCCTTCTTAAGGTAGCCACTGTTCCTCTTAAGGACTAACTATATGGCGAATTCGCCTTTCCGGGGATAGTAGCTATCATACAGGTAATAGTGACGGGTCGAGTTTGCCCAGAATTTGTGATACTATTATTCACATCCCCATGACCCGCACATTTGTTTGCGCCATGCCCACATTAGCGTTGTTACCCTCGGCACCAAAGAGCCACATCTTGAGGCCACTCAACAAGACGCACCCTAACCCTTTGCTATGCCACACATAGAACCATAGCCAAGGATAGATCTCGCAAGTCTCCTATTACGATTATTACGATACATACCGTGTGCTCCTGGCCAAGCCAATGCCTCCTACTTCCCAAGAACCAGACGACAGACCCCATGATACATAGCACCCCAAGTGGCGTGGGACCAAAACCGTGCTAAGTGCGAAATTACTAAACCCATCGCTAGTAATATTCAACCTAGCGTGCGGGCTGTGCACCGCGCTGTAACAAGTACAAACACCAACCCTCCCAGGTCCTGAAGAAAATAAACAACAAACATAGTACCATAATCGTGAGAACGTATATTCCGCATTTTCACCTTATCCCCTCAAGATCGCGGACTAACAACTAATCTATATACACAACATTCCCAGCCTTCCGTACTCGCTCCATCATTCCATTCCTTACCATTCCACTCATTACATTTCTCAACTCCATTCCACCCGCCACATTCCAATTCCCGGCAGGGAGGAAGTTCGTCCCATTCCAATCTGAGGTTACCAGGAAGTATGACAGCCACTTCTTACAACAGGTCCGACAAAGCTATGCACGAGTGATAGGGCATGAGGGCGGGCAACTCCCCGCTAATTGAGGTCACCGCAATAGCCTAAGCGTGGAGGATAAAGGCGAACAAGGGATTTTAATCAAATTAAACGGTTGTCCTCCAGTATATTGGCAACGATGTCACCATACCTGACTTGACGTGGCTGTCGCCCGAGCAGAAAAGGAAAAAAAGCCTGGCTAGCGTCTGCATTGGATAAGGTGAAGGGGGTTGATCTGGGATACGTGGGCGGTGATGCGCTATTTTTCCTGTAAAGTTCCCCCGCCCCGGATATTCTGCTATTCCGTGCATTAGCTTGCAATTCTAGGATTGAAGTCCAGAGGGAATAGCCAGAACGAGATCACCATAGGCTATGAATAATATGTCAAAGTGCTTGCCGTGATGTCATACACTTGCCGAGGCACCGGTGCTCAACGCTCTTCGGGTGTAACCTTTACACATCCCATGCTTCTCATAGCAAAGCCAACCTTCCCCATCGCCAATATTCGAGCCACGATTATCCCTTTACCCGCGAAGGGATTTTATCAGTTGCCATCCGTGAGCGCTGCCGATATTCCCCTTTCTCTTCAGGACGTGGCTGCCCTATTCTTCACTTAGTAATATAATATCACTACCTTAAACTCGGACAAAAACCCAAAATCCACCTACCAGTAGGATAAGTATCCGCTCCCATAGAAATATCAGGTGAAGTGCCAACGACATTAACCTCGGTGTCCGGTGCCTCAGACACCATGATCCTATCCGAAAAACAGCCATCCCCCTGCCGGAAAGAAGGCAATGAAACAGCGAGAATTCATAACTTGGAACTAAAGGGAGGGGATGATATCAGTAGCCTCAAAAAACTAGGGCGATGGAAGAGACCCGAGGCACAAAGGCACATACCGAGCCTTGAATACGAAGGGGGGGGCATAATGGGGAAGCAGGGGAACCAATGGCAATCACGTTCTGCCTGCAATTGCTACCAAAGCTTCCGGAAACGGCTGTCAGCCTCGGGAAACGGTGGGCAGGGTGATGTGCCTCCCCTACCTAGTGTCGAGTGAGGGAGTGAGGGAGAAGTGGAAGACAGACAGATATTGAAATTCCTCAAGTAGCCTTTTATAATCTGGTTTCCTAGGCCCTGCCACCAATACGCTGTGCGAGGAACATGGCCGAGAAAAATAATGTTTGAATAGATATAAGTTTCTGGGAAACGTTTTGTGAATGCCTCCAGGCATCGTATCGTGAATGCACACCTTAAGTTGTATCATAATCATAGTGCAGCTGATTTATAGGCGAGCGCGCACCGACAAGGATACGTATCCAGGAATTGAATATGATATGATATTTGAGATCCAAAATGGAGCCTAGGCTGGCTAACAGAACATATACGACCAAGAGAGAAGGAGAATGGTTGCTCTTTCAGAATAGAATCTGTCGACTCCAATGAGCTTGGTTGAAAGGCGGACAGGGGAAGAATGGCCCCCCTGAGCTTTTTATACCTGAGAACACTATCTATAGCATAAGGATATCTCCAGCTCACGTTTTCTAGAATCCAGAAGCGCAGTGGCTGATATATGATACCGCCGAGAGATCCCCCCCCATGAGGTGCAGCTCTTGAAGCGCCGGAGGATACCACACGTGGTGTAAACTAAGATTCCAGAAACGATATTCCCCAGGGGAGTGAGACAATTGAAGGAAGGGCAGCCAAAGCGCCGCGCTACACGTAGTGACTCCGCCACTGGGTATGCTGGTTTACTTTCCCCAAGAAAATTGTATGTTAAGATCTCTATCAGAACATCCTTGATCACTACCGTAATGCAAAAAAATATAGCACCAAAACCCACTACATGTGAAAATACTACAAACTCTAAAAACCAGAGGAGCGACAGTAGCAGTTTCCAGACACCAATTATCTACCCTCCATCCATCCCTTTCCAACCGCTGGAGTTCATCGAATTATCACTCGATTCACATGAAGTTGGTGACGGAACAGTCAGACATCTGATACAATTATGCACAAGCAAAGAATTGGCTAGCGCGTAAATGTCATGCTTGTGGCAGGTGATGTGGAAATACAGGGAATGTAAATAGATAATGTGAGCTCTTTGGGGAGATTTACCTACAAAACTTAGGACTGTGGAATTACTATTAGCTGATATGATACACGGCTATTCCCATACCTGAGGTTCCTCAACGATTATTAGTCCCCCCGAACCCCAGGTGGGATTTAAATCTTAAACTTCCTGTAAACTAGTTATTGCCCAGGGCTGGTTGTTTGACGACTAGGCTGCCAGGGTGAGTTTATAAGACGCTGCCTCCTTAGAGGCATGATAACTTTGGTGCTATGTTTTTTTTCCGGATTTTCTTTTTCTATTGGGGGGGGGGGGGGGGGGGGGGGGGGGGGGGGGGGGGGGGGGGGGGGGGGGGGGGGGGGGGGGGGGGGGGGGGGGGGGGGGGGGGGGGGGGGGGGGGGGGGGGGGGGGGGGGGGGGGG
>Ga0307517_10000521_pt1 | contig 65836 bp, 62 predicted proteins | sample 23_EM_MG_FD_194515 | JGI IMG/M metagenome (GOLD analysis project Ga0307517, IMG submission 194515) | Populus trichocarpa ectomycorrhiza microbial communities from riparian zone in the Pacific Northwest, United States - 23_EM | ecosystem: Host-associated > Plants > Roots > Unclassified | place...
CCCACCCCCCCCCCCCCCCCCCCCCCCCCCCCCCCCCCCCCCCCCCCCCCCCCCCCCCCCCCCCCCCCCCCCCCCCCCCCCCCCCCCCCCCCCGGCTCGGTTCCCCACTTCAGCAAAACACACCTTCGGGCAGATCATCAGGGTATCTAGGTTCGTCGTTGAGAATTTTAAGTTTGGTGTCGTCCTCGATATCCTCATCAAACGGCAATTCCCCACAAAGCAATGCGTACAGAATAACACCCAATGACCAGACGTCCACGGCTGCCGAATTCAAATAAGTATTAATATCGCGTCGCACCGGCCAAGGGAAAACAGCAATAGAGAGGACTATATATAAAGAAAGGAAAGTAGATTAGCCTCGTACCATGCGCCATGTATTTCTCGCCCTTGACCATCTCCGGAGCCGAGTAACAGACTGTTCCACAGAAAGTTTGAAGCAATTTCTGACGTTCGTACTCTCTTGTAAAACCAAAATCGCACAGTTTGACCTATCCAGAGTAGTGTATCAGCAACCGAGTCCCCCCTGCGCACAACCCGACGATCCCAGCATCGCCACCACTATCGCCACCACCACCAATTCCCGTAGCCGTGGTAGGTGTTCGTACATTCTCGTGTTTATCCAGCAGAATGTTCTCCAATTTCAAATCCCTATGCACACAATTGTTCATATGCACATACGAAACCGCACCAACTAGCTGAGCAAATATCCTCTTCGTCCGGTCCACCGTCAACCTCCCGTTCTTGATGAGGTAGTTGTAGAGTTCATCCCCTACTCCAACATTAGCAATCCCGTAGCCTCCAAACTCCGGCCTACAACCTCGAATGAGCACGGGAGCTCACCAGAACAGTACTCCAAGACTAGCCAAACCAAGCTCTCTGTGACAATAACCTCGTAGAGCCTCGCAATATGTGGGTGTACCAGTTGTCGGTGGTGATGAATCTCCCGGGCCAAATTCGCGTCGTCCTTCTGGGCAGACTTCAACACGACCTACGCACATATACCGAGACACCATCTTAAAATCAATTCGCCATACTCTTCCTCTCTAGGAGGCTCATTAGTTCAAGGGTGAAGAAGGAAATATTACCTTAGATCCATTGGTAAGCTTGTGCGTAGCAAGGTAAACCTTCCCAAAACTCCCCTTCCCTATCAATCTCCCCAGATTATAATTCCCCACCGTCCTCAAGTCCTTTGAGGAAAACTCGCTGCCCACCACCACCGTCATTCCATCATTAGCTCACATCTCCTGGTTTCGTCCATTCAAAAGAGTACACACCTCAAGAGCTCATGGTAAGAATTCGCTAGCTACAGGCTCCCCACAAAATCAGCTCTCCGCACACACACATACACACATACACAAACACACACAAACACACACACACACACACACTCTCTCTCTCTCTCTCTTTCTCCACCTCCGCTAGGGGTAAAAGAGACCCTACCTTAGCCCGTTGCTTCTGTACCTCAGCCTTAGATTTCGGGGGCATCGCCCAAAAAGAGCGAAAGAAGTGAATTTTGGGATTTCGGACAAACAGAAAGAGAAACGAAACGAAAACCGTAGACGGAGGTGTTTTTCTTAAAGAGGAAACCCCGAATTTGTTTTACAAAACAGTAAGTAGCAAACGGCAGATCGGAGAATAGCGCCGCGAGGGAGGAGAAGGAGGGAAGATAGGTTTCGAACGTGGGTATGGTATCGGCAGGTATGGGAAAAAAGTGGGTTCAAGTTTTAACTTTACGATCCGAGGGGCAGCGACAACCTTGAAGCTCCAGAATAATTATGCACAACAGCCAAGTTTAGAAAGAGAGAATATAGGAAAGGGAGTTAGAGAGGTGGCGGGGGTGAGAGGAGAGTGATGGAAGACGGTAGTTAGTCAGTAGTGGAGGGAGGGTTGCTTGCTTGCTAGCTGTCTGTCTGTCGACGTATGATGCGTAACCTGTTTGTTGGCTGGCGGACCGACTGGTGGCTGTGAAATGGAGACGAAGGAGAGGAAGAAAAGAATAGAATACTGTGAATAGGAATAGAGGATAAAAGAGTGGCACTTGGGTATGGTAAAGTATGGCAAGGATGGGAGCTTGGGGAGAAGAAGAGGGAAAAAAGAAAGAAAGAAAAATAGTAGGGAGATTTTTTGTACGATCATACTGTACTGTACGGTACAGTATAGTCCAGTCCAATCCAGTCCAGCACAGTCCAGTCCAATGTAGTACGATACAGTACGGTGTGGTGCCAGCATGGGCGAAGCAAAAGCCCATTCGAATTGTCTCGCCTCCAAAGTTTCCCTCAGCTCCAGAAAAAAATGAACACAAAAAACAGAAGAGATCCCCCCCAATCAGACTACGATATGGTGATGCAGTACGATACTATGCCGGTGCAATAGAGTGAAAGAACGAAACACCATCACACGATCTCTCAAATCAGAGCGAGCTCAGTGACAATACCATACAACACCACCAAAACAAGGCAGAAAACGGGAACAATGCAATCGCTCTCCTCCCTCTATGATACCAAAGTAGGGATAAGTTAAAGGAACCAACGTCCTTCCTTCCTTCCTTCCTTCATTCCCCCACCCCCTTTCCCCCAAACCCGATTAACCAGCCAAGAGGGCAAAAGGGGATACTTCTCTTCCCTCCCGCTGACCTGCATGAAGCAATGAGCCTCCTAAGCCTTTTCCGACTGGCCAAGGTATAAACGACTACGGCAGGGAAGAAGGCTCGACTTTCGTAGATGAGACGAGCCGAGAGGAGATCACGCGAGATGCAGTGATCGGACGAACCTTGTGCCTGGAGCTCGTCTAGGGTACGTATCATAGGTTCTTCGTGCCATGACTTGGTTCAGGAGAGCTCCTTCCCAGGAACTCCCTCGAGTGACATGGAGTGAAGTCTTCGAGTGCTATCGTATAACAACAATACCATCCTGCACCATAGCCCACCCTTTTGATTATGACACTGTACTGTACTCGAGTACCCGCATCATTCCTTTCTCCCTCTCCTTCCTAACATAAAATCCACGCCAAGGCACCAATTGGACATGCATGCATACGAGTAAGAATCATATAGCAGATACTGGTACTACAGTAGTAGAGACCTCTCATTTCCCCCCTCCCCACCCCTATGAGTAATTCACTCCTTATAATACCACCACCGTCTTCACCCTACCACTTTTTCTACATTACGATTAATTCCCCCCCACCATCCTGGCCTTTATCATATCCAGTCTTTGTCCCTGCATTATATAAAAAAAGGAGGAAAAAAAAATTCATACAGAAGGAGAAAATACTAAAGGGTCAATGCTTTATAACAAGCAGTACTCCAAATTCTCATCTCTTTCACGTAAAAAAATTGTCCTAAACTTTTTATCCGGTGAATATTAGGGATGAAAAAGAAAAGAAATCTGAACTGGTATAAAGCAGGAAAAAACGCTGGTAACGAATGACAGGAGGAGAGAGATAATTCGGATCAAACCACGGGGTATAGAGAACGAGCGGAGAAGAGCCAGGGAAGACAGGCGAGAAGGGATGCGAGAGAAAAAACGTACCCATCAATGTCCCCTTCTATCTCTCCTAGCCGGTCAAACGCCCGAACCTATGGTTATCATTTCACTGGCCCACTAAAATTTCGATCAAGTGCTAATCGCCACAGAAAACTGGTGAGGACTTGAGGAACCCATTTACACAAAAAAGAAGAAAAAGAAAAAAAAGCAGGAAGAGGGAAAAGGAAGATAAAAAAAAGAGAGATAATAACATCAACATCGACGCTGAAGATCAAAAGTTGGAAACAAACACTCGAAAGGCCTCATCCCTCGCCCAAGGCAAATAGGGGCACATCAAGGAACTAGAGCGATTCTTCCAATCGCCCTGTGCTTTCCTCTTCACCGATTATATAGTTTCTCACATCGAACTCGGATAGGTAGTGAAAGATGGACCCACGGAGTTAAAGAGGTCGCCAAGTATATAAATAGTGGGAATGAGGCCAATCAAAACTTGCCACCGGCATCTTTGTGTTCCTGCCTGTGTTTCCGCACCCGTGAATGCAATTGTTCATACGAACTCCAGCCATCAACACCTCCCTGAAATGTTTGTTCTAAGAATAAAGAAAAATGCAGAAAATCCTGCGGGGAACGTCATAAAACGAGAGAAAGGCGAGAAAGGTATTAGTGTTTTCACAACCGCTTCCTTCGTGGCTAGTCGCGCTCATTAGGTGGATGTCGGTCCGAAATTCAGCATCCCCTTGAACCCGGTATCCTTCTTCTTCCGCCATCCTTCCTTCTTCTCTTTCCGCTTCTTCTCAAGTTCCTCCCATCCTTCGTCATCGTCATCCGACTCTCCACCCGAGTTCTTGAGGTGTGACGGTCCATGTGGTTTCTTGTTCCAATCCTGGCCAGCACCTGAGACCAGAGTTGCCGTTCTGGCGCTGGCAGGGCCAGCAGTGGCGGCGGGGTTGTACGATACAGGTCTGTATCTTGACGGCAGTCCAACAGTGCTTCGTTCTGACGGGGCAATGGAAGGGGTATAGCCCTGAGGTGGCTGTAAAGATCCCATCATTTGCCCTCGCTGACTAGGAGCTATTGACGGGGTGTAGGATGGTCGTCCCGGCTGTTGAAATGGCACGTTTGGGGGTTCCATCATGCTCATGGTGCGCTGGTGCTGCCCGCCCAGCGAAAATGGGCCTGTTGGGGTAGGCCCGGCCATACTCATTGGGCGCTGGCCCATCATTGGGGGCAATAGCATTTGCTGCTGCTGCTGCTGACCTTGCATCTGCATCTGCATCCACTGCATCTGCATGTTCATCATTTGTTGCATCTGGTTAGCCATCTGCATTTGCATAGCACCGCCTTGGCCAGGCGGAGCAGCTCCCGGGGCCATCATCCCCACGTTAGGCGCCCCAGGCATCCCGCTCGTACCCATATTCGTACCACCGCCCATACCCATCTGTCCCATAGGGCCCGGGCCCCCACCCATACCCATAACCCCAGCATTGCCATGGTGTGAGCCGCCGCCCAAACCCAATAATCCACCACCAGGCGATACAGGTCTGAAGGGGTCTGGTTGAAAAGAGGTTCTCTGTGTAGGGAATGCCATCGAAGTAGCACCGCCTTTTCTCGCGGCTTTCGCCTCCTCTGTTCTCACAATTTCACCTATCAACCCACCAGGACGTCGAGGGCCAGGCATCTCCGAAGGACCTCCATAGACTGATCCAGCCACAGATCCAGACAAGCCACCCACACCATATGCCATTGACATCCTGGTTGCAGGGTGCAATATGCTCGCTCCAAGGTTGTAAGGATCTTGGGGTAGGCCTCGAGCAAATGGCGGTAATCTGGGGTCTTGCTGGTTCTGGGCCGCTTGCCGGAGATTAGGCTGTGAGCTGGAGTTTGAGAGTCGGGTTGGTGGCCTATTTTTGTTCGGGAAACCATGAGCCATCAAAATTCCTAAAGGAATCTCCTCATCCTCTTCCTCCGAGTCTTTTTCACTAGAACCAGGCCCAGAAAGACTCAGCTGTGGCATCGTGGTATTCAACGGTAAAGCCGATGTGCTCATCGAAGCACCCTTTGAGTTCATACCAAGCGGCTGCTCTACCGGCTGAGATCCTGTAATTTTCATCATTTGCTGTCGATAGACAGCAAGATGTGCCTCCTGCTTCTGTCGCTGTTTCACAGCCTCACGATTTCTTTCCGCCTCCGATTCCTCTTCGGATTCCGAGCTATCACTTTCATCGTAGTCATCAGGGTCAGCCTGATTCCCAGACAACCTACGCTGCTCATCCTGCTGTTGGCGATAGCGTTCGAATTGCGCTGGTGTCATAACCTTGTTTTGTTGAGGTTTGGTGGCCTCGTGTTCCTGGTACTTTGCGGCCAGGGCAGCCGAAGCGGAGATAGACGAGTCAAAATCGATATCATTGCCATCGCTCAATTGAACCGAAAATCCTGTTGCCGATTTTTCAGCCCGAGGGATGGCACCGGCTTCCGGGTGGTCGGCAATGGGACTTCCTCCTGAAACGGCAGGGCTGGTTCCCCGATTGTCATGCAATGCAGCGGGCGAGCCTTCTCCGGAGTAGCTATCAAGTGAAGATGACCCAGAAGCTACACCTTCATCCCAGCCACTGTCTCTATCCTTGACTTTATCCGTTAAACCCTTTGCTGAGCCAACTAATAGGGGAGTTGAACTAGACTTTTGGGGGTGAGGGCGTCCATGAAGCTGAGATTGCTGGTGCTTGTGAGAGGCAACAGCTTGCGCGACTAGTGCAGCATCCTCATCTTCTGGGAAAGATTGTCGGCGCATGACGGCGCTGGCCCGCTTCAACCCAAAAGAATCGCCGCTTCCGCCTCTTGAAGGGTGCTGCTTAGGTCCCCTGCCTTGCCGTGCGGATGGCGTGGTCAATGAGTCTGCGTGCAAATGACTAGGTGCCGGTAGACTTTGACCAGGGGTGAGGTTCCGTGAGTTACGCGGAGAGTTGTTACTCGCGGCCTGCATCGCTGGAGTAATCAGTTCGTCCGAATCTTTGGCATCCCAACCGTAGGGGGAGCCTCCATTAGCCCCGCTTCGATCACCATCCATATGGGAGGGGTTAGCGTAGATATTACTGTATGCCGCGTAGGGAAATCGTGATGCAGTCGGCGAAGTGGCTGGATTGTAAGACTTGGGAGGTGGCACTGGGGGAATATCATTGTGGTTATCACTCTATTGCTCAATGTTAGCCTTCTAGGTAAAAAAAAAAAGGGTTTGCACGGATGGCATTACGGTGTTGATGATGATGCTGTTGGATGCCAATTTTGGTGCCGTGTGACCCATTCCACCGCTCCTTGGACGAGCCGTAGTCTTAGATGCCGTGAAGGAGAACATCTCTTCTCCAAACAGAGAAGATGTGTCGAGGGTTGTATCTAATCTGGGGGGTGTCGCTGTTGACATGCTGTCTTTTCGTCCGGGTGAGGGAGGCCCGTAATTACCGCCAAAGGAGCGTTTCCCAGACGATGCACCAATGGATTTTGGGGACTTTGCCATATTATGAACCACCCCTGGCTGACTACGATGATTGTCGACCGATGCTGGCGTACGCGGGGTGTCTGAAGATGGGAGGGTTGAGCTTGAACTTAGCCTATTCACCGACCCAGTAGAAGCATAATCTTCCGAACCTGAATACCCTGAACCGTTTGTGTATCCGCTTCCTCTGTTATATAAGCTTGCCTTTAGTAAGGTTTTCGCTTTCCCTAGCCAGGGGAACGGAGGAGTTTGTTCATACCGGTTCTGATGCCGAGCACCAGTGTACCCACCGTCGTACGTGGTGGACCTACCTTCGTCAGGCTCGTGGGAAGGGGTGAACCGATTGTCCGGATTGGCGGGCTCGTAACCAGCTTCTAACGCGTTCCCAGCGGATTTTCTTCTTGAGAATTTGGGGAATTTGATAGGCATATGAAATACCTTTCGTGCCGATCAATAAAAAAAGAAGGAATGCAGGAGGGGAGGGGTTTAAAGGTGGTAACCACCGTACAGACTCTAGTAAGAAAAAAACAAAAAACAAAAGAGAAGGTGGTGGGAGAGTGAGCCGATGTCCTTCGGGTGGCTGACTGATGATAAAATATTTATTTGTGGACGACAGTGGCGTATTAATAATATTATGAGGTTAATGCGAGTAGCAGAAGGAGCCGAGAAGTCGGCGAACTGCTCTCGGATGCAGTGTCGATAGAAAGGTACCAAACCAAGGGTATGGAACCCTTAAGAGTGATGTTAGCTGCCGGGTTACTCTAGGGAAAGGGCCTATCGAGTGGTGGCTGAAAACGAGGGCAACCGAATTGAATGTGCACAAAAAAGCATCCGCGAGCTCTGTGATTGTGGTCAGGAGAACGAAGGTTCAGATAGGTGTCAGCAGCCAAGATGTTGTTACACAGCTGAGAGTGTGGAGCGAGCCGGAAGACAAGGAATAACTCAATGGGCAGGGAGGGAAGCCGGTTCTTGAATCTCTTTTCTTGCCGATTCTATTCTCCACAGCGACCCTCCAGCTGCCTGTGGTTGTGAAGGGGAAAGAGGTAGGAGGAGCAGTGGTTGAATGAGTGAAATAGTAATCGAGGGACGAAGTTGATTGTTGTTGTGAAGGGGAATGTAATTGGACTAGTCCCAGGGCGTAGAGGAGTAACTCACGAGTGCTGTCCGCCCAACCAAAAATAACACGATCCACCAACTGCTAAAGCTTTCCCTCGTTGTCTCTTTCCTTTCTGCTCTGACTGCGCCTGTGGAAAAAAAAGAAAAAAAGAAAAGAAAAAAGAGACTTAGGCCCTAGCACGCAGACAGCGGGGATGTTCTCACGGACCCGAATTGCTCCAACCAAGAGAAATTCGCGAAAGAAAAAAAAAACCCCCTTGCTAGCTCTTGTAATGCCCCCTTTTCTATGAGAGACAATGGAGGTGGTAGGCGGTGGAGGTGACGTGAGGAGGCGGACCTGTGCAGGGGAGGACGTGCGCGAGGGTACCAACAGGCAAGAATTGGAGAGGTCAAAAGAGGGCCCAATTAACGAATTGAGATGATCAGAGCGAGCGGGGGAATAAGAGAAGCTCTGAGATAATGATCTGAAGGCTCAAGATGAAAGTTTTCCTCAGGTTGCGTAAGAGAAGAAGCACTCGGTACCGGGACCTCAGGTTTTGTGTTGAGCGAGAGGAAGTTCAAGAACGGTACTCGAGTAAGGTCTGGAAAGGAAGGCAGGACGGGAATTTCTTGGGCAATCCGATGGAGTACGCCAAGGGGAATTGAGCTGCTGAACCCATCCGGGTAAGTGTAAATCCAGCCCTGGTTATACAGGGGAGAGGAAGGTCTGAGTTCTTCACTCGGAAGGGAAAGGCGGATACCCTACCAGATCATCGAGCCGCTCGGAAATTCATCAGGGGTGCACTAGCAAGCACGACATATTCACAGTGTTTGTTTTTGACGCCACTATTATAGTAGGATCAGCGCTTCTGGAGATGAAGTCCTCAAACAGACCCCATGTCCGGCTACTCGTGAGTGTCCTGGCGAAGGGGCCTTATGGAGGGGGGGAGGGGGAGGTTTGTGGTGGGGTTGAAGCGGAGGATATCAGTTGTGGAATCCTGACTGGTACGTTATTTATGCTGGATTAAGCCCACTCCAAGTTTTGAGATGCTCTCGTTGAAGCAGAATATTTCATCCCTAAGGGCCTCAGAGGACGGCTCTGCCATTGCTTCGTACTGTGCAATACTGAGGAGGCAGAAGAATATGAGATGCCCCTACGAGTACTATAACGGGACGATTCGTTCCCGTCCAAGTTATTCAGGGTGCAGCTAATTAGGTAATTGTGAAAACTATCGACCGAATCGTTTGAGCATAGTACAGTACTCTAAGTGTTAGTTGTGTATAATACAGACACTGATTTGCCAAACTCTTTTTCCACATATCCGCTTCCATCCGGATTCAAACAGGCAATGGTTCGCGTGAATACTGGGCTGACCACTTCCTCAGCCTCGGTAGGTTCATGGCCCAAAACGAACTAAAATTTCCGGCCGTTTTAATTTTCTCCTTTAGGATTATTGGTATGATATTCGAGAACACAATATTATTATTATGGCGAACCTTAAAGGTTGAATTTTCCAACCCTAAATTCCTAGGTGTGCCATTCCCACGAAAACGCGGTTAAAGTTCACCGTCCTTGATGCCGTTTCTCCAGGAAGCCAAGGGGCCTCTTGTGCCACCGTTCTCTGCCCCGGAACCACAGTCCCAGCCACAGTGCTGATGAAGGACCCCAACATCCTACTTACCCCCCCCCCCCCCTAATGTAGGAACGTGGTGGTGGTGGAAGAATGACTTGGTGTATTTCCTATCTATGACCGAAGGTATATATAGAGATACATGACCGCCAAGAGCCAACAACCGGTTCTACTAACCCTACTGCTCAACCCCAACACATATGAGGATAGCTAACCGTACCTACTGCTACCCTAATACCTAACACCTAATAATACCTTGCTCTAGCACCGTTGAACCTGCTATCCAGGCCCAAAGATCCCTTTATCGGCAACTCGGGGCCGGTTCGGGTCAGGTGCGGGGTCGAGATCCGAGTTGTAGAACAGGCTAAATCTAATAGTGCATTCCAGCTCAGGTTCGGAAGCTGTATTATGAAACGGGACGAAAAAGGTCGGGCTGTGTGAATGACAAAAACGGATGAAATGTCACCTGTAGCGTGAGGATGATCACTTATACACATCGCTTGTCCTTTTGTATGTGTTGTAGAGTCTGTGTGAGCGATAGAGACATCACTTGCAAGTGCTACTGAGGACTAAAACTCGGCATAGTTATAGCGTGGGGGAGATTCAGAAATATTGCCTTTTTATTCTGGCTACCTCTCAATAGCAATTGAGAAGAATGAAACCCGGTAAGTTCTCGAAGCCCCCCGAGCCGGCCTTGGTATCCCCAGTCTGCCACTACCATAATTGACTGCGCAGGCGTATGATATCTCTAGAATTTTCCGCTGCAATCGTCTAGGAGGCATCGCTCCGGTAATCATTTTGATCACATGTTTGAGTCACCCGATACCATACAAGGTGTAGTGCACATGTTGATGTGCACTTTGTGACTACAAAGCATCCGATTTACCATTACTGAAGACTCGAGGCATAACTGCCTCGATAGCGAGAAATGTTCTAGGTCGATATTAGACAGATGCAACCTCATGACATCCGCCTGACTACAAGACAAATGCCTAGAACCTCACCAGTCGTCACTCGAGGAACTGTAGCTACTGTGTCACCGCACTCTATCACTCGCCTGCTCCGACTATCGCATCATGGGCCTTCAGAACCACCACCCTATGGTATTGCACTCCCCCTTGGCGTTTTAACCCAGTATGAAAGTGCGCCTCACCTAACTAGGGTGAGTTACTTTAGCAAGAACAACTCTCTTGGCTTCTTGCGATAGCTAGAAGGAAAGGCAGACTGCTAAAAGTAATTGATCATCTTCGTTCTAAATAAATAAATAAATATTATATAAACAATCCTAATACAATCGCTCAGTACCATAAGTATAGCCCTGCGCTAGAACCTCCCCACCACTGAAATGTCTCAATAAAATAAAAAAGTTCCTGACCAAATAAAATAAAATAAAGCAAGAAAACTCAAGAAATCTGCTCACCTCACTCCAAGCTTGCTGGAATGCCCACCAACCATGCATACCACCATTTTCTGTGCCACTAATTGCCCCCATGGTTCTGACTCCCTCCTATCATATCCTATCGGTCTTATCGTAACACAGCACAAGGATTAGAGGACTCGAGTAGGGGAAAGCCGCGGGGCGCAAGATCTTCGTCAAGGATGATTGCAATTGTAGGATACAAGCACAGGCTGTGAATGCCTTGGTAAGCATCAAAGGGTGCGGTATTTTTTCAATTTTTTTTTCATTTTTCCTTCCAGAATAGCGTGGAACACCCTCGCGCCACAGTGGCTGGGCACTCGTGCACTCGCCCATTCAAAGAGATCGGGAAAGCTTGGCGTTTCCTCGGCTCGAACCGTGCTAAGATTTCCCCGTACCGTACCGTATTGCAAGTACCGGTACCGTACCGGTATCTTGAATGAGAGATAATGTCTCAGGTCGTCTAAATATCCCTTCTAAGTAAGGCGGCGTTTTGTTTTGCCGGCATCTCCTCGCGTCCCCATCAAAATAGGAAACTCAGACGTCCTGAGACAATTCTCTCTTACCCAAGATAAGCCGGTACGCGGGCTCGGTATTAGCACATTTGGAAAGAGAAGGTACCGTACTCGAGTTGTTCACCGCCCTGTCTCTCCATTACGGTTAACTTAAGAGGTATGGTCCCATATCGCGCACTTTGGCTAAGTCCCGCTGACGTATTCCACGGCATAGCCAGCCCATATGTAGGGCTCGAGAAATACAATTGGTTGCGCTTTAGGCGAAATAGTAATAGTGTCTCGTATCTGTATGGATTGCCCGCTAAGTGCACTTAGTGGTTGAAGTTGCCCCCACAGGGAGAAGCTAGGGCCAAGGGATCATCTCAAACTCAGCCTTCAGCTGAGAAAGAAAATTCACAGCGCTTTACTGCGGGGGGCAATTTCAACTTCCTATTTCTTGTACTCGAGCATCAGCTCAGAGGGAACAATTAAATATGGTCGAGGATAGGGGTTAACTTGTGGAGTACCGAGGTGAAGCCCCAGCATGAGTTCTAACCTCCACAGCAGCCATGTTCGCGAGACCACTTTGGGCACTGGCAATTGAGCACCCGGGATTATGAAAGACTCGGTCGAACACCCCTTGATTGGCGGTAGGTGTTTCACCCAATGACAAATGAGCTGTTGCCACTTGTAGCAAATATGGGTTGATATGCGCGAAGCGTGCTATCCACCAATGCCACAAATTCTATTCAATATATATGAATACTGATAGGACTGCAGAGCGCTGTCTCATGGTCTTAAAAACTATTTTTGGAGGGTGTTCAAGTGAGTATGTTGAAGCTAATATACCCAACGTAGCATTTTTATTAATTGGTATAGATAGAGAGCGGAGGTTTGTAGTGAGTTGAAATGGTTATGAGTGATTTTACGGCGGATCGACTGTGCTAGTACCGTACTCGAGTATTCATGCTTCTCACTGTTTCAGACTCCCCAACTAGTTATGCACTATTTACTCAGCGAATTCAGTCGTCCCGTCCGTCCAAGACGGGGTGAGGACGACAAAGGACGAGACAGTCTCGTCCTTGGACGGGACGGACTGCCTTGGCGCTGTCCTAGATGGGGTAGACGGCAGTCGACTACAGACGTGCAAAACTGGAAAACTGGTCAATGAGACAAATACTAGTACTCAAATAAGTTAAGGTTAAAAATGAAAACAAAAATGGAAAAAGATATAAAAAAAGAAGCAAAGAAGAGGTGCCCGAGCGGCCTACCAGGGGTAGTCGGACTGCCGTCGACGCCCGTCCGACTGGACGACTGATAGGGCTGCTCTTCGGCACAAAAGAACTGGCCAACCTTACTGAGACAGAAGGGAAATGCAAATCTTGGCTAAAATTCGCAGCATGGCACACTCGCTCCAGATCTGTCGGGACTTAGCTATTTCCGGTTAATGAAAATCTGGTGTCCAAGCCCCAAGTGAACCCAGCGCCAGAGCAACCACCAACCCCCAACGAACCACAACACCGGGACCCCAAAATGGGATGCGTGTGCCTGGCTGCGAATTTTACTGTCTTACCCGCCCAAGGGATCGTGGATTCCATGAAGATCTACCAGTTCACCAATCGCCGCTCACAATATGGACTCTGAACTGGCAGACTTACAGCTGGTCAATGGCCATCCGGACACACAGGTGAAGGGCAAGGATAGCTGCTTTAGTCGACTTGGAACGGCTCTTATGAGGCATCGCGAACTGAATCTGATGAAGTCGAGCTTTCTTGCAGCACTTCTTCCCAATCTTGATCTTCCGGATACTAGTATGGGCTATTTTTAATCTATCCCCACACTATCCCTCTTTAGTGGAAATGAACTAGCCCAAACTCACCATGACAAATGGGGAAGGCAAATCTTGGCTGAGAAGCGCGAGTACTCTGCCCGTACCCAACTTGACCAAGTGCTATTTCGGTAGGGTAACCACATAGTGGGGTGTCAACATGACAGCCACCGTACTCGAGTACCGTATTGACCATGAATAATCCCTAATTGCGGAGGGAAAGTTAAAAAATACAAAAATAATTTTGCTTTGTCAGCAATAATAATAATAATTTATTAGAGGGAAAAAATGCTGCCATAGTTAGGAGGCAAGTTAAGGTGTAAGTCAGCAGGGGAGAACTGAACTGAACTGGAGTTCGATGGGAAAACCGCTGGCAAAGAAAGCCTGAGTTATACTGGTACCTAAAGAATTATCCGGAGTACTAAAATTTAATACTATCGTATCGAAAACAATTTCACCTGATTATTGAGATAGAAGTAATATTAGTTTCATCGGAAACGATACAAAGTATGATTGGTTGGCATGTGGCCCTACAACTACAATACGGGTTGCAACTTAAGCCAATCTCAGAAACGAGGCAAGTGATAGGTTATGATCCTAGTGTGAAAAACTCCCGTTCTAGAAGATATCAGGCCTGATGTATGATATATCCGAATGGGACATGCAGCTCATGGTGGAGGAATCCCACTGTGATGGGTCGGGTTGGGCTGCACTGAGATTGATGAGATTGTGACTAGGTTTGGTGCCTTGGGGGACTGGTTTCCGGCGATGTATGTGGGTCCGACAATATAGGCTCATCACTAATACGGGCAGTATTTTATGCTAGTTTGATTTCTTTTCTCAACGCTTATGCTGGCATTGGAAGACGAACACGCTCATTTTCTTCCTCCTTTCCGGCATTGGGATCCCGTAGCATTCCATGCGATGGACGTTGCAATAGCTGAGGTGGTTGGCTCATGTTACGGTTGCAGTCTCCTTACTAAACAATGCGTATGGGGGTCCGGTGTGCGTAAGGCCTGAATGTTTGGCGGGTGAATGTCTATGTGAACTTCAGGGTAGCTTTCTGGTATAGGCAATTGTGAGAAGTTATGGTAATTATTGTGGCAAAGTGTGGGGGTCTCGAGTCTTCCGTGGCCGTAGTTGGTAACAGCTGTGTGTTACACAATCACAATTGCGCATTATGGTTCAATCGTATCATGTTGTAATAGTAGTAGCGGATATAGTATCGTGCAAGCAGGGAAGCAAACAAACTCCTGTAGGACAGGGGCGGAAGAAAATCAGCTGTGGGGATGATGGGAAAGTATGATGTAGATAGCTTTCCACAGGGGCTCAATATGCTAGACTACGGGCTAGCACGCACATCATTCTCAGCTCTCTTGACAGGCCTTAGAACCCCCTGCCAGTGCGGGATAATTCCCCTCTTCCAGCCCCCCCTTCCTTCTCCCCAGAGCCTTTATACCACCCCAGCGACCCCCAGATCGGCCGGTTCCCCGCTCACTGTTACAGTGCGAGGATGGGACTTTCAGCATGTACTACGGGATAGGTGGTCTAAGGTTGGCTTACTCCTTGTTAATCCAATAAATTTTATCCTATCATAGCTACACCAATTAGCTTCCACTAGCTAACCCAGCAAAAAAAAAAAAAACGGCCAAATACCCGCTTCACAACCCATATCCACCCCCCTGCCACATAACGAAACCACACTCAACCACCAGGGCACCTGTCACGGGCGCTCACTCGGCAGAGCCGAGTCCCGTACCAAGGCCTTTTCGCGGCCCGCCTCCAAGGAACGCCCAAGCCAAACCTCAAAACAATTTAAATCCCCGGCCATCCTCACATGTTTCTTGGGCTTCGTCGGTGTGGATCTAACGCCGTAGGGGCAGTAGGCCGGATCGGTGGCGCTCCCTTAGTGAGCTATAAATACATCTATTAAAGTCCGGATCCTCCACTCCCACTCTTTATTCCCCTCCTCCCCCTTACAAGGGAAATGGTCAAAGTTACGTGAATCATCCCAACCTTCCCCAGCTACTCCCGGGCTAGGCCCTGCTCGGATCCACGTAAATCTTCAGCAAACAATAAGGGCCATCCTCCGATATTCGATCTGTGACGGGGCTTCTCCTGAGGCCTCGCCCAAGGGGCCCCTCCTAATTTATGCTTGCCGACTGGTCGTGCTTGCACGATAAAGGCCCACACGTTGATGCCGTGACTCGGGAGCTTTTGGTAGATTTGTTTACCATGACTGGTGCTAGGAGTTTTATGTGTCCTGAGGGGAGGGTTAGGGATGTTATGTCCTCTATTATTAGGCCAGTAGGTGGTCGGGGAGTATGCTAGTGTCGACACCGGGGGTATCTTGCAGATACCAAGCTCTTGCTCCTAGACTTATGTACAAGGATCTGCGGTTAGTGGGTTAGATTATTCGGGGGGTTGGAGTTGTGGTATTAGTGGAGAAAACCTATTCTATACTAGCCAATCCCGGGCCCCTCCTGTAGAGTACTAGCAATGATTTTATAGAATAGGTTTTCTCGACATTAGTGTGGCGGTGGAGGGGGGGTTACCGTGGGGGTTATCGCATGTATTTGCCTGAGGTACCATTGCCGTTGCGGGAGCTAACGTGTGGGAGATTGGCGAGACCACAGTTTTGGCGCCGGCCTTTCTTTTCGCGTACCAGTATATGGTTTTTAAATAGTGCTTCCTCATTTTAGAGGTGGAAGCCTGGATGAAAAGAATACTGAGTGGCAAGCGGCTTGAAGTTGAATTTTTTGTATCGGGAATGGGTGCGGGAGTGGTCATGATGGGATGGTATTACTTCCCTACTCTATTGTGTGAGACGATTTTGTGAAAGTAAGATACCGTGTGATGGTTGGGCGTGTAGAACTAGTTAGTAGGCACCCAGAGTACCGGTATACCAGGGCAGGATACCAGGCGACCCTAGGATGATTTTCGGAGTTTGGGCTGGGATTGGTTATATTTGAATTATGCGCGGTTTCATTGGGGTGCTGCAGGCAATGATTGAGGTTGGTGTTGGTCAAGTAGACTACCGTAAATCGGGTTGTTCAGGATTTGTGGTCTACGCTGGTTTATTCTCGACAGTGTGGGTTCCGGGTCATGAATTCGCTTTCGGTTTCCTTCCTAATTTACTCTCCTGCTGGGACCATACCGTGGTCGTCCAGGGATAATAACATACCATAATCGCCCTCCGGATATCAATCCCGTAGGCATCCCGAACCCACCCATTTTCTCCGTTACCTTGCAGCATTATTCATTCATTCTCTCCCCGAATCACACCTTCCCCGGCGAGCCCACATTGAGGGACTGATGTCTACTCTACCGAAAAGCTGCGCCACCACCAGCCCCGTTGTGTCCCCGAGCCGGGAATCGGCACCCATTTCCCCTCTAACCTGCCCTTTCTAGGGCTACGGTGTGGTTGATGTTCCGGAAAGGGTGCCAATTCTTGGTGCAGAGACACGAGTGCCGCATCGGAGACTCCCGGCTGATCCAGGCAGGGACTCCATCGATCAACGCATCCCTCCATAAATCTGCCAGACCACCAACTCGAAGAGGATGAATTACCACGGTGCCGTAGCTCCCTCCTCATTTCTTGGACTCAATTGGCAGGCCAACTTTGCGATAGCAGCGAATCGGATTGTAGTGAACTCCATAAGCGCCTAGAATACCCACCAAAAAGCCCCAAATTCCAAATAGAACCAACCTAGGCCCTGCTTGAAAAAAGCTGCGGCAGCTCATCTTGATCTTTGTATTGTAGGAAATCGGATCATCTCTTTCTCATGCTAATACTCGGTATGTTTGCTTGCAAATGGCCGGCCGATGAGACACCGCTATGATATGATATATAGGTGTAATTCGTCGCCTCTCGCTGCTACGGCAGCTCATTCGCGTGCTCAGGTCCTGTATGGTGAGTATGGCATTGCTAGTCGTGATACTGTAGCGGTGCGTTGGCAAGTGGGGAGGAAGGAGACTATCGGTAGTCTGCCGGAGTTGGAAGGATCACAAAATACCGTGAGGAGCAAACGAAACAGAATTGAGCTTGCGGCGGAATCCCGCTACCCTAGCACTTTTCTCACAAGCAGGCAAGTGAGAGAGCGGGCGGGGTCCGTACCCTATCCTTATCCTTAACCTAACTGCTAGCTGGCTACTGTAGTATGATACACTAGGGGTTTTCAAAGTTCAGAGGAGATACAATGGTAAAATGATCGGCACCCAGCCATGCATTAGTGTGCATTAGGGCACATATTAACAGTGGCCAATTGTATCAGAGGATTTCAAGTCGCATATTTGAAGCCCCCAAAAATGAGATTGAGTAAAGTGAGCAAGTTTGGTATGTACTTGCCCAAATAACAAGTCTGTTCGCCTAGGCATTAGTGGGTGGGTGGGTTTAGCAGGCACATCTCTAAAAGCTGGGAACAGATTTTTCTTTGAGCTAGTATTACTGTAAGAGCGAAGAAAATTCCTATCTTCTAATAAGAAGTTGAGATACCTTTGGCTTGTTGGTGGTTAATAAGGCCCAGGTACTTAACCTGCATGGAAGTATTCTCTCGTTACCAAAGCCAAAACCCTGATCTTGGCTCGTTACTGACCTCTTGACCTCTGTCTCTACCTGAAAAAAATGTATGGTATGGTATGGTAAAGTGATTGTAAATTAACCATTTTTGTGTATGCCAAGCTTACCCGAAACGCCACAGTAACCTACTTTTCGTCAACTTTTTTAACTTTGAAAACCCCTACTCGAGTAATAGAAACCCCAAGGCCCCGCCAGTGAGGTCATAACCCCCCTCCCGCAAAAACCCCGGCATGGTATTGCGCTCCGAGTTATCACTCCTGAGCCCTCGCCTAATGAAACCTGAAGGGAAAACTGCATGAGGGTCGGTCAAATACCGTATCATATGTATTATATAGAGAGGGTGCAGTACATACTCGCACGACACTCGTACAATAGGGTTCACAGGTGATGGGGAGCTTTTAAATGGTACGGTGGCGTTCGTATAGCAGCCTACGAGTACTGTATAGATGGACTTTTTGCATTTCCATGGTACGATACTGGTATGGTATCATAGTAGGAGGGAAGCAAGGGGAAAGGCAGTTGGGGTATTGATAGCCTCGTGGACAAAGGGACGGGTAAGGTAATAGAATTGGTAGGTGCTGTGGATAGGTAGGCTGTGGAGGGGCGGAGGGAGGAAGGGAGGGAGGGAGTGTCCCGTGTTGCCTTACCAGCTATCAGACTTACTATGCGTCACCGCCGGTACTCTACTCTTGATATCTCGAATCTAGTTGGCTAGTTGGTTTCTTAAGGGCTTGATGTACCGGTATGTTTATTGCATTTTTCAAGCCTTTACCTCCCAGAGCAGCTGTGGAGGAAATTTTTTTACTCGGAACTGAGGTGTAATTCTGGAAGGTATGGGCCATGATCGCATGTGAGCGATTGAAATACTTGCTACTGTAGGGGTGCAATCCGCATGACGAGAAACTAGAAAGTAACTGGCTATGCTCGTTGGCAGATGTCCCGATAGCCAGGGCACATGAAAGCCTTCCTTCATTTCCTCTCCCTGCCTCCTCCCATCCATCGCGGACTAGACCCGGCTTAGGGGAGGGCTAAGGGAAGCATAGCAGTGTTAGCACTAGTACAGTACTGCGCTGAAGTACTCGTACAGTACGGGTACTTGAATAGTCGATCGTCTGGTGTGGACCTGACTGGAATACAGCAGTCCCTGGGGGTGGAGTGGGTGAAAGTGCTCGAGTGCCGGTATAGGTGGGGGAACGAGAGAGAGAGAGAAAAAGAAAAAAAATTCACCAGCGTGGCAGGCGAGGAAAGATTCGGCACCGCTAAGGAAGTGGCTTGCTCACAGCATACGCGAGTATAGTGTCGGTATGTACTGTATGTACCGTATTATATGTATGTATGTATGTATGTCATGTACTGGATATAGATTGGATCGGATTGGTACCTGGGGGAGGCATGGCCATTCCTTAATTTACTCCCTTGCAGAAGGAATATTATTTTCATAGATCGCCTCCTCGCCGCGCCTACTGTGCTCACTTACAGTGAACACCGGGTGTGATATAAGAAAGAAGAGGCAATTTTTGTCGTATGGCAATTGGGTTTTGTAAAAGGCACATATTTGCACGCCCATACAGGAGCTAGCTGGACTACACTTGCACTCGCGCAGACGTCTACGCCGAGCCGCCCGGGTCTACTCTTTCCTTCATTGTGGCCGAAGGAAGGATGAGAGGGTCTAGATCAATATGGTGGTTTGCCCCCCAGGAGGGTATTGGTACCGGTACCGCACTGCTACAGACCCTGGCAGCTTGATGGGTGGGTGAGGTTGTTTGTTGAGTTACGAGTACTGTACATATAGCACGGTACCGGTACTTGCACGAATATGGCACGCGCAGATAGGGCTACAAGGGAGCAGGAAGTGAGGTGAGAGGAAGGAAAGAAGGAAGCAGAGAAGGGAAAGCTGGTGTGGACACAAGAGGGCGGCTTGCTGGCTGGCTGCTGGTCAACGTCACGTCAAACACGGTGCTGGTGTGCCTGTTGCTTGTGTTTGCACTTGATGGGTGACCTGGCCCTCTTTTTCTTTCTCTCTTTCTTTCTCTGTTGCTCGCAATATTGTTGGTTGTCGTTCATAGGCTCTGGAAGGCTGAGAGATGCATTTCCGTCTGACTCTTTTTGTTTTCTTTTGCTGGCTCCATCCCAGATCTTCACTTCCTTGTTTTTTATGACCCTCTCATGGCATGGCAGGCAGCAGGGGAATTCCCGTTTTTGTGGTACGGGGGCAAGGGAGAAAGGAAAAGAAAAGAAGGGAAAAGAAAAGAAAAAAACCGCACATATGGTACACTCTGAACTTTTTGCACTCCAGATGCCCCTCTTGAAATACTGATATCCACCCCACTACTCTCGTCCCAACTTCCCCCCCCCCCATCCATAGCGCATCTCGACATCTTCCTTCTCTTCTCTTCTCCACGGATACTAAAAGACACCCTAAAGCTTTATCTAGCACCTGGCTTTTTCCTCACTGGATCCCCCAGAGTGAGGGACCTTCCGTCTCCTTCCCACGTCGAATCAAGTGTGATTGGTTCTAGAATCCCCCACCCTTCCGGCTTGGCAGAGTGAAGGGGAAAAAGAAAAGCGTGAATTCCCATCAGACAGAACCAGAACAACAGCAAGCCAGTTATCAAAGGCATCACAGACGGAAACGAAGCCAACCGGCTAACATCCGTTCATCCAAGATATCATCTCATCGACTGCAAGTCCAGGCGATTTTAAAAGAAGAAGAAAAAAAATAGTCTTTTCTCTGTCGACCAGTGAATTTTTGACAATAATCTCCCCATCATATTCGTATTATCCCGGATCATTCCCGGCCAGACCATTCGCTCAGGTGCCACAAACGTATTTGGCTGGCTTTTGGTCAATTCAGACATTCATCCTCCCCGCATCGCGCCCAGCACTGGGGATATCCGAAATTTTTCGCTTTACCCACGAGATATATCTCGTTTCCTCACTGCACAGAGGTGGCCACTTCCAGCAGGAGCAGCAGCAGAAAACTGAAGATATGACCAACCTAGAGTCAGGTTGCTTATAACCGTCTTCTCCGAAAGGCCTTGGTTCCCATTATTGGATTTTTACTTAAACCATTACCTTCACCCCCTCCCCCTTCTCACCATCCATCCACCCACCCACCCATCTCGGTCTTTGGAGGAGAGAAGCGGAAACACTCCCTTCCATATAATAGATTGGAAGCCCCCCTCCGTTTCCATCTTTTGATTGTTATTCTCGTCCGGTGTATTTTGGACCCCGCTTCCTCTACCTGTGTTATATTTGAGCCGGTGGGGTTGTACGACCAGTGCTTGGCTTTTGCCGGCTTTTTCTCTTTGTTGTTTGAGGTGAGTGACAACAAATCAACTTTAGACCCGATGCCCTTGTCCAATTGGTCAGCTCTATTGCAACTTTTTTTTCTTTTTTTCTTCTTTCCCCTACCCTTCCTGTTCGCATTTTTCACGCCCTTTCCCTATGTTATCTGCTTTTTCCTCATATTTTCCCTACTGCCGCTGCTGCGCTGCTCGTCTTCACTTCCCGGCTTTCCTGACGGTTGGTTAGTGGGTGACTGGCTGCCTGTGTTCTGGGGAGCCATTGTATGCGTTCGATCTGGCACAGATGACTTTTTTAAAAATTTGGTGAATGCTCAGTAATGATTGTTGAGGATAACAGGTTGTCTTTTTTTTAATTTTTATTTTACCTTTTCATTTGATTTATTCTTCCTTTCGAAACGAAAGGAAAAGGTTGCGATCGTCCACACGGTGCCACCTCCTCCTTCCCCGAGCTCCCAATTCCAAAACAAGGAGTTACTGGTATTGGCAAAGCGCCGTCGTTTGGTGGGGTTGTAAATAAGGTACTTGTAAGTCACTTGTTTTCTTTTTTAATATCTCTTCCCATCACCCCCCCCTCCGCCCCCTTTGTTTGACTGTTGCCCCCCCCTCCGCCCCGCCTCGCACTCTGTGAATATTGGGATTCGTTGTGAGTCGAAACACCGGCCAATATTTCGTTGGATTCTCCCTCCCTCAGGATCCCAACTTGCAAGCGGAGGAGAAAGAGGAAGCGGATTCATTTCCATCTATATATGACTCTCAGCTCACCTTGAACCTCTCACAGCTCACGCCTACAGCTACCCATCTCTTCGTCCTCGCGAACCCATCGCAATCTAGGCTCTATCTTATCTGCTTGTGTTACTTGTGATCCAAGCAGGTGTATTGCCTCCACACCGGAGTCCTACAATGCCGTAAGTAAACAAAATTTTCTATAAACAATTCTCCGAAGTGGGCTATTGCGACCAAGTTAGAGACTTGGTCGAGTAGTTGATGCGGCAGTGGAGAGTCTCTTCGATGAGGTTGTCTGTTCGGGGTATTAATTACCTGTTGTGAAATTCGTACTTTGTTGTTTGTTGTTGTTTTCATGTGCTCATTTTCTCATGTATGTTGCAGTATCAACATTACAATCGATCATACTTCGACAACTCAAGGGTCGTCAGAATCTTCCATGTCAGAAGAAGAGGGCTCAAGTGGTGTCAATGTTCCGTATGGACATCATCCGCAACAGGCCCTGCCCTTTTACCCTCCTAATTCCCATCATTCACACCACCCTCGGACGGAATACTCAGATTCGTTTCAAGACTGGGAGGACCTACATGGCGAGGAGCTGGGGCCGTCGGATTCTGCGTCGCGACCACGAACAGCAAACCGACAGCCTGAACATCGTCCACGCCATGAATCACGCCGCTCACGACAGCACAGTCCCCCACACCACCAGGGGCCCGTCCCGCCGCCGCCCCACCACTCTTCACACGGTAGACATCACCAGCGACAGCCCGTTCCTTCTGCTCCACAAACCCTTTCTGACAGTGATTCCGAAGATCTTCATTACGCCCGACAACCCCAGTCTGCCGGCCCTTCATCTCCATGGGGATCTGGACCGGGTGCTTCACCAACCTATCCACCTGGGACAGGGCCATATCACGGTTACGATCGTGAACAGCATCCACCATCACAGCCCAGGGGCTACCAAAACCCGCTCGCCTTAGTTCCCGCCACCCCACCCGCACACCCGGGCCACCTCCCCAACCCTAATCCCTTACCAGGTGCACCGAACCCTCTTGTTGCCTTTGACCACAACAGATATCCCCCACACCATCAGGACCCGTACTCGCGGCATCCTACTCAACCACCACCACCACCACCACCACCACCACATTCGGGCCACTACCCGGGCCATTCACCACCACATCCAGCATATCCTGGTCAGCCTCAACACTCTCCATACCCACCGGGCCACGGAAGTCACAGCGGCCGCCGTTCTGGTCCAATGTCGCCGTATAATCAATATGGACAGCCTCACGGCGCCGGATACCATACTTCTCACCACCAACAACACGGCCACCCGGGTCATCCAGGGCACCCAGGCCATCCAGGCCATCCATCTCATCCCGCACATCCTCAACACCCAACGCACGGCCAACCTCCAATGTCGAATGCCTTGACTCGTCATCAACCAGATCCCTATGGATACTACTCCAATAGCCCTTATAGTCCTTATGGCCCAAATCCGTATGGAGGTGGATACTTTACTTCCAGCGCTCATCCTCACCATTCCATGAACCAGATGGCGGCAATGAATTCAGTGATGATTATGGGACCACAGGGGTATCCTATTCCGTACCACATGGCGCCTCAACGCACCCCAAGTCCTGCCTCTCCTGTTGATGACAAACCGCCGGAGAAGACTGAGGAGGAGAAGCGCGAGGAGGAGAGATGGGCAAGATTGCAAGAGGAGAGGAAGCTCAGGCAGGAGATGATGGAGGAAGAGCGCAAATGGCATCAGGAGAAGTTGGACCGCGAGAGAAAGGCGGATGAAGAAGCAAGGGCTCGTGTAGAGGCCGAGGCCGCGGCTGAAAAAGCTGCAAAGGCCGAGGCTGCCGCTAGGAAGGCTGCCGAGGAGGCTGCTAGAGCAGAGGCAGAAGCTAAGGCTAAGGCTGATGCCGAAGCTGCCGCAAAGCTGGCTGCTGAGATCGCGGCTGCTGCAGAGAAAGCGCGTGAAGAAGCTACTAGGGAGGCCGAGGAGAAGGCTGCAGCTGCCATTGCTGCTGAGAGAGCTAAAGTTGAGGCTGACGCTAAGGCCAAGGCTAAGATCAAGCCGAAGCCAGTCAAATTCAGAGATGCCGTCGGCCGAAAATTCTCGTTCCCATTCGAGCTTTGCAGGAAGTGGAGTGTATGTTTGCCCCTCACATCGTCTGATACCATTGTACTAACCCTCTACAGGGCATGGAAGAACTCATCAAACAAGCATTCTTGCACGTCGAGGTCATTGGTCAACATGTTATCGACGGCCATTATGACCTCCACGGCCCTGATGGCGAGATCATCCTACCGCAGGTTTGGGAGTCGGTGATTGAGCCGGATTGGAGCATCACAATGCACATGTGGCCTATGCCCGAACCGGAGCCGGAGCCACCAGCGCCTCCCCCACCCCCGCCCCCACCTGCCGAGCCAGACCCGGCACCGGCTCCTGAGCCCATTCCTGCACCGGCGCCGACTCCTCCACCACCACCACCCCCACCCCCACCCCCTCCCCCAGTTGAGCCCGAGCCTATTCCTGCACCTGAGCCTGCACCTGCACCTGCACCCGCGCCTCCTCCACCACCGCCTGCTGTTGAGGTGGTCGTTGTCGAGCCAGCCCCGGAGATCAGAGAAGCCGTGCCAGAACCGGCGTACCATCCCCCGCCCCCTCTGCCCCAGGTACTCGCTATCGCGCCGGACCCCCCACGCCCGAAGCCCGTCCCGAGCATTCCGCCGTTGCTGATGTGGACTGCTGGCCGGTACGGGTCTAAGAAGGGGCGTCGTTAGAGGTGGTCCATTTTTACTAGCTCTTACCGTAAGCTTGGTCCGAGGAGCAGTTTCAGGGTACTAAATGTGCAATTTCTATCTCTTCCTTTCCTCTCTTGTTTTTTTACATACCCCACTTCACCTTCAATTTCGCTTCTTTCTATTTCCATCTTAGTCTATACCGTATTTCCTGCCTTTCCGTTTTTTCATTTCTTTTCATTCCGGGGGAAAAACAGCATTGGATGGGACAGACGGAGGCAGACAGGCAGGAACGCGAATAAAAGAGGCGTTTTTCCTATATCATGTTATGTGCTAACGGGTCGGAATGAAGGTGGAGTTTTCGGTCTGGCTTTTTCTCTTCCTTCCTATTTCTAATTGTACTGTATTTTAACGTTTGTGGAACCCTTTTCATGACGGTGGGGGTTATGTTGTTATGTTATGTTATGTTATGATGTAGGCTAGGCAAGGTTTGGGTAATGTCTGTGTGTAGTCTTCCTTTTGCAAAACGAAGTTCATTGCTGGGGTGGTATTTTTTATAATAGTTTTATTACACCGCGGGGTATGGCGCGTGAGTGATGTGCTCTGGGGGCACCACCTAAGCTATTTGGGAGCTGGTATCGTAGGGAAATGCCGGGTGGTAGAAGAGGGTGAGGCTTCCCATTTCTCACGGTTTCCTTATTTATTTATTGTGTTCTGTGACACTCTAGTTGTTATAGTTATAAGGCAAAAAGTTCTGGCAACGCTCATCCACGTTTGACTTAGCAATATTATGAAAAATAAGCAGCAGCAGCCGCCCTGCCCACTCTATATCTATCTACTGTGTAGAGATAATAATCCAACTTAATATCAGTTAAGATGATTTCCAATCATCCTTATTATAGGGCAAAAAGCTCGTCCCAAGAGGTCCTCTAGTAAAGAGGGATGGGTGTCGGGCTCAGTAATGTTTCAAGTGATATTACTACCTGCTATAATTGTTGGCTACTCGGGGCTGGTAGACTAGATCGATCATTAGTATACCACTCGAGGGCGATACTGTCTTGAAAAGGCATCCTAGATCTATCATACTACAAGCATAAGCTGTGGTTCGGATACAATAATGGAGGATAGTATGGGGGAAGGTTACAGAACCGGATATTTACTACATTCAGACAGATCAATTTATACTCTTCTAGTTGATTTAAGTTTATAGAAAGCCTAGCAGTAGGAATTGGCCTAGATTTCACTTGCAGCTGTCTATATGAAAAGGTAGTTAGTATAGACTGTAAAAACTTTTTTTTTTGAAGAGCTGGGAACTGCCTGGAGGGCTAACAGGTGTGTGAGGATATGGTATGCAAAACATAAAGAGTGTGAGAGAAAGTGGTATGGTAGAGTTTAAAGGCTTGATGTTGATAAAAGATAAATGTCTGGCTACAAGTTCAGTATTATAGAGCAACCTAACAGTGTCCTTTCCTCACACTGTAACATACTATACTTGGCTTTACACTATACTTGCTCTTATCAACTAACTGATGGGTAGGGAAAATAGGAGGATAGCTGGCTGTTATAATAATAATAATATTATTATACAATTTAGCATTATTTTCCCTTTCTCCTCTCCTTTCCTTAACTCAACTTCTACGATTTCTTCAATCTGTAGCACCTTCCTACTCCTACACTATGGCTATCCTCTTCCACAAAATACTCCAATCTTCCTTAGTTATTAATCGGCCTTGGGTTCTGGCTTTATTCCAAATCTTATAAATTGTGGCAGAGAATGCCAATCCCTCATTCTAAACTCTAATTTGCTTCGCAGGTCGCAGATCTGAGAATATAACTTACCCTCTAGCTATCGGAAATTGCCTTTGCCAGTGTCCGACTTTAGAATCTCTTACGGTATGATGCTCTATCCCTTGTCCAGTGCACCTTCGCGGGAATATTTTTGCGCACCCTCCACGGATAGTGACCGCTTATGTAGCTAGACAGAGTGCCTGGTATTACCTCTTTTGCGTAGGTGCGTAGCCCACCACTAAGATCTAATATCCTCAAAACTAGATTTTTTGTATGGGCTTCAGAATTTACTTGCCCTGTAAAAGAATTTTCACCTAAACCTGTGTACTCTAAGGAGTTTGGAAGCATGGGAGCTGCGGGCAGTTCCCCCTAAAAACGAAGCTTGCATGGAGATCATATAGCATATGATATGCCGCAGAGTTATCGCCGCTCGGGGTCTGGAAAGGAGGAATCCCCCTTGCTAAAGCCTGGGCAGTATTATTGATAGGAGTTCCTGTGGATTTATGCATCAAATGCTGTATTGGGGGCTGGTGCTTCTTAGTGTATTTTTCGGGGATTAGACTGCAAGGTTGAAGTTTCTGGGGGTCTAGGTTGGGGGGGGGAAGAGGGTTCCCTGATCATAACCCGTCACTCTGGTATCTTGCCAGATCGGGGGCAGAGTCCAGGGGAGAGGGCATTACCAGAGTGCTGGCTGTAGCCTACCTAGGGTGGGTTTGGGCAGAAGGCCCACCCCTTAGACCGGAATTTAGTTGTGATAATTTCCGATTTTGCACTCTAGTCTGGCTAGGAGACTAGCCCTACTAGTATACCTCACAAATTCCTTCACACCCCCCCCCCCCTCCCTAGGAAAATCCCACTTTGCACGCCTCCCCTAGGCTTCTTAGACTCACCCTAGTATCTGTCGTACTGTTACACTACCGCCTCCTATCATTCTTCCTTCTGATCCAAGCCACCTTCCAATTCCAAAACACTCACCTTTAATTCTTCCCCTAACTTACCACCTGCATGGCCCACCACTTCCGATTTCTCTCCCCCACGCTGGGATCGAAGGAGAAGATCTCCTCGGTGTCGGAATGGGCTATCCGTGTATCCCAGTGCTTTGCGAATGTGCCGCTGGTGGATAGTTGCACGAGCTTGAGAATGCGATTGAATTTAGACCTTTGGTTGCCGTATCTGGTAAAGGCTCAAGCATCGGGCATCGCCAGAGGTTCTACAACGAGGGGCCACTGAGACTTACCCAGTATTATCTTGGGAGTGTCGGGGGTGGATAGTGAAGGGCGTTGTTGGGAATGTCATGCTTTGGGGGAATGTGATTATAATGGGCGAGAAGCTGTGGGGGGGAACAGCGGATTTAAAGTTGTGGGCCTATTGTGACCCTTAGTGTACGAACCTGCGTTCCATGCGGGGATGGATTATTACTTCCATTATTGTGAGTGTTTAGAAGTTGTATCGAGAGTGAAAAGTACTTCTCTACCTTCTCCTTACTAACAATCACTTGCTCCCTCCCTAAAAGCCAGCCAGTACGTGCTTATCTCGCCAGAGCGTGGGGCAGTAAACACAAAACCCTGTATCACGGCATTACTGGCCAGATCTGGGTACTCACCCTGGGGTCACCGCTTCCAATCATCACCAGGGCTTCCCCTGGCCGTTCCGAACACTAGGAGTCTGCGCCATCGCAAGGCCGACACTAGATAGAATAGTATAGTACGGCGGTGGTTGGTAGGATAAAGTGAGAGAGGGAGATAGAGAGAGATTGCAATGTTAGCAGGGTGTTGCTGTGGGAGCGTGTTCTAGGTTGGTGTTACTCTCGAGTGCTAGGATGTTAGTAGGTGGGGTATCTGTTTCTTCATACACCTTTCCAGTAGGATCTGTTGGTTAAGAGTGCAACACAATACTAGGGCAGAATCGCTTGTAGTGATGTCTTCGCAGAGGTAGACGTGGTGTGATGCAACACCTACCCGGGCGATAGTGTTGGTTAGGAGGGGGTTTGGTGATGAATTAAGAGACTGCGATATCCACTCTTGCTATTGCTAATGTCGGTAAGGCTTGTTTGGATATCACAAACCCTTGGTATATGGTAACACCTTCCATGGGGCCTGAATCGGTGCCTCCCCTTCATCTGTCTATCTCACTAGACCGCACAATGCCCCGGCGCCGGCCCCCGGTAAATTGGCGAGGACGTGGTACTGCTTCTGATAACCTATAGGCGCGGGGCATCACTCGTCCCAGCACCGACACACTGCTGAACGGATTTCCCGGTACCGGATATGTACGGAAGGTCGCACAGTCTTATTCTGTCGAAAGCCGTACTTTGGTCGAATGACGTTGATGGAAGGTACTTTATCCACTTATTGTATGCGCCCCGGGGGTTGCAGATATTAATACCGTACAGTACAGTACAGTACTGCAATAGAGTATAGTAAGCCCTAATGATTATAAAGTTTTAGATTTCCGATATCTGGATAAACCTCCCCTCGCACGATTTTCACTCACATTTGTACTTTTTGATACGAGACTGTACTAGTACATGCGCAATATCTAAATTATCATAAACCTTAAGTCACTAACAAGCCACCCATAATACCTAACGTAACTAACCTCCACCAAACTCCGGGCAACCTAACGGAAAACCCCAGCACCTCATCACGACTAACTCACTCTAGGCCCTAGCTATACTAGCTATAGTATGATAGCTCTCCAACCACAGGACATGATATCTCTCGTCCCAGGATATGCCCACAGCACGGGTGTAATACTGTCCTGGTATTCGACAGTCCTCCTCTTAATTCATACGCTTCCATAGATCACAACTGACGCCTCATTAAGCCCACGGAGCACCCGCAATTCAGTTCAGTTCGGTTCGATTCGATTCACATCTACCCACGTCCATTACTTCTTAGCCCATTCCAATGTGTCCAAAATACCCCACATAGAACCCTCCCAATACCCTTCCCCACCACGCAGGACTAAATTCCCATAGAAAGAGCAATTACCCAGCAGAACGGGGAGATGGAAACGTTCTACCAAAAAAAAAAAAGTAATATAGAGAAACAAAATGGGGAGTAGTTTACAAGTAGCCTGTTAGCATGTAGAAGAAGAAACGAATGGAAGAAGCTAGCCACGAAAGTCTTTCGTAGCGAACGCAAAACGAATAAACCTGACTGAACTCGTCAAATTGCCAACCAACGAAGATGAATCCGAGGAGATTAAGGGGAGGAGGGGGGAGGAGCGCGTAGACAGCAGGTAGTGCAAATAATATAAAAAGCAAGTGGAATATATTGGGTAATTGATAACGATATAAGGTAGAAGGGTGAGGAGGGGGGGCGAAAGAAAAAGGGGAGGCAATTAATATGCTCAGAATCTAAGGGAAATAAAGAGGAATCAAATTCTGTACTTGTTGCGTTGGGTTACCGAGGAAACTTTTGCTCATCCCGATCAATCAGGTCCTTCGCTGCCAAAACTTCGGCTTCGTCAAAGCCTGTCCAGCCCTTAACATTCCTCCTAAACTGGCTCACAATGTGAACAAGCTTCTCAGTCGCCAACTGGTTTAGGGATTCCATCTTCCCCGATGTTCCATCCAAAGGCTTCGCTTGTATGAGCTTCCCGGTAACAAGCTTCAGCCCGTACCATCCTCTGAGGTACCATTCACTTAGTTCTACCGATCGGGCAAAGTATTTGATAGCTTCCTCGAATGCCTCGATCTGATCGGCATTGCTAGCACCACCAGAAGCGGAAATGTATGTCACTTCGCCAATGCGAGCAAAGATGTTGTAGGCATTGGGTAAGATTAGAAGAACCTCTTCTAAGCAAAAGATGGATTGTTGGTAAAGCCTCTGAGTGAAATAGAGCGATGAGAGATGCGCCCAGGACTCGGCGTCATTGGGCGAATGGGAGAGCAGACCGGTCAAGGCTTTGATGGCATCTTCTGTGCGACCGAGGGACAGCAAAAGTGATATGCGGCGCTTTTCTATCGGCTATTTGATTTTTTGACACCGTCAGATTATTAACTCGCCTAGCAATGCAGATGTCGGGGGTGAACGGGTGAAAATAAAATGGAAAAAAGAGGGAAATTTTTACCATGTTCGTGGGGTCCTCCTTTAATATGTCTTGATATCGCTGCAAAACTGCCTCGAGTTCGCCGCGGCTCCTAGAGGTGGCTTCGTCGTAGAGACCTGTGAGTGCTTTTACGCGCGCTGAATCCACACCAAAGCGGTCTGATAGGCGTTGCAGGCATAGACGAGCGGAGTTGTCGTCACCAGTGCGAAGACAGGAGAGAAGGAGCTGCTCGTAGATCAACCATGTTTCTTGTGTGTCTTTTGCGGATTCTGATGATGATAGGAAAGCAGGTGCCTGTTGAGACAGGTGGAGAGAGGTAGACGGATTTCGAAGCGGAGATGGGTGTATTGTCAGGTAAGATAGGAGAAGCTTGAGGATGCCCATAACTGCAACTTGGAAAGAAGGGGGGTGGATATATTTTGAGCGGGATTATGGTGAAGGTTAAGGTGGCCTTTGGTCTTCAGAGGATTTCCCTTCGGTTGGCTGGAGTTAGGGGAAGAAGATAGCAGGAAGAGAAGAAAGTGAGCAAAGGGGTAGACAAAGGTCAATAATAGCAAAGTGAAAGGACAAATAAACCGGCAGGATATCTCACAGGAGAAAGTTGGGTGTCGTTGGTGGCTTTTGGAGGAGTTGAATCTCTCATCCCAACATGCCAAGATTTCAATCCTTCTGAACCAAGGGAGATTCACTTGTGGTGGTGGTGATGGTATATGACTAAGCGGGTTTGATGTGCAACCGCTTAATTACTATGACATCCCCGCGAACTTCTGGTTGCTTTGAGCCCCGCCAACTCTAACCCGAAAGTTCACTCGACCCTTCCAAGAACATCGCTTCCAATCTCGCTGCCTATTCTCTCTCCTGCCCCCCCTCCTCCCCCTCCCCTTCTCTTCTCTCTCCCTTCAACATGTATGTATGTCCAACTGTTCTGGGCTTTTGGTGATGCTTCTTCAAGATGAAAGGTGACAAACGGGCCTCAATGGTGTCATAGGTTCGAAAAATCGCTTTACGACCTGATTCGCGGTCTACGATCTCACAAAGGGAATGAGCGAGCTTATATGCTAGAATGTCTCAAAGAATGTCGAAATGAAGTTCGATCCCAGGATCTTGGTGCGCCATCTTGCCTGGGACGGGAGATTTATGAGGACTATTGCAACTGACGAAGTTTGCGGGATGTTTTTGGTTAGATATCAAGGCAGCGGCTATTTTGAAGCTTATTTACCTCGAAATGTTTGGTCATGATATGTCCTGGGCTTCTTTTCATGTACTAGAAGTTATGAGCTCTCCAAAGTTCATGCAAAAGCGTGTGGGCTATCTTGCGGCTACCCAGAGCTTCACGACAGAGACTGATGTGTTGATGCTTACTACTAATTTGATCAAGAAGGTCCGCTTTAATCCCCCGATTCGCTCACGTTATACTGATTATGGTTACAATAGGACCTTTCTTCACCATATCCCCCTGAAACAGCGCTCGCAATAAATGGTACCTCACATATTGCATCCCCTTCTCTCGCTCGTGATCTTTCTCCAGATTTACTGTCGAAGCTTTCACATACATCCCCGTATATTCGGAAAAAGGCTGTATTGGTGTTATACAAATGTTTTCTGCAATCTCCGGAACTTCTCCGGACATCTTGGCCACGTTTACGGGAGTGTCTCAATGACGAAGATGGAAGTGTTGTTTCTGCGACAGTTAATATTGTGTGCGAGCTTGCTCGGAGAAACCCGAGGAACTACTTGCCGTTAGCGCCACAACTCTTTAGACTACTCACAGATCGCGAGAATAATTGGATGACGATCAAATTAATCAAACTGGTATGCTAAAAAGGCATTCCATAGTCTTGCCTGCTCGCTAATTTTTTCCAACTAGTTTGCTACTCTTACCCCACTGGAGCCTCGATTGATAAAGAAACTGATACCACCAATAACAAACCTTATCATGACAACACCCGCCATGTCGCTTTTATATGAATGTATAAACGGGCTAATATCCGGAGGTCTTCTGGCGGGTATTCAGGAAACTGATGAAGGGGAGGAACTGGCCTCCGTTTGCGTCACTAAGCTCCGGGGGTTCCTAGTGGAAGGGGATAGCAACTTAAAGTACGTAGGGCTGCTAGCCCTAACAAAGCTTGTTGCAACCCATGCGCACCTCGTCTCGGTACACCAAGATGTGATCCTGGACTGCATCGATGATGCCGATATTAGCATACGGTATAGAGCGTTGGAGCTGGTGGTTGGAATGGTTAATTCTGATAGCTTGTCAGGTGTTGTGGGGCGTCTTATCCGCCAATTAAAGCCTAACACTAAACGTGCTGAAGAGGAGTTCGTTGAGCTAGAAGTTACCGGCGACGAAAGTGAAGATGAGGATATGGAGGAAGAAGTCATGCACCCACGGAGGACCCGGGGAGAAGTAGTGCCACTCGAATTACCCGAAGAGTACAGGCGAGCTGTTATAACTAGCATCGTGGAAATGTGTTCCCGAGATATGTATGTGAATGTAGGGGATTTTGAGTGGTATCTGGATGTGTTAATCCAGTTGATAAGATACGCACCCCCGGCTTCTGCACCCTCAGGGAGTGAGGGTGATGGGGTGGAAGAGGAAGGACAGGGAGAGTGTGAGGGGCAGGATGTGGGTGAAGACATTGGAAAAGAGCTCCGGAACGTTGCGGTACGGGTACGAAGTGTCCGAGGGGAAGCTGTCCGATATGCTGAGATGCTTGTTGGGAAACGGGAAGGGATGTTTCCCGTTGCCGGCGGTGGTGGCCGGAGTGTACTGGGGGCAGCTGGTTGGATCGTAGGGGAATATGCCAGGTAAATGAGCATGCTCCACCTTTTGTGCCCAGGGATTACAGCTAATAATCTAACCTTAGTCTGCTTACCGAGCCCAATGAAACCCTGTTAGCGCTCCTACGTTCTCCCTCGCTAGCACTTCCAGCAGACATATTAGCTATTTACATTCAAGCGGTTCCAAAGATATACGCTGTTCTTGCCGGGACAGAAAACACACCCTGGACACCGCCTCGGAAGTCCACAGTCGCATTACTGACAAGCAAGATTATCAAGTTCTTAGAGCCTCTTGCTATATCTCCTAATCTTGAAGTCCAAGAGCGAGCTGTCGAGTTCCTTGAGCTTTTCAGGCTCGCCGGGGAGGCAGTGGCTGAACAACCAGCAACAGTCGAAGACGCAGACGAACAGTATGACGCCCCATTACTCATCACCCAGGCTATCCCAGGAATGTTCCTCGGCCTTGAGCTAAACCCCGTCGCCCCCCGAGCTCAACGGAAAGTACCCTTACCTGCAGGCCTGGACCTTGACGAGCCGATCAACCCATACCTCCATCAACTGCTCCTAGAATCTGAACAAGACAGCCGTTTCGCCGACGAAGACGAGGACGACGGCTTCCGGGAGTGGTACTACCAGAAAGCGATTCCAAAACAAGCCAACATCCCCGCATCTCTAGGCATAGACAACGCCGTATCAAAGAACCTATCCGCCGTTGCAAGCTACCAAAGCGGTGACATGAGAGAAGAGGACTATCTAGACAAGGACATCCTCGAGCGCCGCAAACGAGAGCGTCAGGAACGAAACAGGGACGACCCGTTCTACATCGGTGGCGCAGTAGTATCCGGCGGGGACGAAGAGGTTGACCTCGACAGCATACCAGTTATGAAACTCGACCTAGGAGACGTGAACATCCCTACCACATCACATGCACAGCCCCGCACCTCCCAACTAAAAAAGAAGAGAGAGAAAGTGGTAATAGCAGCAGACGAAGGAATCGGAAACGAAGAAGAACCCCTAACAGAAGAAACTATAGAAAAATACAAACGGAAACCGCGAAAAGGACTACTTCAGGTAGACAGCAGTGGGCTAATGGGATACTCTCTTGATGAGCCATCTGACTCTGCAGCCGGGCAGGAGGAAGACGTTAAAGCTGCGAGGAAAGAAGTAGAAAGATTTAGAGCGGAAATGGAGCGCGTGGCGGAGAGGGTTAAGGCTAAGGTTAGAACTGAAGAACCGAAAGAGAAGAAGAAGAAGAAGGGAGACGGGGGTGATGGGGAGAAAAGGAAGAAGAAAAAGAAGGCAGGGGATGTAGGGGGGAGTATTGGGAGGCAAGCTAAAAAGAGGCTCAAGAAGGACAAGGAAGACCAAAAGGAGGCTACTAAGGAATAACTTAGGCTTGATTTGTGTTTGCTTTGGGAGGGATCGGTTGGCGCTTTTTCCCTTCTCTCGGGATGAGAGTTGTAGGGGATGTTTTTGTTGACAATAACATGTGTATATATGCATATAGTAGTTAGATTGCATGGGAAGCCCGTTGATAATTTGGTCATTGATTAAGCAACTTACTTTTCCATACTAGTGCTAGTGTGCTTAGAATGGGGTAACATTCCTAGAGAGTGGATTGAAAATAGTTGCTTCCGTCAAGCTCAAATTACCATGCAGAGAGTTCAGAGCTGCAAGGGAAAGGCTACACGGGGCTCCCATATCTCTTATATTTTAACGGTGTTATCCGAGGCTAATTGTACCCTAGAAACGAACACGGTATGTTATGGTATTGCTTGCTGATAGGGTAGACTACTGGTATATCAATTCACTTCCGCCCGCCCCCTCCAAACCTGTCGGAGGTCGCGCAGAAGAGGCCGGAGATGCAGTGTATAGTAATGGGACTTGAATGATAAAAGAAAGAAAGAGATTGATTCTATCTTGCTTGCTCGCCTATAGATGCGCCAGACTGCGGTACTTTATAACAATCCACAGTATCAACATACATCAATATGACTCTAGTTACTTCCCCGTACACCACATTCCAAGTCGCCTGGCCATTGGCCGAACATATGTGCGCCGCACCTCACATTGAAGTAATACTTCCGACACGCCCCCACTTCAATGATTCCCTTTGCCATATCAGAAAAGTAAAGGAAACCAAATCAAAGTTCAAGATACAGTACTTGTAGCCTCGTTAAAAACCGAGAGCTCAGAGCAAAACCCAGGGGGAAAAAAGCTTTCTGAGAACGGGAAAAGAGTGCTACACAGGAAGCGAGGAAATGAAACAAAAGAGAGGAAAAGAAAGGTTAACTAGTGTAAAGTGTCTGGCAACTCTCAAACTCCTGTAGTCCCATCCGCTGAAGGTGAATCCAGAAGACGGCTGTTGAAAGTGGCTTGGTCATAGCATCCGCAATATTTTCTGTTGTGGGTGTATGTTGAAGTGAGATCTCGCTGTTTTCATATGTTTCTCGTATATAGTGACGCTTGATTTCAATGTGTTTCGTACGTTCATGGAATCGTGGGTTTTTGATTAACTTGATGGCCGCTTGATTGTCGATATAGAGTGTAATTGGTGGAGCCGCAGAGGGGGAACCTTTATTAGTACTAAGGGTTTCATGCATTTCGGAGAGAATCCGCCGTAGCCAAACTGCCTCTTTGGAAGCCTCACTGGCAGCCACGTACTCAGCCTCTGTTGTCGATAGAGCAACAAGAGACTCCTTTTTCGACTTCCAGGAGATTGCGGTTTCGGCGAACAGAAAGACAAATGCTGCAGTAGAGTGGTGGTCAATTGGATCCCCTGCCCAATCAGAATCAGTAAAGCCTGTAGTGGCCGGCCAGCAAGAAGTCTGTAGTGTTTTAGGTAGGACTGGGGTTCTTGTGTAAATGAGAGAGAGTTGCGCAGTTCTTTTCAGATAGCGGAGTACTCGTTTGGCCATCCCTAAGTGATGTTCTTGTGGACTGGCAGCACACTTTGATAGTACCTATATGCTGTAGGCCAAATCTGGTTGAGTGGCCAGCATCAAGTACATGATACCTCCTACAATCGCTTGGTAAGTCTTTATCTCTGCAGCGGAGCAAGGAGAAGATTCTGTCTTGGTTCTAGATCCTGGTTCGAGCAGTGTAAGATGCCCATTACAATCTTGGAGGCCAAATCTTTTCAAAAGAGTCAAGACATAGGGTGCTTGAGAGAGGACAATCTGGGTAGGACTTTGGCGAAGGGTAATTCCCAGATACTGCTGTGCTGGCCCAAGATCTGTAATCTTGTACTTCGATTTCAGGGCGTTTTTGACTTCGTCCAGTGGGGCGATAGCGTTTCCTTGTGCGCAAAGGAGAATATCGTCCACATACAGCAGAACCATCATTCGCTTTAGCTTAGAGAAGTAAAGGTTCGGGTCTGAGACACTAGGAGTAAAGCCTAAGGTGGTGAGTGTATTGGCGATATCTTTATACCACAAGCGGGGTGCCTGTCTTAGGCCATAGAGTGCCTTATTCAGGCGAAGCTTGGACGAAGAAGTAAGGTAATCAGCTAGCTTGGGGTCAAGCCACTCGATCCCTTCAGGGATAGTGATCGCTGTTCGTTCTTCTATCACTGGATTTAGAAAAGCTGTTACCACATCAAGGTGATATATCGTAGCCTGTAGTTCAAGTGCCAAGGCAACATAGATGCGAAATGTAGTTAGTCGAGCGACGGGGGCAAAGGTTTCACTATAATCCACACCATGAACCTGCTCAAATCCTCTTGCCACTAGCCTAGCCTTGTAGCGCCGACTTCCATCTGCATTAGCTTTCAGTCTAAAAACCCACTTGCAGGTAATCGGTCTCAAGTCATCATCGGTGACGTGATAAAATGTCTCATGTGCTTTCAGCGAATCATACTCGTTTCTCATTGCCTCCTGCCATCTTATGTTAGATGCAGCTTCAGAGTAACTCTCTGGTTCACCCGCATCACTCTGATGCAAAATCTCAACCGTACTCGGAAGATCATCGGTTCTAATACCGGTATGTTCTTCTGCTACCATTGTAGTCTTAGCTTGTATGTGGTTTGATCTTCGCAACTGAGTCTCTGGAACTGCCTCAGACGACTCCTTCTCACTGTCAATTGCAGCTGAGGCTTCCGGTAAGGCTCTCTCGGCACTTACTTTCTCATCTAGTATCTTAGATGGTATATCACTAGGAGCTTCTTTCTCAACTAGACTTTTGCTTGGTACTTTCTCTTCCAGCTCTTCATACTCCTCATCTGTATATACCTCTTCGGGCAATACTGCTTTCAGCACATCCTCAAATCTCACATCTCCTACTATCGTCCCTTCATCGAACATAACATCCGATGCTGTAATTATTCGCTTCTCCACAGTATCTCAAAGTCTCCACATGGTGGTAGCATCATGTACATAGCCAATCATAGTACAGAGTCGGGAGCGTTCACCAAACTTTCTGTGTTTGCGCTGTGGTGGTGGGACTAACTTGTATGCTTGGCAGCGGAATCTCCGTAAGTGGTGAATAACTGGCTTCTTGCCTTGGTTTAGCATCTCGTACGGAGTTTTGTGAAGTAGTGGCCAGCTTGGCAAACGCTCGTGAAGATATGCCGCAGTTGAGATTGCCTCAGCCCACATGGTGGTGGGTAACTTAGCATCAATAAGCATAGAGCGTGTCTTGGTGACAAGAGTTTCAATCATTCGCTCGCTTTTGCCGTTTTTGTGTTGCGTATAGGGTGGGGCTGGCTCAAAAGAAATTCCCGAAACTCTAAGAATTCCCCAAAAGAGTCTGTTATCGTACTCTCCGCTTCCGTTATCGCAGTGAAATCGTGCTATCGGCCAATCTGGATAGGCTTTTTCCATTCGTGCTAAGAACTCTTGAAATACTGATGTCATTTCAATAGACTCTTTCGATCTAACAAAGTAGACCCAAACTCGTCGCGAGTAGTCGTCCACATAAACCACGAAGTATCTCTGACCCAAGAATGACGGTATCGATATCGGACCACAGACGTCCGAGTGCACTAGCTCAAAAGGGCGTGATACCGGAGGTACAGGGGTTCGTATAATCTTTTGGCGTTGCTTACTGAGTACGCAGGTCGAACACAATGGCAGGCTAGCATTTGGTGGAACCGACTCGCCTAAGATGTACCGTAGACTTTGAACCCCAATATGGCCAAACCACTTGTGCCATAGCTCGTGTTAGGCATATGAGAAAAGCGTAGCTTTTCCCCTTATTTTTGTGTACCCTGGGGTTACCCTACCTTCACCCTGTGAAGCTAACACCCCCCTCTGGCCCCGGCGTTGGGACGGCGCGACAACACCTGACGACGTCGCCGTTGCGTCCCAACACCAAAAGACACTATCATTGGAACCTATCTCATAACACCGTCTACGTCGCGGCCGTCCGTCCGACCGGATGCTGTTCGCAGGATATATGAGAGGGGACCTTTGGCGAGCTTATGCATGTGTTCCGGGCGAAGTTGGTCGACGTCGCATAAGGTTACAGACATAGCGGTACGGCACAGGAAACTAGGTCACTAAGGTAACGGGACGTTTTCGTCGTGTCTACTCTACAATGAAATAAGAGTATGACCGCACCCACACCAATGGTATAGTACCATTCAGAATTATTCGGTAGGAAAAGACTATGAGAGAATTGTGCCATTGGTACGATCCCGACTGATAGTCTGACCGAAGCCTAAGCACAGGAAGCAAGAGTGATATCTGCTACTGAGATAGGTCCGATTACGAAGTTGGCCACTTCGTTCGTCCGATGATGAGGACACTGTCTAGCATGCAGACAAGTTTCAGTTCCTCCTGACGGAAGAAGGATTGTGATCTCTGACTGGAACCTGGTGCCACACCAGAGAAATCAAGAGCTCTCCAGTCCGGAAGTCCATGGTGGGGCGATATTATTCAGGGTCAAACAGTGTTCGCACTCAAGCAAATGTTCGGAATGGTTAGCAGGTACTTAGTTAGTATGGTAGTTACTTGTAGGCTGCGCACTCTATCGACGCGGGATATAAATATCGAAGTGCCTCCCGAGCTTTACTGAAATCACGACGCTACGGAGAAGAGACCTTATCAATATAATAAGTTATTACAAGAAAAATCTTTATCACTATTTTACGCACGTTTTATATTGAGCCTTCTTAGACACATCTCCGTCTTTGATAAAGTACCCTGGTCTTACCCATCTCGCTTGTTCTTAGAGATCTGGTACCACCTAACAGCTCGAGAGTCTGTTTGCTCGCGGTTATGGCTGCTACTGACTTTCCTCTTGGGTGCTTATTCGGATAGGTTATCTGGACTCTTAATCGGTAGAGGCCATTCTCTCGTATGGCTAGTTTGATCTCGTCAGAGGGGGTTTTCCGATCAGCAATGACGCAGGTATTGCCTCGGAAGATAACCAAGTACTTTGCTGGAAGTTGACTAATTGACAAGAGGGATACGCTAAAGGCCGGAGCGTAGAGTGCCGTGAATTGGAGCACAAGTCCGGATCCTAGATCCTGACTAATTTCTCCTTGTCCGATCCCGAAGGCTTCCGAGCAATCTCCAAGCAGAATGCTAACAGCTGACGGCAGAGCGTGCAGATTGTGGAATGCGGATCAAGTATTGCATATGTGATGCGAGGCACCTGAGTCCACCACCCATTCGTATCGGCCTGTGTTGCTAGAAGACCTAGTTGCTGCCAGCGCCTGGACTTTCGTCAAACTTGCTGAAACAGTACTAGTCTCATGTTTCGGTGAACGGAACCGAGTAGTACTTCTGACAGTACTAGCTCGTCACTTAATTCGACAGTCAGATTCCCAGTGGCCCCGTAGCCCACAGTACCAGCAGGAAATCCGCTCCTGACCACCTGCTCTCCAGTGTCCTCTTCCTCTTCCTCGTCCCATCATCCCTCTTCCCTTTACGTAACCAGAACCACCTTGGTTTCCCCTTCCAAAATGGGTTTTGAAGTTCCTACTGGTAGTGGAACTATTCGTATAAAGGGCTGTTCCGGAGGTGATACTAGTGTTTAAACTAGTTTGTTCATTGTTGCAGCTGTTGGCTGTTGCTTCAGCTTCGATCACCTTCGAGATAAGGTTTTCGACGGTATAGCCATTTGGTTGGTGGAGTACGATGTCAACAAAGCTATTGAAAGAGGTAGGAAGTGTGGAAATGAGGTGAGAGGAAAATGCTTCGTTGGAGGTAGCTTGGTCAGTATCCGCTAGTCTTCTCCGAAGTTGAAGTAGCTTCGAAAGATATTTCTGAATCGGTTCCGTCGGTTCAGGCTTTGATTGGTTGAACTGACGGGCGAGCATAGTCCGTCCTGCTCGGGATGCAGTAGTATCCAACTTCTCGTGAAGTCTTTTCCACATTTCTGCAGGTTCATCTAGCCCACTGATGTACTCCTGGATTTCGGGTGTACATGAAGCGAAGATCAGAGCATAGGCAGCCCCCTTCCTACTCTGGTAATCTTTCCACTTTGTGTATTCATCGGCAGCAGGTTCCGCTTCTTGTTCGAGAACAATCTGGAGACAATTTTCTCCACGAAGAAAGGCACGGATATTGCGTACCCACTGAGGGAAGTTGGTATCCCTTAGCTTATCGATTTCACCGAACTTGGACCGGTACCTTTCCTTGGGCAGAGGGAGCAATTCATCGTTTGGGTGGAAGGACATCCTGGGATTGCGAAGAGGTAAATCGTTCTGAGATCCGTGAGTGCAGTTGGGAGCCACTCCGGGCTCATAACCTGTTGGAGGTCGCGCAGAAGAGGCCGGAGATGCAGTGTATAGTAATGGGACTTGAACGATAAAAGAAAGAAAGAGATTGATTCTATCTTGCTTGCTTGCCTATAGATGCGCCAGACTGCGGTACTTTATAACAATCCACAGTATCAACATACATCAATATGACTCTAGTTACTTCCCCGTACACCACATTCCAAGTCGCCTGGCCATTGGCCGAACATATGTGCGCCGCACCTCGCATTGAAGTAATACTTCCGACAAAACCTCCAAATTAAGCCTCGAGTGATCGCTTGTGACCATATATCTGACCTCCCAACCCGTATTGAATAATTACTTCCCCCCGCTCTATTTTACATCCCCACATAGCTATCAACTACCGCAACAAGAGGAGAAGCAACCATACCACCTTGAAAAAAGGGAAAGTACCCTAGGAAAGATGGGGCTGCTACCGGTGGCTCTGAGTGACTGCGCTACTATAACATGACATAATCCGCACGTAAATAGACAGGATCCGCCGCCTCGCCTTTTGACGAGAATCTAGGAGTTTGTTCAGATGACTTCAAATCCTCCTGGCGTGCTCCCTAGAATAGCTATGATAACTGACACTTCGCTAAGCTAGATTCCCTGCCATTGCCATCAATAGTGCCTGCGCCGCAAGCTGTAGCGACCAAAGCCCCACCTTCTTAAACCTCCTTCTCCGCGCTTGATGATCTATAGCATTTCTCGCGAATGCAGCATACGTCTATCGCCCCTGCCGTTAGCCCACTGCCCTCCCCCCTCTCGTTACATGCAAGTACACACCTCAGCGGAAACCTCCTCCACAAGGCCAGAGTCGTACATAGTCCAGCTCCCGTCGAATTCGTCAGCGCGCTTGATGACGCGGCAGTTTATGGGGATGTAGGTCCTTCTGGAATTTATGTATGCGACAATGGGTCGGACAAGGGCGCTGTTGACATATGTTAGGTCTTTGCTGAAGAGCGGGACCGCGGCACGGACGTCGTTTAGTTGGATTCGAAGGTCCATTATCACGAATTTTTGGTCAGAGGAGGGGGGGGATTGTTCTGACGCTTTGGGTAAGCCGGGAGATGAGGGATCGTGACGATTGGAGGGTAAAGGGGAGGAGGAAACGGTGGCTTCCATGCGTTCGACAATGTGCTGGACTACTTTTGTGAATTGTAGGTCGTCGTCCGCTGGGAACATGATGTCTGCCACTATGTCCACCTTCCCATGCTGGATCCAGGAAAAGGGTCCCTCGACCCCACGGTTTAGGTGGTCGATTTCTAAACCGTCGATACGTAGCCTGGAGGTCTTTTTCCAGGCCTGAGACCTGCCTTCATTGCTTCTATTACCATTTAGTGACTCCGGACTGATTACGTGGGTTTGTCGGGGATGGATGGTGAAGAGTGAGTCGTCGAAGGAACCGGACATCATATTTGCGCTGAGAAAGTCGTAGAAGAGCCATTGCTTTCGGAGCTGTGGGAGGTTGCAGGAGAAGATACTTACTGGGAAGGGACGGAAGCCGTCGGGCTGGTGGACCTTCACGAGTAGGTCTTCGAGTTTGAAAGAGTCGATTTCGAAGTCTCCTGGCTGGTGCTCGTACTTAAATGCGCGGGGGTCTACATCATCCCAGACAACGTGTGTCCTGTCAATCACTCCTCTGACACCTTTGATCTCGACGTCCTTTAGGAGGCCCTTTCCATTCATCCATTTTGTAAAGGAAAGTGTTACGTTGACAGTGTCTATTGTTACGTCAAATTGTGTGTAATTTGTGTCTTCCTCCTCTACCTCTTCTTGGTGGTGGTGTTGGGTATCCTTCGCGTGAGCATCATCTGCGTGAACTGCTGCTGCTGCGGCGGCAGCAGCGGTCACCGATGAACCCTTTTGAACATTCTTGTCTCCGTGTTTGCCGTGACCGGGTCTCCTAGCGACAAACACTTTCTTGAACGAAATGCACCCATCCTTCCACCTAGGAACAATAGCAGACTCGAAAACAACCTTGACTCCCGTTTCTTTGGTAAGGTAGTTCCCTACGGCTCCAGCAAGTGTCTCCTGTGCAAATACGGTGTTGCACAGAAATATCGTGAGCGAAACAAACGTCGTGGTACCCAGTACAACCCAAAGTACATGGCCGAGGAATAGCCATGAAAAGAACGCCCCAATATCATCCAGATTATAAGGCCTCATCTGTCGTATAGCGAGCCATTTTGTGCGTATACTCAACCGTTGAAAGAAGCCGGTAGCAGCCGCCAGCATCTCATCTTTTGAAAGTCGATGTCGATTGACTGTATTATCCAAGGCGCTGTGGTTAGTATTGTCCTTCTTCTCCTCCAACTCCCCCGCCGGCCGGCCGTTTCCGGCCCTTCGATTCCTCCTGCCAGAATCCCGGTCTCCAGGTCCAGCTTTGCCATTATTCAACTTCCCTTTCGGCGCCCAGGAACTATTCCTTTTCGCAGGAACCTTCGGTTTGGGGGGTCCCTGACCGTAGTGTAGACTACGCACCCAGCTTGAGGCCACAATTCGTGTTATTTTCCGTCGGTCGAGGACTCCGTTGGAAAATATTCCCCTGTCCGCTGTGCTAACGGCACATGATGTTGTTTCTGAAGCTGCGGTTGGAGAGATGTTTGTCCATACGCAGAACCCAGCGAAGCCCCGGGATACCACATATCTTGATCGGGGATACCATTGAGTTGATGTTGCAGATGATGAAGTGAAAAAGTGGCGTCGATGGGTTGGTATTGGAAATCTCTTCTGGGAGAGGCGAATTGTGAACGTCGAGGAAACGGACGGTAATCTAGGATTGCTGATCAACGGCAAGAGAGTATCCCAGAAAGCGGCGCACAACCGGTGGCCAGATGCTGAAGCCATATTGTCATCACCTACTGTGGATTAAAACCACAAAAACAGAAGGAGCGAACTGTTCTTTGGGGAGGGGAAAGTTAGTTTGCGGTTGCGTGGATGACGATATAAGCATGATAGACCCGCAATTTTTTGACGTTAGGCTCAATTCAGAAAGCCCTCGCTAAACTTTAACTTATCATATTATCAAGATTAACGATCAATAGATAATAAATCTCCGGACAATAACTAAAGATAATTCAGAAGAGTGGCCTAGATCCTGACCCTGAGCCACCTAATATGCCGTAATATTATCATATCATACAAATTTATAACAATATTATCACGGATTCAAAGCCTGCTGTTCAACAATCGAGAAAAAGTACATATCATACCCTGACTTAGGCACATGTCTCTGGAAATTTGAAGCTTACTGCTGGGGGCTCTGCCCTATTACCCATGGTGAAGTCTATCGCTTGGAGAAATTACTTTCCGAGAATGCCCTGGGTCACATGACTAACAGGGACCATCACCAAAGAAATACTTTACTGGGCAGCGCTGCATAAGTTACCCTTCATTATGTGTCTGATCGACCCGTGTGCCTTACCTATCATATGATAGTTCATAATTTTTCTTCGATGAGTGGAACTTCTTTTATTGTCCATGATAACGCAAAGTACCGGTACACGGCTACGGGGTCTCCAGTGCTCTCACCAGCCACAGACATGAACACGATAATAATAAAAACCTCATTCCCATACTAACCCCCGGGAAATGAAGACAGGCTTTGGAAGAATTTTGCTGACCAAACTCGACAAAAATTTCTTAAAGACCGCCAGGCGCGAGTCGCAAATTATACCTAAGGGCTAATCCGACCCCTATCGTGTGATTTCTCAAAATAACCCCAAGGCTACGCCGAGAGCAATTAGTGGCGCCCACGGGTGATATCTATAGAAATTGTACGCAGAACCTGCGCTGCTGCGCTGGGTCGTAGCATACTGAGCAACGGCTCTCGAGGAATTAGTCTCATTGAAGGGTGGAGAAATAGTTTCTGGCAGGCCAGAAATGGGCCCACTAGGGGTTTCAGAGCTAGTTAGTGTGCTGGAGGACACCATCGGTTCTCGGTGCCCAATGATCGCCCCGCTAAAACTAGACGAAGATAAATATAAGCTTGGAACTTACCTCTCCACAAGACAGCTCTGAACGCAAACTAAGAAGCTCAGATTAGCCCCGTCAACGAGGGCATCCCCTCCGAGGCAAAATATCGTGCACCTGATCACAAGCCGGAACTCCTCCACATGAGAATCCTATCGATAGAATCCAGGGTTAGGCACTGGTTGAATTGGAGGGAACAAATGCACAAACCATAGACAGAAGGCAATCGAGTAAGCATCCTTCGTCATCCTCGTCAAAACACAATGCTTCGCATGCATACTCCCCCATATCCAAAGAAAATTCGTCCCAGTAGTCGCTCTCGCAGTCGTCATGTAGGGAATCAGGAGGGGTGGAGGATGGAGAGGCAGCGTCACGCTTGGAGTGCAGGGGGGGACGATACACAATCCTCAAAGAACATCCTCTCTCGCACTCAGTCCTGTTAACGAAACTCGACTGTGGGTGCACAGGGTATTTTCCCCGACAATCCTCCTAAACAAAAAATTGAAGCTCCATTAGAATACCCCCTGGAAATTAGGAAACTGGAGCAATACGTACGAGACACTGCCCATAGACCTTATCATACTCCGCAGGATCTTTGCAGACGACCCTTGGAGAGTAAAATTCCGACATCCTAACCAACGCCGATCTTTTTAAATTGTGGGAATAACTTCTCAAAAATTCTCCGAAGTATTGATCAAGACAGTTAGAGCGACACTCAGCGAAGGCTGCAAGATCGGCGCTATCAGAATTCTCCGTTAAACAGCTTGCCTGAACGGGTGTTAGAATATGGTAAGGGAAGGGGTGTGACAATGAAACAATTTAGAGAGGATAGCTTACAATACATTGCTCGGCTGCCGTAGCGGACTGGGGTGAATAGCTCTGTTCCAAAAAGCAGTTCAAGCAGAAGGTCAGTATGTGTCTAGATAATTGTAGCAAATTTGGATATCAGTGCTCACCGGATGCTTGAGACATGAAGACTCGCAGTTGGGATCACCAATATGATGCGTCCGACATACTTCAGCACACATTCTATTTTCAGTAGCACTCACGATGGCCCCGGAGAGAAGCAAAGCAAGGGACAGAAAGTTCTTCATTGAGCCGGGAAGAGAGGGTTGTTAGAGATGGAGGATAAGGTTTCCACGAGGGGCAGCCCTGGTAGAAGGAAAGATGGAGGATAAGGGGGTTGGGCTTGGGCTTTGGACAAGTGGTACTCCAATACTCGGCACTTTAGAGGAGAGTAGCTGAATAGGATGATTGTATAACAATGGATTGGTGATGGTGCAGTAGGTGGTGGGAGTAATGAAAATGAGAAATAGAGTCGGGGGCTGTCAGAGGGTATTTATTACAACAAACCCAAACTGACTAAAAGATTGACTGCGGATAACGAATTGCGTAGTGTACCAAGGCCACATAATCATCCAAATAAGTGTTGGGAAACATAACAAGATGTGGGCGAAACGCAATCATTAGTGGACATAACGCGCAGCCCTATGTAGTTAATGCCTAGGGGTTGGCATTTGAAATGTATTTCTACGTATAAGTGTTAGTACGTACCTCAGCTGCCGTAGTTCGTAACGTGCCCAGGGGTGCGTCTGTGTGTGTTAAAACGTTATTTTGTTCGTAACACTTCCGATGCCCTCAATTTCCACTTCAACGACATCCCCACCCTTAAGCCAGCATTGTGAGTTCCTCCCCAGCCCAACACTCGGCGGATTGATAGAGAAAGGGTATTAATGATAATCATGACTTATCACTCGCACTGGCAGTCTGGCAAAAACTTGTGCTCCAGCAAAAGCATCGCTCCTTGACAAAGGAAGGATAATATCTGAATGACGGAGAATATCATAGCTGCAGTTGGAGAATTCTGACCTGTTCGCCCATTTCACTATACGGCTATGTTAATATACTCCGGAGATAGGCAACGCTGCGTCAACTCCCGGAATTACGAGGACAGGCACCTTGGCAGGGATGCGCAGTCCCGAGGGTCTGGCCAAATGAAGAGGGAATAATGGCCGGTCCAATCGGGGACTATTCGTCAAACCCTTTGCTTAGGGACCTAATTTCGATAGGCTTAGCTATATAACGCAGTGGTTCAAATCCTACCGTGACTACCACCCTTCTTGAGCTGACAGTCTCTGCGGTTCATATCATTTCCAGCACAATATCTGAGAGCGCAGTTCAGAGCACTGCGCTCTGAAACCTCTCTGGCCTCGTTGCCAATTATGACAACCAGATATATTTACATTCGTAATCTAGCTTGGGCTCGTTCTGAGCTGCTGCTTCGTTGTTAGCATCAGGAATATATAAGTGGCCCGTGATGACCGTCAAAGCTGGAGAAGTTGATTACTTGAAGGTCCAGAAGGTGAGGGAACCGGCTTATACAAGAGGACAGTCAGGACGATCCCGTAATTGGCTGGATCACCTCCGACTCACAAATAGAGCAGCTATGACTGGTTTCGTTATCGAAGCCGAGTCGAGCTACCTCTTTCGCGTGCTGGGCGTAATTAAGTTCCAAGTACTTGATCGCATTTGTAGCACTAATGGCGAACGGGGCCAAAAGCTTGTTGACATTCTATCGCAAGATTAGCACGACTGTGGCTCCTAGGATCTGGTAGTAAGCTTTATCGCACCAAGACTTGGTCACTCACTTTGTATTGCTCGGATAAAATATTCCCCTATAATAGGGGCCATAGCGACCCCCAAGACGGCCCTAATCCCGACAGTAAGGATTGCATCTCCATATACATCTCCCCATCAGCAGCGGTAAAGCCGATAAGGCGCTATCAACGCATCTGGGTTTGTTGCTGCTGGGCTCCCCGCTGCGGTGTTGGCCTCTCGGGGACCAAGAAGGCCGGTGGCATCAGTCATCACTTACCGAGAATCTCGATATGACTAGAAGTTGAAGTTCACAGTTGTCGCTCTGAACCTCTTCAAATTCGGTGGATTGCCCAAGGACACCGAGTGTAGAGAGATGAGATTTCTCAAACACTAGTAATAAGCCTTGGTGGACCCTTAGCCGAGACGAGAAACGGGCAAATCGCCCCCAGCCCTAAGTTCCCAAACTACCGGTACCTTGCAAACAAGGTCAGCGGGGCCTTGCGACCTACGCCAAGGCTCCTATACAACTACACAAAAGAAATTCAACATCAGAAAAATGAAACGATCTGGAATTCAGCGAGATGTGCTCGCTCTGTACAGGCTTTGCCTGAGGGAGGCAGGAAAGAAGCCTAAGGTATAAACAATCCATCCCGCGTTTTTTGCTCTCAATTTGCACCAATATTTTTTCCCGCTTCTGACCCAATGCTTCGTGAGCAGGAAGTTCAATACAACTTTCGGAACTATGCGAGGTTTGACGAAACCACCCCCCTTGGCAATTACACCGTACTTAGACATGCAGAATTCCTAACAGGGCGAGAAGCACAGAGAATGCTTCCAGGCACATCTCGACATCGACCGGCGAGATTTTGCAACAATCGAGCACCACCTACGAGCCGGGAGGAGAAAACTAGAGGTCTATTCGCAGCCAGGGATAAAGAATATCGCCCGGTATTGACACACCACGCACACTCAAACAGTCAATCAATCTATTACCCCTCAATAGGCAATCGAGATTTTTAAATATATATTTTTAATTTTCTTAACTTATCCCGCGCCCACAGCATTCTTCACCTAACCTGCGAATTCTAAGACAAATTATCGCAACCAGCATAGCATTTATTCTCCCCGTTCCGACTCGGCTTCCTGCTCTAACTTACGTCCAAGTAGCAAGTGGGCTTGCCGTACTAGTAGCGTTCCATGCTGAAAGACCCTGTCATCCTCAGCTGTGAACACGCACTACCCCCATCCCGGCAGCTGGATGGATGGCTAGCTGGCTGTGTGGGTACTCGAGTATCCAGCACTCCCTTGTTGAAGATCTTGTGGTGCAGGGAATAATAAGCTTACTCGATAATATGCATAGTCTGCTTGTCCAATTTCAACAAAGCAAGAGTGAACCGATCTAGAGTAAGAATACGATGAGGGGGTTGTGAGAATTTTTTTGAGAGACACGAATAGGAGAAATGGCGTGAATATGGCGCCTGTTTTGTGGGGGGTTGGAAGTATATATACTGTACTAGGTCTTGAATGGCGGTCTAAGGCTTGATCTACTCGTTCCGGGCAAGAAGTACCAGGAAATTTGGAGGGGAAAACAGGGATATTTCAGAGATATTTCGCCTTTCCTCAACGTGGCGTTTACCTTCCCTGTGCCGAATACAGTACTTGTTGCCTAGAACAAGTAGTCCCTGAAGCTACCATATCGTACCAACATCCAAACCTCCCTTAACCAGCCCAGTGCTCCTTACCATGTGCGCTTGTGCTGTACAGTACAGCCCGCGGTAAAAAAGAAAATCGGAAAATGTGACAAGGGTTTCTGGGGTTCTGGTTGGAGGGTTTGGTGCTCAGCCAATCGATTTCCATGTTTCTGGTCCCCGTTTTCCGTTTTCTCTCCACCGTAGGCCGTACTACTAGCACGTAGAGCGCAGCACTATCAGTATCGTAAGAACTCGAATATCTAAGACAAATGTGCTAGGACGTTGGAATTCCCCTTCTCGGGAATACACCGCAAACCCAGCCCTCAGCTAAGCTGAAACAAATGGGACACATACTCGTAGAGCGTCTTGCTAGGAGGGGTAATTACAAGGTCCTTCAGTAGGATATTTATCTTCTATCTGGGTGGGATAAAAAAGTAAAGCACGCAATCCAACAATTACCAAGATATCTCGGCCAGAGAGGATAAACACCGGGAAGCCTACCAACCTGTATCACCTACGGCACAGTATTCGGGACAGTACTTCCTTTTTTTTCCCACCAAAAAAGCAAAAGCAAAAAAAAAGCCATATCATATCATAGTACGAGTAGATACTTGTACTTCTTTCTTATAGAATTGCTTCTCGTGTGCAATGCAGAGCCTGCTCGGATAAGGCCTGCGCTTGTACTCGGGCGAGGGGGAAAATATTGGGACAAGCAGGGGGATAGTAGAATTACTCTAGTTAGTAGTTTTCTTACTTTTCTGGCCCCTTGATTACTCCTTTCAAGGTATTTGCACAGGCATCTGCTACCCCTGCTTGTCCCAATACTTCACCCCTACCCCGAGTATGCTGCACAAAGGCTACCGTGCTGAACTGTTGATTTCTCTTCGAACTCGAGTTAATTCACCTATCATACTGGTATTCACGGCGTTGGCCCCGGCTTCAAGCCACGTCACTCGAATTGGTCCTTTTTCCCTTATGGCCCTGTATTCGGGAGGAATGCTTGCACACGTTCCGTACCGTTCTATGTAGGGCATCGAGGCGGGTCGATCAATTGCCCAATTGGAGTTGCCCGTCGGTGCACGTGATGTGGGCGGGTGGCCCTAGGCCCTATGTTGACTGGAGAGGCATCCGAAGAAGACACCTCCACTAAAGTCCTGCTAAATGATACCAGTACCGTAGTGAAAGAAAGGTATGATACCACGGGTAGCATACCATCATAACCTGATCGCAAGTATCGATTGCCAGAGACGGTGAGCCGGCAGAGTATTATACAAGATAGCAAGGCGCAATTGAGTACAAGTACAGAGCGTAATCTAATGAGGATACTCGAGCATGATATCCTGAGGAGTACGAAAGCTTGCACTGTACAAGTTGCCATACTAGTAGATTACCGCCTCTCCCCTCCCACGATCGCCGAAATACCCGATATATCGTTTGAGGTCCTCCTCCCCTCCCCCATCGCGCACGCTTCTTCCCGCCTTCCTTGAGTTACTTGCCCTCTCGTAAGCACCTACCACCCTCAACACAGTAATAACATGGTCTACCCCCATTTTCTCCCCATTTGGGCCTCCCGGATTGAGCTTGATCGGATGTGCCATAATCCCCGTGAGTTTGTGTTATCTAAAGGGTTGCCTGTCTTCCTCCTACCTTCACCTCGCTACGACCAGCATCATTACCATCACCGTCATCATGGCCACTCTTGAAGTGACGATACCTGGACTAGTGTGGTGGTAAATACGGGCACGGTAAAGCGTGGTATTCCGCCTTTGACGCGATGGCCTGGTTTGCTGCGGTCAGCGAGCAAGTACGCATACTTGTTTGCTACGATGGGATATAAGGACTTGTACATGTACATGTGCATATTATCCTGGCTGTTTGCCATCTACCGTATCGTACCTGTTCCTGCACTTTTTCCATTTATCCGTCTTCCTCTCATATTGCGTTAGTACACCCTATCCATTAACACCAACACCTACTTGTCAGCCTTATCCATATGCCTTCAGGTGTGAAAACGCAATATCACGCTGACCTGACAAGCTGAGCTTTTCACCGTAATGTCGGTAGCCCCGTGCCGTATGGGGTTCTATAGGGGTTTGTTTTAGTCAGTTACTGTAGTGGGGGTGGGGTTGTGGTACCAGCGTAAGGCTGAAAATATTATGTTGCTGGCGGGGTACCGTATGATGGATGAAAAGAAGGGAAGGACAAAAAAGGGTGAATAGAGTATCTTGAGCTAGGCTACTATAGTACCTATATTATGCTATGGCAATCCCGTATCATAGTACGGCACATCGCGGTCTTTGGCATATAATGCTGAGTGAGATTCCGATCGGGGGAGGGGCGGATTGTGTGTGGTTTGTACCGGTATACCGGTAACCCACAGCATCACATACGGCACTGTATCCGTATTTAGCTTGAATTCAGAAATCAATTGTTCGTTAAAGGGGGAACATCCGACTGCGGAATGGATGGTAAGTTATGCCAAAAACTGTAGAGCTATGATACCATGCGGCACCAGCAGGGCACTACGGCTCGTCGAAGGATCTGGATGTTGTGCCACAGCTCGCTGCATACGAGCTGCCATTCCAAGCTGGAGCGAAGGATGCTGATGCAGTCCGTACAGAACACCACGGGTTATCCCAAACCCCGGGACTGACCAGCGTGTAAATTCTGACAAAAAGCAGTCTACTTGCCACCAGCCAGCCGCCTCCTGCCGATTGTTACAATATACAGATCGGGTTAAGGGAATCCCCAAATGTTGCATTGGTTATTTATATATCATACAGCCTATCGATCCGGAAACATGTGGATTCCGGGTAGAATATTTAATTCTTTCAAAACCGGAGCCTTTGTCAAGCCAGGGGGGAGTACGGTAGATCGTTCAAGCGGCGGGGGACAGGTTCTAAACATGGAAAAAGGTTGTTGCCTTTGATTGCCGACAGGCCGTTCGAGAGTCGCGAACGGGAAGCGAAACTGGTTCAGTCGAGACAAGTGCCCGTGGTGAGTACAGTAGGGTGATGATACGGTACTGTAGACACCATACGTGAATAAGTTTTTAATTACTTTTTTTCCACGCGGGAAGGAAGAATGAACAAGAGTTTGGGGGAAAAAAACGGTTAAGGATTTTTCGTTTTTTTTCTCGGATTGATACCCTATTTACGGACGCACAAGGATGGATAAGCTAAGCGAGGAAGATTGATTGAATGATATCGAGTTGAGGGGACTGAAAAAGTGGGCAGGGTGTCGGGGTGTCAGAATCTGGCTAATTAATAAATGTGTTACTTTTTATGGGATTATCCGAAGAAGGTCTGCCTATCGTTCGTCATTTTCATTTCATTTCTTGTACTTCCTTCCTCCTGAGGAGAGCAACAGTCGATCGTATCATAGGATTTCCGAATATCAATCAGGGAAAGCACGAGGCAGAATATTAGGTAATTAACAACAATAAGGTCAGCAGCACGCCAGGCTGGGGACCCGGGACCAAACGATCCAGCTGGCTTGCGGAAGAGAAGAGCTATTGATGATGATAGACTGTCTTACTGAACGCGGTGCCTAGAGATAACGTACGTAGGAATTGGTCTACGTTAGGTCTAACCCTGTGCAAGGAGAGCAAGAGCGAGAATCGGGCTCCTTTGTGCCCCGTATCCTGTTCGAGAAGACAACAGGCTCTCGACAGACGTTGTCGCACCATAGCTACACTGCACCCACCACGGGAATTGGGGGACACAAGGAGGGTGCTATCCTTGTGGTGGCTGCAGTGGGGGTAGCGCAGGCGCGCAAGCATGATAGGATAGGGAGTAGTCAGCCAATTCAATGGGTTCCCCAGCTTGCTCTCGAGACTCCCTTCCGCTACCCAACTGCCCAGCGTGCATAATGGATGGCAGAGGAGGGGTGCGGGTGGTGGCCGTGACTTGGGTACTGCGTTGTAAAAGCTGGTGATAGTGATGGTGATGGTGGTGTAGCTAGAGTGAGGTTGGCGGTGGAGGTGCGTGTATGGTCTTGCTAAAAAAAATAAAAATAAAAATAAGTGAGTCGTGCAGGGTAGGATAGCTAGCAGCTATGATACACATATCCACGCCCACACGCATAAGGGCTCACTCACAACAATCAGATCAAGCACACAAGCGGAATAATGCGAACTCCACAAACCCTTCCCCCCCTGCTGTGCTGCTCCCTCTTCCACCGTCCCCCCCTCCACCTACGCTACTTAAGACCCTGCTGCCCCTCTTGTTGACCCTTCTTTCTTCCCCTCGCTCAACCAATTGTGTCAGCCCCACCTAGATCCCCCAAATTCCCCAATTCCCCAATTCCCCCTCTTGCTCTTTATCCTTCTATTGAGCATTGTCGTCAGCTTTCTTTTTACACCTGGTTCTTTGTTTGTTCATCGCTTCTCTCCCCCAACCAGAGTTTCCCTCATCACAATTGACCGCTTTGTAACATTTATACCCATCCATCAAATAATTCAGAATGTGGTATGCATAATAATTCTGTCATTGGCTTTACATTAATGAAAAGGCCCTTCGGGTTTCGGATGAAAGGAAGACTGACTTGAATAATTACAGTGGTATCTTCGGCTACATCAATTACCTTGTTGAGAAAGATCGCAAGTACATCATTGATACATTGATCAATGGTAAGCCTTTTAGATTCTTCAAAAACCCTTTATAGACACAATGGCTTGGCGTGCCTTGCGTTGTTCAATTCCATTATCCTGAGGACAAACCTAATCCGGTTGCAGGTCTTTCACGTCTTGAGTATCGCGGTTACGATTCGGCGGGTATCGCAATCGATGGTGACAAGGAGAATGAGGTTTTCGCGTATAAAGAAGTCGGAAAGGTTGCAAAACTCAAGAAGCTCATTGACGAGGCTAAACCCGACCCGAACGCTACATTTGTCTCCCACGCCGGGATTTCACACACTCGGTGGGCTACTCATGGGCAACCCTCACGTCTAAACTGTCATCCCCACAGGTATGCTCCGCCATTCCCGCTCGAGGCAATGCAAGAGGGGGCACTCGTGGCTGATGGAAAACAATAATTTTAGGAGTGACCCCACATTCCGGTTCACCGTTGTTCACAATGGTATCATCACAAATTACAAGGAGCTCAAGGCTCTCTTGGAGAGTAAGGGTGAAGTGTTCGAGACCGAGACTGACACAGAATGTATCGCAAAGCTTGCGAAATACATTTATGACCAAAACCCGGCTATCGATTTCACTACTCTTGCCAAGTCGGTCATTGCCGAACTTGAGGGAGCTTTTGGTCTGCTCCTGAAGTCGGTTCACTACCCGCATGAGGTGATGGCTGCCCGTAAGGGTTCTCCCTTGGTCATTGGTGTCAAGACCCAAAGGAAAATGAAGGTCGACTTCGTCGATGTGGAGTTCTCCGATTCCGTCCCACTTCCCGCTGAGCAAGCCTCGCATAATGTTGCCCTTAAGAACCTTAAGAACGGCCCACAGAACACCTTAGCCCCCCCAGATAAGAGCCTTCTGCACAGGTCTCAATCCCGCGCTTTCCTTTCGGATGATGGCATGCCAGTCCCTGCCGAATTCTTCTTGAGCTCGGATCCGTCGGCGATTGTCGAGCACACCAAGAAGGTTCTTTACCTTGAGGATGATGACATTGCTCACATTCATGAGGGCCAATTGAACATTCACAGGGCTGGGAAAAGTGGTGGTGCCTCTGCTATCCGCTCAATTCAGACACTTGAGTTGGAGTTGCAGGAGATCATGAAGGGCAAGTTTGATCATTTCATGCAAAAGGAAATTTTCGAGCAGCCCGAGTCGGTTGTAAACACCATGCGTGGTCGCTTGGATGCCAAGAACAAGAAGGTTACTCTTGGTGGTCTAAGACAATACCTTAGTACCATTCGTCGTTGCAGGAGAATAATTTTCATCGCATGCGGCACATCATATCACTCGTGCATGGCTGTCAGGGGTATTTTTGAGGAATTGACCGAGATCCCGATTGCCGTTGAGCTTGCTTCCGACTTTTTGGACAGACAGGCACCAGTTTTCCGCGATGGTGAGTTCAGTCGCAAAATCTCACTCAAGCACATGTGCTAACGGTCACTAGATACTTGTGTCTTCGTCTCCCAATCTGGAGAGACTGCGGATTCCTTGATGGCACTTAGGTACTGCTTGGAGCGTGGAGCCCTGACTGTTGGTATCGTCAACGTTGTCGGATCTTCAATCTCCCTTCTCACCCACTGTGGTGTCCACATCAATGCCGGTCCCGAAATCGGCGTTGCTTCTACCAAGGCCTATACCTCACAATTTGTTGCTTTAGTCATGTTTGCATTGTCATTGAGTGAGGACCGTGCCTCTAAGGCTAAACGACGAGAAGACATTATGGACGGCTTGACCCGCATTTCAGACCAATTTAAGCAGATCTTGGAGCAGGACCAGGCTATCAAGGAGATGTGCTCAAAATTCTTCCATAACCAAAAGTCATTACTCTTGCTTGGCAGAGGAAACCAGTTCGCCACTGCCCTCGAGGGTGCCCTTAAGATTAAGGAAATTTCATACCTCCACTGCGAGGCAGTTATGTCTGGAGAATTGAAGCATGGTGTGTTGGCGTTGGTCGACGAGAATCTCCCTATCATCATGATTTTGACCCGGGATGAGATCTTCAAGAAGTCTCTGAATGCTTACCAACAAGGTATGATGAAGAAGCCCTTCTATAATCCCACTGCTCCAAGTTTGCTGACGACCCATCACTCTAGTTGTTGCTCGTGGTGGTCGCCCCATTGTTATTTGCAACGAGGCCGATGAGGAGTTCAAGAACGAGAAGTGCGAGAAGATCGAGATGCCTACGACCATTGACTGTCTACAGGGCCTCCTTAATGTCATCCCCCTCCAACTTGTCGCTTACTGGCTCGCCATTGCCGAGGACCTGAACGTTGACTTCCCCCGTAAGTCTCCTTTATCTCTGCCCACCATCTAAATACACATGGCTAACCTGCTGTTAGGAAATTTGGCCAAATCGGTCACTGTTGAGTAGAGATCTTGCGACGGGCGCTCATTGTTGTTAGCAATGTTGGATATCCAGTTTTTGTCCGGGGGCACCAAAGTTTTTGTTTTTACTAATGTTTTACGAGCGGTTGAATGGGTCAGATGGGCGATCAGCATAGACTCGAAATGAAAATAAGCGGGAGGATCTCAGCGTTAGTGAGATTCATTTTCAAAAAAAAAAACCTGCTTTGTCCGAGTGATTATGAATGTGATGTGAGAATAAGTAATTAGGCAGGTTCTGTTGCATGCGTGAACTTGAACGTTATCTTGTGTTATGAGCGGACTAGCCTATACATAGAGGAAAAGGGGTTCTGAGTGCTAAGAGAAATGCCGTTATCTCAGCACCCGAGCGTCGCCCGTGATAACTTTAGTCTTATAGTCTAGTCATCTAGAATAATCCTACCAGTCGCCCAGATGAGATCATCCTAAGCCAATCAACCACTTTGTTTACACTGCCTACACTCCCAAGCTCACACCATTTTTTAAACTATTCACAACTCGTACCAGGAGCCCATTCTGCGCTCGGTTTAGCTTATTTAGTTTATCCAACCTAAGGCATGAGGAAGGCCGAAGCCCGCTGCTGCGGTTTCAAATAACACTGTAGTTGCAGGTTCAAGTACTGGCTTCTCACAGAACCTCCTCATTGTGCCGGTGGATAGAACAACAGCTACACGATATAACTTACCATACACCATTCAATCGAGACTATTGGCAATTGTTCGTGTAGGCTTTGCAAGCGTCAATCTCCCAGCTACCTGCTGTAAAAGGGTATGGTGAGGTGAGAAAGGTGGTAGGTGCTATGATGAGGTTGGACAATTGAGGGCGAGATATACTTTGAACTTTTGTTTTGGGGGGGGGGGCTCTCCACAAGTAAAATAGATATTTCCTCTAAAATTGTAGTTAATCAATGAGCCCACTTTACTCTCTCTTTTCCTCCTGCTGTTGTTGACTTTCAACCCGAGTGATGGATAGGTGGGTGATGATCGGTGATTGGCCCGGTATCGTCCGAGTTCCTGGAATAGTGACCACTAAAAGAGCGAAGGATGGCTTTCCAACCCCCCTCGAGAGCCTCTCGGACATCCGAAGGGGGGAAACTGACCCCAATCATGTTTATCAAGGCTACTGCAGCACGCATAATCCAACACCAACTGCCAACCTATCCTGTAATAAATTTCAAATTCCCAATATTTACTCATACCCCTTCGAACAAAAGTCACCATTCCTGCACCTCGATCACCAATCCAAGCATCCAAGCTATCACCACACAGTCGCACAAGCACGACGTCACTCCTCTTCAGGAAATAAACCAAAGGAAAATCCTACGAGAACACCCAACCAGAGTGGCCCATTGCTATTAAATTGTAATGAGAGAGAGAAAAAAAAAAGAAAAAAAAAAAGAGACCGACACCCCTGGTCCAGATTTATCTTGATGACAGGTTTTTTTAAACCAGAGGCCATTTGATCACGGACGGATTTCCATTCTTTCTCCGTTAGTCTTCCACTCTTCATAATTAATTCGCGGTAGGTCAGTTCTACCCCTCGCTCTACTCGTACTTGCGGCACCACCGTACGATAAAGAAGCCCCACGAAGCCTACCTCACCGCCAGAACCTCACCACTAGAGAGCCTCACTCTCCACCACACCTCATCTCCCACCCATCCGCAAACGACGAAAAAGTCAACGAATAAGACGGGATGTGCATGATAAAGGTCCGCCCAGAGATCGAGGAAGAAGTGACGGTGCCAGCTAGGCACCATCGCCGGACGGGCAGTCGCGATAGCCGAATCCGGGAAACGACGGTGGTTGAAACGGTCAAGGCCCCGCCACCACCGCCCTCAGCCCTCTCCCTGAACAGCAACCACCGCGAAACGACCACCATAATCCAAGCTCCTGAACCACCCGCATCAATAATTGGCAGCGCCGCGGGCGGCGAAATGGTTCGCCATCCCTATCCTTATGATTCGCCAAGGGCTAGCGTTGTGAGTACCCGGAGTCGGGACTATTACGTCGACTCGAGCGCGTATGCTGCGCGATCCCCGAGGAGCTCGTATCGTTATGTAGACGCGCGGGGATCTGGAAGGGTGGATGGAGTCGGCGCTGGTGGGAGTGGAAGGAAGGAGTCGGATTACCTGCGGGGGGATAGGTATGGGTACAATAATTACCATGGGAGGAGGAGCGGTAGCGTGAGTTACGTCAACCCGAGGCATTCTACGGCTTCGCATCGGTCTGCACGGTCCATGAGGGAGAAGGTGGTCGTTGTTGATGAGTATGGGAGGGAGAAGTTTTATTGAACCGCGTGAGGGAGCGAATGGACGGGAGGAGCGGGGCTATCCACCATGTTATCTCTTTTGTTCAGAGAAAAAGAAAAAAAAAGAAAAGTCTTCATGTTGCTTTATCACGAATGTTTACGGGCAGATGAACTGATGGGCGGAAGGGGCTTTCACTGAAAGAAAGAAAGAAAGAAAGGAAAAGATCACGATAAATGATTTCCTGCCAAGGATGTATAAACGTCTAAGGCACGATGGAGTTCTTGTGCTTTTTCTTGTTAGTGCTGGCGTGCGTGCGCATTGGTGTTTCATGGTTTCTACCTACTGTATGATAGAACAGTGTACCGGTAGTTATGGCACCTACTGTACTATATTTATATTGGACGTTCGTCGCTAGAGAACAGTACATGTTTTCAACTCAGCATGTACAATAGTAAATCTGATTTTGCATATATAAAATATAGTATTTTGGCTCAACTAACACGCGCTAGACTAGACTAGCAACCTTCTCGAGACTCTATAAACTGTCTATCTAGTTATCAATCGGTCATGAGCCATAGGTTAATTGAGTTTTAATCCCTCTAGTGGTATCATCCGCGTGCTTCCTGTAACCGTGCTCAAGCCGGCCGCAACGGCACCCACTCAATGTCTCTCCCCTCGTCATCGTCCATCAACCCCTTCCCCCTCCCCTTCCCCTTCCCGCTGTCCATTTCCCAAGACCGATTCCTGGGCGGTAGTGTAGGCCCCCCGGTCGCCGGCGAGGCGCTCGGGCGCTTTGGCGGCAGTAGAGAAGGCGCGTGTACCTGTCTCCCACCGTCGGAACACTGCATATCAAGTACTGCTGCTCTCTGCACATCCCTCGACAAGACGGCCGGCTTGCGAGGAACACTTGGTGGAAGGGGTTTTACTAGTTTTCCGGGGTTGGAGTGGGAAGCTTCCAGTGATGTTGCTGATGAGTTTGAGGTGGAAGTAGTGGTGGTGGTGGTGGTGGAGGGAGTTGGAGGTGGAGGCTTGGATATGCTGAAAGCATTTGAGCGTGCGGGGAGGGGAGGTAAGTCCGTGGGGTTGAATACCGGAGGTAATTTCCTTGGGGCGCCTTTCGAAGGGCGGGGAGTTAGTGCTGGGGGTGTTCGGGTGGCGGTGTTGGGGGGGGAGGTTTGTGTTTGGTTTTGTAGTGGCGGTGGCAGTGGTGGAGGGTTGGCGAGTGCGAGGAGATCGGATTTGCGAGTCCAATCTGGCTCAGTGGCGGTTGTAAACGGGTTTGCCGGGCGTTGGGGGTTCGGGGCGTAGTCGGGACCCGGGGGTATTACAATTGATTTGGCGGGCATACCTAGTTTTGGATGTTAGTGGGTACAGGAGGGTGAGGAGGAATGGAAGGGTGGGTACCACTATTTAGCCACCATTTTTGGCCATTGGAACTTGGTGGTGGTACTGGCGCCGTTAATTGGAGTGACGGAAAGAGGGAATTAGTTGCGCCACTTACGGCCGGGCTCTATGGGTTCAAAGTCTAATAAATCGTCTTCATCTCGTGATGAATCCTCCTCTGGGCCTACCAGGTGGCCTACTTCGGCACGCCGATTTGTGTAGATCTCCTTGCTTAACTTCTCTTTTGCGGCCTCGTCCACTACCGAGACTGCGCATCGGAACGTGGCATAGACGGGTCTGTGATCTGAAAAGCGGAGGGGAACAGTGTTGTAAGACAGCTGCCGTAGATTCTTCCCTCTGTAAAGCACTCGATCACACCAAGCTGGTATTCTGGCCTTCTCACTGATTAAAGGAGTACGATTAGCCAAATCCGTGAGGACCTAACACAAAGTGGGTTGGGGAGTTACGAGGTATCGTAGGTGTCCGTTCCAATATCATACTTGTAAGTGGGGCCAAAGGTCAACCTAGCTTCTGAAAAATAGGGAAAGGCGAGTCCAGCAATCATTTGGAGATTTAACTGTGAATCTGTTAGTCCGAGATTTTAAAGGCTATAGCTTTTTGGATGCACCTGGTCATTATCGTATAGAGCCTGTAGATCCCCGAGTTCTACCAATTTCCGGACCTTCTCGTCAGGGAGTCCAATCCTGTAGTTAAAATCACCAAGCCATATGACTGTATCATGATCATCTATAGTTCGGCCTCGCTGGAACCTTAATCCATGCGCGATGGTCCTATAGTCTCGGTTTCGTTCTTCGTAGTTTGAAAATCCAGCAGCAAGATGTGCCGTGACGAAACATAGTCGAGTATTTGCATATTCCATACGGATGGCGACAGCTCCTTTGTTTCCAGCGACACCTGACATACCAGTCTAATAGGGGACTGTTAGGAAGCCCACGGGCGCAACTAATGCTTGGAGTGAAAATAGCACACCTTTTTCAAACTCCCTTCGACATTCCTGACCTCGCCAATCGCACTAGTCTTTACGTATATTAGTAGGGCTGCGCCAACAAGCTGCCCCCCTCGAAGAAGTACGTATTCTTCGCCACCAATAGCGCTAGCATGTGAATTGAGTGTCTTGAGTACAGCCTGCTCCCACAATTGCCTTCGAGCGGGATCTGTGGACATGATTTGCTGTGGACTCAATTGGACAATCTCCTGGAACCCTATGACTACGAGCTCAGGGTGCAGCTGAGAATTTCCTAAGAAGGGTGGGCAGAGCCATTGGGAGAGGTCATCATTTATACCGGACGTCTGGCCATTAAGGTTAAATGTGCCAACATAAATGTGAATATTCTTTTCGTGTGAATACTGCGACGATCTGCGGAGGCACACGACGAATTAAGATGTGACCAATGATAAAAGGAAAGGCGACTTACCGTTTGCTCAATTCTGCAGTGACATAATCATTGACAGGGTCATACAAGTACACGGAATTTTGTCCAACTAATCTACCCTACTGATGGAATTAGTCTTGAGAGGACAGCATAACATGATTCAAAGGGAAGTTTATTATCGGGAGGAGATAGGCTTATACCAATAAAAGGTCGATGGTGTTCTGTTTGTCTTTGTCGGCAAAATTGTTGATATAAATTCTGGCAGCGCTCTTCCGTGCATCGGCGAATGCGCCGGCGAGACTCATTTTTCCTGTGCGGGTAAAACTTGATTTTAAGGCACCCGTCCCGGCATAAATTTTGGAAAGTGCCTTGGGCAGAAGGTCAGTGTCGCAAACAGAATTGGGGAGCTGGTTCTCACATCGCCATTATCGGCCCATAAACTGGAATGGCGGATCCAGAATTCATGCCCAAAGTTTTTACCAGTCTGCTGAAGAAAGGATTCAATGGCCATTTTACTCAATATGCCCTGCACAAGATTCGTCCTATCTAAGCAATCAAGACAGTTTGTCCTGAAGACACCTTCTTGCTGGAGCATAACGAATTCTATTTCCTTTTGGCCTCTCCTGTTGGTTCCACGATTGGATTTGCGGCTGGTGCTTTCTATTAAGAAAAAACTGAAGGCATCTGCGGAGGGTTCAACGATGCGGCTTATCAGGTTAGCCGCCTCAAAGCCAGAGGGTCCTTTCGTCTGTGCGTGAAAATCAAATTCGGTAGCCCGCAAAAGTGAGGAGTCGGCGAGCGCGTTACGTTTCTCACCCGACCCACTGGTTGTTAAAGGGGAACGTCTGATATGATCTACAAGGCGGGAGGATAGTTCTGCCTCGCCGCTCTTGGTTTCGGAGAGGAGATTGATGACATGGATTGCACCGTACTTTAGCGCGATTGACTCAAAATGTTTGTCAAACGCCGGTTGAGTAGCCTCGGAAGATCTCGTAATTTGTATCTTTTGTTGATTTGGGAGTAAACCAGTCTGCTGCTCCCAGAATACTAACTCCACAAACGTTACTTAGTAGTTAATACAAGATAGAGGACAGCCTGGCCAAACGAACTTACTCGGGATACTACCGCGGATTTGGCAGTAACTGAAGCCCAGACTGGCGTTTTGATTGTCATGGTATGGGTCCCAAATCACAGTCTCCGTTTCGACAAAATTTGCAACATGTCCATCATCATCCATTCCACGAGAGTTGAATCGAGTGCCAGCCCTCCTGCAACTCAGTCGGCTGATAAGTGTCAGCGTAGTGGCCAAGCCGGCAGATCTGGGCTCCGCTGGGGGCAATGAGCGTGGAATTGTCAGGGACTCTACAAAGCCACGGATGGTACTTGTGAGAATATGTGATGCATCCAATTCCCAGCGCTCCTGATCAGACAGGTGCGAGCGAAAGCGAAGCAACGGATGAATCATGTATGAGTTCCATAAGAAGGAAGGGTCAAAATTGTCGATGTCGAAATTGGTCGTGTCAATTGATCTGAAGTGAATCGGCTCAAAGGTTAGTTTAACACATTTGGCAAGGATGATGAGAGCGAAAACAGGCCGTAACTGGGAGCGGGCTATCAGCGCCCAGCATTGGCACAATCGAATTTAGCCAAAGGAAGTATGAGAGCCATGTAAGGTCGCAAGTGATTTGTAGTCGGCAGTGGGAAGTATAGTAGCTGACCTATCTTGAAGCCGGTTTGTAAGGTCAAAATCTCGGGAGTAGTAAAATGTGCCCCCACTAAGAAGCTTCTTCAACGCGAAACATGGGTGTTCCGCTCCTCCAGGTTGTTGACCTCGTCCTTGGTCCCAGCCGTCGGAATCCATGGGATACGAGCTAACTTCGGAGTCAAGAAAGTCATCAAAATCGGCACGAGTGAGGCAATCTGTTTGAAGAGTTGGCTAAGTAAAAGAGCGAAGTATGAAGCAGGGAATGAGGCATACGGAAGTCAACTGCATGGATCCTAAAGACACCCTCGCCTGGGCGAACTGAAGCGACCTCCCGTGCACTAGTAACAACACTAAGAAAAACATGTTGATTAAGGGTGATAAGGCCAAGAGTGCCTAAGCAGGGCTGACTCGATAAAGACCGATAACCATTGAGGTCGACAGAGGCTAGATCGAGAAACTCAATTATACATTTGGGGGCCGAAGGAGGGGAGAAAGAGGGATCGGTAATGCGTTCGGGGATGGAAAGAGAGGATGCATTGCGAGAACTTGGGGCAGCCGGGAGTGAAGACGAGTTTCGTAAGATGAGGGCGTGGGAAGGTGTAATGAGAGCAATTGACCTGTGTGGATAATCTTTGATTAGAAGGTCAGTGGGCATGATAAAGGGATGGAGATACAAAGAAGGGTGATAAAGGGTCGCTGTAAGGTGAGGGAGGTTGGGACGTTCCTGGGGCAGGAGGTAGAAACATTAGTCACGGGTCTGGATGCGGGGGTTTGCAAGAGGGCTCAAGCTGCGAGGCTCAATTCGCGTTGGATTGGCGTATTTTTTTCGTGTACTAGGGGCCGGCATTTAGCGATCGAACGGGCTGAGAATAGCGGAAGAAGTATTGTGAAAATAGACAAAAAGAGTGAACATGTGTCAGTGGTATTTTTGTTTTTTTGTTAAATCATAGAATTTATCTGTTTAAAGGTACAGTACAGACCACGGATACGACCTGAGTTATGGTGTCAAAAACCTCTACCACAGGCCTAGGGAAAAAAACAAGCACCCCAAGACCCTCTGATCCTGGACCAACTACACATCCTTCCCCATTAAGTACCGTATCCACCTCATATTGAAAACAAAAGGCAGCTCAGAACAGGAGAGGCAGGATGCAACAAGAAAAGCCAAACAGTGATTTCTTTGAAAACATGGTATTTTGTAATCTGGCCAGGCTCCCTCATAGTGGGCCACCCTTCAGAATCTACCCACAAATAAAAGGAACCAAAACAAAGAAAACCCCTTTGAACATTATAATTGAAGTCAATTGGCTTAGTCTAGCAGCAAGGACTAGCGCATAGGTTGATTGGAAAACCTTGAAAAACTCTTTTGGTATAAGGGGAACAACCTAGTTGTGCTAATTCATAGAAAAAAGGAGTAAATGAATGACTGAGAAGTGAGATTGGGAGACAGGGCAATACCAGCCAGGGTTGGTAAGGTTCAGTCAGGGCATGGAGAGGTTGTTCCAATCTGGGGGGAAGATATTAAGGCCCTGTTCAGTTGTGATGGGACCGTTCCGTTGTCCCATACAAATGACCGTTTCAAAACGGAGAGAAAGTCATTTTCACAGCAGAAACGGTCGCCCAACGGAACGGTCCCATCACAGCCGAACAGGGCCTAAGTATAAGTAGATAGTAGTAATCTTGAAATGCTATAAAAAGAGGGGATAAGTAGAAGTGGGTGGTAAAGCAAAACCAGAATTAGAAAAAGGATACAAAATTTGAGGAAGATGATGTATTCGTTTTCCGATAAAGGTAGAGTCCAAGCGGTAAAGTTTTAGGCACACTCTGCACCCTTTATTTTCCTGCCCCTACATTTTACAACACTCTGTTGTATGGTACATGATCTTATCCCCCCCTTACTTTGCACTTGGCTTATGCCTTGTGTACCTTAGTACACCCATCATAGAACAGCCTGGTTCTGCCTGGTCCTTGACTCTGATGGAAGACATCCCCATGCTCCCTTCTCGTTTACGAGTTTTGACAAAGAAGTTTGCCACATCAGATACTTCCTACTTAAGACTCTTGAACTCACGGGCCTCTCCCCTCTACAACTCGCAGTGCCCTTCATGGGAGAAATCGATGATCTCTCCATCGGTGACACGTGCATTCCCCCTCTTCTGGGCTCTATCATCCATGCAATGTCCGCAATGGGCTCAGCCATGGAGGCGCTCCGCCTGCAAGTCAGGGACCTGCAATCCTGCATTGCGAAGTTCTCCTCTCTGGGAACAGACCACTCGTCCCAACAAGGTCAGATACGGTTGTTCCTACACGACTTGTCAAACAGGATGACACATCTTCCCTTAGGGCAGGCCCCCCAAACGCCCACTACACCAATTCCACGCCCTCCCCCAGCACCCTCACTGCCACGGGTGCCACCTCCACACGAGGCGCTCCTTTACCCCCCCTACTAAGACCACATAGTTCTATGCTCTCATCAGCAAAAAAATCAACCTGCGCCCTGCTGCGTCCTGCCCTCCCTGTGCACCGGACGTTGCGGGCACATATAACCTAAACTCCAGTTCTGGGTGCGGACGCCCGCGTCCGCATCGTCCGGACGTGGTAGGCGTCCGTCTGGACGCACCGGACGCAACCAGAAGCTGTCCCCCCCAGCAACCCTGCGCCCTGCGGACAACCCTACCGTCCCGTTACACCCCAT
>Ga0307517_10000522_pt1 | contig 65754 bp, 57 predicted proteins | sample 23_EM_MG_FD_194515 | JGI IMG/M metagenome (GOLD analysis project Ga0307517, IMG submission 194515) | Populus trichocarpa ectomycorrhiza microbial communities from riparian zone in the Pacific Northwest, United States - 23_EM | ecosystem: Host-associated > Plants > Roots > Unclassified | place...
AAACCGCATCCGTCGTACACCCTCGTGAATGGATGCCGTGCCCATCGTGCCCCCTTTGTTCCAGGGCACCAAAAACACGACACTTCACGAGCTACAAACAGGCGACAGATCACGAGCTACGGACAGTGCCGCTACGCGCCCTTGCGCTTTCGGAGCAGACCGTGGACCATGCATCGCTGGATGGCATGGTCGTTGCTTCCGTCGCTATCCCGTTGCGCCGCGGTCCCATAATATGGGCCGACGCGCCGTCCCGCAGGAAAACACGATGTCCCGCTCACGCATACTCGTCATCAATCCCAATTCAAATCGCCTCGTGACGCAAGGGCTGGAGGACGCACTTAAGCCGCTTGGCTTTGACGGCGGACCGGAGATCGTCTGCGCGACGCTGGCCGAGGGGCCTTTCGGAATCGAAAGCCAGGCCGATGTCGATGGCGTGGCGATGCCGCTGCGCCGTCTCGTCGAAGGTGACAACCAGTCGGCCGCCTTCGTGATCGCGTGCTACAGCGATCCGGGCCTGCATGTCTGCCGCGAGGCGACGGACCGGCCGGTGTTCGGCATCGCCGAATGCGGCGTGCTGACGGCGCTGGCGCGCGCCGAATCCTTCGGCGTCATCGCGATCGCGCAGCGCTCGATCCGCCGCCATGTCCGTTATCTCCGGCAGATGGGATTGACGGATCGCCTGACCCGGGAGCGGCCGCTCAACATGAGCGTGGCGGAGACCGCATCGGGCGAAGGCACGCTGGCGAAGATGATTGAGGTCGGCCGTGCGCTGAAGGACGAAGACGGATCCGGCGCCATCGTGATGGGCTGTGCCGGGATGGCCCGCCATCGTAAGCCGCTGGAGCAGGCGCTCGGAATTCCCGTGATTGATCCGACGCAGGCGGCCGTGGCCATGGCGCTGGGCGCGGTGCAGTTCGCCCATCACTGAGTTTCGTCGGACGTTCCGTTAAATTCCGGACATCTATTTTTCCGGGGGCGGCACCGCGCCGGTACGGCTGGTGATCAGGCCGTAATGCTCAGTGCGGCGGTGCTTGGCAAAATTGAAGATCGTATTCTTGCCGAAGATCGTGGCGTCGAGATCGCAGGGGTGAACCAGCAACTCGTCCTCTTCGGTCTTGGCCTCGACGGCGATCTCGCCGTTTGGGTCGACGATCAGGCTGCCGCCGATCAGCGGGTGGCCATCCTCGATGCCGGCCTTGGCGACGCACACCACCCATGTCGCGTTTTGGTAAGCGCCGGCCTGCGCGGACAGCCGATTGTGGAACAGCCGCTTCTCCGGCCCCTCTTCGCTCTTCTCGGCATTGACCGAAGGCGTGTTGTAGCCGATCAGCACCATCTCGACGCCCTGCAGACCCATCACGCGATAGGTCTCCGGCCAGCGGCGGTCGTTGCAGACGGCCATGCCGAAGATGCCTCCGAGGGTTCGCCAGACCTTGAAGCCAAGATCGCCGGGCTCGAAGTAGCGCTTCTCCAGATGCTGGAAGGCGCGCTCCGTATCGAATTCCGAATGACCCGGCAGATGAATCTTGCGGTAGCTCCCGACAATTTTTGCGGACTTGTCGGTGAGGATACAGGTGTTGAAGTGATGCCCGTCCGGCGTCAGTTCGGCATAACCAAAGCTCATCGCCATCTGATGCCGGGCGGCGCGCTCGAACAGCGGCATGGTCGCCGCGTTCGGCATCTCGCCTTCGAACCAGGTGTCGACCTCCGCCTGGTCCGTCATGTACCAGCGCGGAAAGAAGGTGGTGAGCGCGAGCTCGGGATAGACGATCAGGTCGGCATTTTTGGCCTTGGCCTCATCCATCAGCGCGATCATGCGCTTGACGACGGCCTCGCGGCTTTCGGCTTTCTGAATCGGGCCCAGTTGGGCGGCGGCAACATTGATCACGCGCATGAATGGCTTTCTGGGTGCTTCCGATCAGGCTGCGCTGTACAAAAAAGAAGCAATTCGCGAGCCTCCGGATGGAGATTCCGGCTCAGGTGAAGCAAATGATTAGAGTTTTGCTTCGCAGTGATGTCAATTCCTGAACGAGGCAGAGCATGATCGGTTGGAGTTGAATCGCTTCTCCGTCAGCGCGACGCAGCGCCCCGACTCAAAATTTTGAAAACAACCCCATGCAAAGATAGACGGACCCGGCTCACAGACTCGTGCCGTGTTGCGTGCCCATCGCGGACACACGGAGCGCCACCCGATTAAGTTATTGTTTTTACTTATCTATTTTTCTCGGCACAGCAAGGCCGCCGCTAATACGCCAGCGACGACTTGGGCCGACCGACCCCGCAATAGTGAAACCCGTTCCGGGTCACCTCCTCCGGCGAATAAATATTGCGGAGATCCACAATGACCGGGCAAACCATGATGGAGGCCAGTTCCTTCAGGTCCAACGCGCGAAACTGTTCCCATTCCGTGACAATCACCACCGCATGGCTGCCCCGGGCGCAATCATAGGCATCGGCGCAGAAGGTGACGTTTTCGAATATCTTCCTCGCCTGCTCCATCCCCACGGGATCGAAGGCGCGAACCTCCGCACCCATGTCCTGCAGCGCCGTTATCAGCGGGATCGAGGGCGCGTCGCGCATGTCATCGGTATTGGGCTTGAACGTCACGCCCAGAATAGCGATGGATTTCCCCCGCAGATTTCCACCGAACGCGTTTGCCACCTTGCGCGCCATCGCCCGCTTGCGCTGCTCGTTCACTGCAATGACGGTCTCCACGATCCGCAATGGCGACTCATTGTCCTGACCGGTCTTGATCAGCGCCAATGCGTCCTTTGGAAAGCACGAGCCGCCGAAGCCCGGGCCGGCATGCAGAAACTTCCGGCCGATGCGGTTGTCCAGCCCGATTCCCCGGGCCACCTCCTGCACGTTGGCGCCGACCTTTTCCGCAAGGTCCGCGATCTCGTTGATGAAGGCGATCTTGGTGGCAAGAAAGGAATTGGCCGCATATTTCGTCAATTCGGCGGTGCGGCGATCCGTGAACAGTATCGGCGGCCCGTTGAGATGCAGCGGCCGGTAGATCTCGGCCATCACGCGCCTGGCGCGCACATCGTCCGTTCCAATCACGATCCGGTCGGGATGCTTGAAGTCCCGAATCGCGGCGCCCTCGCGCAGAAATTCCGGATTTGAGACCACGGCGACCGTGGCGGCCGGATTCTCTTCACGAATAATTCGCTCGACTTCGTCGCCGGTGCCGACGGGAACCGTCGACTTCGTCACGATCACCGCGGCCTCCGGAACCGCCCGTGCGATTTCGCGGGCCGCCGCATGAACATAGGAAAGATCCGCATGTCCGTCGCCACGGCGCGAAGGTGTCCCCACGGCGATGAAAACGACATCGGCACGGCTGACGGCCGACTTCAGATCGCTCACGAACGAGAGGCGGCCCTGCGCGACGTTTCCGGCAACCAGTTCAGCGAGCCCGGGCTCGTGAATCGGCATTTCCCCGCGGTTCAGCGCCGCGACCTTGCTCTCGTCATTGTCGACGCACACGACGTGATGTCCGAAATCAGAAAAGCACGCACCCGACACCAGCCCGACATAGCCGGCGCCAATCATTGCAATATGCATCGATGATCCTGTCTGAAAGATATTCCGCCGCTGCGGCGCAGCGTCGGTTCTGTGGCAAAGCCACAATGGGTTCGAGCTAGAGACCCGAGCTAGCTGCTCAGGATCGATTCGCCGTCCATGTGTTGCGGAAAGAAGAAGAAGTTGTTGACGTAATTCTGTCCGCTCTTGCGGCCGCCGTCCGGCTGCAACGCATTGGCGTCCTGAAGCCTTTCCGGGCTGAACTGGTCGACCGCGATCACCTCCTCGTCCCAAAGAAAGAACCCGCGATAGGCCTGGTCCCGGAAGAACTCGAACACCGATCGGGTTGCGTCGGCCCGATGACGGTCCTCCGCCTCGACCAGAAACACCGGCTGGCAACGCTCCAGTAATTCGACCGCGCCGTTGAGAACGTTCAATTCGTGCCCTTCCACGTCGATTTTCACAAAGGCCACATCCTGGCGGACGACCGCATCCAGCCGCGCGATCGGCACATGCGTCGTGACCACAGGCTCCGTCGTGACGTTCAGCCGTGGCTCCAGTGATGCCAGACCGTAAACCAATCCGTCGTTACCCTGCGGAATAAAAAGATCGGCATCGCCGTTATGATCCGACAATGCGATTTCATGAATGCTGACATTCCGCGCCGACGTACGCCGCAACAACCGCGCCATATCATGTGACGGTTCGAACGCGTGAACTTCTCTGGATAACCGCGCCAGCTGCCGTGTGTACAGGCCACAATTGGCTCCGACATCGACGGTCACCGCGCCCCCCGGGATAACCTTGCGAAGATAAGACAATTCCCGCTCGGCCGATTTCGGGCGATGCATGAAATGCCACTGCAGCCAGATCGATGGAAAAGCGTCCTTTAACAGCTCCTTGGCCTGTTTCCGTGCATTCATCTTCTGTCCCCTTGTCTCGCTCGTGAAGGTGTCTCGTTCGTGAACGTTTTTGGATACGCCCGGATCCGCGCAGTCCGCCACGTCAAACCCGTTGATAGATGTCCTGCACGCGAACGATGTCGTCTTCGCCGAGATAGGCGCCCGACTGCACCTCGATCAGATTGAGCGGCACCTTCCCCGGGTTTTCCAGCCGATGCATGCAGCCCAGCGGCACGAAGATGGATTCGTTCTCGCGCAACAGGATTTCCTCGTCGTCGCGCGTCACGATCGCAGTTCCATTGACAACCACCCAGTGCTCGGCACGGTGGAAGTGCTTTTGCAGCGATAGCTTGGCGCCGGGATTGACGGTGATCCGCTTGACCTGAAAGCGTTCTCCGGCATGGATCGACTGGTAGTATCCCCACGGGCGATGCACACTGTGCGTCTGCGTCGCCGAGCGATGACCGTTGGCCTTCAACCGTTCAACGAGCTTACTTACGTCCTGATCGCGGCCCCTGGTGGTGACAAGGACAACGTCTGGCGAGGCGGCTATGACCAAATCCTCAACGCCGAGCGCGGCCACGAGCTGTCCCTCGCCGCGAACATAGCAGCCCGACGCGTCTTCGATGACGGCGTCGCCGATCACGACATTGCCAGATGAATCCTTCTCACCCATTGTCCACAATGCCGACCAGCTGCCGACGTCGCTCCAATCGAAGGTAGCGGGAACCACGGCTGCCCTCTCGGTCTTTTCCATCACGGCATAGTCGATCGAGATCGACGGGCAAGTCGCAAAGGCGATCTCGTCCAGCCGGAGGAAATCAAGATCGCCGGTGGCATCAGCCACCGCTTTGCGGCATGCGTCCAGAATCCCCGGCTCGCATCGCGCGAGCTCCTCGATGAATTGCCTTGCCGGCAGCAGGAATATTCCGCTGTTCCAAAGATACTCATCACTGGCAAGGTAGCGCTCCACGGCCGCCAAATCCGGTTTCTCGGCAAAGCCGGCCACCTCGCGCACGCCGGGAGCCGCGGCCAGTCCGTCTCCCATCTTGATGTAGCCGAATCCCGTCGCCGGCTCCGTGGGACGCAACCCGAACAGAACAAATCGTCCGTCTCGCGCCGCGGTCAGCCCTGTGGAAACGGCGGTTCGAAATGCGGCGTGGTCGCGCACCCAATGGTCGACCGGCATCACCAGGATCAGCGCATCCGGATCCGTTTGGCTGGCCAGAAGTGCGGCGACGGCGATGGCCGGTGCGGTATTTCGCCCGGATGGCTCCAGCACGATGGTCGGGTCCGATATCCCTACCGCGCGCAACTGCTCGCCTACCACAAAACGGTGCTCCGCATTCGCGATCACCATCGGGTTGCTGAACAGCGACGGGTCAGCGACACGCAACGCCGTTTGCTGCAAAAGCGTCTTCTCACCCAGAAGGGAGAGCAGTTGTTTCGGATAGGTTTCACGCGAAAGCGGCCACAGCCGCGAACCCGATCCGCCCGACAACAAAACAGGAATTATCCGGCCGCGCGCCAGCTTCATTACGTCGCCCCCATGCATGGATATGTCTCGAACTGAGTTAGGAGCCGCTGCCCGACAGAAACTCCTTGCGGATCGTACGCACGATAATCATGACGTCCATGCGTAACGACCAGCTCTCGATGTAGACGAGGTCATAGTCGATCCGCGAGATGGCGCGGCCGGGCTCGACCGTACTGCCCCTGCAGCCGCTCACCTGCGCAAGCCCGGTGATTCCGGGCCGTGCCGTGTGCCGCTGAAAATAATAGGGAACGAGGTGCTCATAAGGCAGTTCCGCGGCAAGCATCCCCGGGACGTGCGGCCGCGGACCGACCAGCGACATGTCGCCCTTGATGACATTGAAGAGTTGCGGAATCTCATCGAGGCTGGTTCTGCGCAGTAGTTTGCCGATGCGCGTGACACGGACATCGCCCTGCACCGTCTGCTTGATACCGCTGTTGTCGCCGGCATCGGTGCGCATCGAACGGAACTTGTAGATCTTGAAGGCGCGGTTCCGGTATCCGTATCGATATTGGTGAAACAGCACCGGTCCTGATGACGTGACCTTGATGCCAATGGCGATCACGATCAGCAACGGCGCCAGGAACAAGACCGCGGCACTTGCGACGATAATATCGAACAGACGCTTGCCGAGCGACGCCGACGGCTCCTTACGCACGGTGCGGCGCCGACGCGCGCCTTTGTATGGGCTGTACGAACCGGGGCCCGCATATGCGAGCGGTCGCATGGATATGGAGGGCCGCTCCTTCCAGAGCGGCCTGACGTTGTCCGTATCAAAGCGGGCTGTGACGATGGACACCATTGTTCTCGCTCTCTCTGTGGACTCAAGGCCAAACGAAAGCCGCCACGGCAACTGCACTTGCCGTGCTTCGGAAACGTTCGCGACTGCGAAGTCTTTAGTTCGACGAAACGTGCCAGCGATTCATCACTTCTGAAATTTTCCCAAACTTCTTGGACGAAATTGGGCGATAACGCGGAAATGTCGCGCGCGATCATGACGCGCCGCCCACAAAATTTGTGCGACGCAGAAAATCGCTTTTGTTAGGAAGCGCTTAGTTCGCACTGCTCAAGCAATGCGCTGCGTGAAACTCGACGCTGCCATGCATAATCGCACGTCTGGAACTCATGACGATGTGATTGCAAGCATCCGGATTTCGCGCATTGATACTTGTCCCACGTTTGAACGATCGAATTCATTGAATACTAAGTGACGCCTTGTAGTTTTTCCGGTGCGAATGTTCGCATTGACGCGTTACGAGTCAGCAGATGGCCGCGCGACTTCAAGAAGCCGAACCGGCTGCAGCCAACAAATCGCCCGTCCCGGAATATTTTTCCAGGAAGGACACGATGATCGCAGAAGACGCAAGCGGACCCGTACCGGAACATCACGGCGTGCCTGATCGCAAGCTGCGGAACCGCATCATCGTCGCGAACGCAATTGCCTGGGTTTTGATCATCATCGTGATCCGCCTGATCTTCTTCTGAACCGTTTGAATCGTTGGTCCGAGAATTGACCGCGAAACGGTTCCATGATCGAACTCGCACGTCATGCGGCCGACATATTCCGCCCACCGCCTCTCGCTTCCCCATTCGACGCCGGCAGATACGCGCATCTATGCCGTCGGCGACATTCACGGCCGGGCCGATCTGCTGGCTGAAACCATCGCGCGCATTGACGACGACATCAGGCGGCGGCCGATTCCACATGCGATCGAAGTTTATCTCGGCGATTACATCGATCGGGGACCGGACTCCAAGACCGTCATCGACCAATTGGCCGCTCGCATCGTTGACACCGGAGCGGTGTGCCTGCGCGGCAACCATGAGACTCTGATGGAAGAGTTTCTCCGGGACCCCGGCGCTTTCCGCCGGTGGCAGCCATTGGGCGCACTGCAAACGTTCGCTTCATATGGCGTTGATCCACCTGCCAGAAATGAAACCGTCGCGAATCTGCGTCGCCGCTTTCTCGATCGGTTCCCGCGTCTCCATCAATTGTTCCTGCAATGCCTGCGCAACAGCTATTGCTGCGGGGATTTTCTGTTCGTGCATGCCGGCATACGCCCAGGCATTGCGATCGAGCACCAGAATCCGAATGACCTGTTCTGGATTCGCCGCGAGTTCCTGACCTCGGACGATGACCACGGACGATACATCGTTCACGGTCACACGCCGGTGCCGCATCCTGATATCTGCACCAATCGAATCAACATCGATACCGGCGCGTGGAACTCTGGAACTCTAACCTGCATCGCGATCGAAGGAACCGACATCCTCATCCTGTGATGATCGTTCTTGTGCACGCTGATATAATTTTGTGCGGATGCTGCGATGGAACGCAGCATTCGACTCCCTTTGCGCGCATCGACGGAACTCGCTCTCACATTTTTTTGCCGTGTTTGCTTCCCTATCATCCGCCGCTATTGCGCGAAGGGGACACAGCCATGCAGCAACGATCGACCCGGAATGCCAACCTACCGCTTCTCTTATTCCTTGCTCTTCTCGCCTGTATTGATGCTGTCTTCCCGTCATCTGCCGTGGCGCAGACAGCCGCGCTGCCTCCATCCGCCACACAATCCGCGACTTATGTGCTCGGACCAAACGATAGAATTCGTGTCAAGGTCTATGGCGAGCCCGACATCACCGGCGAATATGAGATCGACAACAGCGGCCAGGTTTCGGTTCCACTGGCCGGCCGCATCCGAGCCGCGGGCCTGACGACGCGACAGCTCGAGCGCGCGATTACGTCTGCGTTATCAAAGGGAATCGTGCGGGATCCGCGCGTCAACGTCGAGATCGCCATCTATCGCCCGTATTACATTCTTGGCGAGGTCAAGAAGAGTGGCGAGTATCCCTATCGTCTCGGCCTCACCGTGATGGACGCGGTTGCGAGCGCGGGCGGATTTACCTATCGCGCCAACGAGAAAAAGGTCTATCTGCGCCGCGCCGGCGGTGGCGGTGAAGAGATCTACGCACTCGATTCGCCTGTTCCGGTTTTTCCGGGTGACAACATTCGAATTCCGGAACGCTACTTCTAGCGATCGCCGTGCGCATGATCTCGATTCATGTGAGACGAAACTGTGATCAGACGATCGGCCATAGTGTCGTCGATTTGCAGTGCGAAATATTTTGCAATGCAGAAAACTTTTCCGCGCGGCACGCGTTGCCGGTGGGGAAGTCTCTTTCTGAATGCAGAATGATCTAGCAACGCAAAGCTTCGTAAAGACTGTGACGGTGCGGACTGCAACGAGGCTTGCCCTCTTGGTGTGCGGTCCGCGATGATTTTTTGAGCGACAGACGAACATTCCGCCTCGTCGATAGCTCCGAAGGTCGCCGCAAGAGTAGAGTTGATGGTTCGTACGGTGGCATTTGCAGAGATGGAGGCGTCTGAAAAGCGCGAGGAGAAATCATACCCGGCGGATCGATCCGGCCGCCGCGGGCTGCTCATTGCTTCAGCACCTGCGACCGCGATCCTGCTCGGTCTCGGGTCGCTCGCAAATGCGCAGGCTATTCCGTGGACCACCGAGGAGATGGCTTCGCCGTGGAATGCCCAAAAGATTTTCGAGCCGTCATCGCTGCCGGATCTAACCGATCCGGACAGTCGCGAAGAAGTTCCGCCTGAGGACATGCCTGTGAAGAAGCGACAACAACCTGGCTATGAACCTGTCGGGATCCGGTCCGGATCCTGGATGTTCAACCCGTCGCTGATTTCCGGTGGCTTCTACGACAGCAACGTCTTTTCGTCGAACACCGAAAAGCGAGCGGACGTGGCCGCGGTGTTCGAACCGACACTCCGTGCCCATACTCTCTGGGAGCGGCATGGCATCGACCTCAAGCTGAATACGCAGTCGACGGTCTACAATCAGAACTCCAGCCTCAACCAGAACAATGCCAGCCTCAAAGGCAACGCCTGGATCGATATCGCCCATGATATGGCCGTCCTCACCAGCTTCCAGATCGCCCATTTGAACGAAGGCGTCGGCACGCTGAGCGCCCCGACCAATGCGGTGACGCCAACACCTTATAATCTGCTGTCCGGTGATGTCACCCTTCGCAAGCAGTTCAACCGGCTGACGACATCGATCGGATTTCGCACCGATTCATATGACTTCGGATCGGCACGGGCCCAGGACGGCACCGTCATCAATCAGGACGGCCGCGACGGCCAGCTCTATTCGCTCCATAGCCGGATCGACTACGCTTTCTCTTCCGCCCTCGGCTGGTTCGGCGGCGTCGAAGGCAACCAGCGCGACATCCGCGGCATTCCCGGCCACACCCTGGATTCGCAGGGATATCGCGCGCTGTCGGGGTTCACGGTCGGATTGGGCAATCTGGTCACCGGCGAATTCGGCGCTGGCTATGTCCAGCAGCGTTTCGACGATCCAACGATCGGCACCGTGGAAGGCCCCTCCTATCGCGCCCGGCTGACGTGGCGGCCAACCCGTCTCCTTGACATCCATTTCAACGCCGAACAGATCGTCACGCAAACTTCGGACACCAGTGCGACCGGTGTGCTCGCGAACGCCGTGCAGCTCGGGCTCGATTACGAATTGCGCCGCAACGTGATCGTCTCGCTCGCCGGGGGGTATGAAACCGACCGCTTCTTCGGACAGCTACGCAAAGACCACGTCACGACGTCGGATGCCCGCGTCAAATATTTGATGAACCGCTTCAGCTCCATCTCCGCCTACTATCGCTACACCGTGCGCAACAGCGACGTCCCTGTCTTCAGCTTCGACAAACATCTGGTGGGATTGAATGTTACAGCGCAGTTCTGAACAGCCATATCAGACACAGGAAGAGGCCCCCGCGTCCGCCATTGCGGGCTGGCAGCAACCGACGGTCGATTTGCGTGAAATGGGCCGCATTCTGCGCCGGCGTTACCGGCAGGTGGCGTTGCCTGCGGTCGCGCTGGTCGGACTCGCGCTGGCTTATGTCCTGGTGGTCAGCACTCTATATACGGCGACGTCCACGGTACTCGTCGATCCCCGACGGGCCAGCGTGGTCGAGACCAATCAATCCGTATTGTCGAATTTCGGCACCGACGATGCCACGATCGAAAGCCAGACACTTCTGATCCAGTCGGTCGCTATTCTGGATCGTGTGGTCCGCAAGCTGAAGCTCACCGACGACGTTGAGTTCACGCCGAAACCAGGCTTTCTGGATCCGATCAAGCGCCTGTTCAGCAGTTCCGGTCCCAGCGATGGCGCAAATCCCGAGGATGCCGCGCGCTCGAGGTCTGTCGAAATTCTCCAGAAGCGGATGAAAGTCACCCGGCAGGGGACCACGTTCCTGGTCGATATCAATGTCAGCTCCGAATCGCCGCAGAAGGCCGCAACCATCGCCAACGCGATCGCTGATGCCTATTTCGAGGAACAGGTCCGCGCCAAATATGACGCGACCCGTATCGCTGCCACCTGGCTCAACGGCCAGATCAATGAACTCAAATCGAGGGTTGTCGTTTCCGAAAGAGCGGTCGAGGATTTTCGTTCCGCCAACAATCTGACCGTGGCGCAGGGTGTCACCGTCAACGATCAGCAGATCTCCGACCTCAACAACAAGCTGATAGCCACGCGCGTGCAGACCGCGGAAGCGCGTGCGAAGTACGATCAGGTTCAGGAGATCGTCAAATCCGGCGCAGACCCCGGCGGCATCAACGCCGCCATCTCCTCGGACATGATCACGAAACTGCGAACGCAATATGCCGATATAGCCAAGAACGAAGCCGATCTGTCGAGCAAATACGGGGCGCGTCATCCGCTGGTCGCAAACGTGCGCGCGCAGCTGCGCGATACCCAGCGGCTGATCAACGACGAGATTCGGCGCATCCTCGACAGCACCAAGCACGATTACGACGTCGCCCGTTCGCGTGAGGCTTCGCTGAAGCAAAGCCTCGAGCAACTCCAGGGGATATCGACCTCTTCCGGACAGGCCCAGGTGCGTTTGCATGAATTGCAACGCGAAGCCGAAGCCAACCGTACGCTCTACGAATCCTATCTGGCCAGATCCAAGGAAACCACGGCGCAGGAAAGCCTGGAAATGCCGGATTCCCGGATCGTGGCCAAGGCGAGCGTTCCGATCCGCCCATCCTCACCGAAGACGATGCTGATTCTCGGCCTTGCCATGATGCTCGGCCTCGGCGCCGGCAGCGTCCTGGCCTTTCTCGCCGATTACCTCGACGACCGGGTCAAGACGCTTGAACGGGCGGAGGCCATTTCGGGCATACCCGCGCTAGCCGCCCTCCCCTTGATCAATGCCCGGGAACTTGCCGGCAGAGCCCGCCGCGGACGCGATGAATTGGGCCGGCACGACCCACGGACGATCAAGCTGCTGCCGCCTGCGTTGCAGCCGCCATTGATGCGCTACGCGATCGATCAACCCGGGACCTTTTTTGCGGAAGCGATCCGCGCCGTTCGTCTCGCAATTCAACGTTCGATGCGCCTGCAGCCGATCAAGGTCATACTCGTCAGCTCCGCACTCGACAGCGAGGGCAAGACGACACTCGCCGGAAATCTCGCTCAATCGCTGGCAACGTTGGGTATCCGGACCCTCCTCATCGACGGCGACCTCCGCAATCCGCAAGTGACGCGCGCACTTTGTCCGCGCGCCGAAATCGGCCTGCTGGAAGTCGCGCTCGGCCGAGCCAGCCTTGAACAGGCCATTTTGACGGACCGCAGCACTGGCCTTTCGATTCTGCCCTCGACCGCCGTCCAGGAGGTCGACATCATAACGGAGCTGATGTTTTCGGAGCGAATTGTCGATGTTCTCGATCACCTGCGACAGCGCTTTGAGCTGATCATCATCGACTCTCCGCCGCTGGTGCCGCTGGTCGATGGCCGGGCGCTGGCCGAACTTGCCGATCGCATCGTCCTGGCGCTGGCATGGGACCAGACGCCGGGCGAGGTGTTTTCTCATGCCATCAGCCTGCTGGCGCCTGTCCACGATCGGATCATGGGGACGGTGCTTACGCAGGTCGATCTCGAGAGGCTGCAATTCTACGATTACTATCGCAGCTCCGCCTATCTGAAGCCCTATGCCGCGGCCGCGCTCAATCCTGGAGTTGCACGGTGAGGCAGCGCGGACCGATCCAACGGCCCGCGTGGGCAGCCGCCGGCCCCGCCAACCTCTCCCGCCACGCTCACGCCGCGCCGCCGATGAGGCCGCCGCCAGCCAATGCGCGCACGCGTGCCGTGACCGCCGATCGCTTCATCGAATGGCTCGCGGGCGCCGCGTTGCTGCTGGCGGTGATCGCGACATTCACGATTTCATCGGCGATGTTGACCAATTGGAAAATCCACTATGTGACGGCGGGGGGAAATTTCATCGAGAAGCTGCATCCCGCCACCTACATCACCTTCCTCGGTTTCGGTCTGCTGCTGATGCGCAGCCGTGGACCGGTCGGCGAGATCAACCGCATGTTTTCCGAAGCGAAACTGCTGGTCGTCTACCTGATATGCTGGCTTTTCCTGCTGGTTCAGATGTTCGTGCTCGAACGGCCGTTCACGGTGATCATCGACACCTTCCTGTTGCCGGTCGTGTTCTGCCTCGCCGTCTGGCAGCTCGCGCCGTCACAGAGACGGCCGCTGATCTGGGCAATTCATGCCACCATCCTTCTGAACATCGTGCTCGGCTATTACGAGTATTTCTCCGGGCGCCGCCTGATTCCGCTGACGCTCGGGGACATCGTCGTCATGGGAGAATGGCGCTCGTCCGCGCTGCTCGGCCATCCGCTCACGGCGTCCGGCCTCGTCGCGGCCTACATTCTCGCCCTCGTTCTTCGGCCCCGGCTTTGTCCGTCCATCGTGCTTCGGCTGCCGTTAATCGCATTCTGCCTGGGCTCGTTGATGGCTTTCGGCGGCAGGACGGCGCTCGTCACGGTACTGGCGATATCAGGGCTTTTCGCCGGGCTGGAAGGCCTACGGCTGCTACGCGGCAAACGCGTGCCGCTTCCCGCGGCTATCCTCGCGATCTGCGTCCTGTTTGTCGCTGGTGCCGGCATATTCGCAGCGCTCGATCTCGGCATTTTCGACAAGATGCTGCTGCGCTTTTCATCCGACAAGGGCAGCACGCTGGCGCGCTATGCCACCTTCAACCTGCTGTCGCACTTCGATTGGCACGAACTGCTGCTCGGGCCGAGCCCGGTGCGCGTGAATGCGCTGCAAAGCCAGCTTGGCCTCAACTACGGCATCGAGAATTTTTGGATCTCCTGCATCGTGCAGTTCGGCATCATTCACACCGCATTGCTGACGATCGGGCTGGTTTGCTTCTTCATCGAAATCATCCGGCGCTCGGGCGGCGCGGTGTGGGCGATCATCTTCCTCGTCGTCATCATCGCCGCAAGCTCGGTGAGCTTCTCGTCGAAGAATATCCAGCTCACGCAATTCGTGATCCTGATTTCGCTGCTGCTGCCGCGCGAGCCACGCCGCGCTGCCGCGCCATCGCAAGCGCGTCCGGCGTTGAGCGCCAACCGCATCCGGTATGAACCTCGGGAGACGACTGCATGACGATCTATATCGACAACACCCATCTCGGACGCCATGTCACCGGACTGGAGCGCATCACGCTCGAACTGTTTTCGGCCGACGCGCTGGCGCCGCTCGACATCGTTCCGGTGACCGCAAGCGGTCTCGGCCAGATGCTGACGACACAAAACCTGGGCCTGCCGATGCGGCTGGCTACGCCGTCGTCGGTCCTTGTATGTCCGGGCTTTCCGCCGAGCCCCCTGCTGCGGCCGTTCGCATCTCGCGTGCTGCCCTATATCCACGATGATTTCCTGATCACACGACGCGCCGAGCTCAACGCCCGCGCGCGGCTGTATATGGCCGGGCCTTTCAAGCTCGCGCTGCGTCATTACCCGCGCTTTCTCGCAAACTCCAACGACACCCGGCGGAAATTGGCCGCCCATTGTCGTCCCGACGCCGAAGTCACGCTGTACCGGCCGCCGGTCCGCAACGTGTTCGGCCTGGATCCGGGGACACGGGCCGAGCGGAAATCGCCTCCGCGGCCGCTGCGCCTGGTGGCGCTGGGAACGCTGGAGCCACGAAAGAATTTCATGGCAGCTGCGAACATCGTCAGTGCGATACGCGCGCAGGGCTTTCCCGATGCAACGCTTGATATCATCGGACGACAGGGCTGGGGCAATGGCTGGCAGAAGTTTGAAACCATGCCCGGCGTGGCGCTGCACGGATACCAGCCGGGCTACCGCGTCAAGCAATTGCTGAACCGGGCCGATATGTTCCTCTGCACCTCCCACGATGAAGGCCTCGGTCTGCCCCTGCTCGAAGCCCAGTATGGGGGACTTCCGATCGTCGCGCCGGATGCGTCGGTCTTCCATGAAGTACTGGACGATTCCGGCGTCTATATCGATCCTGCCGATCCGGTTTCCGCTGCCAACCGTATTACGACCATCCTGTCCGCCCGGGATTGGCGATCGCGCTATGTTGCACTGGCCGAGCAGAACCTGGCGCGCTGGAACGCCCTGGCCGACCGCGATCGTGACGTCGTCATCGACCTGATCGCCGGCCTCGCGGCTTGACGTAAACGATCCAGTCCGGGACACGGCTTTGCAAGACATCACCAGCACGACAAGGCAACTGGACGGCTTGCGGATCGTCGCCGCTTGCGCCGTGGTCGTTCTGCACTACTCGGATTACATCAAGGACCTGCCCATCGGGAAGTTCATGGTCGACCACACCTGGCACTTCAACCAGTTCGTGGATTTGTTCTTTGTCGTCTCCGGTTTCATCATCGCCCGTCAATATCTCCATCGGGTCGGTGAAGCCGCCTCGACGGGACGATTTCTCTGGCGCCGCGTCGCCCGGATCTATCCGCTGCATCTGGCGACGCTCGCGTTTTATGTGATCGTTGCGCTCGCGCTCCATTTCGGCCTGGCCAAGACCGATAATCCCGCGCGCTATCCATTATCCGACCTGCCCGCGCAATTGCTGCTGCTGCACGCTTTCGACGGCGAACGCCTGACGTTCAATTTCCCGAGCTGGTCGCTATCAGCGGAAATGCTTTGTTACGTGCTCTTCCCGCTCGTTGCCGCAATCACCGCGCGGCGCAAGGCGCTGGTCCTGCTGCTGATCGTGCTGCCGGCGCTGGCCAACAGCCTTTACGCGGAGTTCAGCGGCACCACGCCGTGGGCCGACTGGATCAACAAGGGCGGCGCCTTCCGGGCACTGCCCGCCTTTAACCTCGGCGTCGCATGCTACCTGTACCGCGACCAGATCGCGCAATGGCCCATCATCCCCGGATCCCTCGTCATCTCGCTGACCGCATTCATCCTTTTCGGCTCTTTCCTGTCGCCGATGGCGGCGTTGTTCGCGATCTACCTGATCGCCTTGCTTGCGATCCAAGCAGATTGTGCCGGCCGTTCAACGCTGTTTTCGGAACTGGGCTTCGACCGCTGGGCCTCGCTGACCTACTCCTGCTACATGCTGCATATCCCGGTCGCGACAATCGTTCTCACCTTTGGCTCACGCCTGCTGATGCCGGCGACGCCCGCTGCCAAACTGATCCTGCTTCCCGTGGCCGTCGTCACGCTCGCCGCGGCGAGTGTGCTTTCCCTGCGATATTTCGAGACGCCGCTGCGGCGATACCTGACGGATGCTTTCGATCGGCGTTTCGTGCAGGCCGGTTCGGTTCGGGTTGTCTCACGGCAGGAGACGGCAGGATGACCGTGACAGTCAGTCGATCGGCCGAGTGGACCACGGTTCGCGCTATGCACGCGCCGGCGGACAGCCGCGACAATGCGATCGATACGATGCGGGGCATCGCCATCCTGATGGTGATCGGAATCCATTCGCTGCAACAGCCGCTCGATACACCATGGGCCGTGGCCGTTGACGCGGCGCTGCGCCCCTGCGTGCCCATCTTTCTGTTCGCGTCCGGATACCTGACCGCCCTTTCAGGACGCGTACCGCTCGCAAAGCGGTTGAAGGCAACTCTGATTCCCTACGCCACCGCGTTCGCTGCCGCCTACATCTATATGGCCCTGCACAATTCCGCGATGGACCATCGCCTCATCACCACGCTAGCCCGGTTCGGGCTCGCTTACGTCTTTGTCTACTATTACGTCTTTGTCTATGCCGGCTGCACCGTTGTCATGTGGCTGATCTTCGCGACCACGGGAACGGATACTTCGGAAGCCAAGCAGAAGCGGACGCTTGTTCTGATTCTCGCGATTGGAGCCGGTTTGATTTTTGGCAGCTATGTCGACCCTACGCTCTCTCGTCTCGGTTATTCAGACGCCCTGATCGACGAAGTCCGGATGCGCGACATTCCCTTCTGGTTCTCGTTCATGGCGGCGGGAGCCCTGACGGCAATGTATCCCCGCTCCGATGAACCGAGTGCGCGCGGCATTCTCCTCGGCGTCATGCTGCTCGCCTATGCGGCTTACGCGACGGTCCGGCTTTTCGCCATCGGCGATGCCGCGGCTTATGATTCTACCGCCTTCTTCGCCTATGCCGCGCTGCTCTGCCTTTGGCTTCTCGCCAGGCAACCCAACTCATCGCCGCTGGCGATGATCGGCTCGGGCAGCTACTTCATCTATCTGTGGCACATCTTCTTTATCATGGCTCTGCGCGATCACGTGGCGATGCACCAATTCGGCCCCATCCTAAATTCGGCGATGACGTTTGCCCTGACGGTTACGTCCAGTGTCCTGGTATTGGCGGCTGTTCGACAGGTCGCTTCGCGCCCCGCGCTGCGCTGGCTGGGGGCATAAGACATGCTGCTGCGCCATACCCTGCTCTACCTGCCCGCCCAACTGGTTGGACCGTTGTTCCAGCTGGTCGCGATGATCGTCTGGACCCATGTCGTCGACGAGCACACACTTGGCATCATCACGCTGGTGACGGCGACACATGAACTGCTGCTGATCGGGTTTCTCGCCTGGTGGTCGCAATATGCGTTGCGCTTCTTCGGGCGCTATCAACACGGCAAGGACTCGTTGCGCTTCTATCGCACCGAAAATGTGGTCCTGCTTGCGTCGGTCGTCCTGCAGAGCATCGCCGCCATCTTCATCCTGCTCGTCATCATCGCGCCCGACGCCAAGCCTGGAATTCTCCTCGCTACCGTAGGCTATGTGATAACCCGCTCAGTCAGTCTCTATATTGGTGAGCGCGCCCGCGCCCATCACCAGATCTGGGTCTATTCCATTCAGCAGATGTGCGGGCCCTTGATCGGATTTGTCATTGGGCTGGTGTTGATCAAGCTGTTCGGTCAATCGGCGGAGTGGCCGCTGGCGGGCTACGCGGTCGCGCAAATGGTCGCCATTCTCGTCGTCCTGCCGAAGATCGGCCATAGTCGCAGCTTTTGGCCGATCGACCGCGGGATTGTTGACCACGCGTTGCGGTATGGCATTCCGCTGATCATTGGCGGCGCACTCGGCTGGGTCGGGTTGAATGCATCCCGCTTCATTATCAATGAAATGGCGGGGGTGGCGGCAGCCGGACTGTTCGCCGTGGGCTACGGTCTCGGGCAACGCGCGGCGGCGGTCGCAGCGATGCTGGTAACGGCGGGCGCTTTCCCGCTTGCCGTCAAACGCATGGAGAACGCAGGCAGCCGGGCCGCGATGAATCAACTCGCCGACAACAGTGCCTTGCTGATTGCCATCCTGGCACCGAGCCTGGCCGGCATCTTCATGCTCCGCGCCGAGATCGTCCACCTCTTGATCGCATTGCCGTTCCAGCAGGTCACCCTCAGCATTCTCCCCCTCGCCACCCTGGCCGGCGCGATCCGGAACCTGCGCGCCCATTTTGGCGATCAGGTCTTTCTCCTGCACAACCGCACGCGCTGGATGATGGCCATCGCCGCGATCGACGCGACGATGACCATGCTCCTCAGCGCTTTGTGCTTCCGCTATTGGGGATTTGCGGGTGCTGCCGGCGCCACTGTCGCAGCCGCGCTTGCCGCCGCGATCGTCAGCTTTGCGATCGGGTTTTCGAAATTTGGCCTGACACTGCCTGTGGGGCATCTGATCCGTATCGCGCTGGCAACCCTTGCAATGGCAGCCCTGCTCAGACTGTTTCCGGAAGCGCCATCACTTATCCACCTTGCCGCCCACATTGCGGCCGGCGCCGCAACCTATCTTGCGACGCTCGCCGTTCTCTATGCACCAACGCTGCTTAGGGTACGCCGCTCACGCCCACAGCCCTCGGACGCCTGAGACTAGAACGCGTCCTACCCTCTTTTGGCTTTCTCAAAGGCACGCGCCATGGCGAACCAGAGCGGCTTTCTTTGCATCGACGCATCGAACGGCAGCGGCCGCGGAAGCCGTTGCGCCAGCGGATCCTTTTTGCGCGCGGCATCGGTATAGAAGGAATAATTATCAGCGAGTTCCCAGGCGATCACGACCTTGACTGCGGGAACCTGCAGCACGTTGTTCAGGAATTTCTCCGCGGTCTCGGCGATCATGGCATCCCGGGTCGGAACGTCGTCCGGAAAGGTATCGTCGCGCACGTCGAACTCGGTGATGTAGAGATCGAGCTTTCGCTCTGCCAACGCGTGGAGAAACTCGGCGAACCGTCCGGGATCGTGCGGGTAGCGCGGCTGCAGATGCCCCTGCAATCCGACGGCGTGCAAGGGAACGCCGGCATCCCTGAGCTCATCGACCAATCGAAGCAGACCGCTGCGCACCGCCCGCCCCACATCGTCGTCGCGCTCGGATTGCGCTTCATTGAGAACCAGCTTCGTTTTCTTGTCGACCGATGCCACCCGCTCGAAAGCACGCCGCACATAGCCGGTCCCGAAGGCGTCATACCAGGGTCCGAGCCTGTAACCGCCCGGCGCCTTGTGTCCGGGCCAGAACGGCTCGTTGACGACATCCCATGAGTGCAGTTTGCCCACATAGCGCTCAGCGACCGTCTCGATGTACTCATCGAAGAACGCCTGCCTCTCAGGCGTACCCATGCTCTTGATCCATTGTGGAACCCACTCGTTCCAGATCAGGCAATGACCGCGCATGCCGATACGATTACTCGCACAAAATTGCAGCAGGCGGTCCGCGCTCTCGAATCGTTTCGGTCCGGGTTGCGGCGCAATCGTGCCCATCTTCATCGCAATATCGGTTGTAACAATTCGTGCGTGCTCCGTGTACAACGAACGATAAGCGATATCCTTGTCGATCACCGGTCCGGCGGCGGCGCCAAAAATAAATCCGCTCTTTGCCGCAATCGCGCCGAGGCTTTGCGATGGCGCGGCGACCGATATGCCTCCACTACCAACAACACTCGCGCCCGCGAAAATTCCGAGCGCACGTCGTCGCGACACCATCTGCATGGCAGATCTCCGTTCAGTGAATGACTCGTCGTCGCGCTGAGTGCGATGCGACATCGCCATTCTTGCGTCGCAATAGTTCGATTTCATGACGATGCTCGTCGAGGATAGTTCATCGGCATGAAGGTTCCCGCTGCTAACGCAATGGGCATGTCGTCGACATCCGCAGAAGAAGACTCGACTTCATCGTCATCAGGAGAACGACAATGCTGGAACCGCAGGCGCCACCCGCCAATCTCACCGTTGATGGCATTGCTATCAACGTTCCTTCGATTCCCGTTGCGGTGAATTCGATCGTGTCGGCCGCACAAGATGGCGAAAATTTCAGCGTCTGCACATTGAATCTCGATCATGTCGTTCAACTGCAAAACCTGCCTGACTTCCGCGCAGCCTATCGTCGGGCCCGATTTGTCACCGCGGATGGTTTTCCGATCGTGATCCTGGGCCGACTGTTAGGCACACCGATCGAGCGAACCACTGGCGCCGATCTGGTCGAACCGGTCTGCCGGGAAGCCGGCAAGAAGCAACTTCCTGTGTTCCTCCTTGGTTCGAACGAGCAGACGCTTGCGAAAACTGCTGAACGACTGTCGGAACGATTCAAAGGCTTGCGGATCGCGGGATGCTACGCGCCCGGCCCGAACTTCGAGCCCTATTCAGAGGAGGCCGATATTGCAGTCGAACGCATACGCGCTTCCGGCGCCAAACTCTGCTTCGTCGCCCTCGGCGCGCCACGCCAGGAGCTTTTTGCTGCGCGCTGCCTCGACGAGCTTGACGGAACCGGCATGCTATGTGTCGGCGCCGCGCTTGAATTCATCGCCGGCACGCAAACCCGCGCGCCCTCCATTACACAGAAGACCGGACTCGAATGGGCATGGCGAATGCTAAGCGAACCGCGCCGACTCGGGCCGCGATATGCGCGCTGCATGGCAGCGGTTCCGCAGCTTTTGGCGCGCACCATGCCGCAGATTGTCAACGCGCGTATGAGGAAAGCGGCATGACGTCGACATTGACCCTGTCGCTGCGCGCCCGCAACGCCAATCCCGCGCAACGCCGCTACCAAGTCTGCCTGATTCATCCGTTCGATCCACGCGGAGAAAAAGTCGGAGGTCTCGAAACCTACATTCGCGACTTCATTACCTTTCATCCCACGGATACCGATCTGCTGTTCATCGGCGTGGATTCGAAGGGCGACCTGGCGCTCGGAAAAATTCACAAGCTCACTTTCCGTGGTCGCAACTTCGAATTCCTTCCCATCCTGCACTACTCCGACCAACATGCGCGAGAGGCCGCACGCAGCATCCGAAGCTCATTGACCGGGCAATTCTTCATGGCGCTGATGCGCCATTTCGGCCTGATCGCAAAGCTGGTTCGCGCCAGACAATGTTCCATCGACCTGCGGCGAGTGGAATTTTCATGGCTGCCGGCGATCCTCAGGCTGCCTTTCGTCCAGATGCTTCATGGCGAAGGGGCGCCGAAATTGCAGATGGATTCCCTGCTTCGAAAGTACGCCTTCGTCCATAACACCGGTGAACGGTTCGCGGTCGCGATGAGCGAAAAATTCCTATGCGTCAATCCGTTCATCACCGAACGGCTACAGAAGACCTATCCGCGCCGAAAGGACAAGATCGACACGCTCTGGACTTGGGTCAACACCGATATTTTTCAACCGCAACCGATGCCCGAGAGCACGTCGCCATTCCGGGTCGTGTTCGCAGGCAGGCTTGACGAATTCAAGCAACCGCCGCTGATGTTCCGCGCCATCGATCGCCTGCGGCAACGGCTGAAAGGCAATGTCGTGTTCGACTACATCGGCACCAGTGATCCGCACCGTTTTCCCGAGTTCGCGGCGATCGAGGACATAACGGTTCGCCACGGCTTCAAGGATGCGGCGGGAATGGCGGCGACGCTGGCCGGTGCCCATGCGGGCATTCTCACGTCCGAGTTCGAAGGAATGCCACGTTTCGTTCTCGAAACCCTGGCCGTCGGCCGGCCGGTCGTCGCCGTGCATCTGCCGCAGCTGGAGCCTGTCATCCGCCATGGTGACAGCGGATTTCTGGTGACGCGCGCGGGTACGAACGACGACATGGCCGAAGCGCTCGCCGATCGATTCATGGATGTCCGCAATGCGATCGATGCCGGCGAGCTGGATCCAGCCTGGATCGCCACTGCTATCAAATCCTTCACACCCGAGACGCAACTGGCCCGCGTGTTCCGCTACCATCAGGAGATCCAGGATGCGCGTGGCGTGGCCGCGTCTTCATCGACGTATTGAAGGGCGCGGCGTGTGAACATTCTTCTCCTTACCAGCGAGTTTGCTCCGGCGTTGGGGGGCATCGGCACCTATGCGGGCGAGCTTGCGTCCGCCGCCACGCGCCTCGGCGCGCGGGTGACGGTGTTGGCGCCGGACTACGCCGGGCAGACTTCCGCCCAGGTGGCCCCGCTGCCCTACGAGGTAATCCGCTTTCGCGGCGGCCTTCATTCGATGCGGGACTTGCCGTCCAAGATCATGCTGGCGCGCAGCAAGATCGGTGCCGGTCGCTACGACGTGATCCATGCCGCGGATTGGCCTTTCTTTATCCCCGTGGCCCTTTGCCGGTGGCGGACACAGGCCCGCATGCTGATGACGGTACACGGCACCGAAATCAACGAGACCCAGACGCCGCTCAAGCGCCTCGCGATCCGCAGCGCCGGCGTTTTTGGACCACGGACAGAAATCGTGGCCAACAGCGAATACACCCGCAATCTTTTTCATGAGCGGTTCGCCGTCGACGTGCGGCGCGTCAGCGCCGTCAGGTTGGGGGTATCGGATTTCTGGTTCGGCCCACGCCGACCGCGTGCCGCGGTTCGCGAGGCGTATCGGTTGGCGCCGGATCGCCTCGTGATCGTCACGGTCGCGCGGCTCACGCATCGCAAAGGGCACCATCTCACCCTCTCCGCGCTGGCCGGTCTGCCCGATGAATTGCGCCGACGCATTACCTGGCTCGTGATCGGTCCGGACGGCGAATCAAGCTATGTCGAAACGTTCAAGCGCCTTGTCGCCGCGACCGACTGCGATATCCGCCTGCTCGGCCCGCAACCGGACGAACATATCCGCGATATCTACGGCGCAGCCGATATTTTCTGCCTGACGAGCCTGCCGGAATCCTCCGGCCGGGTCGAAGGGTTTGGGCTGGTCTATCTTGAGGCCGCGGCCGGCGGCTTGCCGAGCGTCGCCACGGCTGTCGGGGGCGTGCCCGACGCCGTGCTTGCCGACGAGACCGGAATACTCGTTCCACCCGAGGCCGGGCGCGTTGCGCAGGCCATCGCCGATCTCGCCGCAACCGACGATCTTCGCGCGACCATGGCGGCCGGCGCATCGGCACATGCACGATCTCTTTCGTGGGAAAGATGCGCGGCGGCGACCTACGGACTATCCTGCGCCGGAAGCCCGGCAAAACAACCCGAAGCGATGTCAGCATGAAACGATTGGCGGCCGTCGCGATCCTACTCGCTCTGGCAGGGAACGCAGCACGGGCCGAAGGCGAGAACTGCCGCAGGAGCCGAGAATATTTGCTGGGAAGCCTCGGCGGCGACCTGACGCTGCCGCCCCAGGCCTACAATGACCTGTTCAAGATCTGCACGGCGGCGATGATCATGCCGAACATCAGGGACGCCTATGTCCTGAAGGATGGCGGCATCGCCGTGGTGGCCAAGCAGGACAGCATCGCGGCCACGGCTGCTACGCTCTCGCGATTTTGCGACGACTACCCGCGGGCCACGCTGCGCTTCCTCACGCGAAAGGAACTGCTCCTGGCCAAGTCGGTCGCCAGCATCGTGCAGATTTCTTCGAGCTCATCGACATCATGCAAGAAAATAAAAGGTCTTTCCTGACCCCGATCGTTGCCGGGAAAGCTCATTTTTGCAGCTCGTAGTATTTCGGCATGGAGTGAGGATCGATCGCCTGTTCGGCCCTGCGTCCGAGGAAGAAGAACCCGCTCGCCGCATCGGCGACCGCGCGACCGCGCGCGATCACATCGAAATACCGTATCCAGAAAAACGGCAGGGAAATCAGGCGTGAGAGTTTGTCACCCGCGCCAAGCGCACGTGCGAAGTAACGGATCGACCAGACCAGCGCTACGCCGGCGCCTCCGACCGGACCGGCGTCGATCTCGGAAAACCGTTTGAACAGCCAGCGGTGCCCACTTTGCGTAAAACGCGAAAAATCATAGGCGCGCTCGTGCACCTGCTGCATGAACGGCGTTTCGGCATAAACCAGTCCCTCGCACCGAAGCACCCGGTGGATTTCGCTGACGACCAGGGCCGGCTCCAGGACGTGCTCCAGTACAGCCTGGACCCAGACGCCATCAAAGACGCCATCCTCAAATGGCAGCCTGTGGGCATCGGCCACCAGGGTGGTATGCGGCGAAGCATAGACGTCCGTGCCGACCAGTTCGATGGAACTGTCGCCGTAAAGTTCATCGGCGCCTGCGCCAATGGTGCCGCCGCCGATCACCAGAACGGTAGGTCGCTCGGCTTCATCCTTCAGCAGCTGAACGAATCTTGTGCAATTTGACGCAGCGATCGGGTTCCCTCCAAAGCCGAACCGATGCAGCAGCGACCCGACGGAACGGCGCGTAACGTCGCGTTGGAGCGCCGATCCATGATTTCCGAGATACAGGTCGCGCTCGAAGAGGCTGGTTGAAAAATCGATCAAGACCGGCTGACCCGCGCTTACCGGGAAACCAACTTCGGCATATTCGCAATCCGTATTTGAGCAGAAGGGCTGTAATTCCAGATCCCGGATGGGTGACGAACATCGTGGACAGCGGGCTTCGACCCCCGACCGGCTCAACCCGGCACCCCCACACGACCGATTGACGATATGATCCAAACGGCAATCCTTATGGCTAAGGGATTTCTTTGGTTCCGCATGCGAAACCGCTTCGGTGAAGGCAATGCGAATGAGATGGCAACGGCCACAGCAGCGAGGCGAATGCGATGCGTACCCTGGCATCGCCGCCTTGTTGGCACATCAATCAGGCAATCATCAGACGGTCCCGGAGTTCCGAATCCGGAACGCTGTTTTTTTCGGGGAATTGGCACGACTCGAAAATAAAACCCGCGGAAAATCCGGCTCTTAACATCAAGGTAATTGCTTCGCGACAACCGTCGAAATGAAGACGGAGTTTTGAGCGTGGCAAATATTTTTGACGTCCAGGGTTTCGGCGCTTTGTCGGAATGGAACGGACAATTCTCCAGCGTATCGGCAAATCAGGCATTTCAGACCATCGCGTCCCTTGGGTCGAATTCGGTGGAACTGACCGTCCGTATCTGGACGGCAGGTGGAGCTACCAGCACGGTATTTGCCGATCCCGCCAAGACGGAAAGTGACGGAAGCCTGCTGGCGGGCTTTCAGGCCGCGCATGCCGCGAAGCTGTCGGTGGTCTTCAAGGCCGCAATTTCGTCGCTCGACGGAACGCCGACATCGCGCATCGCGCCTGGCGATGTCAGCGCCTTCTTTGCCTCCTACAAGGCCGAGATCGTCCATCTCGCCACCCTCGCGCAGGCCGGTGGCGTGGAAACGTTCGTCATCGGCAACGAGATGAGCCACTTGTCGGGCTCGCAATATCGCAGCTACTGGACCGACCTGATCTCGGCGGTTCGCGCGGTGTATCACGGCGAACTTACCTATGCGGCGGCGACCGACGAAGCCGGCAACGTATCGTTCTGGGACCAGCTCGACACGATCGGTGTCAATACCTATCCGCCGCTGACCTCCAGCAGCACCCCTACCGTCGAGGATCTGGTGCACGCCTGGAGCGAGGTTCCGATCAACCCCTATTATGCCGCCGCATTCCAATACAAGTCGCCGGTTGATTTCCTCCATTCGCTGTCGGAGCAGTTCGGCAAGCCAGTGCTGATGACCGAGGTTGGTTACCGCAGCATCGAAGGCACTGCGATCGCCCCCGGCTCCTGGACCGCCAGCGGCACTCCCAGCACCAGCGGCCAGGCGGATGCCTACAATGCTTTCTTCCAGGTCTGGGCGGCCCACGGCGGCAGTTGGCTGAATGGCGCCGAACTCTGGCAGTGGGACCTCAGCAACCAGTACAACGCCGGCGGCTTTTCCGTGATGGGAAAGCCGGCTGCTGCCATCGTCTCGCAATATTTTCACGGAGACGGCATCGTCCCCGATCTCACGATAGATGGATCGTCCGTCGCCGACCTCATCGATCTCGGTCGTGGCGACGATATCATCCGCGCCGGGCTCGGCGATGACGTCGTTCGCGGTGGAGCCGGAAACGACGTCATTGTCGGCGGGCCAGCCGTGGCCGGAAGCCTGTCGACGACGACCGTCACGCTGACGGGCTACGGTTCGGTGGTCGACGGCATCGGCGCGCAGGCGCAGATTCTGGTCAACGGCAAACCGGTATCCGGGTTGCTCGAATTCATGCCGGCGACGGATCCGTCAGGCTATCAAACCTTTACTGTCACCTTCGCCAATTCCCAGGCAATCAACAGCGTCGATATCAATCTGGCAAATTCCGCGCCGCAACGCGCCCTGCATATCAAGGGCATTGCGATCAACGGCGTCGAGCTCACGCCCTCCGATGGCACCAATGCCAGCTCGCCCGGCACATTCGACGTCTACGTCCGCAGCATCCACTTCGATACGTCAAATCATCAGGACTGGTTTTTCGGGGCGCTGACCGACAACGACACGATCGATGGCGGGGCCGGCAACGATACCATTACCGGCGGCATCGGCGATGACACGATCGACGGTGGAGACGGAACCGACACCGCAGTCTATTCCGGCACCATCCACGACTACACCATCAGCCTTGACGGAACCAAGCTCGTCATAAGCGATGGGGTCGCAGGCCGGGACGGCACCGATCACCTCACCAACATCGAATTCCTGCAGTTCGCCGATACCGCGATCAGCGCAAGCGGATTTGTCGCGAATCGATCCGGGCCCTGCAACGGCGTTTCCCTTGCGATTCAGACGGTCGATAGCGCCGGCAACGTTACGGCAACGAAGGTAAGCCACGCCGACGGTCCGCGTGACATCGACAATTACGGCGTGACCGCCAGAGACTACGTCTCCCAGCACATCGCCAACGATCCGTCAGGGCACAGCGCTCTGATCGAAAACTATCGCGCCGAAGGCGGCGACACTTTCGTCTTCCAGCAAGCGTCCGGTCACGACATCTTAAATGGCTTCAGACCAGGCGATTCGGCGGCGCATGACGTTCTTCAAATCGATCCCTCGCTCGGCATCGATTATATCAATCGATCTGCCCAGATCGTCGGTCATGATACCGTCATTGACCTTGGTCACGGCGCTTACCTTGCATTGGTGGGCGTCGCCACGCCGCTGACCTCCCATGACCTGCTGATCGCATAGATTCCGCGCCGGACGGACTGATCGATCGGGCGTCGCTGAAGGCCGCGCCGCCGTTACCGGTATCGAAGAAGGTCCCGCAGGTCACGCCTCACACATGGGCATTGCCATGCGCGAGTTCGCCCTGGCGGCCGTGCGTTCGCAATGTGGCCACGACGATCCAGCCATAAAAGGCAACAATGATCGCCGAGATGATCCACCCGGAAACGTGCCCAACTCCAGCATTCTTTACCCAGTCGTGGAAGGTGAGAGCGGCCGGACTCTCGCCGCTGAAGGAGGGAAAGGTCACCTTGAGTGCCCATGCACCCAGCAGGATCAGGAATATCCAGATATAGTTGCGTCGCAATCTTCGCGATACGGCCTCCTCCATCGACATCACGAATGTCGGCGCCGTCAGATCGGCGGCCATGATGCGCTGCCAGTCGTGCTCCGCCTGCAGGGACGGATCGAACAGCTTGGCGTAGTAATTACGCTCCAACCGGCGGACGCGAGACCGGTAGACGTCGAAAAAACGATAGCGCCGCGACTCGATCATCAACAGGAAGAATGCCAGCACCATCGCAAACATCAGTACGCTGTGGTGGGCGTTTGACGTCGAAAGCGAGACCGAGAGCATCGCGGCGACGAGCGTAATGGCCCAGTTGGTGGTCCGGTCGATGCGGTCTCGCCATCCGGCCATGCGCGCAATCTCGGCGCGGTGAAAGTGAGCGAATACCGTGATGAACTCGCTGGGAGATGAAGGAAAATAGATGCGGCCAACTTCGCCTTCCGGTTCCTGCATTTCCCTCTCCCTTTCGCTGCCTAGGACCTTTTCCGTTCCGATTGAATCGGAACGGGGTTCCAGATTCTTGATTGACGCGTTTTCTTGACGCGAACCGGTGTCCACTTCGCTGGAAAACGCTCTATTCGACGTCCGTCCTCATGATCGCCAGCGCGAGCGCTTGGGCGCGGGGGACGATGCTTTCCAGTTCGAGATATTCCTCCGCGGTATGGGCGTTGCCGCCGACCGGGCCGACGCCGCAAATCGTCGGAGTGCCGACGCTGGCGGTGAAGCCGGAATCGGCGCAACCGCCGGCGAATTCACCCTCGATGTTGGGCAGGCCGGCATCCTTTGCCGCCGCGCGATAGCCATCGAACAGGATTTTCGACGTCTCGCTCTGCACCACCGGCTGGAATTCGCCCTTGATGTGCAGCTTCGCCGTCGTGCCCGGCACCGTCGGCGTGGCGATGATGGCCTCGATCGCCGCCAGCGTCGTGGCACGATCAGCGGGATCGATGTAGCGCATGTCGATCTGGCCCTCGGCATGGGGCGCGGTGGTGTTGACCGACTGGCCGCCGGCGACCAGCCCGACATTGAGGGTGATGCCCTTCGCAAGATCGGTCAACGCATGGATCTGGACGATCTTGTGCGCGAGTTCCCCGATCGCGCTGATGCCCAGCGCAAAATTGCCGCCGGAATGCGCGGCCTTGCCGGCGATCTCGAAGTGCATGAACAAGCCGCCCTTGCGACTGGTGACGACGTTGCCGGTCGGCCGGCCGGGCTCGGAATTATACACCGCACGCGCAGCCCGGCCTTCGCGCTCGATCACCGGGCGTGACGAAGGCGAGGCGATCTCCTCGTCGGCAGTGAGCAGCAGCTTGATCGGGCACGGCGCGCCGCCGAATTTGCGGAAGGCCGCGGCGACAAAAGCGTTGATGACCAAACCGGCCTTCATGTCGGCGACCCCCGGCCCATACGCCCGGCCGCCCTCGATGGTGAACGGCCGGCGCGCCACTTCCCCCTTGGGAAATACCGTGTCGCGGTGCCCCATCAGCAAAACCGGCTTTTCGTTGCTGCCCGGCTTTGTCACCAACGCGTGGACGGCATCGCCGAACACCTCATGCGGCTCGCGCCAGGCCTCGATGCCGTGGGCTGCAAAATGCTGCTCGAATCGCGCGCCCACCGCATCGACGCCGGGCTTGTCGTAGGAACCGGAATCGATGTTCACGACATCGCGCAACAGATCGATCATGGCTTGCTTTTGCGACGCGATCCATTCGGTGATGTCAGCTTCGGTACCGGCGGGCATGGTATTTCCTTCGTGGGCATTGACGTTGCAACATTCAACGCGCCGCCCGCCTCCCATCCGGGAACGGACGCCGCTCTCGGTTCTTACAACGCCAATTCAGCGCCGCTGGTTGTAAACGTCAAGACAGACTGCGCCGAGCAGCACCAGCCCCTTGATCACCTGCTGGTAGTCGATCCCGATGCCGAGGATCGACATGCCGTTGTTCATCACGCCCATGATCAGCGCGCCGATCACGGCACCCGCCACCCGCCCGACGCCGCCATAGGCCGAAGCGCCGCCGATGAAGCAGGCGGCGATGACGTCGAGTTCGAAGCCGACCCCCGCCTTTGGCGTCGCGGTGTTGAGCCTTGCTGCGAACACAAGGCCCGCGAGCGCCGCCAGCACGCCCATGTTGACGAAGGTCAGGAAGGTCAGCCGCTCGGTCTTGATGCCCGAGAGCTTTGCGGCCTTTTCATTGCCCCCGACCGCGTAGATCTGTCGGCCGATGGTGGTTCGCGCGGTGACGAAACCATAGAGCGCGATCAGGGCGATCATGATCACCAGCACGTTGGGCAATCCGCGATGCGAGGCGATCAGATAGGTGAAATAGAGTACCACGCCGAACAGGACGGCATTCTTGAGCGCAAAGAAGGCGGTGGGCTCGACCTCGACACCATGGCTGGCGCGCCGGGCACGGGTCGTGACGCTGACATAAACCAGACCAAGCGCCAGCACGGCGCCGATCAAAAGCGAAGTGGGATTGAGCGCGCCGGCATCGGAAAACAATTCCGGGATGAAGCCGGACGAGAGTTTCTGGAACGTCGGCGAAAACGGGCCGACCGACTGGCCCTGCAGCACCGCAAGCGCCAGCCCCTTGAACACCAGCATGCCGGCCAGCGTGACGATGAAGGATGGAATCTTGAAATATGCCACCCAATAGCCCTGCGCCGCCCCGATCACCCCACCAAGCGCAAGGCAGACGATCGCGGCTGGGATGAAGTGCATATCGTAACGCACCATCAGCACCGCCGCGATTGCGCCGATGAAGCCCGCGACCGAGCCGACGGAAAGATCGATATGCCCGGTGACGATCACCAGCAGCATGCCGAGCGCCATGATCACGATATAGCTGTTCTGCAGCACCAGATTGGTGAGGTTGAGCGGACGCAGCAGCGTGCCGTCGGTGACGAACTGGAAGAACAGCATGATCGCGAACAGCGACAACAGCATGCCGTATTCGCGCAAATTGGCCTTGAGAAAGCCCGCATGCTTCGGCGCTTCGGCAAGCGCCGCGGTCTTGTCGCTCATGGACGTGCCTCTCCCAACAGCTTCTCTTCCAGTTTGCTTTCCAGATTTCGATCGACCAGCCGCTCGCCCTTGCGCACGATGACGCGCATGATTTTCTCCTGCGTCGCCTCGGCGTGATCGAACTCGCCGACGAAAGCGCCTTCATTCATGACACAGATCCGGTCGCAGATCCCGAGCAGTTCCGGCATTTCCGACGAGATCACGATGACAGCCTTGCCGGCATCGGCGAGCTCGTTGATGATGCAATAGATCTCGTATTTGGCGCCGATGTCGATACCGCGGGTCGGTTCATCCAGGATCAGGATCTGGGGATCAGTGAACAGCCATTTCGACAGCACCACTTTTTGCTGGTTGCCGCCCGACAAATTGCCGGAGGTCTGATAGACGTCGGAGCAGCGGATGCGCATGCGACTTCGATAATCGCTCGCGACCTGCAACTCCTTGATATCGTCGAGGACGCGATTGGCCGACACACCGCCGAGATTGGCCAGCGTGATGTTCTTGCGCACGTCTTCGCCGAGCAGGAGGCCAAGTTGCTTGCGGTCTTCGGTGACATAGGCGAGGCCGGCGTCGATCGCGCGGCTGACGGTCGAGAGATCGACCTCGCGGCCATGCATCATGGCGCGGCCGGTGATCTTGCGGCCCCATGACCGGCCGAACAGGCTCATCGCGAATTCGGTGCGCCCGGCGCCCATCAACCCGGCAATACCTAGGATCTCGCCGCGACGGACCTGGAAGTCGACATTCTTGATGACGTGCCGGCCCACATGCAGCGGATGATAGACCGACCAGTCCTCGACCTTGAATACCACCTCGCCTATCGCCGGCTCCCGCTTCGGGAAGCGATGTTCGAGGTCGCGGTCCACCATCTTGCGGATAATGCGATCCTCCTCGACCGCCCCAGCCTCGCAATCCAGCGTATCGACAGTGCGGCCGTCGCGCAGCACGGTGATACGGTCGGCAACACGCGCCACCTCGTTGAGCTTGTGCGAGATCAGCACTGCGGACATGCCATGGGAACGGAACTCGAGCAGCAGATCGAGCAATGCGGCGCTGTCGCTTTCGTTGAGGCTCGCGGTTGGCTCATCCAGAATCAGCAGGCGCACTTCCTTGGACAGCGCCTTGGCGATTTCCACCAGCTGCTGCTTGCCGACCCCGATATCGGTGACCAGCGTGTCCGGCGCCTCGGCGAGTCCCACTTTCGCCAGCAGCTGCTGCGACCGCCTGTAGACGGCGTCGCGATCGATCACACCAAACCGCGACGGAGGGTTGGCGATGAAGATATTCTCAGCGATCGAGAGCAGCGGGATCAGCGCCAGTTCCTGATGGATGATGATGATGCCGAGCGCCTCGGAATCATTGATGTCACGGAAATGCCGCTCCTCGCCGTCATAGACGATACTGCCGTCGTAGTCGCCGTGGGGATAGACGCCGCTCAGCACCTTCATCAGGGTCGATTTGCCGGCGCCGTTCTCGCCCACCAGGGCATGGATCTCGCCCTGCCGGACCGTGAAGTTGACATCGTCGAGCGCCTTCACACCGGCGAAGGCTTTGCTGATGCCGCGCATTTCGAGCAGTGTTGCCATTCAGTCTCCCGGGATCATGCAAGGCTGCATGGACGGCCGGGACGCATAACACGAAGACGCGCTTCGCGCTTTTGGCCGGCGTCCATTCAGTCACAAGCTACTTCAGTTGATCTGCGCCTTCTTGTAATAGCCGCCGTCGATCAGGATTTTCTCCCAATTGGTCTTGTCGACGACAACAGGCTTGAGCAGAAAGGACGGCACCACTTTCACGCCATTCTTGTAGGTGGTGGTGTCGTTGACAACAACGGTCTTGCCGCTCAACGCCGCGTCCACCATGTCGGCGGTGACCTTGGCGAGGTCGCGGGTGTCCTTGAAGATCGTGGAGTATTGCTCGCCGCGCAGCATCGATTTGATCGAAGGCACTTCGGCGTCCTGCCCACTCACGATCGGTATCGGCATGTTGCCGCTGCCGTAACCGACGCCCTTCAGCGACGACAGGATGCCGATCGACAGCCCGTCATAGGGCGAAAGCACGGCGTCGACCCGTTTGGTGGTGTAGAACGCGCTCAAGAGATTATCCATCCGGGCCTGCGCGGTAGCGCCGTCCCAGCGCAAGGTCGAGACCTTGTCCATGCCCATCTGCTTGCTCGCGACCACGAGCTTGCCGCTGTCGATATAGGGCTGCAGCACCGACATCGAGCCGTTGTAGAAGAAGTAGGCGTTATTGTCGTCGGGCGAACCGCCGAACAGCTCGATGTTGAACGGGCCCTTGCCTTCCTTCAGCTTCAGCGCCTCCGCGATCGATTGCGCCTGCAGCACACCGACCTGGAAATTGTCGAACGTCGCATAATAGTCGACATTGGGCGTGTCGCGGATCAGGCGGTCGTAGGCGATCACGGTGATCCCCTTGTCCTTGGCCTGCTTGAGCACATTGGACAGCGTGGTGCCGTCGATCGAAGCAATCACCAGCACCTTGGCGCCCTTGGTCACCATGTTCTCGATCTGGGAGAGCTGGTTCGGGATATCGTCTTCGGCGTATTGCAGGTCGGTATTGTAGCCGCGCTCCTTGAGCACCTTGACGATATTGTTGCCGTCATCGATCCAGCGCGCCGAAGCCTTGGTGGGCATGGCAATGCCGACGGTGGGCTTGGTTTGCGCAAGCGCGGGTTCCGCAAGGGCGACCGCACCAAGCGCGATGGCCGATAGAATGGATTTGAGTAGTTTCATGCTTCACTCCCAGATGTTGAGCGTCAGTCGCCGCATTGTTGCGGCTTTCTTTTGGCGTCGGCGCGTCGCTGGGGGCCATCATGGCCGCCAGCGACGCGAACGGATGATCGGTCACACGTTGCGGTTCCGCAAGTGGATGCCGCCCCCATGCGCGATCTATTGTGGGGCGGTCCATCATGGCGGGCCGAGCCTGACGCGGGGTTCCGGCCGGCCCCGTGCGCCAACATCGAGGATGAAAGTCCTGCCATGGTTGATATCGGCGGCCCTGGCATGCTCGTCCATCCCCTCCCAGGCCGTGGTGACCAGCAGGCGGTCGAAATTCCGGCCGACGAAGACCGGGCAGCTCGGCTGCTTCGCCGGCACCCTGATGGTGCGAACCCGGATCCCCGCCGGCGTATAGACGTCAATGCACGATCCGCCCCAGCGCGCGTTCCAGATCAACCCCTCACTGTCGACTACGGCGCCGTCGAGACCACCTGCCCCGCCGCTGACATCAAACAGCGGCACGGGATCCCCGGCCGGCAGCGCCGTCGCCGGGTCAATGGCGACGCGATAAAGGATGCCTTCGCTGCTATCGGTGAAATAGGCGGTGGCGCCGTCGGGCGAAAAGCAGATCGCGTTCGGGATGCTGATCCCGGCATAGAGCCGAAGCAGCTCGCCGTGGTAATAGCGATAGATCGCCCCCGCCCCCTTTTCGGCGTTACGGCCCATGGTGCCGATCCAGAGCGCACCGCAGGGATGGACCCGCCCATCGTTCGAACGGGTGGCCGTATTATCCGCCTCGAGCGGCACATGAAGCGCAAGGCGACCGTCGGCGATATCGCGGATATAAAGGCCATTCTCGGTCGCCAGCAACTGGCGCTGGTCGTCGATGAACGCAAGGACGCTGGCCATCAGGGGAAGCGTGTGCGAGACGACCGTGCCGGAGGTCAGGTCGGCCTGAAACAGAGTGCGTTCGAGGATATCGAACCACCATGCGGTATCGGTCGCCGGATCATAGGTGCAGCCCTCGCCGAGATGGCAATGCCGATCGCAGAGGATACTGGTAGCGACTTCTTCCACGCGATGTCCCTTGTTCTCAGCTTGCAGAAAATCGGTACAGCGAGGTGTGGCGATAGACCTGCCCGGAATCGAGCCGCGCCGACGGAAAATCCGGACGGTTTGGGGTGTTGGGATAGACCTGCGGTTCCAGGCAGAGCGCGTCATATTGGCGGTGGACGCGGCCATACTTGCCGGTCACGGTTCCGTCAAGGAAATTGCCGGAATAGAACTGAACGCCCGGCTGGTTGGTCCAGAGTTCGAGAACACGACCCGAGCCTGGGTCTTCGACGCGGGCGGCAAAGCGTGGCTCGCCGGTAGCGCCCCCACGCAGACAGAAATTGTGATCGTAGCCCTGTCGGACCAGAACCTGTTCATACGCGTCGCGCAGGCGAGCCCCGACGGGATGGGGTTTCCGAAAATCAAAAGGCGTCGCATCGACTTTGCCCGGCGCGTCCAAGGGAATGCCAGCCGCGCTGACCGGCAAATAAGTATCCGCCGCGATCATGACCTGATGGTCAAGAATACCGCCGCCGGATTCGACACCGGCGAGATTGAAGAAGCTGTGATTTGTCAGGTTGACGACGGTCGGCTTGTCCGTCACCGCGGAGAATGCGACCGAAAGCTCGGAGCCGCCGGAAATGCGGTAGGTAATGTCGGTTTTCAGTGTGCCGGGATAGCCCTCCTCCCCGTCCGGACTGACGTAGGAAAACGTAACGAAGGGCATCGGGTCTTCACCGATCGCGGTGATGGCCCAGGCCTTGCGATCGAAGCCTGACAGCCCGCCATGCAGCGCATTGGCCCCGTCATTGGTCGGCAACTGAAAACGCTCGCCATCCAGTTCGAATGTGCCGTTCGCGATCCGGTTGGCATAGCGCCCGACCGTGGCCCCAAGAAAGCGCCGGACCGCAAGGTAACCTGCAAGATCATCGCGGCCGAGGACGACATCGGCAAGGCGTCCGTCCCGATCCGGTGCGAAGATGGCCTGCACCGCCGCGCCATAGGTGATGAGGCGAACCTCGAAACCCCCGTCGCCACGCAGCCGCACGGTTTCAATCGCGGTGCCATCAGGGAGATGGCCGAAGACCTCGCGCGTCATCTTCGCCTGCGTCACATCATACCTCGACAAACGGTTCGACGTCGCGGCGCCGGCCGAGCATGAAGGCATCGGCGACATGCACCAGCGGCGACAGATCGACGTCGGATGCACCGCTGGCGATCAGCTCGACAAAACGCCGATAGATGCCGCGATACGCCGCTTTCTTTTCGTCAACCAGGATGCGCTCGTCATGAACGAGGCGGCTGCCGCCGGAAGAGAGCGTCAAGCGCCCGGCGTCGGTCTCGACGCGGATATCCCAGGTCTGCGGGCCGGTCTGCCGCCAGTCGAATTCCGCGCGGATCGGCGTGCTCGCCTGGTCCGAGAAGACGAGATCGGCGGCGATCGGCGCCGCGCAATTACGCGGGAAGGACAGTTCAGCCCGCGTCAGAAAGAACGGCCGCGGCAGGATGCGGGTGAGGATGGAGAGCGCGTTGATGCCGGGGTCGAACACGCCGAACCCGCCCGGCTCCCAGATCCAGGCCTGGCGGGGATGCCATACCCTGACATCCTCCTTCCATTCGACCACCACCGATTTGATCTGGCGAGCGGCGAGAAACTCTCTTGCGGGCTCGACAGCCGGTGCGAAACGGGAATGCCAGGTCGCAAACAGCGTCCGCCCGGTTTGCCGCGCCGCCGCGATCAGCGGATCCAATTCACTGATAGTCGCGCCCGGCGGTTTTTCGAGCAGCACATGCTTGCCGGCCTTCAACGCGGCGGCCGCCAGCGCGCTCCGTACCTGTGGAGGCGTACAGATCGCAACGGCATCTATATCAGGTGCGTCAGCCAGCAGCTGATCGAGCGTCGCGAAATGCGCAAAGCCGTCGATGCCGCCTTTGGGATCGGCAATCGCGGCAAGCTCAATGCCGTCGGTGGCGGCGATCGCGGGAATGTGCTGATCTCCAGCGATCTTGCCGAGACCGATGATGGCGAGGCGGATGGTCACGTCAGCTTTTCCCGACCTGCGAGAGTGAGCGATTCACTTGCCCCAGCGCAGCACGCGCGCGCCAAGCCTGCTCGCAATTTCGATCAGGCCCGCGCGCACGGCCGGATGCAGCGGCTGCAGCGGAAGGCGGACGGTTTCGTGCCTGATGACGCCGCCTTCCTTCATCAGCACCTTGCATGCGATCAGGCCGCACTGGCGATTCTCATAATTGATCAGCGGCAGCCAGCGCTCATAGGCCGCAATCGCCTCGCCACGGCGGCCGGCGAAATACGGATCGGTAATCTGGCGAATGCCGTCGGGATAACCGCCGCCGGTCATCGCGCCGGTCGCACCGGCGTCGAGGTCGGCCATCAGCGTGATCGCCTCCTCGCCGTCCCACGGACCTTCGATCGCCTCGCCGCCGAGCGCGATCAACTCGCGCAATTTGGCCGCGGCCTGCGCCGTCTCGATCTTGAAATAGGCGATATTCCTGAGTTCGCGCGCCATGCGGGCGAGAAAGGCGGCCGACAGCGGCGTGCCGGCGACCGGCGCATCCTGGATCATGATGGGTATAGAGATCGCATCCGAAACGGTGCGGAAAAACTCGTAAATGGCGCCTTCTCCAACGCGGATGGTCGCACCATGATAGGGCGGCATCACCATCACCATGGCAGCCCCCGCCTGCTCGGCCCGCCGCGAGCGCTCGGCGCAGATATGCGAGGCAAAATGCGTTGTCGTGACGATGACGGGGACGCGGCCCGCGACGTGTTTCAACACGGCATCGAGCACCGTGTCGCGCTCGGCATCATCAAGCACGAACTGCTCGGAGAAATTGGCGAGGATGCACAGCCCCTGCGAGCCGGCGTCGATCATGAAGTCGACGGCACGCTTCTGACCATCGAGATCGAGCCGGCCGTCACCGTCGAACACCGTCGGCACGACGGGGAACACGCCCTTATAGGGCCGCTGGGCGCTGGAGTGAGCCATGACCGTTCCTCCGTTTTCACTTCAGCCGGCCGCGCGCCATGGCAGCGCATGGGGTCAAGAGCTTGTCGGCTAAAGCATTCATTTTATTGATATTTTATGTCCGCAGCCGATCCTATAGCGGATTGGAGGCGCTGGCAAATTTAGCGCAGACAGGCCGGCTTCGGATTGATTTCCGAGCACGCGAAGCCGGCACCGCGCCTCAGTGATAACAATTCATCCGAGCTACAGCGTCAGACCGGGCAGATCGAGACCATTGGCCTGGGCACATTCAATCGCGCTTTCGTAGCCCGCATCGGCATGGCGCATGACTCCGGTCGCGGGGTCGTTCCAAAGCACCCGCTCGATGCGGCGCGCAGCCTCCGGCGTTCCGTCGGCCACGATCACCATGCCGGCATGCTGCGAATAGCCGATGCCGACGCCGCCGCCGTGATGCAGCGAGACCCACGTGGCGCCGCTGGCGCAGTTGAGCAGCGCGTTGAGCAACGGCCAGTCGGACACCGCATCCGAACCATCGCGCATCGCTTCGGTTTCGCGGTTGGGACTCGCGACCGAGCCGCTGTCGAGATGATCGCGCCCGATCACGATCGGCGCCTTCAGCTCGCCGCGCGCCACCATTTCGTTGAACGCCAGGCCCAGCCGGTGGCGATCGCCAAGGCCGACCCAGCAGATCCGCGCCGGCAGGCCCTGGAACTTGATCCGTGCCCGGGCCATGTCGAGCCAGTTGTGCAGATGCTTGTCATCAGGCATCAGCTCCTTGACCTTGGCATCGGTGCGGAAGATGTCTTCGGGATCGCCCGATAGCGCTGCCCACCGGAACGGCCCGATGCCACGGCAGAACAGCGGCCGGATATAGGCTGGAACAAAGCCCGGGAAATCGAATGCGTTCTTCAATCCCATGTCCTTGGCCATCTGGCGGATGTTGTTGCCATAGTCGAGCGTGGGAATGCCCTGCGCGTGAAAATCCAGCATGGCCTGGACATGGCCGACCATGGAGGTCTTGGCCGCCGCCTCAACCGCTTTCGGATCGGCCTCGCGCTTTGAGGCCCACTCGCCGAGCGTCCATCCCTTCGGCAGGTAACCGTTGATCGGATCGTGCGCGCTGGTCTGGTCGGTGACGATGTCGGGCCTGACGCCGCGGCGCACCAGCTCGGGAAAAATATCGGCGGCGTTGCCGAGCAGGCCAACCGAAACCGGCTTCCCGCTCTGCGCCGCCTCCGCCATGATCGCGAGCGCCTCATCGAGCGTGCCGGCCTGCCGGTCGAGGTAACCCGTGCGCAACCGCATCTCGATGCGGCTCGGCTGGCATTCGACCGCAAGCATCGACGCTCCGGCCATCGTCGCGGCCAGCGGCTGGGCGCCGCCCATCCCGCCGAGACCGGCGGTGAGGATCCATTTGCCCGCGAGGCTGCCGCCGTAATGGCGTCGCCCGACCTCGACGAACGTTTCGTACGTCCCCTGCACGATGCCCTGGCTGCCGATGTAGATCCACGATCCCGCGGTCATCTGCCCGAACATCATCAAGCCCTGCTTGTCGAGCTCATTGAAGTGATCGAGCGTCGCCCAGTGCGGCACCAAATTGGAGTTCGCGATCAGCACGCGCGGCGCGTCGGGATGGGTGCGGAAAATTCCGACCGGCTTGCCAGATTGAACAACCAGCGTCTGGTCGCCATCAAGCTTGCGCAGCGCAGCCACGATCCGATCAAAACTGTCCCAGTCCCGGGCCGCCCGGCCAATTCCGCCATAGACTACCAGTTCGCTCGGCCGTTCGGCGACATCAGGATCGAGGTTGTTCATCAGCATGCGCAGCGGCGCTTCCGTCAGCCAGCTCTTGGCGCTGATTTCGGATCCGCGCGGCGATCGGATGATACGGTCGTTGTCCAGGCGGCGGTTCATGACAAAAAACCTTCCTTGGCAAGATTTGGAAACGGATTGTTGTTGAGCCCCGACATCGCGGCGGATGGCAAGGTGCCGGCTGCGACCAGGGCCGTTGCCTTCGCGATGTCGTCAGCCATGTAGCGATCGCCACCCAGCGCCGGCACCTCATTGCGCAACACGGCAATGACAGCGGCAAGCGCAGGGCTGGTCGTATGCGGCGCCCGCAGCCCGATGCCTTGCGCCGCCACCAGAAGCTCGATGCCGAGAATGTTGGCAAGATTGTCCGCCATATCCGACAACCGGCGCGCCGCGTGCGCGGCCATCGACACATGATCTTCCTGGTTGGCGCTGGTCGGCGTCGAGTCGATCGAACAGGCCGCGGCGCGTTGCTTGTTCTCGGCATAGAGGGCGGCCGCCGTCACTTCGGCAATCATGAAGCCGGAATTGATGCCGGGCTCCGGGGTCAGGAACGGCGGCAGTCCGAAATTCAGCGCGGGGTCGACCAGGGTTGCAATGCGCCGCTCGCTGATCGCGCCGATCTCCGACAAGGCCAGCGCAATCTGGTCTGCGGCAAAAGCCACCGGCTCGGCGTGAAAATTTCCACCCGAGACGATCTCTCCGGTTTCGACCAGCACCAGCGGATTGTCGGTCACCGCGTTGGCTTCGATCGTCAAGGTGCGGGCGGCCTGCATCAGGAGGTCCAGTGCTGCACCGGCGACTTGCGGCTGACAACGCAGGCAATAGGGATCCTGCACCCGCTCGTCGCCTTCGAGATGCGAGTTCCTGATATCGCTACCCTCCAGCAACGCTGTCAGCGCAGCACCAGCTGCGATTTGCCCGGCATGTCCGCGCAATTGCTGGATCTCGGCGCGAAACGGCGCCGTCGAAGCCATCGCCGCATCGACCGACAAGGCGCCGGTCACCAGCGTCGCGCAGAGCAGGCCATGGGCACGCAACAACCCGGAAATGGCATAGGCCGTCGAAAACTGCGTACCGTTGATCAGGGCCAAACCTTCTTTCGGTCCGAGCGTCACCGGCGCGAGACCCGCGGCGGCGAGCGCATCGAGGCCCGGCACCGCCTTGCCGTCGACGAGCGCCTGCCCCTCGCCGATCATGACGGCGGTCATGTGCGCCAGCGGCGCCAGATCACCGGACGCGCCCACCGATCCCTGTTGCGGCACCAGCGGATAGACGCCGCGCGCCAGCATGGCCTGCAGTTGCTCGATGATTTCGCCGCGAACGCCCGAAGCGCCTCGCCCCAGCGAAACGATCTTGAGCGCCATCATCAGGCGCACGATCGGTTCGGGCGTGAGAGGCCCGACCCCGCAGCAATGCGACACAATCAGGTTTCGCTGCAGCAGTGTCGTCTGTCCGGGCGGAATTCGCTTCGACGCCAGTTTTCCGAACCCGGTATTGATGCCGTAGGCCGGAACGTCCGCACCCGCGGCCTTCGCAACAATCGCCGCCGCCGCCTCGACGCGCGGCCAGAAGGAGGGATCGAGTACGACGGCAGCACCTTCGAGCACTTGCGCCAGATCGTCGAGACTGACCCGTCCGGGCGAAACAACAATGGATTCGTTCCGGTCGCTCATTGTCCCCTCCACACTCTGGAATGCAACGGGTTGAAACCCATTCGGTAGACGAGCTCGGCAGGTCGCTCGATATCCCAGATCGCGAGATCGCAAGTTTTGCCGGCCTCGAGCGTGCCGGTCTCACCGAGAATACCCAGCGCGCGCGCTCCTTCGCGCGTCACGCCGGCGAGGCATTCGGCAACATTCATCCGGAACAGCGTCGCGCCCATATTCATGGCCAGCAGCAGCGATGTCAGCGGCGAACTGCCGGGATTGCAGTCGGTCGCCAGTGCCATGTTGACGCCGTGGGCACGAAACAGTTCGACCGGCGGCTTGTTCGTCTCGCGAATGAAATAGAACGCACCCGGCAGCAGCACGGCCACCGTGCCCGCCCGCGCCATGGCCGCGGCGCCGGCTTCATCCGTGTGCTCCAGATGATCGGCTGATAACGCAGAGAATTCCGCAGCAAGCGCGGCTCCGCCGAGGTTCGACAATTGATCCGCATGCAACTTGACCGGCAATCCCAGCGCCTTTGCCGCAGCGAACACGCGCGCGGTTTGTTCGCCCGAAAAGGCGATGCCTTCCATGAAGGCATCGACGGCATCTGCAAGGCCCGCCTGCGCCACCGCCGGCAACATCTCGCGGCAAACAAGGTCGATATAGCCTTCCTTGTCGCCATCGGCTTCCGGCGGCAGTGCATGCGCGCCAAGAAATGTGGTTCGGATGCTGATAGGCCGGTTGCGGCCCAGTTCGCGCGCGGCTGAGAGCTGCCGCATCTCGGTTTCCGTGTTGAGCCCGTAGCCGGATTTGATCTCGACCGTCGTCACGCCCTCGCCGATCAGGGCATCGAGCCGCGGCAACGCACTGGCAACGAGTTCGGCCTCGCTGGATGCGCGCGTCGCGGCGACCGTCGAGACGATGCCGCCACCCGCGCGCGCAATCTCTTCGTAGCTTGCGCCCTGCAGCCGCAGTTCGAACTCGTGCGCGCGGTTTCCGCCGAACACCAGATGGGTATGACAATCGATCAGCCCGGGCGTAATCCACCGCCCCGCACAATCGATCCGCTCGGCCGCATCGGCGTCGGATGGAAAGTCGGAACGGCTGCCTGCGAAAACGATGCGGCCATCCCGCGCCGCGATCACGCCCTGCTCGATCACGCCGAGCTCGGGCAGATCGCCCCTGATGGTGGCGAGCCGGGCATTGTGCCAGATTCGATCAAAGCGCTCGGCCATGCAGCCTTCCTTGGACGACAGAAGCTTGCCTCGACGACAGAAGCTTGACGGGGCTATATGTCTATACATATTATCGCCCCAAGGTTCTGTCCAGCCGGTTTGGAAAACATGTCCACTCTGCATTTCGCGTCAGCACTGCTTCCCGCGGGATGGACTGATGACGTGCAGGTGGTGGTGACCGATGGGATCATCACCGGGGTTACGGCCGGCGCCGCGCCGGCAGCCGGCGATGAACGCCACCAGCTGGCCATTCCGGGAATAGCGAGCCTGCATAGTCACGCGTTCCAGCGCGGCATGGCTGGGCTTGCCGAAACACGCGGCAATACCTCCGATACGTTCTGGACCTGGCGCGAGACCATGTATCGCTTCGCGCTGAATATGACGCCCGAGGACACCGAAGCCATCGCAACACAGCTCTATGTCGAGATGCTCGAGCAAGGCTATACGCGCGTCGGAGAATTCCACTATCTCCATCACGACCAGGACGGCACGCCCTACGCCAATCCCGCCGAGATGGCGACGCGAATTGCGCGGGCCGCCGAGATCAGCGGCATCGGGCTCACGCTGCTGCCGTCTCTCTACGCGCACAGTTCCTTTGGCGGCGCCGCGCCACATGCCGGCCAACGCCGGTTCATTTGCTCTATCGACCAGTTCGCCAAACTGGTTGACGCCACAAAGCTGGCCGTCCGCGGATTGCCCGGGGCCAATGTCGGCATCGCCCCGCACAGCCTGCGGGCCGTGACGCTGGACGAATTGACGGCCATCGCACCCCTGGCCGAAGGCGGACCGATCCATATCCACGCCGCCGAACAGACCAAGGAAGTCGAGGAATGCATCGCCTGGTCGGGCCGGCGGCCGGTGCAATGGCTGCTCGAACATATGCCGGTCGATCAGCGCTGGTGCCTGATTCATGCGACGCACACCACCGCGACGGAGATCGCAGCACTTGCCAAAAGCCGTGCCGTCGCGGGCCTCTGCCCCATTACCGAAGCGAGCCTCGGCGACGGCATTTTTCCGGCCCGCGAATTCCTCGACGCGGGCGGCCGGTTCGGCGTCGGCACCGACTCCAATGTGTTGGTCGGCGTGGCCGACGAACTGCGTCAGCTTGAATATAGCCAGCGGCTCAAACATCGCGAGCGCAATGTGTTGTCCGGCGGTTCCGGCATCTCGACCGGCCGCGCACTTCTGGATACCGCGCTGGCTGGCGGTGCCCGGGCGCTCGCGCAGCCGACCACAGGAATCGAGGTAGGCGCGCGCGCGGATATCGTCACCCTCGACACCACGCATCCGTCGCTCGCCGGGCGTCGCCGGGATGCCGTCCTCGACGGCTGGATCTTTGCGGCCAATTCGGGTGCCGTCGATTGTGTCTGGGCGGGCGGAAACAAGGTCGTCGAGGGCGGACATCACCGGCTTCGCCGGAATGCGCGCGACACCTTCAACGCGGCCGTGCGAAGGCTCCTCGCATGAGCCTCTCGATCGATCAGGCCGCCGACAAGCCAACGCTGTACAAGCAGATCCGGCTCGACATCGAGCGCCGCATCCTGACCGGCGAATGGCCGCCGGGTCATCGTATTCCGTTCGAACACGAACTCATGGCGCGCTATGGCTGCTCGCGAATGACCGTGAGCAAGGCGCTGTCGGAGCTCACGCAAGCCGATCTCATCGAGCGGCGACGGCGGGCGGGCACCTTTGTCCGCCGGCCCAAATTCCTGTCAGCAGTCCTGACGATTCCCGACATCCGCGCGGAGATCACCGCGCTCGGCCGCAGCTACTTCTATCAGCTGATCCAACGTTCGCGCCGCGTCGCCAACGCCGCCGATCGCGCGCGTCTCGGGGTACGGAAGACCGGCAAGGTCATTGCGATTTCATGTCGCCACAGTGCCGATGGCGTGCCGTTTGCGATCGAGGACCGGCTGATCGATCTCGACGCGGTGCCGGAAGCCGCCACGGCGGATTTTGCGATCGAACCGCCCGGCACATGGCTGCTTCACCATGTCCCATGGACGGAGGCCGAACATTCGATCAGCGCGATCGTGGCGGACGAGCACACCGCAGCGGCACTGGATATTGCGATCGGCGCGCCCTGCCTCGTGATCGACCGCCACACCTGGCGCAGCGCGCGAACGCTGACTGCCGTGCGGCTCATTTATCCCGGCGAGTCCCACAAACTGGTTGCCCGCTTCAAGGGCGGCTGAGAGGATATGCGCCAAAGGTCCGGCACAATTTATGCAACGATTTATGCAGCAGCACGACGAACGGGACGCCATCCACCAATCGAAAAAAGGAAACACAATCATGTCTAGTTTGAGAATATTCGCCGCAACCGCTGCCCTGCTGGCGTCCGCGCCAGCCTTCGCGCAAGACGTGAAGGTCGCAATCGGGATCTCCGGATGGACCGGTTTTGCGCCGCTCACGCTCGCAAACCAGGCGGGCATCTTCAAGAAGAACGGCCTCGACGTGACGATCAAGAAAATCCCGCAAAAAGATCGCCACCTGGCCATTGCGTCGGGTGACATCCAGTGCGCGGCGACCACGGTCGAAACCTGGATATCCTGGAATGCCAATGGCGTCGCCACCAAGCAGATCTTCCAGCTCGACAAGAGCTACGGCGCCGACGGCATGGCAACACGAAACGATGTCGCGGCGATCAAGGATCTGAAGGGCAAGACGGTAGCGGCGTCCGCGCCCGGCACCTCACCCTATTTCGCCCTGGCCTGGATGCTCAAGAAGAACGGCCTCACGGTCAAGGACGTGATCGTGGTGAACCTGGAGCCGGCTGCGGCGGCGCAGGCATTCGTATCCGGCCAGAACGATGCGGCCATGACCTATGAGCCTTACCTCTCGACGGTGCGGGCCGCGCCGGACAAGGGCAAGATCATCGCCACCACGCTCGATTATCCGATGGTGATGGACACGTTCGGCTGCACGCCAAAATTCCTGACCGACAGCCCGAAAGCCGCACAGGCGCTGGCCGACAGCTATTTCGAGGCGGTCGCCCTGATCGAAAAGGACCAGGCCAAGTCCTACGAGATCATGGGCGCCGACGTGAAGCAATCCGGCGAACAGTTCGGCAACTCGGCGAAATATCTGCGCTGGCAGGACAAGGCTGCGAACCAGAAGTTCTTCGCAGGCGAATTCCTCACCTTCAACAAGGAAGCCGCCGATCTGTTGCTCCAAATTGGTATTATCAAGTCGGTTCCGAAGATCGACGACCTCTTTGACGCGAGCTTCATCAAGTAGACCCTGCTCGGCGATACGCTGGTCCCGCTTTCCCAAAGACGTGAAAGCGGGACCTCGCGCGATCGGAACGCCGCTTTGAGGACATGCCCTGTGATGCGTCCCCTGGACCCTGTTTCGTCGAAGCAGCGCGCAGCCTACGGCTTTGCGTTCTTCGTCCTGTTCGTTGCCCTCTGGGCATGGGCAACGTTTGGCGGTTACGTTTCCAAAACGTTTCTTGCGAACCCGCTGACCATGCTGCAGGAGGGAATTGAACTCCTGACCAAGCACGGCTTCCTGTTCGATATCGGCATGACGATCTGGCGGGTCCTCGGCGGCTTTGTGCTGGCAGCCATCATCGCGGTGCCGATCGGCGTTCTGATGGGAGCTTACAAGCCGATCGAGGCTTTTCTCGAACCGTTCGTCTCGTTCGCCCGCTATCTGCCCGCCTCGGCCTTCATCCCGCTGTTGATCCTGTGGGCAGGCATTGGCGAGCTGCAAAAGCTGCTGGTCATTTTTATCGGCTCGGTGTTCCAGATCATCCTGATGATTGCCGTGAACGTCGGCAACACCAGGCGCGACCTCGTCGAGGCCGCCTACACGCTGGGCGCCTCCGACAACGGCATCATCCGCCGCGTGCTGCTGCCCTCGTCCGCCCCCGAGATTGCCGAAATCCTTCGCCTCGTTCTGGGTTGGGCGTGGACCTACGTCATCGTCGCCGAACTGATCGGTTCATCGTCGGGCATCGGCCACATGATCACCGATAGCCAGGCACTGCTCAACACCGGCCAAATCATCTTCGGTATCATCGTCATCGGGTTGATCGGCCTCGTCTCGGACTTCCTGTTCAAGGCCTTCAACGCATGGCTGTTTCCGTGGAAATTGGCATGACCATGCTGAAGATCGATCAGGTCTCCCGCACCTTCCCTGCCCGACAGGGCAATGCACCGACACGGGCGCTGGAACCGACCGACCTTAGCGTCGGCAACAACGACTTTGTCACCATCCTGGGCCCATCCGGCTGCGGAAAATCCACGCTGCTTCGTATCGTTGCCGGGCTCGACCGGCCGACGAGCGGCCGCGTCATTCTGGATGGACAAGAGGTAACGGGCCCCGGCGCCGATCGCGGCATGGTGTTTCAATCCTACACCTTGTTCCCGTGGCTGACCGTGCGCGAAAACATCGCGTTCGGCCTGCGCGAGCGCGGGGTGTCCGAAGCTGAGCGCGGCAAGATCGCCGATGGGTTCATCCAACGGGTCGGCCTGTCCGGCTTTGAGAACCACTGGCCTAAGCAGCTTTCCGGCGGCATGCAGCAACGCACGGCAATCGCCCGCGCCCTTGCCAACGATCCCAAGATCCTGCTGCTCGACGAACCGTTCGGCGCGCTGGACAACCAGACCCGCGTGCTAATGCAGGAAATGCTGCTCGGCATCTGGGAACGCGACCAGAAAACCGTGCTGTTCGTCACCCACGACATCGAGGAAGCGATCTTCCTCGGCAGCCGCGTCATCGTCATGAGCGCCCGCCCCGGCCGCATCAAAGCCGAGATCGCGATCGACCTGCCCCACCCGCGATCCTACAAGATCAAGACCGCGCCCGAATTCGTTCAGCTGAAGGAGCGGCTGGTGGAAGAGATCCGTGCCGAGGCATTGAAGGTTGCGGTCGATGCCTGACGGACGCTTGCGCGGCGGGAGGGATCGCTTCGCTCATGTCCCAATTCGCTACCGTCGGTCGAAATAGCCTGCACGTACGGCGGCGCCGACTAGATTCACGATCAGACGCCCGGCCGTGATACTGGTGATCTGGTTGACATCGGTCGATGGCGTGATCTCGACCACATCCATGCCGACAACCCGGCCCTTCCCAACCAATCCATGGATCAGCTTCCGTGCCTGATTGAACGTCATTCCACCCGCACATGGCGCGGCAACACCCGGTGCGATGCCCGGCTCGAAGGCGTCGAGATCGATGGTCAGGTAATAGCGCCCGCCTGCCGGAATCCGCTCGAGTACTTGCTCGATGCCGCGGTCGTGGATCTCGTAGGACGAGACCATGTGGGCCCCGTACGCTTTTGCGGCTTCATATTCCTCAGGACGACCACTACCGGTCGCATGAAGCCCGATCTGGAAAATCTCGCCGATATGGCTCATTTCCGACGCCCTGCGGATGGGACTGGACAGGCCTTCGCGCACACCATTGATCTCCTCCCGCCAGTCGAGGTGTTGGTCGATCTGGATCAGCGTGATCGGCCCTTGATCGTCGAGCGCACGCAACACCGGAATGGGAACCGAATGGTCGCCACCCAGCACGATCGGCATCGCCCCCGACGCGATGACCTTGCGGACGACTGTCTCGGCTCGTCTCAGGTGACTTTTCGGATCGAGCGGATCGGCGAACACATCGCCGCAATCGACTGCGCGGATCGGTTTGTAGTCATAGAGTGGCCCGCCGAGGTCGAAATCGTAGCGTTCGATCGATCGCAGAATCCGGTCGGTGGCGCGGCGCAACGCCAGCGGTCCTCGGCTCTGGTCGTTCGCGATCTCCCCGAACGTATAGGACTCCCCGTAGGGGATACCGATATAGCCGATATCGGCCGAGAGCGCATCGAGATCGGTCTGAAGGGTCGAGTAGAGAAAAGTCTGGTGCTCGACCTTTGCCGGGATGGTCAGCGGCATTCGCGAAGTCCTGTTTGGTTTTGCGAGCGTTCGATCCGCTCGGGATTGAAGGAAAAAATAGTGGACCACACTGCCGCCGTGACCACGACGGGACGGCCCTATCGAGAATTCACCGCGGTCTCCCCGCTAAGATCAATGCTGCGCAGGAACAGTCGAAGCCGCTCGTTCTTCGGCCGTTCGATCACCTCGTCAGGGGTGCCCTGCTCGACGACACGGCCGCCGTCGATGAACACGACACGATCAGCGACCTGACGGGCAAATCCGATTTCGTGGGTAACGACGACCATGGTCATCCCGGACATCGCGAGTTCTCGCATCAGGACAAGCACCTGACCGACGATCTCCGGATCGAGCGCCGAGGTCGGCTCATCAAACAGGACGAGGTCGGGCTCCATGGCGAGCGCCCGGGCGATCGCGACACGCTGTTTCTGGCCGCCGGAAAGTTCCGAGGGATAGGTATGCGCCTTCGCGGAAAGGCCGAAACGTTCCAACAGTCGCAAAGCGTCCGCTTCGGCCTTCGCGCGCACGATCTTGCGGACCGTGATCGGACCGCGCGTGATGTTGTCGATCACCTTGAGATGCGGCCACAGGTGAAACTGCTGAAACACGAAGCCAACGCTGGGTCGCACGCGATCGAGCGCGCTTGCCTTCTGTCGCCGCATCCGGCCCGATTTGTCAGGCTCGCGTCCGACGTAGACGCCGTTGACCCGAATGGTGCCGGCATCAGGTTCTATCAGATAGTTGATGCAGCGCAGGAGCGTACTTTTTCCGCAACCGCTGGGTCCGATTACACACACGACCTCGCCGCGAGCGACACTGAAATCGACGTTATCGAGGACGCGCACGTCGCCGAAGCACTTGGAGACACCGCTGACCTGGAGAATATCGCTCATGGCTGATCTAAGCCTCGATCTTCAGGAACTGGTCGGCCAGCGAGCGACGGGTCTGAGGCGCGCTCCGCGTGGTATTGTTCGACCGCTCGGCTCGCCCCATCAACGCGGCGAAGGCTGACGTCATGAGCCAGTAAAGGCAGGCCGTCGTCAGGAAGACCTCGAACGGCGCAAACGTGCGGCCTTGCACGATGAGCCCCTGATAGGTGATCTCACCAACCGTGATCGCGCTCAGCACCGACGTTTCCTTAAGCATGGAGATGCTTGTGTTCGTGCATGGCGGGATCAGGAATTTCAGCGTCTGCGGTGCCACGATCTCCCACATGCCCCTGATGTAGGACATGCCGATGGCGCGCGCTGCCTCCATCTGGCCCGCGGGCACGGACAGGATGGCGCCGCGCACAATCTCCGAAAGATAGGCGCTTGCGAAACAGCTTAGCGCGATGATGCCGGTCGCGATTTCCGGAAGCTGCAATTGCAGCATCGGCAACCCGTAGAAGAAGATGTAGAGTATGACGATGAAGGGTAGATTTCTGAAGCATTCGAGATAGACCGCGGCCGACCAGCGCAGGAGCTGGCGGCGCGATAGCGCCATCAGGGCGAGCGGAACGGCGAGAGCGAAGGCGACGACAACGGATGTCGCCGCAACCAGCAGAGTGACTGCTGCGCCTTGCGCGAAGAGCGCCCAATTGCCTGTGATGACGGTGATGTCGAAAGCCATCGCTATCCCCGGCGGTTTGCGAAGCGGTTCTCGATCAGCCGGCCGCCGCGGCTAATCGTGAAATTGACAATAAAAAGAACGGCCGCCGCGGCCAGAATCGGCTCGAGCGGACGAAACGCCGTGTTGCCGATCTGCTGGGCAGTTCGGAGCACTTCAACGACAGTGATGACCGATAAGAGCGTGGTCGCCTTGACGATGACCGTCATCTCATTGACGAGCGGCGGCAGGACGCGGATGTAGAGCTGGGGCAGCACCACATGCGTCCAGATCACGCGCTTGCGCAGCCCGAGCGCGATGGCCGCCTCGATCGGACCCGGGTCCATGCCGGCAAGACCGGCCCGCATGATCTCCGTGATGAAGATTGTGCTGTTGAAGGCAATCGCGCAGATGCCCGCGGTGATCGGGGCCAGGTCGATGTGGAGCACCGGCAAGCCATAGTAGAACAGGAATATCTGAATAAGAATCGGCGTGCCGCGAATGAAGCCGATCACGATGCCAATGACCCGTGACAGCGGCTTCCATCTCACAGTGCGTAGGAGCGTGAGCGCTGTTCCCCCGATCAGCGCGAACAGTATCGCGATCATTGCAATCTTCAGATTACTCCCGGCGGCAACGGCCAGACGCGGAAGAGCATCAAGGAACACTGTGCCGTCGAGATCCATCTCAATTCTATCTCCAGGAAGCGGCCGTTCGTCATGCCGCCTCGGCAGTTGTGTGCGGGATCAGATCGCTCCCTCGGGCAGATAATCGGAGTCAGGCAGCGGATAGCTCTGCTTCAACCATTTTTCCTGGAGCTCGGTCATGCGTCCGCTCTGCTTCAGACGCCTCAGCGTCTTGTTGATCGCTTCTCGCAGGTCTTTGTCCTCGGGGCGTGCGACCCAGGCCACGTAGCTAGGTTGATCAACCGCGCGGCCGACCAGCTCGAACATGCCAGGCCGGCTGGCCATTAGATTGTTGATAACCGGCAGCGAGGCAACCGCGACGTCCGCCGTTCCGTTGCCGACCGACAGGAAGGAGTCGCTGAAGGCCGGAAACAGCTTGAGATCCTTGAAGCCGGGCCCGCCATCGGCCTTCAACTTCTCATCGATCTTGCGGGAGATCGGCTCCATCGAGGAAGCGAGCTGCGTCGCGACGGTGCGTCCGTTGAGATCGGAAAGCGCTTTGATCGGCCGACCTGCCTTGCGAACGACGTGTGCCGAATTCTCGGCGATCGGCAAAGTGTAGGCGTATCGCTTGGCCCGCTCTGCATTGATGCCGACGGACGTCGCAACGAGATCGAACTTGCTCGCGAGCAGCCCAGGCAGGATGCCCTGAAAAGGAAGATCGATCTGCTCGACCTCGACGCCCAGGTCCTTGGCGACTTCGCGAAGAATCTCGGATGCCATGCCAACGATCTTGCCGTTTTCAATGTATTCCATCGGAGGGTAAGCCGCCTCCGTCGCCACCGTGATTTTCTTGGTCCGGACGATACGCTCAAGCGTGGTCTCCGCGGATGCACTCCCGGCTGCGAAAGTGACAGCGGCAACCAACGCGGATACGAGCCAAGGCTTCACGACGGCACGCATGAGGAGTTCTCCTGAGGTTTTAGGACACGCCGACGGTATTCATCGCGTCCGCAGGTAGCGCAAGCGCGAGCAGGAAATACGCGGCGACGGGCTCCCGTTATCAAGCCCGACAGTCTGCCCCTGAACGCGGCAGTCGGGCATCATTCTGAACACCAAACGAGCGAAACTCGCTGCAAATCGCGACGATGTTGGCGTCAGAAGCGGCAGATACCGCCCGGTCGGCATGCCAATTACATAATATTTATTGCTAAAGATCATAACCTATACGCATACTCTTCGGTCAGATCGCCGACCTTGGAGCAACCCGTGGGACGAGTTGGCAAAGCATCGACGAGAACATTGGGGTTTGATCTCCAGACACTGGAGGTCTTTGCGATCGTGTGCCGAACCGGCAGCATGACGACCGCCGCTGGCGAACTCGGTCTCACACAACCGGCGGTCTCGCGCGCAATCGGCCTCCTGGAACACAAACTCGACGCGCCACTGTTTCAAAGGAGCTCGCGCCCTCTGAAGCCGACCACGGCCGGGCGACGGCTGTTGAGCGCGGCAAATCAGATTGTCGGCGAAGCGCTTGCGTTGCCCGGCGTGGTTCGCAGCGGCAGCGGAAAGCTGTTGCCACAGTTACGGCTCGGCATCCTCGATTCGCTTTCCGACCCGTTTGTTCCGCAGGTCATCAGCGCAACAAGGACGATTTCGCAGAGCCTCACGGTGATCACCGGCAATGACAATTTGCTGCGGGAGGCTTTCCTGCGGCATGAGCTGGACGCGATTGTCTCATCCAGCTCGTTCGATGAACTGAATGGGTTCGAGCGTTTCGAGCTGCTCCGGGAAAACTACATCATGGTGATGCCGGCCAACGAGCAACCGTTCGCCGACGAGAGGGGTCTTCGAGAACTTGCAGGCAGGAGCCCCTTCATTCGCCTCGAAGCTGCGTCGAACATGGGCAGGACGATCGAGCGCCATCTTCGGCGCATTCGCTTGGTGATTCCCGAAACCTTCGCATGTAGTACCATCGAATCGGTGATCGGACTGGTGGCTTCCGGGATCGGCTGGACCATCCTGACGCCGGTCTGCGTGAGGAAGTGCCTTCATCTCTTGCCGGCGCTGCGGCTGCTGGCGGTGCCGGGACAAGCGTTCTCGCGAAAGATCTACCTCGCGACACGAAAGACGGAACTCGATCCACACGCCGAACGCGCCGCGCAGATCTGTCGAACCGTGTTGCAAAAAGTCTATGCGCCGAGCCTCTATCCCCTCGCACCGTGGATGAAGGCCGCGTTTGTCGTGAAGTGATGCATTGAAGGTTGCGGTTGATGCCTGAAGGACGCCCATCAGCCTCGCTGATTTCGTGCCGATCAGTCAACCAGCGCAGCATCGACTTCAGGCGTTTTCGTCCAGCCCAAGGCCGGCGTAACCGTTTCCGCGATCAGTTCGATCGATCGCAGGATGTAGCGATGCGGCGGATCAATCGAGTGCGCCTGGAACACAAGATCGGTCACCCGCTCCAGGGTGCTATCGGCGCGGAGCGAGGCGATGACGTCGTCAGGCGTCCCGACATGGGTATCGAACGCGGTGATCATGTCGCTCAATCCGTCACCCGGCGGCGCGTGACCGCCGGCGATGAAGCTCGCGCGAGCACGGCGCAGTCCAATATCGGCCAGCCGCAGCGCCTCCTCGCGATCGTCGGCGACGAAGACGCTACGCGACGCCATGATCCGCGGCTCGCGCCCCGGCGGCAGTGCGTCGAGGTAGGCATCGATGATGGGATGCTGGATCTCCGCAAGCGACGCGTGGGGCGCTTCTCTTGAACGCGGTTGCGTTCGTGACAGCAGCAAGCCGTCGCCGGCTTTGCCGGCCCTCGCCCCGCCACCCACGGAAAACGTCGCCTGCCAGATCCGGTCGCACAATTGCGGCCTCGCTGGATAAAGCGTATCGCCACCGGCAAGCGGCGCACCGGCCAGGGCGCTCCGGACGATGTCGAGATTATCAGCGAAGATCTCGGCGCGCCGCGCACTGTCGAGCCCAAAGGCGGCAAACGCCGACGGGTTTCCGCCGGTCCCGACACCGAGTTCAAAACGGCCGTTCGACAACAGGTCGAGCACCGCGGCGTCCTCCGCCACCCGCAACGGATTTTCCAGCGGCAGCGTCACGATGCCGGTGCCAAGGCGAATACGCGACGTCTGCGCCGCGACGAAGCCGAGAAAGGCAAAAGGCGCCGGCAGCCCGCCCTCGCTCTCATGAAAATGGTGCTGTGCGATCCACGCGGAATCAAGGCCGGCCGTTTCCGCATGAACGATCTGCTCTGCCGCCAGGCGATATCTTTCCGCCGGCGCCGCATCATCGAGAAGTCGCGTGAAAAATCCCAACCGCTTCAAATTTCTCATGAAAGCCTGCGGAGACTGAATTGGAAGCGCAATCAGGCCGGAAGCGCATCGAGATGACACGCGACCCATTCACCGGCCTCAGTCGAGCGAAGCTCCGGCTCTTCGGTCCGGCAACGATCGAACACATAGGGGCATCTGGTATGGAAGCGACACCCGCTCGGCGGGTTGATCGGGCTCGGCACGTCGCCTTTCAAGATGATCGGGTTGCGGATGGCCCCCGGCTCGGGCACCGGAACGGCCGAGAGCAACGCCTTGGTATAGGGATGCTTCGGCGCGGTAAATATCTGCTGCCTTGGCGCCATCTCGACGATCTTGCCGAGATACATGACGGCGACGCGGTGCGTCATGTGCTCGACGATCGCCAGATCATGGCTGATGAAGAGCAGTGCGAGGCCGAACTCGCGCTGCAAATCCTGCAGCAGGTTGACGATCTGCGCCTTGACCGAGACGTCGAGCGCCGAGACCGCCTCGTCGCAGACGATCAATTCGGGCTCCGCCGCGAGCGCCCGGGCGATGCCGATGCGCTGGCGCTGGCCGCCCGAGAATTCGTGCGGCCGGCGCCCCAGTGCATCGCGCGGCAGGCGCACGGTATCCATCAGCGCCGCGACCTTCGCCTCGAGTTCGGCGGAAGATTTGGCGAGGCCGAAATTGCGGATCGGCTCGGCCAGGATATCGCGCACGCGCATGCGCGGATTGAGGCTGGAGAACGGGTCCTGAAACACCACCTGCACGCGGCGGCGCATGCTGCGCAGCCCTCCGGGCGAAAGACTGTCGATGCGCGTTCCATCCAGGATCACCTGACCTGAGGTGATATCGAACAGCCGCAGGATGGCCCGGCCGACCGTCGACTTGCCGCAGCCGGACTCGCCGACCAGCGACAGCGTCTCGCCGCGCGCGACCTCAAAGGACACGCCGTCCACGGCATAGACCCATTTGGGTTTGCGGCTGAACAGGTCGCCGCGAACGGGAAAATGCTTCTTGAGGTCGTTGACCTGGAGCAATGGGGTGCTCATGCCGCGGCCGCTTCCTTGAGCGCGTAATGGCAGGCGGCGATATGGCGGGGACCTTTTTCTTCGAGACCTGGCGCGACCTGCCGGCAGAGATCGGTCGCCAACGCACATCGCCCTGCAAAGACGCAACCCTCGATCCGTCCCTTGAGGCTCGGCACCTGGCCCGGAATTTCGGCGAGACGCCGCGCCGCGCCTGTCAGCGAGGAGCCGAGTTTGGGCACCGCCCCAAGAAGGCCCTGCGTGTAGGGATGACGCGGCGAGCGGAACAGTTGCGCCACCGGCGCCTCCTCGACCTTGCGGCCGGCATACATGACCATGACGCGCTCGGCGATTTCGGCGACCACGCCGAGATCATGGGTGACCAGAACGATCGCCGCACCAACGCGGCGCTTGAGGTCCAGCATCAACTGCAGGATCTGCGCCTGGATCGTGACATCGAGCGCCGTGGTCGGCTCATCGGCGATCAGGAGTTTGGGGTTGCAGGCGAGCGACATCGCGATCATCACGCGCTGGCGCATGCCGCCGGAGAGCTGGTGCGGATATTCGCGCACGCGCCGCGCCGGCTCGGGGATCCCGACCAATGTCAGCATCTCGATCGCCCGCGCCTCCGCGGCCTGCTTGTCCAGCCCCTGATGCATCCGCAGCGTCTCGCCAATCTGGCGGCCGACGGTCAGCACCGGATTGAGGCTCGTCATCGGCTCCTGGAAGATCATCGAGATGTCGTTGCCGCGGATGCTACGCATCTCGCGCTCGGAGAGTTTCAGCAGATCCTTGCCCTGGAAACGGATCGAGCCCGCGATCTTGCCCGGCGGCTCGGGGATGAGCCGCATCAGCGACATCGAGGTGACCGACTTGCCGCAACCGGATTCGCCGACGATGGCCAGCGTCTCACCTTCATTGACATGGAAGGAGACGCCGTCGACGGCGCGGTTGATGCCCTCGGGGGTCCGGAAATGGGTCTGCAGATTTTCGACTTCGAGCAATGCCATCTGGATTACAAACTCTTGGCCATGCGCGGATCGAGCGCATCGCGCAGGCCGTCGCCTAGGAGGTTGACGGCAAGCACGGTGACGGACAGGAACGCGGCGGGAAAGAATACGATGTAGGGTTTGACCTGCCACAGCGCCCTGCCCTCAGCCATGATGTTGCCCCAGGACGGAATGGTGGGCGGCGTGCCGGCGCCGATGAAGGAAAGAATGGACTCCACGATCATGGCGCTGGCGCAGATATAGGTGGCCTGAACCAGCATCGGCGCCAGCGTGTTGGGCAGGATGTGGCGCAGGATGATCATCGGCGTTCGCGTGCCGGAGGCTGTGGCGGCATCCACATAGGGTTGCTCGCGCAGCGACAGCACGACGCTTCGCACGAGGCGCGAGACGCGCGGGATTTCGGCCACCGTGATCGCCAGGATCACGTTGCCGACGCTGGCGCGCGTCAACGCCATCAAGGCGACGGCGAGCAGGATCGGCGGGATCGACATCAACCCGTCCATGAACCGCATGATGATGCCATCCGCCCATCGCACGAAGCCGGAGACGAGGCCGATCGCAAGACCGGCGAGCGAAGCCAGCACCGCCACCGAAAGGCCGACCGTGAGCGAGACCCGCGCGCCGTAGAGCACACGCGAATAGAGATCGCGGCCGAGCAGATCGGTCCCGAACCAGTAATCCGCCGATGGCAAACGCGTGCGCTTGGCGGGCGCGATCGCGGTCGGATCGACGGTCCCGAGCCAGGGCGCGAAGACCCCGACCAGGACGAGGCAAATCAGCAACGCGCTGCCGATCGCGACCGTCGGATGACTGCGCAGGAAGCCGAGGACACCGCGCCGGATTTTGACCGGCCGCAGCAAATCCGGCAGTTGCGGCGCAATGACGAGGCCCGGCGGTATCCGTGCCGTGCTGGTTTCCAAAACAGTCAATAGCGGATCCTCGGATCAACCAGGGTGTAGGTGACGTCGACCATCAGGTTGACCAGCACATAGAGGAAGCTGAACAGCAGCACGATGCCCTGGATCACCGGATAATCGCGGCGCAGGATCGCGTCGATCGTGAGCCGGCCGAGGCCCGGAATGGCGAACACGCTTTCGGTCACCACCGCGCCGCCGATCAGGAGCGCGATGCCGATGCCGATCACCGTCACGATCGGAACGGCGGCGTTCTTCAGCGCGTGAATGAACAGGATGCTGCTCTGGTCGAGGCCTTTGGCGCGGGCGGTGCGGACATAATCCTGCTGTAGCACCTCGAGCATGGAAGCCCGGGTAATGCGCGCGATCAGCGCGATGTAGACGCTGCCGAGGGCCAGCGCCGGAAGAATCAGATTCTGAAACCACGGCCAGACGCCATTGGATAGCGGCGTATAGCCCTGCACTGGAAGCCATTCGAACTGCAACGCGAACACATAGGCCAGCACGTATCCGACCACAAAGACCGGAAGCGAGAACGCGAACACGGCGAACGCCATGATGGTACGGTCGATCCAGCTTCCCGCCTTCCATGCCGCCACCACGCCGAGCGGAACCGCGATAAGGATGGTCAGCACCAGCGTAATCGCCATCAGCGAGAACGTCGGCTCGATGCGCTGCGCGATCATCGCGGAGACCGGCATGTTGGTGAAGATCGACGTGCCGAGATCGAAGTGCAGGATATGCCAGACCCAGCTCCCGAACTGGACCAGAAACGGCCGGTCGAGGCCGAGGCTCTGGCGGATGCGCTCGACGTCGGCGGGGCTCGCCTGGTCGCCTGCAATCACCGCGGCCGGATCGCCCGGCGCGATGTAAAGCAGGCTGAAGACGAGCAGCGCGACGATCGCCATCACCGGCAAGGTCGAGAGAATGCGGCGCAGGATATACGAGAGCATGTCTGTTCACCGCGCCGTCATGCGGTCTTCGACACGTCCCAGAAGAACGGCAGCGGTCCCTTGGCGATCCCGGAGACGTTCTTGCGCCACGCGGTGTAGCTCAGGAAGAAACCCGTCGGCGCATAGACGACGTCTTCGAGCGCCGCGCGATTGAGGCGACCGACCACAGCCTTCTCTTCAGCAAGACTCTTGGCATCGAACCAGTTCGTGACTTCCTTTTCCACGTTCGGGCTTGTCGGCCAACCAAACCAGGCCTTTTCGCCATTGGCGCGGATGGCGGTGTAGGCGGCGGGATTGATGCAGTCCGCGCCGGCGTGCCAGGAGTGAAACATCTGCCAGCCACCCTGCCCCGGCGGGGTCTTCTGGGCGCGGCGGGAGCCGACCGTACCCCAATCGGTCGCGACGAAGTCGACATTCATGCCGAGGCGCTTCAACAGATCTGCCGTGACATCGCCCATTGCCTTGGTGTTCGGCTGATCCTGCGCCACGACGCACGTCACCGGCTGGCCGGCATAGCCGCTCTCGGCCAGAAGCTTCTTGGCCGCATCGAAGTCGCGCTTGCCCTTCAGGATCTCGCCGCCTTCCTCGGTATAAAGCGGTGTATCCGGCGTGAAGAAGCCCGGCAAATTCTTCCATAGCGCGGTGTCGTCCCCGACCACCGCGCGCATGTAGTCTTCCTGGCTGAGTGCCATCAGCACGGCACGCCGCGCCCTCACGTCGTTGAAGGGCGGATGCAAATGGTTCATCCGGAACGAACCGATATTGCCAAGCGGGTCACCGATGTCGACGCTGATGTTGCGGTTCTTCTTGAGGGTCGGCACCAGATCGGAGAGCGGATTCTCCCACCAATCGACCTCGCCATTCTGAAGGGCCGCCGCCGCCGTGGCGGGATCCGGAATCACCACCCATTCGATGCGGTCGACCAGCATCCGCTTGCCGCCGGCAAGCCAGGACGCCTTCTCCTGGCGCGGCACATAGTCGGCGAACTTCTCGAACACCGCCTTGGCGCCGGGCACCCATTCGCCTTTGACGAATTTCATTGGCCCGGAGCCGACATAGTCGCTGATCTGCTTGAACGGATCGGTCTGCGCCAAACGTTCCGGCATGATGAAAGAGCAAGGCGAGTTGTTCTTGCCCAGCGCCAGCAGCATTTTCGGATAAGGCACCTTCAGCGACCATTTGAAGGTCCTGTCGTCGACGGCCACCAGCTCGTTCTGGATCGCCTTGAGCATCAGTCCCATGGGATCGCGGGCCGACCAACGCGTCAGGCTGGCCACCACATCCTTGCTCAACACCGGTTCGCCATCATGGAACTTCAACCCCGGCCGGAGTTTGAAGGTCCAGACCAGACCGTCATCCGAGGTCTGCTCGGACTCGACCATCTGGCGCTGCGGCTGCAGCATCGCGTCGACGCCGTAAAGCATGTCCCACACCATCGCGGCGGCGTTGCGCACGACATACTGGGTTCCCCAAATCGGGTCGAAATTTGCAAGGTTGGCCTGGGGCACGAAGCGCAGGGTACGCGCCGCGGCACCTTGGGAAAGGGCCGGCATCGACAAGCCACTCGTTGCGGCCAGGCTGCCGACCCCGGCAAATCCCTTCAACAGCGTCCTGCGATCCATGGTGCTCTCCCAGTTTCGGGTTGCGATGGCGATTTCGCCCGTTTCATGGGCGCCGAGGGTTCGGCGCCAATTGAGGTGAAACGGGGCCAATCAGATGATATCGGTCAGCTTCCTTCGTGCAACTTCCTTCGTGCAAATGGTATGCCAGCGAGGCCGGCTTGCCCGGCCGCCAAAACTCCGCTCGATCATGAACGGAGAAGCATTTTTCGAACGATCACATTTTCGAGCGATGGCATCAACCCAGTACTGCTTAGAACCTAAGACTGCTCAGCCTGCGGCGAGCTGCCTGAATTTCCCCGATGGTCTCGGGTGCCACCAACGGCCGCCAATGACGACGCCCTCGGACACGATCTTGCGGTCGCCGGTCAGGTGCTCGTCGACGGCGTCGACATAATCGAACTGGCCTTGCGCGATCGAGATCAGGGTGGCGTCTCCGGCGCTTCCCGGCTTGAGGCTGCCGAGTTCGGGACGCCGCAGCGCCATCGCCGCATTGACCGTCGAAGCCGCGACCACGTCAGGAAGCGGCATGCCCATGCACAGGAACTTGGACATCGTCGTCACCTGATCGAAGGCCGGGCCGTCGATGCACAGCAGATGGACATCCGAGGAGATGGTGTCGGGATAGAAGCCGTTGGCAAGCATCGCCCGCGCGGTCTTGAAAGCGAACGAGCCCTTGCCGTGGCCGATGTCGAACAACACGCCACGTTCGCGCGCTTCCAGCACCGCCCGCTTCACCGTGCCCTGGGCCGTGGCCGGCGTATTGGGAAACGGCCGGAAGGCGTGAGTGAGGACATCGCCCGGACGCAGGCGGGCCAGCACCTCCTCGTAGCTCGGCGGCGGATGGTCGATATGCGCCATCAAGGGCATGCCGACCTGTTCGGCGACTTCTAGCGCGATATCGAGCGGCACGATCCCCGAAGTGCCCGAGGCATACAGCCCTACCCGCACCTTGATGCCGACGATGAGGTCGCGATTTTGGTCCGCCACCGCAGCGGCGTCGATCGGATTCATCAGCCGGAGTTCTTCGCTCTCGCCGACCATGATCCGGTGCGAGAAGCCGAAGATGCCGGCATGCGAGACATGCAGATAGGCGAGGATGCGAACCTGGCTCGGCTCGATCACATGCTTGCGAAAGCCTGCGAAATTGCCTGGCCCGGCGCTGCCGGTATCGACCGCCGTGGTGACGCCCGAAGTGCGGCAGAACTCCTCGGCGTCGATGCCGAGCGAAGTGCCGCCCCAGTAAACATGCGTGTGCAGATCGATCAGGCCCGGGGTTACGACGTAACCCGAGACGTCGCGAACGTCCGTGCCGGGATCGGCCTTGAGCTCGTTCCCGACCATGGCCACCTTGCCGCCGGCAAAGGCGACATCCGTCACCGCGTCGAGTTTTTGCGACGGATCAATCACCCGGCCGCCGCGCAGGATCAAATCGAAAGGCATCGTCATCCCTGAATGTTGCAGTGGAGCAAGCGGTGGAACCGCCCCTCGCCCATCCGCAGCTGCATCGACGAGCCATCAACCATTAAAGGCCGCCTGGGCTTCCGGCAAATCCCAGATTTTGCCGATCGCCGCATTGGCTGCCGAAATCATCGCGGTCTCGTCGCCGTGAATATAGCGGCCGGCATCGATCAGCACACGCCCGTCAACGAAGACCTGATCGATATTGGCGCGGTTGCCAAGCGCGACCAGTCCGCGCCTGACATCGAACAGCGGCTGCAAATGGGGATGGGTCAGGTCGACGACGGTGAGGTCGGCGGAGGCACCCGGCGCGATCCTCCCGAGATCCGGCCGCTTGATGACATCAGCTGCGGTTGCCGTGACCGCCTCGATCAGTTCGGGCGCGTTGGCGACGTCGGCCCGGGCGGAGGCGATCTTCGAGATCATGGACGCGGCATTGAGCTCGCCGAGCAGGTCCATGTTGTAGCCATCGGTTCCGACCACCGTCCGGACGCCGTGCTCCGCAAACCGGCTGAACGCTGCGGTAACGCCCGCGCGCGCAAACACCCGCGGACAGTTCAGCACCGTGGCGCCCCTCGCCGCCATCAGCTTCAAATCCCCATCGCTGCTGGCGATGCAGTGTGCCGCCATAAGGTCCGGCGCCAGCAGCCCGAGCCAGTCGAGATATTCGGCCGGCGTACGACCGCCGTGACGGCTCCCGATCGTCGCAACTTCGGCCTGGCTCTGCGCGAGATGCGTGGTGATGGGAACGTCGAGTTCGCGCGCGCGGGCGGCACATGCCCGCAGCAGGTCTGGGCCACATGTATCCGTGGCGTGCGGGCTCATTGCCAGGCCAATGCGGCCATCGCCGCGCCCGTTCCAGCGATGGTACAGCGCGTTCCAGGTGTCCATATCGGCCTGGCCGTCATCGCCGGCATAGCGCACCACGCCATCAGGACCGGCTTTGGCATCCGATGTGGAGAACAGATACGGTGCGCCATAGAAGCGGATACCCATTTCCTCGGCGGCGTCGAACATTTCAGGGATGGTGTTGCGGAACGGCTCCATGACCGTGGTGGCGCCGCCCTTCAGCAATTGCAGGATGCCGAGCCGCGCGATGGCGAGCCGCTCCGAAGGCGACAACAGGTCGGCGCCGCGCTTGGTCAGCGGAAGCAGTACCGTATAGACGATGCTCTGGTTGTTCTTGCGACCATTACCGTCCTCCGTATGCGTCCTCGCGACGGCTTCGCTGAAGCAGTGATTGTGCAGGTTCAGCAGGCCCGGCAGCACAAAGCGGCCGGGCCGGTCGAACACCTCGCCGGCGGATGGCCTGTCGCGCGTGACGGCGGCGATCTTCTTGCCTTCCAGCAACACCCAATGATCGCGCAGCACCTCCTGCGCACCATCTTTGCGCGACAGCACATAGCTGCCGAAGATTGCGATCGTGCTCATGCCGGTTTCACGTTCCAGAACACCGCCGTCCCATCGAGGATGCCGGTGATGCCCGAGCGGTAGGCGGTTGGTTGTTTATACTGACCGATCGGGAAATAGGGAATTTCCTCGAACGACAACGCCTGGATATCGCGGCAGATGCGCTGTTGCTCGGCAAGGCTGGCGGCGGCGAGCCACTGGCTTCGCAGCGCCCCCATCGCCTCGCTCTTGTACCAGCCGGCCACTTTGCTATCGCCGCGCAGGTTCGAATTGCCGGCCGGATTGAGCCAATCGATGCCTTGCCAATTGCCGACGCCGGCGCTCCAGCCGCCCTGGCTGATGGGCTCCTTCTTCAACTGCCGCTGCAGCACCAGGCCGAAATCCAGTCCGGCATATTCCACATTCATGCCGGCCTGCTGCAGCATGTCGGCGGCGACGTCGCCGAGCGGCTTTTGTGCAAGCGAGTTGGTGGGGACGAGCAACACCACCTTCTCACCATTGTAACCCGCGGCTTTCAGGTCGGCCTTGACCTTCGCCATGTCGCGTGGGCCGCGGAACACATTGAGGCCGACATCGCTCGCCATCGGTGTACCCGGCGCAAAGAAGCCGATCGGTGAGGATTGATAGGCGGGATCGTCGCCCGCGACCGCCGTCATGAAGGCGGACTGGTCGATCGCACCGAGCAGCGCCCGGCGAATGGCGGGATTGTCGAACGGCGGCTGCAGGTGATTCACCCGCAACATGCAGGTGTAACCGCGCGGGTCGAGAATCCGCGTGGTGATGCCGCCGCTACGCTTCAGCACCGGCAGCAAATCGTGCGGCGTTGTTTCCTGCCAATCCTGCTCGCGCGTCTGCAGCGCGGCAACCCCGGTCGCCGCATCCGGCATCGTCGTCCATACGACGCGGTCGTAATGAACGATCTTGGGACCGGCGGTCCAATCCGGCTTGCCGTCCTGGCGGGGCTGATAACGATCAAAACGGGCGTACACGTTGCGCGCGCCCTGGATGCGCTCATCCGCCACGTAACGGAAAGGACCGCTCCCGACGACCTCGGCCAACGGCTTGAACGGATCCTGGCTCGCCAGCCGTTCAGGCATCATGAACGCCGCCTGGATCGCGGCCTTGCCAAGCGCCTGGGGCAACAGCGGGAAAGGCCTGCTGAGCCGAAAGCGGATGGTGCGGTCGTCCGGCGCTGATAATTCGTCCGTTGCTGCCATCAGCTCGGCGCCGAAGCCGTCACGCGCCGCCCATCGGCGAATGCTGGCGACGCAATCGCGCGCCAACACCCGCTCGCCGTCATGCCATAGCAGCCCGTCGCGCAATGTGAGGTCCCATTGCTTGCCGTCGCTCGAGACGACATGCCCGGACACCATCTGAGGCGAGACTTCGAGCGCCGAATTCATGCCGTAGAGGGTGTCGTAGACCATGAATCCATGGTTTCGGGAGACCTGCGCCGTGGAATAGATCGGATCGACGAAGGTCAGATCGATCACCGGAATAAAGCGCAGCGTGGTCTGCGACTGCGCCCGCAGGATTCCTGGCAGCGACAGCGCCGGCGCGGTGGCGGCGGCCTTCAACAGTGAACGGCGGGAAACGAGCATCGGGGACTCCCAAGATATTCAATCGTCGCTGGACCTCAGCGGGTGGCGGCTTCATGACCGCTGAAATTCGCCGCGATCGCTTCTCCAGTTGTGATCCACAGATCGGGGCAGGATTTGGCGTAGGTGAGGAATTCCCGCAGCAAGCGAAGCCGCATAGGCCGGCCGCTGCATTGCGGATGCAGCACGGTCGTTACCATCGCACCCCAATCCCTGACCTCGTCGAGCTCATCCTTCCAGATCGAGAGCACATGCTCCTTGGGAAAAATCGGCCGCGGGCTGAACCGGGCGGACAGCCCATGCATCCAGTCGTCATAGCTCGCGGTCACCGGAAGCTCGATCGTGCCCGGCTTGCCGTCCGCGAGGCGATGGCGATAAGGCCGCACGTCGTCCCGGAACGACGACGTGTAGACGATGCCGTGGCGCACCAGCGCAACGCGCAGCTCTTCGGTGAATTCGCCGTACGGCGCCCGATAGCCGGTCGGCTTGACACCAAGGCGACGCTTCAGCGCCTCAAAACCGCGCTCCAGTTCCTCCTCGATCCAGGGGTCGCCCGGATCCGGCAGCAAATGGTGATAGCCGTGATGGCCGATCTCGTGACCGGCCTTGAGAATGGCCTCGGCCATCGCGGGATGCGCATCCACCGACCAGCCGGTGATGAAGAACGTCGCCTTCAGATCGAGCTGATCGAGCAACTCCAGCAGCTTCGGCGTGCCGACGCGCGCCTCAAAGCCGCCATAGCTCATCGTGATCAGGCGCTGGGCGTGAGCTGCGTCCTTGCTGGTCCAGGCGCTTTCCGCATCCACATCGAAGGAGAGGAACATCGCCGAGGTATAGGGTTTGGGCCAGGGATACTCCGGCGCCGGCGGCGCGGTGTTCGCCGGAACCAGCGGAATGCTCGCGAGTGCTTTACTGTCCTGCATTGATCGTCGCCTTTTCCACGCCGTAGTCGGTCAATTTCCATTTCGTTAGCAACGCACGGTAGGTGCCGTCCGCGATCAAGCCATCGAGGGCCTCCACGAACGCCTGCTGCAGCGCCGTCTCCTTCACACCCAAAGCAAGTCCGGTGAACTGGACCGCAAACATGTCACCGACCGGGAGATAGGTGTTCGGTTCGAGGTCCATCAAGTAGGGAAGCGTCTCGCCACCCTGAACGGCCGCGTCAAGCCGCCCCTGCCTGAGCTGGGTCCGGGCATCGGCCGAGCCTTCGGTGCCGACGTATTTGACCGGATCGCTGCCGCAATGCGCATCGCTCCAGGCGGCAATCATTTTCGGAAACGACGTGCGCCGGCTGGCTCCCACCTTTTTCCCGCAGAACGCCTTGGTGTCCTTGAACTCGGCGGCGCGCGATTGCTGCACGAAGAAGCGCGGCCCGTTGCGAAGGTAGTCGACAAAGGTCGCGGTATCCTGCCGGCTCGCCATGTCGGTCATGCCCGACAGGATCGCATCGACCCTGCCCGTCGCAATCGCGGGCATCATCTGGTCGAAGCTGGTTTCCTGCCAGACGATCTTGAGCCCGAGCTTGCGGCCGAGGGCCTCGCCGAGCTCGACGTCGAAACCCGTCAGCGTGTTGGTCGCGGGATCCTTGAATTCCATTGGCGGATAGTTCGGCACGATCGCGACCTTGATGCTGCCCTGCTTTACGATTTCCGGAGGCAGTTCGACCGCCATGGCCGAGCCATGGGCGGCACAAAAGAACGCAGCTGCAAGAAAACGTTTGATCATGAAAATGTCCCCATCAGATCACCGCGGAAAGAAACGATTTCGTGCGCAGCTCGCGGGGCGAGCCGAGAACTTCGGCGGCGGGCCCGGACTCCACGATTGCGCCATGGTCCATATAAATGACGGTATCGGCGACCTCGCGCGCGAAGCCGAGTTCGTGCGTCACCACCATCAT